>WNFC01002842.1_pt1 | contig 18666 bp, 13 predicted proteins | sample 5400541 | NCBI WGS metagenome assembly WNFC01 (sample SAMN13153342, study PRJNA577476) | soil metagenome | isolation source: 120 cm saprolite under Douglas fir tree site 2 hole 2 replicate 1 | place: USA:California | collected 2015-04-18 | reverse complement strand
TGCGCGAACCGGGTGGTCGCGCCGCGGTCCAAGCGCGCGTTCGCGGACTGGTGGGTCACCACCGCCGGGGACCGCCTGACGCGCGTGCCGCGGGCGGCGCTGGACCACCGGCGGTTCTGGGATGCGATGGACCTGCTGGACCAGGCGGCGCTGACCGGGGTCGAGCGGCGGCTGGCGGCGGCGATGGCGGCCGAGTTCGGCCTCGGCCTTTCCGGCATGGCGCTGGACATGACCAACTTCGCCACCTACATCGATACCGGCAATGAGAAGGCGCCGATCGCCCAGCGCGGGCACGCCAAGCAGAAGCGCGCCGGCCTGCGGCTGGTCGGGCTGGGCATGGTCGTCACCCGCGACGGCGGGATCCCGCTGGTCGGCCACGCCTACCCCGGCAACCACAACGACGTGACGGTGTTCCCCGGCGTCATCGATGAGCTGGTGGCCCGCTACCGGGCGATCGCCGCCGCCGACCAGGAACTCACCGTCGTGTTCGACGCCGGGCAGAACTCCGCGGACAACTTCACCCACCTCGCCGACGCCGGGCTGCAGTTCGCCGGGTCGCTGCCGCCGTCGGACTACCCCGATCTGCTGGCGATCCCGGCACGGCGGCTCGCCGTCATCGACGCCGGCCGGTTCCCCGGGCTGACCGGGTACGAGACCAGGGCCACGGCGCTGGGCGCCGACCGGCGGGTCATCCTCACCCACTCAGCGACCCTGCACGCCAGCCAGTCCCGCGGCTTCGACCAGACCATCGCCAAGGCCGCCCGCAAGCTCGCCGAGCTGGCCGCCGTGCTGGAGGGCGGCCGGGCACGCCGCGACCGCCCCGGCGTCGAAGCCCGCATCGCGCGGATCACCCGGCCCCGCTGGCTCGGCCGGGTGCTCCGGGTCACCCTGACTGGTGACAAGCCCAGCCAGATGCGGGTCTCCTGGACCGTGGACGACACCGCCCGCCGCGAACTGGCGGCCGAGTTGTTCGGCAAGCGGATCCTGGTCACCAGCCGCGACGAGTGGCCGGCGGCCGAGGTGGTCGCCGGCTACCGCTCCCAGTCCGACGCCGAGGCCGGGTTCCGCCAGCTCAAGGACCCCAAGGTCGTCTCCTTCTCCCCGATGTGGCACTGGACCGACTCCAAGATCCGCGTCCACGTCTCCTACTGCGTCACCGCCCTGGCGGTCGCCCACCTGATGCGCCGCCAAGCCCGGAACGACGGGCTCGACCTGTCCGTCCGCGAACTGCTCGGCGAGCTCGCCGGCATCCAGGAAACCGTGCTGCTCTACCCCTCCGCCGCAGGCCGGCCCCGCGCGCGGCGCATGCTCACCGACATGAGCCTGACCCAGCAGCACCTATACGAGCTGTTCGGCCTCGACCGCTATGCACCCCTGCGATGACAGCACTTAGGTAATACACCCCGCAGTCCGCGTGACCACCGCTGAGCAGGCACAACACAAGTCAAGATCAAACTAACGGGGAAGGTACCGCTAGATGTTGCTGGCCGATGGCGCGGCCATGGCGCACGGATCGTACTCATACCCGGCGGGCTGGTAGGCGTTTGCACGAACGCTCCATGCGCGGCCGTTCCAGTGTTCCGTCACCGGAGCCTGGTACCCGGCCTGGACGTAGGTTCCGTCGGTCCACGCGTTGGTGCCGGATGTAGCGGCCGCCCCGCACAGGAAGTTGTACTGGACACTCGGGTTCGGGCTGGCCTGGACCTGCCAGCTGCTGCCGTTCCAGTGCTCGACCAGAGTCTTCGACGTGGTCCCGTCAGAGCTGTCGCTGTAGCCGACGGCCCAGGCGCTCGAGCCCGAAACCGCGGCGACCGCGGCCAGCGTGCTTGATGAACCAGGGCTCGGGCTGTGCTGCACGGTCCAGGACCTCCCGTTCCAGTGCTCGATCAGCGTCCTTTGCTCGCCGCTGATGCTGAGCGTGTCGCCGACGGCGATACGTTCGACCGCGAGACGGCCACCACCGAGGAGAGCGTGTTATTGCCGGTCACCGGTCTCGGGCTGGGCTGGACCTTCCAGGCGCTGCCATTCCAGTGCTCGATCAGCGTCTTCAGCGAATGGCCGTTGGTGTGGTAGCTACCAACCGCCCAAGCGTCGGTCACCGATAGCGCCGCCACCGCGGCCAGGGAATTCGTGTCGTTGCCCCGGCTCGGGCTGGTCTGGAGCCGCCACCTGCCTCCGATCCAATGCTCGATCAGGCTCTTGAAACCGCTGCTGCCGGTCCTTGACCAGGTGCCCACCGCCCACGCGTTTGACTAGGAGAGCGCCTACACCGCCCAGCGGGGCGGCCTACCTTCGATCGTGAGCCACCCCGCTTCACGCGAGGCGACAGCTGGAAATTCGCTTATCTAATGGCCGGTCTCCGACGGCGCGGGGTGTCAGCAACTGACGCGCAGCGCGTCGAATACGCCGCGCAGCCGCGCTACGCGCTGCTCCAACTGCCTGACGGTTTCAGCGATCGGAGGGTCCGCGGATCCCGCGAGCTGGCCTGTGATGATCGTGACTAGCTCTTCCACCGCCTCAAGGCGCCCGGAGAGCTCGGCGAGTACCGGATCGGCTGCTTCCGGCATTGCTACCGGGGCTGCCAGGGAGCGGGCGAGCTGCGCGCGCAGCAAGGCCGCTTGCTCCCTGAGCTGCCGGTTCTTCAGGTACAGGTCCACGAACACCGAGACCTTCGCGCGCAGCACCCACGGATCGAACGGCTTGGCGATGTAGTCCACGGCGCCCGCAGAGTAGCTGCGGAACACATAGTCGGGCTCGGCGTTCATCGCGGTCAAGAAGACAATGGGCACGTCACGGGTCTTCGGGCGCTGTTTGATATGAGCAGCGGTCTCGAAGCCGTCCATTCCCGGCATCAGCACATCCAGCAGGATGACGGCGAACTCATCCCTGAGCAGAGCCTTGAGCGCTGCGTCCCCTGAGCGCGCAGGCACGAGTACCTGGTTGAGTGAACCGAGTATTGCCTCAAGCGCGGTGATGTTCTCCGCGCGGTCATCGACGAGCAGGATCTTGGCCTTGTCCGGCACCGCCGGAGCTCCCTTCAGCGCGCTGCGCAATCCAGCAGCATCCAGCGGCGCATTAGCTGGAGTAGGTGATCGGTCTCGACCGGCTTGGGTATGTAGTCGGATGCGCCGGCGCTTATGCTCTTCTCCCTGTCGCCTTTCATCGCCTGGGCGGTGAGCGCGATGATCGGCAGGTCAGCGAATTGCGGCATCCGCCGGATCGCTCTGAGCGTGGCGTTCCCGTCCAGCTCGGGCATCATTACATCCATCAGCACCAGCGAAATGTCTTCATTTCGCTCCAGCGCTTCTATACCGGTCCGCCCGTTCTCCGCGTACAGCACGTCGGCGCCGAATCGCTCGAACACGCTCGTCAGCGCGAAGACGCTGCGTGCGTCGTCGTCGACGATGAGTATCTTTGCCCCGTCCAGCGGGTCCTCGCCAGTCCCGGCCGGCGTGTCAGCGCCCCTGGACGATGCCGTCAGCGGGCTCGGGGCACCATTTCGCGAAACCGTCGCGGCGGCACAGTTGTCCGGTGGGGCTGACGTGCCGCCCGGAGCGCCGCGGCGGACGGGGAGGTACAGCGTGAACGTGCTGCCCCTGCCTGGCTGGCTGGACGCGCGGATCTCCCCGCCGAGCAGCCGGGCGATGTCGCGGCTAATCGAGAGCCCGAGGCCGGTGCCGCCATAGCGGCGGCTTGTGGTCCCGTCCGCCTGCTGGAATGCGTCGAAGATGACGTCGAGCTTTTCCTTCGCTATTCCGACGCCAGTGTCGGATACGGCGAACGCAAGCACATCGGACGTGTCAGCGAGCTCACCGCTGAATTCCATCTGGCCGACGTTGCCGATGCTCACGCTGACCTCGCCCGCCGAGGTGAACTTGACAGCATTGGACAGCAGGTTGCGAACGATCTGCTCTAGCCGCTGCTCATCGACATAGAGCCTGTCGGGGGTGCCGGGGTGCACCGTGATATCGAAGTTCAGGCCCTTGTCCGCCGCCATCGGCCTGAACGTAGCCTCGATGCGCTCAACGAGCGCCTCCAGCCGCAGGTCGGCGGGGTGGAGATCCATCTTTCCGGCCTCGACTTTGGACAGGTCCAGGATGTCGTTGATCAGCTGCAGCAGGTCGGATCCCGCCTCGTGTATCGTACGGGCAAAGTCAACCTGCCGGCCGGTGAGGTTTCCGTCCGGATTTTCCGACAGCAGCTTCGCGAGCACCAGGAGGCTGTTCAGCGGCGTGCGCAGCTCATGCGACATGTTGGCGAGGAAGACCGACTTATATCTCGAGGAGATCGCGAGTTCCTGGGCACGTTCCTCCAGCGTCTGCCGCGCCTGCTCGATCTGGGCGTTCTGCACCTCGATGGCGCTGTTCTGCTTGGCGAGAAGCGCTGCCTTCTCCTCGAGCTCGGCGTTGGACCGGCGCAACTCGGCCTGCTGGCGCTGCAGCTCGTCGGAGCGCTCCTGCAGCTGGGTAGTGAGCCGCTGGGACTCGCCGAGCAGCGCCTCTGTCCGTGAGTTCGCCATTATCGTGTTGATGGTCACGCCGATCGTCCCGACGAACTGATCGAAGAAGGCCAGGTGCACATCGCTGAACCGGGTCAGCGATGCAAGTTCGACCACGCCGAGCACTTGGTCCTCGAAGAGGATGGGCAGCACCGCCAGGCTCACGGGAGCGGCCTCGCCGAGCCCGGAGCCGATGGTCAGGTACCCGGCCGGCGCATCGGTGATCAGGATTGGCGTGCGCTCCAGAGCGGCCTGGCCGGCTAGCCCTTCCCCCACGACGAAATGGCCTAGCCCGCCCTGCTTGAAACCGTACGTAGCGATACGGGTGAACTCCTGGCGCTGATTGTGGGTTCCCGCCGGATCACGGGCCAGGTAAATGGCTGCGCAGTGGGCGGAGGTAAGCGGCGTCAGTTCGCTCATGATCAGCTGGGCCAGGTCGAGCAGGTCGCGGTGGCCCTGCATCAGGCCAGCGATCCTGGCCAGGTTGGTCTTGAGCCAATCCTGTTCCTGGTTGGCCCTTGTTGTTTCGCGCAGGTTCGCGACCATGAGGTTGACGTTGTCCTTGAGCTCGGCGACCTCACCGCGCGCCGCCACCGTGATCGACTGGGTCAGGTCGCCCTCGGCGACGGCACTGGCCACCCCGGCGATCGCCCGCACCTGGGTGGTCAGGTTGCTGGCCAGCTCATTGACGCTCTCCGTGAGGCGCTTCCAGGTGCCGGAGACGCCCTCGACCTCGGCCTGGCCGCCCAGCCTGCCCTCGCTGCCGACTTCGCGGGCCACCCGGGTCACCTCGGATGCGAATGCCGACAGCTGGTCGACCATCGTATTGATGGTCGTTTTCAGCTCCAGGATCTCGCCACGGGCGTCGACATCGATCTTCTTGCTCAGGTCGCCCGTGGCAACGGCGGTTGCCACCTGGGCGATGTTGCGCACCTGACCGGTGAGGTTGCCGGCCATGAAGTTGACGTTGTCGGTGAGGTCCTTCCAGACCCCGGACACCCCCCGGACCTGCGCCTGGCCGCCCAGCCTGCCCTCAGTGCCGACCTCGCGGGCCACCCGGGTCACCTCGTCGGCGAACGCCGACAGCTGGTCGACCATCGTGTTGATGGTCGTTTTCAGCTCCAGGATCTCGCCGCGGGCGTCGACGTCGATCTTCTTGCTCAGGTCGCCGTTGGCCACCGCGGTCGTGACCTGGGCGATGTTGCGCACCTGACCGGTGAGGTTGCCGGCCATGAAGTTGACGTTGTCGGTGAGGTCCTTCCAGACCCCCGATACGCCACGTGCGTACGCCTGGCCGCCCAGCCTGCCCTCGGTCCCGACCTCGCGGGCCACCCGGGTCACCTGGTCGGCGAACGCCGACAGCTGGTCGACCATCGTGTTGATGGTCGTCTTCAGCTCCAGGATCTCGCCGCGGGCGTCGACGTCGATCTTCTTGCTCAGGTCGCCCGTGGCAACGGCGGTCGTGACCTGCGCGATGTTGCGCACCTGGCCGGTGAGGTTGCCGGCCATGAAGTTGACGTTGTCGGTGAGGTCCTTCCAGACCCCGGACACCCCGCGGACCTGCGCCTGGCCGCCCAGTCTGCCCTCGGTGCCGACCTCGCGGGCCACCCGGGTCACCTCGTCGGCGAACGCCGACAGCTGGTCGACCATCGTGTTGATGGTGTCTTTGAGCTGGAGGATCTCGCCCTGCGCATCAACGGTGATCTTCTTGCTCAGGTCGCCGTTGGCCACAGCCGTGGCCACATGCGCGATGTTGCGGACTTGCACTGTGAGGTTGCTGGCCATCCGGTTTACCGAGTCGGTCAGGTCCTTCCAGACCCCGGACACCCCGCGGACCTGCGCCTGGCCGCCGAGGTTGCCCTCGGTGCCGACCTCGCGCGCTACCCGGGTCACCTCGTCGGCGAACGCCGACAGCTGGTCGACCATCGTGTTCACGGTCTGCTTGAGCTGCAGCATCTCGCCCTGTGCGTCGACGGTCACTTTGCGAGTGAGGTCGCCGCGAGCGACCGCCGTGGTGATGAGCGCGATATCGCGAACTTGGGCGGCCTTGTCGGTGACTTCCGACGTGAGCGAGGCAAGCTGGCTGCCGACCTCGTCGGCCAGCAAGCCGATCTCGGCGAGCATGAGCCCGTCCGCGTGGCCAGTGTCCCCCCGGTCGCCATGCCTGGGGCGAGGGCGGAAATCGCCAGCCCGGAATGCAGCCAGGGTGGCCCGGATAGGCTCGAGGTCGGCGTCACTGTACCGGGCGGTCCGCTTGTCCCCGCGCGCGCCGCCTGCCCCTTTTGCGTTCTGCCGCACGGTGCTGCCGCGTGCGCTATTAGCCGCGGCTGCGCCGTCTTCGCCAGCTTTGCCCTTCGCCCCGCGTGTCCCATTGGCCACCGCGACGGGTGAGGTGGACGTTGCCCGGGTCATCGTGTGCCCTCCTCAACCGCGGCTCGTATGACCGGTCTTGGGCTCTGCGGAACCGGACTACGCCATCTGCGATGTGCCGACATCACGAGTCTGTCACGATGGCATCCTCAGCTCACCGCAAATGCCACCGAACGTGACCGTCCGTGCCGAAAGGACAGGACACGTGGATCTTGTCGCGGCCGAAAACTATGACCCCGAGCCGGTTGCAGTACCCGCCGCGCGCCGCTTCGTCCGGGAAACGCTGAGATCTTGGCAGGTGCTGGGGTGCGACGGCCTGCTCGCCGACGCGGAATTGCTGACCAGCGAGCTTGTCACGAATGCCGTCCTGCACGCCGAGACCCCGGTGCGCGTCACGTGCCGGGCAGATGGCGGCGAGGTCGAGGTGTCGGTTCTGGACTGGCTGCCAGGATGCACGATCCCTGGCCCGGGCCGTCCCGCCGATGCGCACTGGGACGCGGGTCGTGGCCTGGTCATGCTCGCGGCGCTCTCGTCATCGTGGGGAGTAGCCTATGCACCCGCCGCCAAGGCCGTATGGTTTCGGCTCCGGCTCGGCGGCGCCGGACCTGCAAGCCCAGACGTCTACGCAGCCACGGCCGCGGGCAAAGTCGACGGCTTCGGGCAGGTCGGCCCCCGATCATTTGCTACCACGGCCGCTGCGACGGCCCGAAGCGACGCGGACCTGCTGCGTCTTGGTTACCAGGAGCTGCTCAATCATGCGGCCGGGCTCGCCCGGGACACTGCGCATGCGGACGCTGCTTACGTTCTGGTCGCCGATGAGGACGGCGTCCTGCGGATTCGTGCGGCAGCTGGCCTCGGTGCACCGCACGCGCGGGCGCGACCAGCCCGCCCGGCTACCCGCACCACGCCAAGCGGCCACACAGGAACGGGCCTTTTCCTGGCCGTCTATGACCACCTGGCTGAGAACCGGGCCAATGGCACGCAGACTGCGACCGGAACGCCGCAATCGTTCCTGACAGTGCCTGTCCTAGCCAATGGCCAAATTGCCGGGGCGGTTGCCGCGATAGCCGCCGAGCCGGACCGCTTCACCGACGCGGACGCCGCCCGGGTCCAGCACGTTGCCGACCAGGTAGCACTGCCGCTCGAGCGGGCCAGGCTGAATGAGCAGGACCGGGCCCGCCGCGGGCGGATCAGCTTCCTTGCGGAGGCCAGCGAGTTGCTCGCCAGCACCCTGGACCAGGAGCAGACGATAGCGCTTGCGAAACAGCTTGTTGTGCCACGGCTCGCGGCCTGGTGCGCAGTGCTGCTGACAGACGAGAGCGGCGCGTTCAGGCCAGCTCGCGGCTGGCACGCCGATGAGGCCCGCAATGACGCCCTCAGCTACCTGCTGAGCCGCGTGCAGCCGCCGCAGGCATCGTCCCTCGAGGCCGGCCTGCAGTGGCCGCCCGCGGTGCCGCCAGGCGAGCAACTCACGCCAGAGGCCGCCGATCTGGCCGCAGACCCGGCTTGGAGCTTCCCGCTGCTGGCCCGTGGCCGGAGCCTGGGAGTCCTAGTCATGGGGTGGCCAGGTCGTGGCGCGCTTGGCAGCCAGGCCTTGGCTGTGGCCGAGGACCTGACTCGCCGGGTGGCGCTGGCGCTGGATAACGCCAGGCTCTACTCGGAGCAGCTGCAAGCCAGCCACGCGCTGCAACATAGCTTGCTGCCCCCGCAGCTGCCGGAAGTTCCCGGCCTGGACGTGGCGGCTGGCTACCAGGCCGCGGGCGAGGGAGACGAAGTAGGCGGCGATTTCTACGACGTCTTCAAGGTCGCGCCACGCCGCTGGCGGTTCGCCATCGGCGACGTGTGCGGCAAGGGCCTGGAGGCCGCTGCGGTTACCGGCCTTACCAGGCACGCGCTGCGGATCCTGGCCAGAGAGGGACACGATATCCCGGTGGTGCTCGAGCGCATCAATTCGCTGATCCTCGAAGAGGGCTCAGCTGTGCCATTTGTCACGCTGATCCATGGCGAGATCGACATGTCGCCCGGCCGTGCTTCCGTCTCCATGGTGTGCGCCGGCCACCCGCCGCCGCTCCTGCTGCGCTCCCAAGGCGGCATGCAGTTTGCCGCGGACTCACAACCACTACTCGGAGTGATGGAAGGCGCGACGTTCCGTTGCGATACCTGCCACATTGGGCCCGGCGACGTGCTCCTCTGCGTTACCGACGGGGTAACAGAGCGCCGTTCCGGGAACCGGCTGCTCGACGACGACAATGGCCTGAGCCGGCTGCTCAGCGACTGCTCCGGCCTGAACGCCGGCTCGATCGTGGCGAGAATCGAGCGGGAGGTACGCGAATTCGGAGCCGGTCCGCTGGCCGATGACACGGCGCTGATCGTGTTCCGCGGGCAGTTAAATGAGCCAGTGCCATATCTCTGATTAGCTGCTATCCGCAATCCCTCCTCGAACCCGATGACTGCTAGCTGTGAGGCCGAGGCCTTCGTGGCCTGAGTGCCCGATAGATGACGTGAATGCGTTCCTCAGCTCAGCGCACCACTGGGTGCATCAGCGCCCGCGTCCGGGAAGAGGCAGCCGCTGCGATGGCGCGTGGCAAGCGCCATGACGGGCGGCTGTCGCTCGCGGCTCGTCGCGCCCTGGCGGGCACCGATATCATGCCTTCACCCCGCCCGCCCGCCGCCGCGGGACGCTCCGCCGGCTCTGATCGATCTTGAAACGCCTCCGTTCATGCCGCGGCAACATAATGGCCAGCACGCCAGCCCCCGCAATGCGCCGCCCGCGCGCCAACGCATGCCGAACGAGCAGAAGTGAGCGCACCTCACTGCGAAATCGACGCGGGTGCACGCCACGCAGAGTCGGCGATCCCACGCTGGCCGGATGCCGGGGAGCCGACGCGTCCTCTGTCAGGCTCTGCGGTCGGGCTCGCCCGGGTCTGGGTGTGGGCGCCGTAGGGCTGATGCGGTCCGGCTGATTGGCAGCCGCTTGAGGCCGCGCTGGAAGTTCGATCGCAAGTAGGGCGGCTGGCCCGCGTAGGTGAGGGAGGACGTGCGGGCCAGGATCTCATCGAATAGCGCGTGCTAAGCGCGCCGCCTGCCGACCAGCCAGTAGGCGACGGCATTGGCCGTGTTGAGGGCGCTGAAGACGCGCCAGAACTTCTTGTTGCCCCGCACCTGCTCGTCGGGCCGGCTCCGGATATCCCGCCATGTCAGCGTGACGACCACGACATGCACCACGGTGAACGCGGCGAGGACATACTTGTTTGCTTTGCGTTCCATGACCGCCCATTCTGGCCGTGCGATACGGTGACCGCCACCGGCCGGCACCAGATCGAGCTATCTTGCCCTGACCTGGTCGGACTCCGGCTTCGGCGCGCCGCGCAGCGTCGTGATCGCTTCGAGCGTTGACTGGTAAACGAACCGTTCCCGCTTCGGGCTGGCCAGGAACCTGGCGGCCGCCGCGATCGGCTCGGTCGCCTCCGGCCCTCCGCCGAGCGCGCGGGATTCCTCCACCGCCGCCCGCGCGGTCTTCACCACATGGGCGACCATGATCGGCGCGGCCGAATGGTCTTCCGCCGCAGCCTGGATCAGTGACCGCTCGAGTTCATCACGCGGACCGGCATAGCCGTCGACCAGCGCGATGGCAGCCTCAGGGTCACGGCCGACGATGGCCCGGTGTACATCTGCCGCGTCCTGCGTCGGATGCGGCCGGGGCCGGCCACCGCCAGCGCCCGCGTTCCGCGTGTCGAACTGGCCGGTCCACTGCACGAACCAGGCGGCGTGGAACACCCCGCGCAGCAGCTGCGGCGACGGGTCGGCGGACCACGCCCAGCGCAGCGCGTTCAGGTAGGTCAGCGTGTGGGTGACGTCCAGCCAGCCCCACTCGTTGGTGTCGTCCAGGTCAAGCTCGATATCGAACCGCGCCAGCCGCTCGGCCGCGGCGCGGCCAGTCGCGTCGATCACCGCTGGCACCGGCACACCGGCCTGCAGGGCGCGCAGCAGCGCCGCTGCCGCGTCCTCCGGCGACCCGTCGGTCAGCGCCAGGCGGTAGCCGCCCTCGTCGAACAGGCCTGCGCCACCGCCCAGGCCGGCCAGCGCATCCAGGTCGGGTTCCGCCTCGCCCCAGGCACGCAGGAACTTGCGCATGTACGGCAGCTTGTCGTACCTCGTTCCGAGCACCATCTCCGGCACCAGCGGCGACAGCACCGTGTCGGCTTCCTGCCAGCCGATCTGATCCAGCATCTCGAACGCTTTCTGGACGAAGATCATCGAATGGCCGTAGGCGAGGAAATGGTCGGTCACCGCGGTCAGGAGCATGTGCTTGAGCGCCGCTGGAGGAACCTCCGCGGCGATCAGCCCGCGCAGCAGCGCCTCCGCCTCATCGGCCCGCTCCTGGTCGACAAGCACCGGGTAGGCGCCGAGCGCCTCGCCGATCGACCCGTACGCCGCGACCGGATCAACGGGATCAGGCCGGGTCCGGGCCGGGCGCCTGACCTGGTTCTCCGCAGCCACCGAGAGGCCCTGGATCACCGGCAGGGCGCGCAGTGACTCGGCGAAGAACTGGCTCATCCGCAGGCAGTCGGCCAGCGTGGCCAGCGAGTGGTCCCAGCCGAACTCCGCCCGCGGCGCCGCGTACCTGACGCCCTCGCGCACCACATCCGCCAGCGGTGTCCCGATCCGCTGCAGCCGCATCGCATCGCGTGCCACCCGGCCGATGTCCAGATCATCCATGGCCGCGTTCAGGCTGGCGAACAGATCGGGCCTGATGACCTCGGCCGGCGGGTCGGTGATGTCCACAAGCACCTGGCCGTCGGTGATCCGCACCGGGTAGGTCCTGATGTTCTCCCCGCCGTGCCGGCAGATGCCCGTGCCGAGCTCGAATTTCCAGTTGTGCCACGCGCACGTCAGCACGCCGTCCGTCACCTCGCCGCGCACGAGAGCGTAACCCTGGTGCGGGCATCGGTTGTCGCACGCGAACACCCCGCTTGGCGTGCGGAACAGCGCGATCCGCTTGTCCAGGTAGGCGAAGGACCTTGCACCGCCCTCGAAGATGTCATCAAGTGCCACAGCGCGCACCCAGTTGCTCATACCAGCCTCCGTAGCCATGCGGGAAAGCACTGATGCGGACGCTAATTCTTCAACCGCGCTTGAAGTCAAGGGACCTCGCCGCCGGCACATCGGAGCAACTGATAGTTGACGACCGAACCTTTCATATGTAAGTTCTACCTGACAGGTGTTAGAAATCAACCCGTGGAGCTGGAACTGACCGGCGATGAACTCCTTGCGACGCTGACGGCGATGGCGAACCCCCATCGGCTGCGGATCATCGCCGAGCTCCGGCGGGGCCGTGTTCACGTCAGCGAGCTGGCCAGGCGGCTCGAGATGTCCAGGCCGCTGCTGTACATGCACCTGGACAAGCTCGAGAAGGCTGGGCTCATAACTGGTCAGCTCGAGCTCTCCGAGGACGGCAAGGCAATGAAGTACTACGAGCTCGCACCCTTCGAGCTGCGGCTGACGGCCGACGAGATCGCCGCGGCTCTCGACACAGACGAGCCGCGGGCCGGGACACCTGACAGTTCTGATGACGAGATGGAAGAAGGTGACAGATGACCGGCATGCCGGTCCTAGCCTCCGGCGGGACGAACTTCACCGCGATCAGCATCAGCCTCGGGATCATTTTCATCCTCGCGGGGGCGATCGCCGTGATCGTGTGGTCCTATTTCCGGCTGCAGCGGCACCGCGCCGACGCGGTAGCGATGGCGCATTACCGCAAGCTCGCCGAGGAAGCCGTGGCCAACCAGCAGGAGCTGCGTGCCCAGCTGGCCGAACTGACCGCCAAGATAAGCGCGGTCGAGCAGCTGATGCGGGACGTCGGATGAGTGCACGACGATACGGCAGCCAGATGGCCACCGCCGACACCGATTCGCTGGCCCGCGGCAGCCTCCGGTTGTATCTGAATCCGCTGCGGCAGGCAGTTTCGGCGAGCACGTGGCGCGCTACCTGGTATCTGCTTGCCTATCTCGTCGACGGCTGGGTGCTGTTCGGCGCAGTACTCACCGCCGGGATTGCCGCCATCACCCTGGCGATCACGCTGGCCGGGCTACCCTTGCTGATCGCGGCGGCGGCCGTGATCCGCGGCTGCGCCAGCGCTGAACGGTGGCGTTTGGCCACGGTGTTCCCCAGGCGGGTGCGCGGCGGATATCGCGACGTGCGCGGGCTCGGGCTGATGGCCCGGGTGCGCACTACCTGGTCTGACCCGGCCATCTGGCGCGACCTGGCTTACCTCGGCGGGTTGTTCCCCGCCCTATGGGCGCTCGACCTCGCCGTGATCACGGTCTGGCTGGCGTTCGTGGCCTGCGTCGCGCTGCCAGCGTGGTATTGGGCCATCCCCGCGCAGACTTATCCGGGCGGCACGTTCCGGGGCGTGCAGTTCGGCTACTTTCCGCATGGCCCGCACGTGCGCGGGGCGGTCGGCATCTTCGTCGACACGCCCGCCAAGGCGGTCATGGTGGCCGCCGTGTTCGCTGTGCTGAGCCTGCTCTTCCAGTACGTGGTCGTGCTCACTGCACGGATGCACGCACGGGTCGCGTGCAGTCTGCTGCGGGCACCCGTCGACCCGCTCGCCGCGGCAAAGGAGGTGCTCGGCCGCCCGGGCCCGCTCGGCCCGCTGCCCAGCAAGAGCCGGAACGGCAACTCCGGCCGGTCGGCTCCCGTGACCTGAACCGCCAGCCGACCCCGATGACGCCCTCGCTCATGAGGGCTAGCTCATGAGCGAGGGACCAGCAACAAACCGCGCATCACAGACCGCTGAGAAAGGACAGGCCATGTTGCGCCAGATGCAGAGTTCAGTATTGCCTGAATCAGGCCGGAACCGCCACCGGCGGGCCGGCTCCCGGGCCAGGGGTCCGCTCGTCGAGCGGATCGCCGGGTGGAGCGCAGGGCACCGCAAGACCGCCGTGCTCGGCTGGCTTGTGCTCGTCGCAGCCGTCTTCGTAGCCGGGCAGGTGATCGGCACCAAGAACCTGCCCGCTTATGACCCCGGGGCGTCGGGCCGCGCCGAGCAGGTGCTGCAACGGGCCGGTTTCACCAGCCCGCCCGCCGAGAGCGTGCTGATCCAGGCGAGGCGACCCGGCGTGAGCTACCCGGCGAGTGCTGAGATGCGGCAGGCGGCCGCCCAGGTGGTCGCAGCGCTGCGTTCCCTGCCCGCTTCCGCCGCTGACATCCGCTCGCCCGGCAGGCACGGCGGGTCCCTCGACGCCGGGCTGGTCTCAGCCAACCGCCGGTCGGTTCTGGTCACCTTCAAGGTGCCGGGGAACCTCGCGAAGGCCGACGCCGCAGTCGTTCCCGCGCTGCGCGCGGTGGCCGCGGTGCAGGCCAGGCACCCGGGCTTGCGCGTGCAGGAGGCAGGCGACGCGAGCACCGACCGGGCCACGACCGCCCTGATCTCACATGACTTCCGCAAGGCCGAGGAGACCTCGGTGCCGGTCTCGCTGATCCTGCTGATCGTCGTGTTCGGCGCGCTGATCGCCGCCGGCATCCCGCTGCTGCTCGCGGCAACCGCGGTGACGTCGGCGATCTCGCTGCTGGCCATTCCCAGCCACTGGCTGCCCGTCGGGCAGAACACATCGGAGGTGGTGCTGATACTCGGGATGGCGGTCGGGATCGACTACAGCCTGTTCTACCTGCGCCGGGAACGCGAGGAGCGGGCCAAGGGCGCCTCGCATGCGCAGGCACTGCGGATCGCTGCCGGCACGTCCGGCCGGGCGATCGTGGTTTCCGGCCTGACCGTGATGAGCGCCATGGCCGGGCTGTTCCTGACCGGATACGCGGTCTTCAGCGGCGCCGCGATCGGCACGATCGTGGTGGTCGGCGTCGCAGTTGCCGGATCGCTCACTGTGCTGCCTGCACTGCTGTCCTGGCTGGGCGGCTGGGCTGACCGCGGCATGATCCCGTTCCTCGGCCGCCGACGGACCGCGGCAGGTCCTTCCCGGCTGTGGGCCGTTCTGGTCAGGCGCGTGGTCCGGCATCCCGTGGCGTGGGGCACTCTCGGCGCGATCGCTATGGTGGCGCTGGCGGCGCCCGCTCTCGGCATGCGACTCGGCAGTCCGCCGAACAGCGGCTTCCCGGCCAACGCGCCGGTGATGCGCACGATGGAAAGGATCCAGGCTGCCTTCCCGCAGAGCCCGTCGCCGGCCATGGTCGTGGTAAGCGGACGTGATCTGACCGAGTCGGCCGTGACCCGGGCGGTGGCCGAGGTCCGGGCGAGCGCGACCACCACGGGGCCGATCCGGCCGCCGGTTACGGCCACGGCGATAGCCCACGGCCGCGCGCTGCTCGTGCAGGTTCCGCTGGCGGGTAGCGGGTCGGGTCCAGTTTCTGACCATGCCCTCAATGTCCTGCGCGGCAGGATCCTGCCCGAGACGCTCGGTAAGGTCGGCGGCGTCCAGTACGCCGTCACCGGCTGGACCGCCTCCGACCATGACGTCATCGGGGCGCTACATCACAGCACGCCGCTGGTCTTCGCCGTGGTGGCACTGCTGGCGCTCGGGCTGCTGCTCGTGGCGTTCCGCTCGGTCGCCATCCCGCTGGTGTCGATCGCGCTGAACCTGCTGTCGGTGGCCGCGGCCTACGGGTTCCTCACGCTGGTCTTCCAGGACGGCAGGCTGCAGGGGTTGCTCGGCTATACCAGCTACGGCGCAATCGTCCCGTGGGTGCCGCTGTTCATGTTCGTGTTCCTGTTCGGGCTGAGCATGGACTACCACGTGTTCATCCTGAGCCGGATCAGGGAACTGCGCCTCGGCGGCATGACGACGGCCGAGTCGATCGAGGGCGGAATCGCCCGCAGCGCGGGCGTGGTAACCAGCGCGGCCGTGATCATGGTTGCGGTCTTCTCGATCCTGGCCACGCTGTCGCTGATCCAGCTCAAGATGATCGGCATCGGCCTGGCCGCCGCCGTGCTCATCGACGCGACCGTCGTTCGCGGCATCCTGCTGCCGGCCGCCCTCGCGCTGCTCGGCGACCGCAGCTGGTACCTGCCCCGCTGGCTCGGCTGGCTGCCCGGCGGCCGGCCAGCGCTTACCGCCCCCGCCTATCCCGACCCGGCGCTAGCAGTCCCCGCGCCTTAACAGCCGGGTGGATCCCGGGATCGACCCGCAATATTCGGGTCGGTCCCGGGATCCACCGCACGGCATCAGCTCGCGCCCGGAGGGCTGGCCCTCGCAAGTGCCACGATCGGACTCATGAGCGATCAGTTGGAATTGCGGCTTGTCCGCGAGAGCGACATAGCCGTGCTTGAGGCGCTGACCCAGGATCCGGAGACGACCGGGGAGCATCAGTGGTTCGGCTGGCACGACCTGCGGCGCTGGCGGCGAGGCTGGGCGGACGACGGTCTGATTGGCCCTGAAGGCGGAACGCTTGTCGTGGCGCGCGAGAACCAACGCCTCGGTCTGGTGAACTGGCGGCGGCGACCGACCACCCCGGCCGCCTACTGCTGGGAGATTGGCGTCATCATGCTGCCCCATGCCCGTGGCCGCGGCGACGGCACGCTGGCGCATCGCCTGCTCGCGCGGCACCTGTTCGCGCACACGACGGCGCACAGGATCGAAGCCGGAACCGAGGCTGACAACATCGCCGAGCAGCGGGCGCTCGAAAAGGCCGGGTTCACGCGCGAAGGCGTGATGCGCGGAATCGGATGGCGCGGCGGCTCCTGGCGGGACGGCGTCATGTACAGCCTGCTCCGCACGGACCCGCCGGTCTGAGCACGGCCGCGAGCAACCGGGTGGCGGAATCTCCGCTAACCGCCGATTGCTGCTAGCTCCGGGAGGCGCCGTAGCCGAGCAGCGCGGCCAGGCCGAGGACGCTGCGCGGCGCATAAGCGATCCGCCAGAGCCCGCCGTGCGCGGCGGCGTACGCCTCGTCCTGCCAGGGATGGGCGTGCGCCGGACCGCCTTCGGCATGCAGGTCGTGGACGAGCAGCGCCGCCATCAGCACCCGGGTCGTGTCCGGCTCGAAGACCTCAGCCCCGAAGCGGTGCGCGCCCGCGTACGCGGCCGCGAGCGCCCGGTTCTTCACCACCGATCGCGTCCTGGTCGGCGGCGCAACATTCAGCGACACGGTCGAGCCGCTGTCGCGGGCCAGGCTGGCGCGCCAGCGCTGCAGGCGCTTGGCCAGCGCATAGTTCGGGCCCTGCTGCGCGACGAGGTTGTCGCTGATGCCGGGATCGGAGCCGGGCCGGTAGGCGCGCCGCAGCAGCCGGCCGCCGGACAGCGCGCGCAGCGGGCGGCTGGCTAGCTTGACCGAGGCCGACCGGTTCCCGTAGGCGCGGGCAGACTGCTCGACCGCGTCGGCGGGTACCGCGAAGACGTCCGTCGGCGTCGCCAGGAACGCGAGCGCGACATCATCACGTGCTGCCTGCAGGCGCAGCGTCAGCGTGTCGGCGGCGGCGCAGACCCGCACGTTCGCCGCGCCATCGGCGTAGACGTAGTTGCCAAGCACAACCGGCCCGCGGAGGCCAGCGAGCCAGTCGGCAACCTCCGGCACCTCGCTGGTCAGGTCCGCTCCGGCGCTGTCCGCCGTCACATCGGCGGTCAGCTGCCCTGGCGGGGTATGCCCGGCCTCGCCTCCGAGCCCTGGCGTTACGGTCACTGGGACGAGAAGCGTTCCGGCACCCGACCTGGCGGCCTGGAGCACCCGCTCCCAGATCCGCGGTTCGGGCAGGTCGATTCCCGCCACCGTAGCTCCCCACCGCAGCAGAACAGGCAGCGGACCAATCTCAGAGCCGGCCCCAAGCACGGCCACCGTCCGCCCGGGCAGGCTCAGCCAATCCGGGTGATCAGCGACCGCTCGGACAGCATCGGCGCAGGAGGGCTCGATGATGCCTGCGCCCACCCAGGCTTCGAGCCTGCGCGCAAGATCACCTCCGCGCAGTCGTTCGCCCCGGTAGGGCAGCGCGAGCTCCTCCTCCGCCGCGCCAGCTCCGGTGATGGTCGCCGTGCCGAGGGAGCGGCTGGCCGCCATGGTCAGCAGCTCGTCCAGCTCGCCCTCGTCGCCGCCGGGTAGCGCCGCCCGCATCCGGCCGCGCAGCGAGCCGGCTCCGTCGGCGGCAATCGCGAGCGCGGCCTGCCTCGACAGCAGTCCCGCCTCGATGACCCTGCGGAAGTGCGTGAGATAGCCCGAGCGCCAGTTCGTCTCCTGCTCGGCACCGAGGGCGCCGGGGGCGTCAGTCCCGCGCAGCGCGTCGGCGATCACCGCCCGGCCGAACGCCGACGTGCTGCGGCGCCCGTCGTCGGCCACCGGGAAGTCAACCCCGGCTGCGGTTTCGACCATCGCGCCGCTCATTGCTTGCCCGGTCATCGCGCCCTACCCGTCCTCGTATCGCCGGCGGCCGCCTCGACTCCACGGGCGGCCAGCTCGGCTTCGGCATGCAGCGCCAGGAACTCCTCCGGCGCCTGCGATCGCTTTAGCGCCGCGTCCAGGTGAGCCAGCGTCAGGCCGCGGACGAACAGGTGGGCCTGCTCGCCGGAGCACAGCTCGGACATCGGCCGCATGGCAGCCGGGATCCAGGCTGCCTCGCCAGGCAAAGTCATGGCACGCAGGGCTTCGTGCTCACCCTCGACGTCGTCGAGGAAATGCTGGTGATCGGCGCGGTGCAGGACGAACATCCGCCTGGTTCCCGGCGTACGCCCGTACAGTTCGAGCACCGCGTCGAGCGGGATCGGCACGTCATCCGCCGCAGCCAGGTACAGCACGGGGACGTCCCTGCTCCAGGTGAAGGTGAGGGTCAGCGGCAGGATCCCCGGTCTCGGCCGCGA
>WNFC01002839.1_pt1 | contig 18673 bp, 19 predicted proteins | sample 5400541 | NCBI WGS metagenome assembly WNFC01 (sample SAMN13153342, study PRJNA577476) | soil metagenome | isolation source: 120 cm saprolite under Douglas fir tree site 2 hole 2 replicate 1 | place: USA:California | collected 2015-04-18 | reverse complement strand
ATTGCAGTCTGCAACTCGACTGCATGAAGCCGGAATCGCTAGTAATGGCGTATCAGATCGACGCCGTGAATACGTTCCCGGGCCTTGTACACACCGCCCGTCACATCACGAAAGTGAGCTGTACTAGAAGTCGCCGCGCTAACCGCAAGGAGGCAGGCGCCCAAGGTGTGACTCATGATTGGGGTGAAGTCGTAACAAGGTAGCCGTAGGAGAACCTGCGGCTGGATCACCTCCTTTCTAAAGTAGTCGTGGCTCAACCCGCTATGGTGTGCGGGTCATGCCACGCAAGCATCCCTAAGCTCTCACGGGCCGCGGGGATGCACGCTCCTGCCCTGAGCGCTTTGCCGCGCGAAGGGCAAACTTTTCGCGCCTCGGCGTGAACGGTGATTTACTCTCGCTGCCCTTCTTCAGCCTCGGCTGAAGCCTCGGTAGCTTCGGGCAGATTCTGGCAGATCGTATTAGGGTTGTCGTAAGAGCGAAAAATTTAGCGTGACGAAGGGCCGCTGAGCAATCAGCGGCCCTTTTTGTTTTCTGCACTTCTGCAAGGGCAAACTTACAGCATGACCGCTCTCGATTTGATGCTCCACTTTTAAGGGCTCGAGCGGTGCTCTTTATTTGCTAATCGGATTGACCTCAAAGTTCTGAAATGGAACTGCCTTGTTTCGAAGTGGCACAGTTTAGGGGAGAATGTAAAGCGAAGAATAGTATATAGGTTAAGTACAATTATTTACACAAAAGGACTCACTTTTTTTCCAATTGGGAATCACATTGGGTTCAATCGTGCTGACAAAAGTGAGTTACGCCCTCAGGGAAAAAGTTCAAGGAAATTACTCTGGCTCATCTTCGGCCTCAGTCCCATGACTTGGGAGTTCTCAATGAGCGGGGAACTAAAAGAATCTCCAGAACGCAAGTCTCGGGAGATTTCATCACAGGGTGACAGTTCAGTTCGATTGAAGAGCGACCTCTGGCGCGAAATAATGCGATGGCTTACCCCGAACCACATCGACGCCCTCGGCGATTTCATGTGGAATTGTGCACTTTCAATTTGCGTGCTTGCCACTGTGTTTCTTGAAGCCATTGGAGTTTTTCAGGGCTCTCAAAATGGTGATCTCCTACTTATCGGTCTTGGCGCTTCAATGGCTTCACGCTTGAGGCGGGCAAGTTTCCATCGTCGTGCTCGACCTAGACGCTGACCCGAGGCACGTTTAAGCATTCGCTACTCGTAGCCGCGTTTCGCGTTGACCGTCTTTCCGCGCGAAATTACAATTATTGTGTCGCGTTCGTTTTTCGAGGAAGAAAGGCCCCAGCCCATGATGCCTCGTTTCCTGGTTGCAGTTCTGTGCTGCGTCAGTCTGCTCGCGAATCCCGCTCACTCCCAAACTCCAAACATCGCGCCGTTTCGAGTCGCTTCCGGGACTGTTCTGGAGTTCCACCTGCAGACTCGGCTTCACCCAACCGCCGGAGATGCGCTAGGCGCTTTGCCTAAAGGTACGATCTTCCAGGTTAAGATGCTCGACTCCCTGGATTCCAGCGTGGACCGCGACGGCGCCGAGTTTCGCGGCTTGTTGGCCGCTTCCCTCGTTTTAGATGGGCAGGTAGTCATCCGCGCCGACGCGGAAGTGCGCGGATTGCTCGTTCTTCTAAGAAGTCGAACCCATCCCGACGGCTTTCGCTATGAACTCCTTATCATCGGAATCACCGACCACGGAAAGTTGCACGACCTGACCGCATCTCTCAATCCTTCCTTCATTGATCCTGGCCCTCAGCCTTCTTCCGAGCCGAAGGCCGGCGTGAAATAAGGCTCCGCGGCAAAACCAAAGCTCATCCGTGCAGAAACTAGCTGGGTGGGAGGCCAATCGTGAAGAGATTTCCCGTTCTAGTACTTGCCCTGTCGAACGCTAGGGATTGCCTTCGCTCCATGTAAGTTCAATATTCCATTTAGGATAGAGGTTTTTCGACATTCCCCCCTGGCGTGGCAGATTCTCTGCACAACAAACTTGGCTCGGCCAAAAATTCGAGGAGGGTTCATGATGAAGAATCCAGGGCGAGTATTTTTTTCCACTCTTGTTGGTCTATTTCTCGTAGCGCTGGTATGCGCTCTGCAGCCAACCGTGACTCACGGCGCGGCTGTTTTGAGCTTGTCAGGCGGCCAGGCCCCCGCAGCAGAGCAAACGGTATCCGGAAAGATTGCTTCTGTGGAGAAGAATTCTTTTACGCTCACCGTGGGACAGCAGTTAGAGCAGACGCCGAGCACTCCCAAGACCATGAGTTTCAAGCTCGACAAGAGCACCACCATAGATGGCAGCTTGAAAGTTGGCGCTAACGCCGATGTTACCTATCGCCAGGAAAAAGGCGAAAACATAGCCATCAGCGTTCGCGTCACTCCGTAACTCACGCTGGCCCGCTAATTTAACGGAGTCTGTCTACGCCGCTCGTCCGCGCACGGCGTGTGTTGTCGTTTGCGCGAAGGTGTTGTCAAAGAGCAGAATCTTTTAACGTGGAGGCCGGGCTTGCCCCCGGCCTTTCTTCTTTTGTCTGCCAAATTAGAACGCCGAAAGCGGATAGACCCGCGACTTACTTCCCCGCACAATCTCTCACGTACAGAGCTTGCACATGCCTGGCTCTGAATCTGAAAAACGACATGAGGAACAAATCATGATGCCCATTCGCATCGTAGCCATTCCAACCGAAGTGGCGGAAGCGGTCCGCGCCACCCTTCGAGCGCCTGTCTATGGATTTCCCGCGCACGCGGAAGTCGCCACCGACGACGCTCCGTGCCGTCATTGCCTGCGCACATTCGCAGCCGGTCAGGATCGTAGAATTCCTTTTACGTACGATCGCTTCGCAGGCGTCGAATCGCTTCCACAGCCCGGTCCGGTCTATGTTCACGGGGATGCTTGCAGACGTTATTCGGAGGACGCTGGATTTCCCGAGGAGCTTCGCGGCAGCCCGCGCACGCTCGAAGCCTACGCAAGAGGCCGGCTCTTGCTGGCGCAGGAATTTGTTTCTGACGGCAAATTCGAGCCGGCCATCGAAAAGCTCTTCTCCATCACCAGCGTGGACTATCTCCAGGTGCATAGCACAACGGCGGGCTGTTTTACTTTTCGCATCGAGCGCGCTAGCGGCGCGTAGGGCTGCGCGGGATGCCCGCCCCCGCCTGTCAAGGTTCTCGCCAATCAGCATTCGACGCACGCATTGCAAACGAATCCTCTTGGGAGTACGCTCTGGCAAGCCTCATCCCGTCCGGTTTCTCAACCGTTCGTTTCGTGAGGCAGGGACCGTCTCCGCTGTGATTGGATCGCCACAATCCGAAGGAGGAGGACAAACCCTATGTCGTCCGATAACAAAGCCATCATTCTGCGCCTCTATGAGGAAGTCTGGAACAAGCGAAAGCTTGACGTCGTAAAGGAAATCATCTCCCCCAGCCACGCACTCCAAGCTCCCACCCACGCGGGTACCTCAGTTGGTCCGGAAGCGTACAAGAGCCAGGTAGCGCTCTTCCTCGCAGGCTACCCTGATCTGCGTTTCAGCGTTGAGGACACCGTTGCCGAGAAGGATAAAGTGGTTGCCTGCTGGACTTTTTCCGGCACCCACGGGGGCGATTTCATGGGCGTTCCAGCGACAAATAGAAGAGTCTCCGTTGACGGCATGACCATCCACCACATCGCCGGCGGAAAAATCATGGATTCGTACAGCAATTGGGACGCTTTGGGCATGATGCAACAGCTCGGCGTCGTTCCGGCCTTTGGACAAGCGAAAAGTTTCACCGCGCGCTGATCCGCGATTCCGCGGAATCGGAGGTTTCGCCCTCCGTGGGGTAGCTCATGCTCCATTTCCAAATTGAAACGATTTCCACTTCTCCTTCACTACTGGACAGGAGGTAATGCACCATGGCGGGACAAGTGTCCTCCCTTCTCGCGCCCGTCTACGACATCCTTATCGCGGATGCCGACGGCCGCCATCTTTGGTTGGAGTGTCTCCAGGATCTTGGGATTGCCCGGCAGCGTCTGTCCATCCTCGCCACGCAATTCCCTGGCACCCGGCTCGTCCTCTGGGATCATAAGACGCGCACTATCCTGGCGGAGACCGACGGCTACTGATTTTCCGGGTCGGAATCTCTTGGGTCAAACCCAGTTCAACACCAGTTCGCAATACCTTTCGCCGGCTTCGATCGGTACACGGAAGTGGACTTCGATTTGCTTCGCTCCGGAAATTTCCAGGGCCTTTCTGAAAAATCCAATGATCACGAACCCGATAATCCGGTGCTCGGGAGCGAACCCCACGTACTGGATTGCTGCGCTGTTCGCTCCTTTCATCTCCGCGATGATCTCCACACCTTCGAAATAGGTTGAATGCACCGCGGCGATTCTCCGGATTACAAATTCCGGCGACCCGAGCCTGACAAATATTTTATAGATCCCTTACAGTTGCCGCTCGATTACCGCTTCTGAGCGCTTGATCAATTCCTCTTCATTTCCGCCAGCCGTTTCCCTGATGTCCGCCTCGAGGAAACGCGCAAACGCATCGAACGGGTACCACGACGAAGGCGAGATCTGTCCCAAAAATATATTCTTCGTTTCTTCATCCAGACACGCAGCAATCTTTTCCAATTCGGTCCCCCCAGCCCGCGCTTTTATTGCCTTGATCGTGTCCAGAACAGCCGTTCCCTTGATTTGCACCATCGCTGGCACTCCGTCAGCATCCTCAGCTCGCTTTACGTTACTACGAACGGAACGGCGCAGCGGCCCGCGCGCATTCCTATGCGACTAAGTGTGCAGCGGCGCGCATTTCGCCTGCTATTCCCTCCCGTATTCTTGCTCCAGTGGAACCCGTTTCATTAATTCGAAGTATTGAATCTTTCGATTACGTTTCGAATAAATTCTGAAGCCATGGCTTTCTCACAAATGTAGAATAGTGCCCGCAGTCGAAAGGAAAGATTATGTCCAAGACCGGGAAAGCTTCCTCGCCCGCCGTGAGGAAGTCACAGACAGCCAATCCAACAACGGAGGAAATCGCGCTCCGTGCCTACCATATCTATTTGGAACGCGGTGGCGTGCCGGGAAACGCACTCGATGATTGGACCCGCGCAGAACGCGAGCTGCGCGAGAAGGTCGGCAAGCCGGGCCGCAAGCCGGGGCCGAAATTGGTCGCCGCCTAAGATCGCCGGTTTCTTCTCACACGGCGCTCTCGGTAGACGCCAGAACTGTGCCGCAATCTTCGTGGGCGCAGACTGTTTTTTTTTGCGGGCTGGCGCTCGGCCAACAAACCTGTCCATTGGTTCAGGTATAACCGCAAAGGCAAAGCCGCCAAGCGTCTTTACTCCGTACCGCTCAAACGCTTCTAGAATCAAGAAATGACTCAGCCTTCCAAAGGGGCGGCTGTTTTTCTGGCCGTCTTCGGACTCCCCTTCTTTGGCGGAGGGCTCACCTTCATTTACGCGCAGCTCGTCAGCCGCGGAAATTTTAAGACTTATGATGTAGTCGCCGCGGTCCTGTTCGGCGCGGTCTTTGTCTTCATCGGCGGAGTACTCATTTACGCGGCGATCGGCGGCTATGGCCGTCTGAAGAAGCAAGCCACGATCGAGGAAGCGAATCCGCTATCTCCCTGGCTGTGGCGCACCGATTGGGCCATGCGCCGCGCGGAAAGCCAAAACAAGAATAGTGAACTCTTGTTTTGGGCGCTCGCCATTTTGTGCAACATGATTACCCTGCCGTTTCTCTTCGGCATGGTTCCGAATTTTATTCAAACTGGCGACCCGCGCGTCTTTCTGCTCCTTGGCTTCAACCTTCTTGGGGCGATTCTGATCTTCAAGGCCGTACGCACCACCATGCAGCACCGCCGCTTCGGCGACACGTACTTCGAGTTCGATGCGCTGCCTTTTTCTCCAGGCAAACGCGTCGGTGGAAGGATTCATCTGAAATTCGAAACTCGCGCGGAGCACGGCATCGATCTGCGGCTCTCCTGCGTGCGTAAAGTCGTCAGCGGCTCGGGTAAAAGCAGCACCACGAATCAAATTATTCTCTGGCAGGCGGACCAGAATGTTCCCGCCGGGGCGGTGGGTCCTGGACCGCTTGGCCGCGCCATCCCCGTGGATTTTTCTATACCTGGGGAGAGTTCCATCACCAATCACGACAATCCAAGGGATCAAGTTCTTTGGCTGCTCCACGCACAGGCGGACGTGCCCGGGGTGGATTACTCCGCCGATTTCGAATTGCCCGTATTCAAGAACGCAACTTCCACCGAGACGGCCCGCGATTCCGAACCGTCCGCTTTCTCCGGCGTCAATACCTTCGGTTTTGCGACCACGCGGAGCGATGATTCCGGCGCCGTCGCGCAGCCCGCGCACACGAAAGTGGTTGTTTCGAACGGCGCCGGCGGACCCGAATTCTATTTTCCCCCTCTTCGGAATCCCGGCCGCGCTCTGACTCTGCTTCTGGTCACTGTGGTTTGGACTGCGGTGATTTACCTGATGGTCCAGAAGCACGCGCCGGTTTTATTTTTCATTCTTTTTGGGCTGGCGGATCTACTGATCATCACCGGCTTTCTGCACGCCACGTTCGGCAGTTCGCAGATCGGCGTATCCAGCGGAGAAATTCTCTCGCGCCGGGGGATATTCGGGCTTGGAGGCATGCGTCGAATTCAAGTTTCCGACGTAGCCTCCATTGTGCCCGTGGTCAGCATGCAGCAGGGCACCAGCTCCGGAAACCAGCTTCACGCGATTCGAGTGCGGTTGAAGGACGGGCGCAAATTCACGCTGGCGGATGAAATCGGCAGCCGCCAGGAAGCGCGCTGGGTGGTATCGCAAATCGAAACCTTGGCCGGATTGAAATTAGATACGCATGTAGAAGTGGATTTGCCTCTCGGCGTATCCCCTCAGCCGGGAACCCAGACGTCGGGCCAGATTTTTAACCAACCGAGGCGACAGACTTCCGCGGCGGCATCGCTCGGCGTGTTTTTTGTGACCATGTCGGCGATGATTGGCTTCCTGGCGTGGCGGATGACTTCATTCACTCCCCGCGCAAACAACTCGCGTGCGGCAGCGGCGGCGCGTACAGCCAAAACAATTTCGCCGCGTGTTTTTGCCGCGCCTCTGACGGACGCAGACGTGGACCGTTTGCACGGACTTCCCGCGCAAGCGCAGGCCGAAGAATTGCTGGAACGCGCCATCGGTCACGACCTGCGCGCGCTGGAATTCTTCGATCAACAACTCGAAAGCTGGGTTGGCCACATTGGAACGAGCGATCGCATGAAGCAGTTGGAGCGGCGCTCGGAGTTTTCCAAGGATCTTCGCGTGCGCTACGCCAATGCGGATATCAACCTGGCGCTGGAAGGTTGGCAGAAGAACGAGCAGGCGGCCAATCTTTTGATCGAGCGGACGCGCACCGACCAACAATACCGCGCGTGGGCGGTCTATTATCTCGGAATGCTCGCGGGCCGCGGCGTCGACTACGAGCGCATCCACGGCGTGCTCTTGAACTATGCCCGAAACGACCGGGACGCCAGGGTGCGGCAGTGGGCCGTCGAGGGCATGCGATTTCTTGGCAAAGACCAAGTTCTCGATGAGCTGTTCACCTCGTTCACGGAAGATCCATCCACCAGTGTGCGGGATCGCGCGGGCTGCAATATTTCCGATTGCGGAATATTCACGCGCAAGCAACGCATGAGGATGGTGCCGCAACTGATCGATCTGGCGCTGAATCCGCGGACGCCGCCGCAAATGCGCAACTGGACTTTCCTCGCGCTGCGTGAAATTACGGATGAAAATTTGCCAGCCGATGCTGTGGCTTGGAGCCGCTGGTATCAGGCTCCCGGCGCGGAGAAGATGGCCGAATTCGAAAGACTGGATTGGTGGCTAGTCCGCGGCGACGAATGACACTCCCCGCCGACGCCCGGCGATCAGACGCGAATTTCACATCCACCACAATCCACCGCCGAGCGATGCGGTGTAGACTATCCCCTCGCTGGAGAGATTTGAATCGATGCCCGCCGCTCAAGAAAAACAAGAGCTCATTCGAATTGGCGTGGATCTCGGAGGAACCAAGATCGAGTTCGTTGCGCTGGACGCGCATGGCAAGGAACTGCACCGGCATCGCATCGCCACGCCCCGATTCGATTACGTCGGTACGGTGCGCGCGGTCGCGGAAGCCGTAGCAGGAATCGAGAAAAGACTCGAACGCTGCGCAACCGTCGGCATTGGAATCCCCGGCACCATTTCCAGGAAAACCGGTTTGGTGAAAAACGCGAATTCAACGTGGCTGAACGGCAAGCCCTTCGACACGGACTTGAGCCGCGCGTTGGGGCGCGAAGTGCGCTGCGCGAATGATGCAAATTGCTTGGCGGTTTCGGAAGCAACCGACGGCGCGGGCGCCGGCAAGCACATCGTTTTCGCCGTGATATTGGGCACCGGGTGCGGCGGAGGAATCGCCGTCGATGGCCGCGTACACAGCGGTTCGAACGGCGTGGCCGGCGAATGGGGACACAACACTTTGCCCTGGATGCGGCCCGAAGAGTTTCCCGGCCCCGCCTGTTACTGCGGGAGGAACGGCTGCGTGGAAACCTGGATTTCCGGAACGGGACTGGAAGCGGATTACGAGCGCGCGACGAGCGTCGCGCTGAAAGGCCCGGAGATCATCGCGCGAAGCGGCGCTGGCGAGCACGCGGCGCTTGCGGCGCTGGAGCGATTCGAAGACCGGCTCACGCGCGGCTTGGCGCAAGTGATCAATCTCCTCGATCCGGATGTAATTGTACTGGGCGGGGGCGCCTCACAAATTCCACGGCTCTATCAAAATGTTCCCGCACGCTTGAAGGACTACGTTTTCGGCAAAGAAGGGGACACGCCGATTCTTCCAGCGAAACACGGAGACGCCAGCGGCGTGCGCGGCGCCGCCTGGCTCTGGAATCCGTAGATGGTTCGAACGGTGCCACCGCAATGCAGATTTTCCAATATACTACCGCCTGATTCCTGCTAGGCGAGGCGGCATCTTGCCGCTGCAGTTGCACTGCGGCGGTTCTTGCCAGAAGGACTAGAGCAATGAGTGACGCTCAGGCGTCGGGCACGCAAGCGACCGTTCGAAACATTTCGGATACGGCGCGATGGGCAGCGGTTTTTCGCGCGCGGGAGACCGAGCGAGCTGACGCGCTCTTCCGTGATCCCTATGCGGAACGTCTCGCTGGGAAGATGGGCGTGGATATCGCCAATACCCTGCCGGAGGGAAACAGTCACGCGTGGGCGTGGGTGACGAGGACGTATCTCTTCGATCAGTTCATCACGCAGGAGCTCGAGCAAGGCACGGACATGGTGCTGAATCTTGCCGCAGGCCTCGACGCGCGGCCTTACCGCATGTCACTGCCAGCCTCGCTGCAATGGATCGAAGTCGATCTGCCGGAAATCCTCACCTACAAAGAAGGAATACTTGCGAACGAGAAACCGAGTTGCGCGTTGGAGCGAATTCGTCTTGATCTTTCCGACGGCCAGGCGCGCAGAGACCTCTTCGCGGATCTCGATCGCCGCGCAAACAAAATTCTGGTGCTTACCGAGGGACTGTTGATTTATTTGAGCGCCGAAGAAGTCGCTGCCCTGGCGAAGGATCTCGCTGTAGGCCCGCATTTTCAGCGCTGGATCACGGATCTTGGTTCACCCGGACTCTTGCGAATGATGCAGCGCACCACCGGCAAACAACTCAGCAAAGTTGGCGCGCCTTTCAAATTCGCGCCCGCGGAAGGGCCGGCATTCTTTGCAGCGCATGGGTGGGAGCCTGCGGACGTGAAGAGCCTGTTGAAGACCGCCACGCGATTCAAGCGGCCTCCGTTCTTCCTGCGATTGCTGGGACGTTTGCCGGAACAAAAAGGGCCCGCAGGCAACCGCCCGTGGTCGGGCGTTTGCCTATTCAAGAAAAACTAATGGCGGCGAGACTTGCACGGCCAAGCGGCGGCGCACTTCGCGCGGAAAAAGGGAAGGCCCTGTCCGTTGCGAAAAACGGACAGGGCCTTGCTCGAAAATTGAAATCGAAATGTTCAGCTCTGGCCAGCAGCGGCGGCTTTAGCCATCTTCGCGGCAAACTCCTGGGAACGGCGTTGCATTTCTTCAGGAGAGACGTCCTCCACATGCTGTGCGAGGCCCCACTGATGGCCGAAGGGATCGGTCAGTTTGCCGTAGCGATCGCCCCAAAACTGATTGTCGAGTGGCATGTCCACCTTCGCGCCTGCAGCGACAGCGCGGTTGAAGGTAGCGTCCACATTTTCCAGGTACAGAAAGAGACCGCACGGGTTCTTGGCTCCCGGCGTGGGCGCGGTGGACATGCCGGGGAACTCGTCGGCCAACATAAGATGGGAGTCGCCGATTTGTATTTCGGCGTGACCGATTTTGCCATCAGGGCCAGCCATTCGCATAATTTCCTTTGCGCCGAAGACCGACTTGTAAAAATCAATCGCCTGGGCTGAGTTCTTACAAGTGAGATATGGCGTAACGGTGTGATACCCCTCGGGGATAGCGCGGACAGGATTCGACATGAAGCCTCCTAACGGAATGAGTGTGCGCGCATGGAGCGTTGGGAAACTGCCAGCCCCATGCGCGTAAGGGTGTAGATACTCTTCTTGTTGGTTTGTGTCAACACGTCGATTTCAGGGCGCCAGCGGCAAAGTCGGAGCGAGATAAGAAATAGGGCCAGGGAATGATCTGCCCGAATTATTCCGGCTTGGTGATGACGCCGCAGGCGATGCGAGGCGGAGCGCCGCTGCCGGTGCCGCCGGCCACGGCGTGAATGACAATCGCGGTTCCGCCATTGCTGAAGACGGAGTTGGCGTCCGTGCCGAGAGTCACATTTGGAGCGATGGTGCTCGCGTGGGCCGTGCCGTCTGCGGCGACGATGAGCGCAAAGTCTGGGATATCGCCAGCGGGCATTTGCATACCTTCATGGGCGTGTCCCCCGGCAAAGTGCGGACCGGCGGACTTGAAATCGGGTGGCTCGCACTTGGGAACCTGGTGAATGTGCAGGGAGTGCTCACCCGGCGGCAGATTCTTGATATCGAGGGTGATTTTGACGCCCTTGGCCGCGTGCGTGAGAGTCGCTGTGCCTACGCTCTGGCCTTGCACATTCTTGATGTCCACAGTAAAGGGCTTTGCAGCGGCCTGGGCTCGGCTATCCTGCGCAAAAACCAGACCTGCTGCCGACAAAAACAGCGCGGCACAAACGAATGATCTCATCATGGTTCTCCTTATGGCGAATTGTGTTCCCGGATTGGATTCTCTCAGAAAAACGTCCCACCTCAATCTAGCGCAAGGACAGCAGGGATGTAACAAGTTGTCCTCAAACAGATAGCCTCGACGGAAAGGAATTGCGCACTAAGGCCGATAAAGGCCGGGGAATTCTTTTTTGAAATTTTCCAGTTTGGGCAGATCGTTGTAGACGATGTAAGGATTATCAGGATTGTTCTTGAGGTAGTCCTGATGGTAGCCCTCGGCGGGATAGAAAGCCTGGAAGGTCTCGACTTTCGTGACGATAGGTCGGGAATAGACCTTCGCGGCGTCGAGCTGCGCGATGTAAGCTTGGGCGATGCGCTGCTGCTCCGCACTCCTGGTGAAGATGGCGGAACGGTATTGCGGGCCGGTATCCGGACCCTGGCGATTCCGTTGCGTGGGATCGTGGGCGACGGAGAGAAAAACCATCAGGAGCTGGCCGTAGGTGAGTTGCGACGGATCATAGATGATGCTGACGGTTTCGGCGTGGCCTGTTACGCCCATACTCACGCTTTCGTAGGACGGTGCCTTGACGAAGCCGCCTGCATAACCGGACGTCACGGAAGAAACTCCCTTGAGATGCTGGAAGACGGCTTGGACGCCCCAAAAGCAGCCTCCGGCAAAAACCGCGGTTTGCTGGCTTTTGGCCGTAGCCAGTGGCGCATCGATCGTGGGCGCGGGAAACGGATTTTTCGGGGACTCGGGAGGCCTGGAGCCAAGCGCGCGGAAGGCGGTCCAGCCGACAAGGCCAACAATCAGAATAAGCGCGAGGCTGCGGCCGATGTAAGGGCTTTGCATGATTTATCTCTCCCAACCTATTCGTTAGTCTACTATTTCTTCAGACCCATTGGATGCGAACCGAGAGCTTCCCGATGGGGAAATCACTCTGATGCGCCAGGTTCCGCTGGTTTTACCGGTTGCAATGAAGGGTAGAAGGGGATGGAACCGGGCGTCCGCGCGGTGCATCATATTGAGCGGAAAGACATTCCATCATTCTGGGAGGCTGCCTGCATGCGCGCACGGACCATTTTCGGCTTAGCTCTTGCCGTTTCATTTCCTTCCCTAGCAGCGGCCCAAGTCACGCATGGCCAGAAGCCGAAGCTACCGGCGCCATTTCTGACAAAGTCGGCGGGAAACCCACCCGAGGTAGAGAAGCCGCCCGCGAGGTTTCTGCCTACCGTGCCGCAGGGATTCGTCGTGAATGTGTTCGCCACGGATTTCAAGTATCCGCGCTGGTTGACGGTCGCGCCGAATGGAGACATTTTTCTTGCCGATTCGGGATCCGGAGAAATCGTGGTGATGCGCGACCCGCAAAACACAGGAAAAGCGCAGGAGCGGGAGATATTTGTGGACGGCCAGAATGAGCCGTTTGGAATCGTCTTTCACGAGAATTACGTGTATGTGGGAAACACAAACGAAGTCGCGCGGTTCCGCTATGACCCCAAGACCTCCAAACGGCTTGGTGAAAAGGAACATCTGCTGGACTTGCCGACGCGTGGACACAGCACGCGCTCGCTGGCTTTTTCCGCCGACGGCAAGTATCTGTTCGTGGCGGTGGGGTCCAACTCGAATATCGACACGGGCGAAGATCCACGCCGCGCGGCGGTGACCATCTGCGATCCGGACGGGCGCAACGCGCGGCTTTATGCAAGCGGGCTGAGGAATCCTGTGGGGCTGGCGCTCGAGCCGGTGACGGGAAAACTTTGGACCACGGTCAATGAGCGCGACCGCCTCGGGGACGATCTTCCTCCTGATTACCTTACGTCGCTAAAAGACGGAGGATTCTATGGCTGGCCGTACAGCTACATCGGCGGCAACGTCGATTCGCGGGTGAAGCAGGAACATCCTGAACTCGTGGCGCGGGCCATCATCCCCGATGTATTGCTTGGCCCACACGTGGCCCCGATCCAATTCGCGTTCTATACCGGGAAGCAATTTCCGGAGAGCTACCGGGGCGGTGCGTTCGTCGCCGAACATGGCTCCTGGAACCGTTCCACACGCGCCGGATACCAAGTCGCCTTTGTTGCGTTCAAGGACGGCAAGCCTTCCGCCGATCCTGTGCCGTTCATGAAAGGGCTGGTGCCCGATCCCACCAAAACGGGAGTCTACGGCCGGCCCGCGGGAGTGGCGGTTGCTCCGGACGGTTCGCTGCTCGTTTCCGATGACGGCGCTGCCGTGATTTATCGCATTTCCGCGGCTGCAGGGAAATAGCACGTTTGCGGAGCGAAGCTGAGGCCTTGTAGCAACCACATTAGAGGGCATGGGCACAGGCGAGAACAGGAATTGACTGCAATTGTACCCAGAAGCTACTTACCAGAGGGATATGGGATCGTCAAGAAGAATAGCCAAATATGGACCTTTAAATGACCGTTCCCGGAAACAGCCGGGGAGGTCCATTCGCCCGTCATTTCACAGTCAATGTGAGTTGAAGGGGCTGGAGTTGGAGCGGCTGCCCCGAGGAAGACAGCGCTGTTAGCGTGATGATGATCGTCGAAGTGCCGGAAGGCGTGACGATAGCGGGCGGAGTGACGGGCGTCGGAGTGGTGGCAACGCTGCTGCCGCAGCCCGCGGCGTAACTCACGGAACAAAGCAGAATGGCGGCGAAACCACCGCTCCAAGCCGAACGCCTAGAGCCGGAGGCGCCAAAAAACATCCAGCGATTCTTGGCAATGATCACCAGAAGGAGAGCGAATGCCAGAAGGGGGAGCGCGCGAATTCCGGATGGAGGAACGAAGCGTCTCGGAATCGAGGGCGGAACGACGGCGGCACCTTTGGTGGACACGGTTACGGTGAACGGCGCCTGCGCTCCATTCGCTATTGAAACACTTGCTGGGACTTGGCAGGTCGCGTTGAGTGGCGCTCCGCTACAGGCGAGAGACACTGTACCGCTATAGCCAGGCCCGGGGGTGAGCTGCAGCAGGTATTGCGCGGTTTGCCCGGCGGATACGGAAGCGGCCGTCGAACCATTTGGAGCCGGGCCGGGCGTAAACGCCGGATTGGCATTCCCGCTGAGGGAAATACTTTGTGGCGAACCCGGAGCATCGTCTGTAATGGTTAAATTTGCCGTACGTTGGCCAGGACCAATGGGGTTAAAGACGAGCGAAATCGTGCAGTTGGCTGGGGGCGCCACAGATGTTGAGCAATTGTTAGTGAAGCTGAAATCCGAAGGATTAGGACCACCTAGAGAAACCGAAGAAATGTGGAGTGGTCCAGTCCCTGAGCTGGTTATAGTCAGCATTTGAGCAGCACCGGACGTTCCCTGAGTGATCGTTGGGAACGAGGGAACTGCGGGGTTGAAGGTGATCCCAGCGGTGGGAGCGATGCTCGTGCCGCTCAGGGCCAGAGTTTGCGGACTGTCCGTAGCGTCGTCCGAGATTGTGATGGTGGCAGAGCGCACGCCGGAGGCTAGAGGGGCGAACGTGACGGTAATAGTGCAGGTTGAGTTGACGGCAATGGTTGTGCTGCACGTAGGACTTGAGGAATTGAAATCGTTGGCGTTTGTCCCTCCAAGAACAACACTCGTGATGTGCAGCGGGGCGGCGCCGGAATTTTTCACGGAAGAACTCAGGGATGTGCTGGTTTCTTGCGTAACAGTGCCGAAGTCGAGGCTGCCAGGCAGAAGCGTTACCGCAGGAGCGGCGGCGACCCCTGTGCCGTTCAGGGCGAGAGTTTGCAGGCTGCCTGGAGCGTTGTCCGAAACCTGGAGAGTGGCGGACAGCGGCCCCGCGCTAGCCGGGGTGAAAGTAATGCTGACGGAGCAGTTGGCATTGGGGGCGAGAGTCGGCGTGCAGGTATTGGACTGAGAGAAACTGGAAGCATTCGTGCCCGCGATGGAGATGGAATTGATGTTGAGGGTTTGGCCGCCGGTGTCAACAATCGAAAACACCTGGGTTGGACTGCTGGTACCCACGGTGATGCTGCCAAAGCTGGCAGTCGTTGGGAATATGGTGGCGGCGGGACCCGTGACGGCCTGAACTGGACTACCCGACATGGCTATGCCTTTGGCGGAGCCGTTCACTCCGTCGTTGAACGGAGAGCCAGAAATCTCGGCGAGACTGCCAGTTTGCTGGTCAATTTGATAGGCGTGGATGCCAAGGCTGTCGAGAGTGTAGAGATACGGCCCCTGGGGGTCGGTAACGGCAGTGCCCAAGGAAAACGAGATATTCGCAAAAGGGGTCAGGGTCTGCGACAAAGCACCCGTTATCTGGTCAATGGAGTAGACAACCGCGCCGCTGCCGGTCTGGTACACGAAGAGAAATTTACCGGAGTTATCAACGACCATAGCATCGGGCAAAACGCTGGGACCCAGGCTTACTTCGGACGAGGGGAGCGCCGCAGTGGTGCCGTCCACTGGAGAGATGATGCAGCTATCAATGAAGCCTTCATGCAAACCCCAACCTGCAAAGAAAAACCGGCCTGCAGGGTCAATGGCAGTAGATCGCCCTGAGCCAGCCGAGCTATCGGCTGTGCCCAAGGAGCTTAGGCTGCCAGTTGCGGAATCGATGGAATATACGTGCGCACCGCCGGCCATCTGGAGGTTTTGACTGTCACGCAAGCCCACGTAGAGGTGAAGGCCTTTGGCATCCGTCAAGAGCTGAAGCGGTTCGCCAACCAAGAAATCCGTGCTCTGCTGAGTGAGGAGGACGGGATTAGTGGGAACGGACGTATCGATACTTAGGGTGACAACAGCGCTCTGCCCCTGAAAATCGCCGAATGCGTAGCCAACGAATAGGAACTTTCCTGACGCTTCGGTACCGATGGAAAGGGCAAGACTCGGCGCTTGGTTGGGATTCACGGTCGGAGGGACTTGAAAGGGAGATGCGGGCACTTCGGCGATGGTGCCAGTGGTCTGGTCGATTTGGAACATGGAGATATCATCACTGGTGGGATTCAAGACGAAGAGGAACTTACCCTGGCCGTCGATAGCGACGAGACCGCCTTCAAAGCGCCCATTAAAAGGTGACCCAGGGACAACGGTGAGGGCGCCGGTTTGGCTAGCTTTGGTAAATCCCGAGACTTTAGAAGAAGTGGGGCTCAAAGACTGAGCGCCATAGACATGTTGCGGAGGGGTTTGCGCGTTAACACTCCAAGCGGCTCCCAGCAAGAGGCTCACGGTCAAAAGGAATAGAACGGTTCTCGAGTGGATTCGAGTTCTGTCGAGAAGATTACAGGTCTTGCGTGAACAAAACCCCATTTGCCTGGCCATAGGTCTTCCTTGGCCGCCAGTTATGCGGTACTTTCTGGTTCCGAGAGGGAAACTTTAACGAATGCACGTTAACGCCGGAAGATGGCGGAGTCAATAGAAATTAGCTAAATAAGTATGGGAGCGAGTAGTTTATAAGAAATAATTGAATGGAGCATTTGAGAAAGGCCGAAGGAGACTGAATTATTAGCGATTGTAATGTCCAATGGCAAGCTTTTGAGGTATCCTCCGTAACTTATGCAACCAAGTGTCTTAGAGATGGAAAAGCAGGCAGGGACCAGCGAGAGTCAGGTGGTGATACGACTCAATGGGAAGCTCAGCCTGGAGACGGTCCACAATTTCATCCAGTCGCTGCGGCCCGAGCCGGCAGCTCATCTCGTGCTGGACATGAGTGAGGTGTCGTTCCTGGATTCGGCCGGCGTCGGCGCCCTGGTGCAGATCTTTGTGCACCGAAGAAACGTGGGGAAGGCTTTCGCGCTGGCCGGGCTTACCAAGCAAGGGGCTGCCGTGATACAGGTCGCCGGGCTGAACAAACTTCTGCCCATCCACGCCTCGGTGGGAGAAGCACTCGCACAAGGCGCCTAGACTTGAGGCTCGCTACTGCCGCGCCACCCGATAACCCCGTGCTGGTATACTCCGGCATCATGGACAAACATCAATTTGCCGCGATGGATGCGGAATTCGAGAGCCGCGTGCGCGAAAGCTTTGCCCGCCAGGGACTGATGAAGCATTTCGGGGCGGAACTTGCGGAGCTCGGGCCGGGGCGAGCCGAGATTCGCGTACCCTTTCGAATGGAACTGACGCAGCAGCATGGCTATTTTCACGCCGGCGTTTCCGGGGCAATCGCCGACAGCGCTTGCGGTTACGCGGCGTACACACTGATGCCGGCGGATTCGTCGGTGCTGACCGTGGAATACAAGATGAATCTGCTCGCGCCGCGGATGGAGAAAAACTGGTGGCACGCGCGCGGGTCCTGCGCTCCGGAAAAACGCTGAAGATTTGCGCGGCGGACGTGTCCATCCAGAAAAACGGCGCTGAAATTCACTGCGCGACAGTGCTGGCGACGATCATGTGCTTGCCGGGCAAACCCGATCGCGCCGGATAAAGACTAGCTGGGCGTCCAATGGGGATGATTGGTGAAGAGACCGCTGGCGAAGCCTATCCGGTAACAAACAAAGAGCCCGAAACCCAAACTGAGAAGACCGGATCCCATCACGAAACTGCGATGGAGCCACGCGAATTTATGCCCCGCAAAGGAAAACGGCAGGGCGAGCGCGGTGGTGATCAGCAACATTCCGCCAATCGTGCCGACACCGAAAACCAGAAGATAGAGAACCGACCATTTCGGATCGTGAATGGTGCTGAGGACGAGCAGCGCCACGGCGGCGGAACCTGCGAGGCCGTGAACGATGCCCACGAACAAAGGGCGCAGCACGTGAAAAAGTCCCAGCCGCGCAAAGAGTCCGCGCAGCCCCTTCGCTTTGCCCGTGGTCAACCAACGCGGAGGAGCGAGGCTGTCTCCATGATGGTCCTCGGCCGGGGCGTGGGAGTGCCAGTGAAAATGCACGCGGGAATCGTGTTCGTGAAGGTGGGCATGTTCTCCCGTCACACGCGGATGGGCCGGAGAGAGCTTTTCACTGAGCCATTTCATCGCGCCGGTGAGGTTGAGCACGCCGAGCAGAACCAGCATCAGGCCTACGGAAAATTCCATCGTCAGACCGACGTGCATAGGAACGGCCAATCCAAATAAGATGATGGCGGCGCCGACGGCGACAATGGTCAGCGTGTGACCGCAGCCCCACAGGATGCCGATGAGCCCGGCTTTGGCAATCGAGCGCTCGCGGCTGACGATGGTGGACACGGCAATCACATGGTCCGGATCAGTGGCATGCCGCATCCCCAGGAAAAATCCAATGGTCAGAATTGCGAGTCCGCTCGTCAAGCAGGCATACCTGTTTTCAGAATTTTCAGTACTTGCAGTCCAAATCATATCTGACCTGGAAGAAACTTGCGCAAGAAACTGAGGACAACGAGGTCTTACTCTTCGCGAAGGATGCGCACGAGCTCGCTGGCGGCGTGCGGGAGGCGCGCGCCACGCCGCGAAACGAGATAGACGTGGCGCGGCATGTTCAGTTGCCGGACTTTTACTTCCTTCATCCAACCGTGCTCGATTTCCCATAGCACGCACATGCGCGGCACGATGGCCACACCCATGCCCATTTGCACGAAGCGCT
>WNFC01002837.1_pt1 | contig 18680 bp, 15 predicted proteins | sample 5400541 | NCBI WGS metagenome assembly WNFC01 (sample SAMN13153342, study PRJNA577476) | soil metagenome | isolation source: 120 cm saprolite under Douglas fir tree site 2 hole 2 replicate 1 | place: USA:California | collected 2015-04-18 | reverse complement strand
CGCCAAGGTACTGGGTGTTATGCAATCGCGCGTGTCGGATTTGAAGCGAGGCAAGATCGACCGATTCAGCATGGATCTGCTGGTGCGCTTGGCGGCGCACGGCGGATTCAAGCCCAAATTAAAATTGTCGGCGTGAGGAGGAGTCCTGTCCATGTCCACTGACAGCCGGAGACAGCCACCTTTTCGCGGGGGCCTTCCTGGGGGCATCGGTGAATTCGTGAGAATTTAATTGTTTATAAATCAGAGACGTATGCCGCAGATGTGGTGGCTACACGGCCCACCATCCACCAAAAAACCACGAAAATTGCCTTGTAAATCAATAAAGACGGGACAGACTGTGGGGAGGGCACGGACCAAACCTACAGCGATGGCGCGCGAAATACATGGAATGTATAGAAAATATCCAGCATGCTTTCTCCGAGCACATACGAAATATCCGTGCGAGGGACAAATATTCAAGGACGTCCGAGAACGTCTAGCGCGGCGATGAATCGCCAAAATCCTGGCGAAGACGCGCCACTTTGTTATCCGGCAGCTGCGGCGATTGCCGTAAGCGCGTTTCCCGAAGAGCTCTTTCGGTGTCCGCGGAGTTGGCTTCGCGTATGTGGCCAATTCCGGATGCCACGAGTGGTGTGCTGACGGCGGTGAACGACTCGCCATTCCTCGATAGCCGGGCAGCGGGAGTTGCTTCATCATGGGGAACGGCGCCGTATTAGTGGCACGACCTTTAGCGAGCGCCCAAATGGCAAAGGAAAAAGCTCACGTGACCATATGACCAATGCATCATCGGCAGAACGAGGTACCGTGCTTGGGCGAACGGTCCAGTCCGTTAACGCGCCGGTTCGGCAATTAGCGCAACTGCTGCTTGAGCGCGACGGACCTTACGCCCAGGCCTTCGAGAATCTCATCCTCGCGCTAATCGTGCTCAGCCTCGTGTCGGTCGGCCTCGAGACCCTTTCCGGCTTGCCCGCCTGGGCAACACGGGTGCTTAAGATCGGAGAGATCGTCGTCGTCGCGGTCTTCTCGTTCGAGTACTTGCTGCGCATCGTGGCCGCTCCGCGCAAGCTCGCTTTCATCTTCAGTTTCTACGGTCTCGTGGATCTGCTCGCGATCGCGCCTTTCTATCTCGCGGGACTCGACGCGCGTTACCTGCGGGCGCTGCGGGTGTTGCGGGTGCTGCGCGTTCTGAAATTACAGCGTCGCGTCCTCGAAAAAATCGTCGCGGAACGTACCCACGAACTCGCCGAGCGCAACAACGCCCTGATACAAGCGCAGGCGCAGCTCAAGGCCGAGCTCGACATCGCGCGGGCGCTGCAGATAGCGATCCTGCCGTCGAAGTTTCCGGCGAAGTCGGGGTGCGACGGCGCGGCGCGAATGGTCCCGGCCACTACCATGGGCGGGGATTTCTACGACTTCATCGAGTTGCCGGACGGGCAGGTCGGGCTCGTCATGGCGGACGTCTCGGGCAAGGGTGTGCCGGCGGCATTCTTTATGGCGGTGGCGCGCACCAACCTCCGCGAGCTCGCCATGCACCATGCCGAACCTGCGGCCTGTTTGGCGCGCGCCAACGACGTGTTGTGCACGCAAAATCCGATGGAACTGTTCGTGACGGTGTTTTACTGCATCTTCGACCCCGCGACCGGCACGCTGCGCTATGCGAACGGTGGCCACAACCCGCCATACGTGCGGCGCGGCGATGGTTCCATCGAGGTATTGAGCGGGGCCGGCGGCCTGGTGCTGGGCGCGATGCCGGGGGTCGAGTATCAGAATCATACGCTACAGCTGCGCGTCGGCGACCGGCTGGTGTTGTACACCGACGGCGTGACGGAGGCGTTCAATCACGTGGACGAAGCCTATGGCGAGAAACGACTGATCGCCGAGGTCCAGGCGCACGGCGATGGGTCTGCCGAAGCCCTGGTGGAACGGATCTGCCGCAGCGTGACGACATTTTCCGGCACCGCCCCGCAATCCGACGACATCACGCTCACGGTGCTTTCTTGGAACCCGCCGAACACCGGGGTCGGACCGGGGGCCGGCGTGGCGACTGCCGTCGCACCTCCGTGAACGTTCGTCTCGAATCGATCGGCCTTACTACGGTGGCGATCCCGGAGGGTCGGCTGGATTTCGGCGCGGCCGCCGGCTTTCAAGCCCAGCTCGAGCAGGTACTGGCCGGCGCGGGAACCAAGCCCGCCGGCGTGATCATCGACTGTGCCGGGCTCGACTATGTCTCCAGCGCCGGTTTACGCGTATTCCTGCTGGCAGCGCGCGCCTCGCAGCGCGCTGGCCTTGGGTTTGCGATATGTGCGCTGAAGCCCGCGGTACGCGAAGTATTCGATGTCAGCGGTTTCAGCCGCGTCATCGCGGTGTTCGCGGACCGCGCCGCGGCCCTCGCACAGACGCCGCAGCGGCCGGCATGAAGCGACACACCACGGTGCCGAGCGATGCGGCGCAACTTCCGGCACTGACACAGTTTCTGCAGGAGTTCTGGTCGGCCGCCGACTTGCCGCCGGCCGAAACGGGGACGTTCGAACTCGCGCTCGAGGAGATTTTCATGAATGTGGTGATGCACGGCTCGCCCGCGGGCGGGGTGCCGCGTGTCGAGGTGTCTCTGGCCCTGTGCGATGGTTGCCTCACGCTGATGATCGAGGATGACGGCCCATCGTTCGATCCGCTCTCGCTGCCGGCGCCGGACGTCACGGCGAGCCTCGAGGAGCGCCGCGTTGGCGGGCTGGGCGTTTATCTCGTGCGGCGGATGATGGACGCCGTCAGCTATCAACGCCTCAGGGGGTGTAATCGATTGAGCATGACCAAGCGCATTCGAGAACCCACACCGTGAATGAACAAGTACACTGACGGGTAAGCACCGGAGCAAGCACATGTTCGAGATCCAACTCGGCCCCACGGGCGCAGTGATGATGGCCGGAAGGCTCGATGCCACCCAATGCGAGGCGGCACTCAAGTTCTTGGACGGGCTCGCGGCGCAAGCCGAGCCGCGGGTCATCGATCTCTCGCGGCTCGAATACATTGCCAGCACCGGACTGCGGGTGTTTCTGCTCACCCAGAAGCGCAGCAAGGAAACGGGGGCGGGCGTAAGGCTGATCAATGTCGCCCCGCAGGTCTACGATATCTTTCGCTACGCCGGCTTCGACCGGATTTTCGATATCACCCGGGCGGGCGGCTAGCGGCTTGGGCGAGCCGCAGTGAATGATACTTGGCTGATTCGGGCGCCGCTCGCGCTGGTTCCGGTGTTGTTGTTCCTCGCGGTGCTGGTGCAGGGCGACAGCTACAAGCTGCTGCGCCTCAAGACCGTTCTTACCATCACCGCGGCCGGCGCACTCGCGGCCGGCGCAAGCTACGCGGCTAACGTCCGGGCGTTCGCGCATTTCGCGGGAGATTTCCAGTCTTACTCCCGCTACCTCTCGCCCTGGATCGAGGAGTCGCTGAAGGCGGTCGTGCTCGTGTTTCTCATTCGTACGCGGCGCGTCGGGCTGCCGGTGGACGCCGGCATCGCCGGGTTCGCGATCGGCACCGGCTTCGCGCTGGTCGAAAACCTTTACTACCTGGCGTCGCGGCCCGACACCGCGCTGGCGGTGCAGGCGATCCGCGGCTTCGGCACGGCGATCATGCACGGCGGCACGGCGACGGTCTTGGCAATGATTTCCGTCACGCTCTACGAGCGGCAGCCGAACGGCGGCCTGCACCTGATGCTGCCGGGGTACTTGGCGGCGGTGGCCCTGCACGCGGGCTTCAATCAACTGCTCATGCGCCCGGCGCTGGCGACGCTCGCGACCGTGCTGGTGTTGCCGTTCGTCATCTATCTTGTATTTCAGCACAGCGAGCGGGTGCTGCGAGACTGGCTCGATACGGACCTGGATTCCAACGTCCAGCTGCTCGAGTTGATCAACAGCGGTACCTTTCTCGACAGCCCCTTGGGCCGTGTCCTTGGGTCGCTGCGCGACCGATTTCGCGGCGAGGACCTGGCCGACATGCTGTGCCTGCTGCGGCTGCACGGCGAACTTGCGCTGCGCGCGAAAGGCGTCCTGCTGCTGCGTGAGAGCGGCATGGAGGAGCTCGCGCTCGACGACGAAACCCGGGACAAGCTGGCGGAACTCGCGCAACTCGAGCGAGCGATCGGTAGAACCGGGATGCTCGCCCTGCGTCCGCTGATGATGGCGACCGGCAAGGACATCTGGCAGCTCAAGCTGCTAGATCGCTAGCAGATCCGGCGTGCGGAGGCCCGGAGCCGGCTGCACTCCTAGTTTTAGCCGACCAGCGGGATGATGAACTATCATATGGCCATTCGATACCGCGACGACTTGAACTAGGCGGCGACCCAGAGGGCGTTCGGTAGGCAAAGGGAGGAGCAAGCGGTGGGAAATATCAGGGCCGGGGACCAACCTTTGCGGCCGCCGCGTGTAATTGTGTACGAGGACGCAGATCTGGCGCTGGTGGAACGCTACCGGACCGGTGATCAAGCGGCCTTTACAGAATTAATGGTCCGGTATCAGCGGCCGATCTACAACGCCGCGTTCTGGGTGCTGCGCCGGGCTGATGACGCTAGTGACATAACGCAGGAAGTGTTTCTCAAAGTTGCCGAGCGACGCGATGAATATGACCCGAAATTCAAGTTTTTCAGCTGGATCTACCGGATTGCCATCAACGAATCGCTCAACCTTCTGCGTCATAATCGGCGCGAAACCCTGGATGACGATATCGACTTGCCGGCCCCGGACAGCGCCGGCCCTGAGCAACAGCTCGGCGATGCACAGCTTTCCGAGCGCATCCGGAGCGCGATTATGAGTATGACGGACAATGACCGGGTGGTGCTCTCGCTGCGACATTTTTCCGAGTGCAGCTACGAGGCGATCGCGCAGATTCTGGACCTGGATGAAAAAACCGTGAAATCCCGGTTATTCGAGTCTCGGCAGCGCCTGCGCAGCTTGCTGGCGGATTTGGGGTCGGACTGATGGAGCACCTTGAACTGACACGCCTGATGCACGAGGTTCTCGACGGCGCAGCCTCCGCGGACGAGGCTGGGGAGCTTAATCGGCTGCTGGCGGACGATCCGGAGGCCCGCGCTCAGTTCGACGAACTCGAGCGCTTGTTTGCAGGGTTGAATTCGATGCCGAAGGCGCTGCCGCCGGAGGGATTGGTCGCCGCGGTTCTGGCCAAGCTGCCTCGGCAGCACAGGCGGCGTGATCGACTGCGCCAACTTTCTTCGCGGTGGCGTGTACTTAGTGTAGATTCGAAACGCGCTCTGGGGAGCGATCCGAACAGAACCTCAAGAACTCAACGAAATTCTCAGTACAAATCAATTAGAAGGAATCGAGATATGAGCGGACCGACCATTTTTTCCCGCAAGCCCAAGCTCTGGATCGGGGCTGGTATCGCCGTGGTTGCGATCGTCCTGGTAGCGCGATACTTCGACTTTCCGCCCCAGATGGGCACTCAAGGAACGATTGCGCCGGCGAAGCGAGTCGTGGCTGAGCAACCCGGGGCGGGCGACGTAAACGGGAGCCAGTCGGACGCGTCGCGTTCCGCTCTACCCGCTTCAACCGGCGCCTCTGTTGATGGTGCCGCTCGCGATGCTGCCTTCCGAGACGCTTCAAAGGATGCCTTGCGCGACGGCTCAAAGGATGCCTTGCGCGACGCCTCAAAGGATGCCCGCGCTGCCCGCGACGCCTCAATGGATGCCCGCGCTGCCCGCGACGCCTCAAAGGATGCCCGTGCTTCCCGCGACGCCTCAATGGATGCCCGCGCTGCCCGCGACGCTTCAGTGGATGCCCGCGCTTCCCGCGATAGTTCACCTCAGCAATAGCTTCCACTGCTCAAACGGCAACTCACCGCCGGCTTTAGCGCCGGCGGTTTTCAGTTTGCAAACCCGTTGCTCATGCTGACGCGGTCGACCAGGGCTGGGAGGGGAGCCTGGATGTTCGGCGTCATGTGGCTGTCGCTGTTGACCGCCATGGCGGCGGCTGCCGCGGATGAGAGCCCCGTCAATATCTATGGCGTGGAAACCAAGGATCTCAGGCTTTTCTACTACGGCTACCTGCGCTTCCTCGAACCGCATGCCGTGCGCACGTTCACCAATTCGCTGGCCTGGCAGCGCCGGATATTCGGATGGGTGCCGTCCGAGTCCACCACGGTTTTGCTGCAAGATTTTGTGGATTACGGCAATGCTCATGCTTACGTTGAGCCGCATGACAGGCTCGAGTTTGACATTGCGCCGCTGCCCCACACTTTCGAGACCTTTCCTGCCAGCGAGCGCATGTACTCGTTGATGAACCACGAACTGATCCATGAGGTGCAAGGCGACATTGCCAACGCGCAGGATCGGCGCTGGCGGCGATTCTTTCTCGGTAAGGTCGCCGTCGATCCAAGGAATCCCGAATCGCTGCTCTACAGCTACCTCACGGTGCCACGCGATACGACGCCGCGCTGGTACGCGGAGGGCAACGCGGTTTTTTTTGAGACGTGGATGGGCGGTGGGCTGGGGCGCGCGCAGGGCGGTTATGACGAAACGGTATTCCGGGCGATGGTGCGCGACGGTGCCCACTTCTATGATCCTCTCGGGCTTGAGTCCCAGGGTGTCAAAGTCGGCTTTCAGGGCATGGCGAGCGCGTACCTCTATGGCACACGCTTCGCGACCTGGCTTGCGTACGCCTACTCACCGGAAACGCTCATCGCCTGGACCCGCCGCGACGAAGGCGGCAAACGTTACTATGGCGACCAGTTTCAGCACGTCTTCGGGCTCCCGCTGCAACAGGCGTGGCAGGACTGGATCGCCTTTGAGCACGAGTTCCAGCGTCGCAACCTCGCCGAGGTGAGCAAATTCCCCATCACGCCCGACCGCAAGCTGGCCGCGAGCGCGCTCGGGTCGGTATCACGAATGTTTTATGATGAAGCGACGGGCGTTCTCTATGCTGCCGTACGCTATCCGGGGGCGGTCGAGCACGTCGCTGCCTTGAACACACGGGACGGGAGCGTGAGGCGCCTGGCGGACATCAAGGGCGCGATGCACTATAGCGTCACGTCTTTTGCGTACGACCCAGCCAACGGTACGGCCTTCTACGTCGATGGCAATCGCGCGTTGCGAGACCTCGTCGAGGTCAACGTCAAGACCGGCGCCAAACAGCTGCTGCTCAAGCATGCACGCATCGGCGAGATCGTGTTTAACCCGGCCGACCGTTCGCTGCTCGGTGTCCGCCACATGAATGGTCTGGCGACGCTCGTGCGCATTCCCTACCCGTATAAAAAGTGGACCGTGGTGCATGCGTTCCCGTGGGAGCAGGTACCGACCGATCTTGATATTTCACCCGACGGGCGACTGTTGTCGGCGACCATGAGCGAGGACAACGGCGCGCAGTATCTGCGAGTGTGGGAGCTCGACAAGGTCTTGGCGGGGGACTTGAAGCCGCTCTCCGAGTACCGGTTCGGGCAGTCCGTTCCCGAGGGCTTCGTGTTTTCCCCGGACGGGCGTTATTTATACGGGAGCAGCTACTACACCGGCGTGTCCAACATCTTCCGCTATGAAGTGGCCAGTGGCGCGGTCGAAGCGGTTTCGAATGCGGAGTCTGGTTTTTTCCGCCCCGTGCCGCTCGCCGACGGTAAGCTCGTGGTACTGACGTACACGGCTGCGGGCTTCGTTCCGGCGATCATCGAGCCGCAACCGCTCAAGGACGTGAGCGCGATCACGTTTCTTGGCGCCGCGCTCGCGGAGAAGTATCCCGTGGTCACCACTTGGCAGGTGCCGGCGCCGAGCACGGTCGACGACGAAAAGCTCATCACCGCAAAGGAGCGTCCCTACGTACCGTTGCGACGTCTGGAACTCTCGAACGCCTTTCCGGTGCTGCAGGGTTACAAAAAGACCGTTGGAGCAGGCTACCATGCTAACTTCGAAGATCCGCTGCAGTTTGCGAGCTTCGGGATAACTGCAGCCTACACGCCGGAAGAAAAGGTGCCGAACGATGAGCGCGGCCATGTCGATATCACCGGGCGCTACGGTTTCTGGCACGGTGAATTGTCCTGGAATCGGTCTGATTTCTACGATCTGTTCGGCCCGACGCAGCGCAGCCGCAAGGGCTATGCCGCCAAACTGGGCTATGACTGGTTGCTGATCTACGACACGCCGCGGCGGCTGGATCTGCTCTTTGACGTGGCGTATTACGACAAGATCGACACCCTGCCCAACGCGCAGAACATTGAAACTAACTTCACGCAACTGGCGACGGCAGAGATTGGCCTGCACTACACCAACGTGATGCGCTCGCTCGGCGCGGTCGACGATGAGAAGGGTGTGACCTGGGAATTGGTTTATTACGGCAGCCACGTGCCCGGTGAAACCGCGCCGCAATTTCGCGGCGGGCTGGATTTTGGGTTTCCGGTTCCGCTGCCGCATTCGTCGATCTGGCTGCGCAGCGCTGCGGGCGTTGCCAACGGTGACCGCAACAGCGTCATCGCGAACTTCTACTTCGGCGCTTTTGGCAACAACTACGTCGACGACGGGTTCATCAAGCGGTATCACGATTACTACTCGTTACCCGGATTCCGGATCAACGAGGTCAGCGCACTGAACTATGTGCGCGAAATGGTCGAATGGAACCTTCCGCCCTACGTGTTCGAATCGGCGGGCACGCCGAGCTTCTATCTGACGTGGCTGCGGCCATCGCTGTTCGCCACAGGTCTTTGGGCGGACCCCGGAAGCGATCGACACCGCGCGGAGTACCAAAACGCCGGCGGGCAGGTGGACTTGAGTTTCACTGTCCTGCACCGCTACACCATGACGCTGTCGGCCGGTTATGCGGTGGGCCGCGAGCCGTCCGGGCGTACGGAAAACGAGTGGATGGTTTCGCTTAAAATCTTGTGATCGAAATCTCGGCTGTTAAGCAGGTGCATGAAGTGGATTGGCGGACGCGTCATTGATGCAACGTTACGAACGTTGTAAAACGCAACGCTATGAACGTTGTTGAGCGTAACCATCTGTACCTTGCAGTCGCTGTTCTGGCGTTCTGAAAAGCACGAGATCGATTTCGTCCGCCAGGGTAGACCTTGGATCGAAGTGAAGGCCGGTCACGCTTCGCCATTCGAGTTCGATTGGTTTATCAGAACCTTTTCCCGCGAGAAACTGCTGGTGGTCAGTTCGGATCGGTTCGATGGCAGCGCGGTTCGCGGAGTCACTCTCGAGGACTTTCTGCTGGATGAGTCGTTGTAGAGTAGTCAACGCGGCGCTGCGCTGCTCATGCGAACGCCTTGGAACGTGACGATGCCGCAGCATGCTGTATCACGAGGTCGAGTCGGTCGGACCCGAAGTACATTTCCTCGTCCACGACGAAGATCGGCACGCCAACACTTTTCTGACGATCTCGCCAGCCTCGTCGGCACAACGGCTAGCATGATCATCGCGAAACTTAACAATGATTTCGCGATTTCCCCATACGCTGTTGCAGTGATTTTGCGATGCAGGAGCATTTCGAATGCCCGACTATGTTGAAGCGACGATTGATGCGATTCGCACCATCCAGCTGCGTCTGGCGGGCAGGGCTGCGGAGTACGAATTGGCACGGCGCATACCGCCGGACGTGGTCGCAGAGCTTCAGCAGCTCGGAGTGTTCCGCATGAATACGCCTAAAAGTCATGGCGGACTCGAGCTTCCGCTGCGAGATTCGCTCGCCATCGTGTCGGAAATCGCGAGAGTGGACGGCTCACTGGGTTGGGTATGCGCGCTCAATGGCTTCGCCCCGGTCCATCTCGGCCAGCTGCCTCGACAGACTTACGATTTGATCTATCGGGACGGTCCCGATGTCAAGGTGGCCGGGTCGGGAATTCCGGGCGGCACGGCGGAGGTTGTTGACGGCGGCTACCAGGTCACTGGACGCTGGCCGTTCGTGAGCGGGTGCAATCACGCCGATTGGATCGGCGCCTTCTGTGTTGCGACCCACAACGGGATAGCTCTGCAAGGGCCTTCGGAGGGTATGCCTGCCATCAGAATCGTAGTTTTACCGGCCAAGAACTGGCAGATTGAAGACACGTGGTTTGCTGAAGGGTTGAAGGGCACCGGAAGTCATCATATTGCCCTCAAAGACGTGAGAGTGCCTGAGCTCCAGGTTGTCGATCCGTTCAAAGGCGTCTCGAGCCTGCCGGGACCCTTGTTCACAGCTGGCCCCGGCATTGTGGTGACGTCCCACGCCGCGTTCGCGGTAGGCCTTGCGGAGGGCGCTGTTCAGGATCTCATCAACCTCACGGCCACCGGTCATCGTCCGGCGCTCGGTCGTATTGAATTGAGGAATTCGCCGACGTTTCAATATGAGTTGGGTCGTGTCGATGCGCACCTGCGCGCGGCGCGTTCGCTCATGTGGGAGCAGTGCGATAAAGACTGGCAGGACGCGCTCGCCGGTCGCGCTGCGGAGCTTGATCGAGTCACGCGACGCCATCAGGCTGCCGCATGGGTCACTGAGACGTGCGCGCATGTCATTGGGGTCTGCTTCCGGCTTGGGGGCGGCATTGCAGTGTTTGATTCGTCTCCGTTGCAGCGCCGCTTGCGGGACATCAATGCGGCCGCACAGCACGCCGGTGTTCACACGAGACACTATCTGCCCACCGGTGCGCAGATGCTGGGACATCCATCGGTACATCCGCTGTTTGCCGCGTAAGCGCGCCCGTGCGGGCATGCCAGGACGAAATATCGGTCTCGAGCCCGCCTCGGGGATCCGCGGCGGCGGCTCTACGTAGCGCTTTCGACGTCGCCGGGAGGGCAGCCGAACCGCTGGCGGAATGCCCTGGCAAAGTAGGTGTAATCGCTGAATCCGCAGATGTACGCAATCTGGCTGAGGGGCTGCCGAGTGTTCATGTGGTTGCGGCGCCGTACGAGGCGCAGCGCATGATCGAGGCGAAGCGACTGTATGAAATGCGTACAGGTGAGGCCGCGGGCCGTGAAGAGCTTTTGCAGGTAGCGCAACGAGATTCCTGCTTCGGCGGCCACCGCGGACGGGCCAACGTCCGGATCGGCGAAAGAGTTTCTGATGATCTTGCAGACGCGGTTGAACAACTTGTGTGTGTGCGCAGAGACCGTGGGCGAACCGTCATTCGCAAAAAGCGCTCCCAGCAAGTCATAGACAGTCAGCTGCAGGTAGGACTCGCTCTGCGCCGGAGAAGCGTTCTCTCCCTGAGAGGCGTCCCGCACGAGTTGGACGAGAGCGCGGCCCGCAAGCGTTCCCGCGGGGACCCGCAAGCCAGCTTGCGGTTCGAATCCAAGATGAGAGATCAGCGTGCGGCGCGGCAGCCGGACGGCGAGCCATTCAGCCGGTCCGTTGCCACAGACGTCGAATGTCACGGGCTGGGCATGATCCACGAGCGCGATGTCACCCACACCAAGCATGACCGCCTGGTCATTCTGAAATAGGTTGGATGAACCGGCCGTTGAAATGACAGCGCAGTAGTGGTCGATGCTGTCGGCACGGACGTGCCGCTGCGTACGGCCGATACGGCCGGAATTGCAGCCAAGGTCAGCCGCCAGGAAGCCGAAGATGCTTCGCGGTCGAACCCAGCCGGAGAAGACTTCGGGTTGCTCGCTCTGCAGGTCGCACTGGTAGCACAGCGAGGAGAAGGCAGCTCGCCACTGTTCGATGCCCAGCGTCGGCTCGCGGGAAGTGTAATCGCTCGTATCCATCATCGGCACTATCCGGACTCATTCTCGGCTTCGCAATAATGATTGCGACTGACATCAACCCGACCATTATGAGTGGAATCATAATGGGTGTCTACCGCGGATATCAGCTGCGGCGGCTTGCTCTCTGCAGAGGCCGGGATCGGCTCACGCGCCAAGATTGAAGCGTTCTTGGAGAATACAGGCGCTGGTCAGCGCCATCAGCACTGGGTCGCCCGCGACGCGGCCGCCTTCATCGAAGTTGCTCAACCGGTCCAGGTAATCGGTGACTTTCCTCTGCTCGAGGAAGGGAACCGAGGCGAGGGCCCGGCCGCGCAAGGTGTCCTGTACGAGCGCATACAGTTTTCCCTGCGGATACAACGTTGCCGGCGGGCTGAAGAAGGGATGCTTCTGTCGTCGGTAGATGGTATCAGTGATGACATCGCGAACCGCTTCGCGCAGGACGTACTTCTCCGTGGTGCCGCGGATTTTGAGATTCATCGGCTGTGAGCAGATCACTTCGACGACGCGATGATCGAGGAATGGCACGCGGCCTTCGATGGAGTGCGCCATTTCCATGCGGTCGCCCAACATGGTCAGCAGGTAAGACGGGAAGCTCGCCTTCGACCAGAGGTACATCGCCTGATGCACCGGGGCCCGTCCGGCAAGTTGGCCTCTGACATCGATGCCGTTGAGGAGTCCGCGAAACGGCTCGAGAAGACTGAACCTCGCCAGCGGACCCGCCGCGAACAAATTTTGGAATTTCAATGCTGTGGCCCCAAAGGTTTCGATCCAAGAGGGCACGAAACCCAGCAGCCGCTTCACACCCGCGAGCGACGGAGCGTCCCCATCGCGCAGAAGGAGCCCGCGTGATACCGGGTTGTTTTGCGCCATCTCGCGCAGCAGTTGCTCAATCACGGCGGGATCCTGCCCTTCATTGTTGTAGAGGAGCATGTCTCTGCGGAACGTAGGGTAACCGCCAAGGACCTCATCACTGCCCTCGCCAGTCAGAACCACCTTGATTCCCGCGTCGCGTACCGCCCGGCTCAGAAGGAACTTGGCCACGCCATGCGCATTGACGGCGAATACTTCTGCGTGCTCTATCGCCTCTGAAAAGTGATCCGCGAGGTCATCCTGGCGGATCGGAATGGAAGTGAATTGCGCATGCGCATGCTGGGCCATCTCCCTGGCCTGGGCTTCCTCGTTGTACTCGGCCAGATCGAAGCTCAGCGTGAACGCCCGAATCGGGTGGGAAACGAATTTCGAGGCCACGCCCAGCACTGAGCAGGAATCGAGACCGCCGCTCAGGTAACAGCCGACGGGTACATCGGCACGAAGGCGCAGGCGCACAGCCTCGTCAAACACATGGCGCAGCTCTTCAGCGTATTCCGCGTCGGATCGCTGCGGGGCGGCTGCGTCGAGTCGGGGGTAGTCGAAATCCCAGTAAGGGATGAGTTGAAAATGCTTTTCGCCCGCCAGGAGGTAGTGGCCTGGGGGGACCTGGAAGATACCGTCGAAGAGTGTGCGGGTGCGCTCCCCGCTGTGGTCCACGCCGTTCCATGCGGACCCGACATCCCAGCGCGCAGGAATCCCGGCGGCGAACAATGCCTTGGCTTCGGACGCCAGGTACAGCGCGTCGTTATGAAACGCGTACAACAAGGGCTTGATGCCGAAGCGGTCGCGTGCAGCGAAAATCGTCTCACGGCTCGCATCCCAGACTACGAGTGCAAATTCGCCACGTAAACGATGCAGCGCTTGCGGTCCGAGATCCTCGTAAAGATGCAGCGCGATCTCGCTGTCCGAGCCGGTACGGAAGCGGTGTCCCGCCTGTTCGAGTTCGCGCCGGATCGCCTCAAAGCCGTAGAACTCGCCGTTGACGATGATCCGCGTGCGGTCATCTTCGCTGGCGATCGGTTGGTCGCCCGTCGTCAGGTCAATGATACTGAGCCGGGCATGACCCAACGCAACCCGCCGATCGGGCGAAATCCAATGCTTCTGTGCATCCGGCCCGCGGTGATGGAGGCGCTGGGTGGCGCGTTGAACGACGCCATCCATGATCGGACGACGCGGTGAGTAAAGGGCGACTATGCCACACATGAAGATGTTGAGCTCAAATCACGTCGATACCGGACATCCGTGCGCTCCGCAGGAATGTCTGGGGAGGATGTCCGAAGGCACGCCGGAACGAGCGCCTCATGCGTTCTGGACCGCGGAAGCCGCACTCGCGCGCAATGAGTTTGAGACTGTTCGGGGTCGTTTCAAACATCAATCGGGCTGCTTCCACCCGCAGCCGCTCAACGGCCTTGGCCGGCGGTACCCCGGTCTCTTCCCGGAACACTCGAGTGAACTGCCGCGGACTCAATTGTGCAACCTCAGCCAGCACCGCTACGGACAGTGCGTCCTTGAGGTTCTCCTTCGCGAAGGCGAGCGCCGTCTGGATGCGATCCGATCCGGATCCCATTTGGGGCAGCGCGTAGAATTGCGACGGGCCGTATCTACGTTGATGGTAAAGCACGAGTTTTCTCCCAATGTCATTGGCAACCTCGGAACCGTGATCCTGTCCGACCAGCGCGGGTACGGGATCGATACCAGCACTCATCCCCGCGGATGTGTATCCGCGAAGACAGGCTGATGAGACTAGATCACTGCACTGGGAAGGTCGTCATCCTGAAGCGTACTATTTCTCGTACTGAGGCGTACTAGCCGAGCGGTTGGGCACAGCACCGGGACATCAAGGCCCGCGGAAGCGGCGAGACCGTCGGTCGACTCCAATGCCGTTGAAGCCGCTCTTGCGCAATACTTTGGCGGCGGACAGCAGGATCGCCTGCCGAGACTTCGCTTTGTGTTTCGATCGGTTGCGCATCCATGACCTTTTTTGCTTCTTGACGACACTCGACACCACCGTAGAATAACGTTCGTTATGTAGCGATCTGGATTTTACGTCGAGGATCGTCAGACTTTGGCCGCAAGCTGGCGCAACTGTCAAGTTCGTATCTGACGAACACAGCAACTCTTAACGCGACATCGTTGCGGCTTCCACCACCATAATTGCGGGCTTTCGTGATGAGCGTCTCATGGCAATCGAGTGTTCCCGGAGCGTGTTCCCCGACGTGCCCGGTGCCATCGGGGTACTCGGCTGACATGGATGTCCAATGTGACTCGGAAGAGGTGGCGCGGGCCTTCGGACCGTACCGGCTCCTTCCTGGCAAGCGATTGCTCCTGCGCGGCACTGAGCCAATGCGGATCGGCAGTCGTGCTCTCGAAATTCTCGTAACGCTGGTGGAGAGCGCGGGGAAGACTGTCGAAAAAAGGGAGCTCATCGCACGGGTGTGGCCGACGATGGCCGTGGAGGAGGGCGCGCTGCGGGTACACGTGGCTGCCTTGCGTAAATCCTCCGGGCAGCCGTTTGGGGGCTGGCTGTGGTGACTAATTCTTCGGACGGCTACGCCACCGGCTGATATGTGGCCAGCGTGATGCGATTTGTCTCCATCACTCGCAATCCTTCAGGAATCCGCCATGGACATTGAATTCGTCTACGACTATCGCAGCCCTTACGCCTACCTGGCCAACACGCAACTCGGCACGCTCGGAGCCGGCATCGTCTACGAGCCGGTCAACATCCTTGCGGTGATGAAAGCCGTTAACAACCAGCCCTCGCCCCTGTGTCCGCCGAAGGCGCGATACGCCGGGATAGATGCAGCCCGGTGGGCGAAGCACTACGGCGTCGCGTTCTCGCCAAACCGGGCGCTTCTGCAGGCGATGGCAGCGAGCCAATTCGACGGGACGCTGTTGTCGCGTGCGGCCCTGGCCGCCCAACAGCTCGGGGTGTTCGCGAACGCCCACAAGGCGCTTTTCGAGGCCGTCTGGGCCAGCGACGCAGACCTGGTGAGCGTGGACGGCCGCAAAGCCTTTTTCACTGGGCGCGGCGTCGCGGCCCATGAGGTTTGGCGACTCGCATTGGATGCGAGCATCGCCGAGCTATTGGCCAACGCTGACCGGAAGGCGGTCGAACGCGGCGTCTTCGGTGTGCCGACCTTTGTGGTGGGCGGGGAGCTGTTCTTCGGTAACGACCGCCTGAATTTTGTCAAGGCGCGCGCGCTGGGCCGCGATTCTCGCCTTTAGCTCTATTAGAGCCAAATTCTGCCTGTCGCTGTGACAGTATGCGTCAATTGCGAACTTCAGGAGTGGGATCATCGGTGTAGATCAGGCGGGCCCGGGGCCATAGTTGATGGCGGCTACCTCCGCGTTCTGTTCGCTGGGAACTGCCAAGGCGTCGTCGTCGTTCGCCACGGTTGGCTTCACTCGATACCAAATCGAGTAGAGAGCGGGCAGAAAAAGGAGGATCAGCGCGGTCCCAGCGGCGGTTCCGCCGATGAGCGTGTAGGCGAGTGCGCCCCAGAATACTGACTGAGTCAGAGGTGTGAAGGCGAGAACAGCGGCGAGAGCGGTCAAAACGACCGGACGAGAGCGCTGCACCGTGGCTTCGACCACGGCGTGATAGGGGTCAAGTCCATTGGCCCGATTGGTGTGGATCTGACCAATCAGGATCAGCGTGTTGCGCATCAGGATTCCGGAAAGGCCGAGTAGTCCCAGAATGGCATTGAACCCGAAGGGCTGATGGAAGATCAGCAAAATCGGCACGGCTCCAACCAGTCCAAGCGGCGCCGTGAGGAACACCATGAACATCGCTGAAAGAGAGCGCACCTGGATCACCAGCACCAGCAGCGTGAGAACCAGCATGATGGGGAAAATCCGCGCCAGAGCGACGTTGGCCTTGGCCGAGTCCTCTATATTGCCGCCCGTTTCGATGTGATACCCCGCGGGCAACGCCGCGACGATCGGTTTGAGCGCGGCTTCAACCTCTGCGGATACCTGCGGAGGCTGCGATCCCTCGTCGATATCGCTCTGAACGGTGATCGTCGGGATGCGATCCCGACGCCGGAGGATCGGATCTTCCGAGCGAAACTCGATACGGCCTATCTGACTGACGGGGATGATTGCACCGTTGCGGTTCGTCAGAGTGAGGTCCCCCAGCCGGGCAGGGTCCAGGCGTTCAGGCCCACCGCTTCGCGCGACGAGATCCACGGTACGGATGTCTTCACGGACCTGCGAGACCGTCACACCGGTGAGCAGGAATTGCAACTGCTGCGCTGCCTCGGCGGGTGTAAGACCAATCAGCTGCAGACGCTGCTGGTCGAGGGCAAAGTGCAGGGTCGCCGCGCGCTCGCCGGAGTCCTGGTTCACCTGGCGCGTGTGGGCGTTGGCGCGCATGACCGTCTGAACCTGAGCGGCGATGCTCCGAAGGACGTCATAATCCGGTCCCATGACGCGGAAGGCCACGGGGAAGTGTTCATACGGTCCGAACACGAGCTGTGACACCCGGAGCTTCGCCTCCGGTGCCAGCCCTTGAGCGATGCGCTCACGCAATCGCAGCTTCAGCCGGTCTCTCGCTAGGGCATTTTCCGTCAGTACGATGATTTTCGCGAAGGAGGGATCGGGAAGTTCCGGGGAGTAGGAGATGAAGAACCGGGGAGAGCCGCCGCCGACGTAGGTCGTAACGATCTTTGACTCCGGTTGCGCACGGAGCCATGTCTCCATGTTCTTGGCGACAGCGTCCGTTGTCTCGATGCTCGTACCCTCGGGCATCTGGACTTCTGCCAGCAGCTCTGGACGGTCGGTGTTGGGGAAAAACTGCTGCTTCACCGCGAGCATGCCGACACCTGCGAGCAAGAACAGCCCGACAACGGCACCGGCCACGCGGAACTTATGCACAACGGCCCAGGCCACGAGGCGACGGAATTGGTTATAACGCGGTGTCGCGTAAATATGCTCATACGCGTGATCGACCTTCTTGAACTCCGGCAGGAGCACCACGCCGAGATAGGGCGTGAAGATCACAGCGACAAGCCATGAAGTGATCAAGGCATAGCCGACGATCCAGAATATGTTGCCGGCGTACTCACCGGCAGTGGACTTGGCGAATCCGACCGGCATGAAGCCGATGATGGTCACGAGCGTCCCCGCCAGCATGGGCGCTGCCGTGTGTGACCAAGCGTAGGAGGCGGCGGCAATCCGATCGAATCCTTCTTCCATTTTCACGGTCATGGTCTCGATGGCGATGATGGCGTCATCGACCAGCAAGCCCAGAGCTACGATCAGAGCACCCAGGGTGATGCGATCGAACACACGGCCCGTGAACAGCATGATGACCAACACGGTAGCGAGCGTCAGCGGTACGGCAGCGGCGACGACAATGCCTTCGCGCCAGCCCAGGCTGATCAGGCTGACCACCATCACGACGCCGAGCGCGACGAAGAACTTCAGCATGAATTCGTCCACCGACTCACGGATGTTGACCGCTTGGTCGGTGATCTTGGTGAGCGTGACGCCGGCCGGGAGCTGTGCGCCCATGGCTTTGTCTGCGGCATCGAGCGAGCGACCGAGCTCAAGCCCGTTCCACCCGTCCTGCATGACGACGGCCAGCACGAGTGTCGGTTCGCCGTTGTGGCGGATGAGAAACGACGCGGGATCCTCGTATCCACGCTCCACCTGAGCGATGTCCGAGAGCTTGAGCAGCCGACCGCCCGCGACGATCGGCGTGTCCCGGATTTTCTGCAGGTCATCGAGTGCGCCGGCAAGCCGCACAAATACCTGCGGCCCGGTCGTATCGATCGATCCGGCAGGGGTGATGGCGTTCTGGCTTTGGAGGGCGGCGAACACGTCGCGGGCGCTCACGCCGAGATTGGCGAGCCTTGCGTAGGAGAAGTTGACGAAGATGCGTTCCGGCCGTTCGCCCAGAATCGTGACCTTCTTTACACCGGCTACATGCAGTAGCCGCTCACGCAGCGATTCGGCTTGCCGCACGAGAAGCCGCGCGGGCATGTTATGGGCCTCGACCGCGTACACAGCGAATTCGATATCGGAATATTCATCGTTGACGAAGGGGCCGAGGGCGCCGAGAGGAAGATTGTGCGCCTCGTCGCCGAGCTTCTTGCGGGCCTGGTAGAACTGTTCGGGGACTTCGCTGGGAGGCGTCTGA
>WNFC01002834.1_pt1 | contig 18686 bp, 17 predicted proteins | sample 5400541 | NCBI WGS metagenome assembly WNFC01 (sample SAMN13153342, study PRJNA577476) | soil metagenome | isolation source: 120 cm saprolite under Douglas fir tree site 2 hole 2 replicate 1 | place: USA:California | collected 2015-04-18 | reverse complement strand
ATCACCTTGTTGCGCAAAGAAGTTGCCGAACACCCTGAACTGCTTCAGCAACTCGCCGTCCAGTACAACACTGCACACTTGATCCAGGCTGCCAACGCCTGAAAATGTAGAAACTCCAGTTCTCCCCCTCTGGGGGAGACTACAGAGAGGGAAAGCCGGGTGCGGCAGGCCTTTTTCCGCAGCCTGCTAGTGATCAAAGGACAACTGCTGATCAAGCTCCGCGACAGAGAAGTGCGCCTGGGCGAGGGAGAATTCGCCATCGTCCCGAAAGGTGTCGAACACCTGCCGATCGCCGAGGAAGGAGCTCATGTTCTGCTAATCGAACCAAGATCCACGCTCAACACCGGCAATATTATCGACAGCCGGACGGTAGCCAATCCGGAATGGGTCTAAAGTCACACACCCCATGAAGCACATCGGCATTGTGGCGGTCAGTGCGGAGGGCGCGGCACTTTGCTACCGCACCATCTGTCTCGAAGGAGCCGGGCTACTCGGTCCCCATTCTCATCCGGAGGTTAGTCTGCATTGCTTTCCGCTCAGCGGCTATCAGCATTTGATAGATTGCGGCCGCTGGGATGAGGTCGGTGAACAATTGCTCGAATCCGCGGCGCGGCTGGTGCGGGCTGGGGCCGCATTGCTGATCTGTCCCGACAATACGGTTCACCAGGGACTCGATCTCGTTCGCGCGCGCTCACCCGTACCGTGGATCCATATTGCCGAGGAAGTTGTTGTCGAGGCGCAGCGGCATCGCCTCAAACGACTGGCGATTCTCGGCACACGCTTTCTGATGGAGGGTCCAGTCTATCCGTCCAAGCTGAAGCCGGCCGGCATCGATTATCGTATCCCGAACCCGCAGCAACGCCAGCGCATTAATCAGATCATCTACGATGAATTGGTGTATGCGCGGATACTTCCGGAATCATTAGCATACTTTCAGGAGGTGATCGGTGAGCTTGCGGCGAACGGCTGCGACGGCGTCGCCCTGGCTTGCACCGAAATTCCGCTCCTGATCGGCGCGGCCGACTCGCCCCTGCCAGTCCTCGACTCCACGCGTATCCTGGCTCGTGCCGCCCTGCGGCAAGCGACTGCCGATGAGAAAAATCAATTGGGATAGTCGTCCGGTATTATGAGGCCAGGTTTTATCGCAAGGTCCGGAAAGACTTTTCCTAAGCAAAGGTGTTTTCCGGTACCCTGCTGGAGGCCAAGTTGTGCCCCTCTGTGATAGTGTCACGGTTCATGAAACCGCGCCATGGCATGCCGAGATCGCTCTTAGCCTCAAATCTGACACATTCACTCCCCTGATTTTGGGGCCTTGCCTCGGTGTTTCAAATTCTACCCTTTTTGAAACGTCAGGCTGGCCGCAATGTGTCGCGTGTTCTGGCGTTCTTCTTCGGCGCAGGTGGTGTCGTGGACCGCGAACGGCGCGGGGGCTTGCTTTCCATGGCTGCACGCAGGATGCGGTTGATGCGCGTCTGGTAACCCCTGCCGCTGGCCTTGAGCCAATTGAGCACGTCCGCGTCAAGGCGAATGGTGAGTTGCTGTTTCGCCGGGGGCCATGCAACTGTGGCTTTTTTGAAAAACTCATCCCCGAGCGGCGGAATGTCCGAATAGTCGATCTCGGAATCCTTCATCCGGTCAAGCCGTGCCAAGTCGCTTTTGATAGATTTTTTGCTCACGTCGATTCGCCTTCCTCATGGAGATAATGCGCGTTGCCTCGCCACGCGGGGCATGGGCTATCGTTACCAGCCGCCGGGCAAGTAACGCCAAAGCGACAAACCGTTCCTCTCCATAATCGAAGCGGTCATCCACGAAGGTGACGCAAGGACCGGCAAACACCAATTCAGCGTCCGCGAAATCCAGGCCATGCTTGGCAAGGTTGCCGCGGTTCTTCGCATCGTTCCATTCAAACTGCATTTGCGAGTGTAGTTCTTTTTGTAGTTACATACAATCCAAAAATGGTTAGCGTGTTTAAACTGGGGAGATTACAGAGAGGGAAAAGCAGGGTGCGGAAGGTCCTTTTGTCCGCAGCCTGCCAGGCGTGTTCTACCCGCCAAACGTACCTTCCGGGTAATCCTCAAAGCAGGCAATGCCTTCAGGCAGTTTAATCCATGGTTGTCCAGCCGAGCACCAGACGCTGAAGCGCGGATTGATTTTGGTTTTGTCGTCAAGCGTCCCGCCCATCATCGAGCGAATCTCGGGGTAGCGGTCGAGGGTAATCGATACCGCCGATCCGCAGATGGGACAAAAATGGCGCCACAGTCGATTCTTACCGTCAAGGCGGGTCTCATATGTGGTGAGCCTTCCCTCAATCGTCACTGCATCTCGTGGAAAAATGACACCGATCAGAAACGCAGATCCCGACTGTCGCTGGCAGCGATCGCACTGGCAGAGCCCGATGGTTATCGGCTCGCCTTCGTACCGATACTGCACTGCACCGCAGAGGCAACGACCTGTCCCCCCGCGGTTCGTTGATTGGGTCATTGGCGGTTCTCCTATTTTCATTTTTATCACTCTGATGACTAGCAAACGTAACTATGGTAGGCGAGAATCGCGGTCAAAGATTATTCCGTGGGGATGTGCTCGCTCGCGGATTTTTGGGACAACACGCCATCGTGCCAATATCACTTAACCGTACCGGAGATGGTCCCACCCGTGCTACTAAATGCTGCTGCCGGCCAGGCATTGCTCCACACAGACGGGCTGCAAGCGCAGTGGCGTTTGGAGCCCGTCGCGGTTCTCCACGCAACGAAACTCAGAGAGTGTCGAAATTGAGCAATTGAACAATGGACACCAGGCATTTGATTGCATCGAAAAACCTGCCCGAACCGTCCCAGAAGAAAGCGTACTCAGCCCGGAATTGTCCGATATCCGCTCTGCCACAAGACTCATTCAGGGTTTTTACATGGGCTTATGGGCTGCTGCTCCGGAAGCCCGTCCGATCCGGGAGGCAAGGGTGTGATGCAAAAGAGTGTAGTCGCAGAGCATACGGCCAGCCGCTATGTGCTTTCTCCCGACGTGGTTTTGCTTGCGCTTGATGATGGTACGGCGCGGCTGCTGGATCTCGACGGTTCGTTTTTCGGCTTGTCCGACATCGCCGCCGAGATGCTCAAGGGCACCTTGGACCAGGGTGTAGCAGCTACCGTTCAGCGAATTGCGGCTGAATATGATGGTCAGTTGGAAAGAGTACAGGCGGATCTCGCGGCGTTGCTCGGCAAACTGCGCACGAAGAGTTTGATTCGGCTTAGCGATGATCCTCTGCCCGCAGTCAAACTCCGGGCGGCAATCGCAATTGCTATCAGCTTCCCGGCGCTGAGAATTCTGGGCCTGCTCCGTAACCAGCGGCTGAAAGCAGGCGCACTTCTCGCTCTTGCGCGGGCATGTTTTGCGGTCGCAGGTTGGGCTCGAACCGTCGAGGCCTGGCAGAAATGCCTTAAACGTCCCCATGATGCGGTCTCCAACTTGGAGCAGGAGCAGCTTATCGACGCGATCGATGGCGCGACGCGCCGTTCGGCCAGTGCCCTGCCTTCGATAGCGTGCAAAGAGCGAGCCCTGTGCTGTTGGTTTATGCTTCACTCGGCCGGTGTTCCGGTCAAGTTAGTAATGGGAGTACAGTTCTTTCCCTTTTCGGGACATTGCTGGTGTGAAGTTGGCGACCGCATCCTGACTGATTTTCCCGAACGCTGCAAAGCCTACACACCAGTGATTAGCTACGAAGGTTAATCGGGAGGCTGCCAATCCCTATGAGGGAGAGGCACCGCAGAGAGAGCGGCGCCGGAGGGGGAGGCGCAAATCGTGGCATCAGCGGTGATGATAGTCCTGCAGAGCGCGGGCAGTGATGGGGCTGGCTTTTAGCGCGGCAATCGCCTCGATCGCGGCTTCGGCGCCTGCAATCGTGGTGAAAAACGGTACCCTCAGCTCCAGCGCCGTACGCCGGATTAGAAACGAATCGGCGGTCCCTTCTTCATCGGGCGTATTGATTACGGCCGCGATCCGGCCGTCGCGCATCAAATCAAGCACGTGCGGGCTCCCATCAGTCACCTTGTTCACCGCCATGCACTCGATGCCAAAGCGCTGAATGTCGCGCGCAGTGCCGCCGGTGCCGACCAACCCGAAGCCCATCGCTGTCAGGCCGCGAGCCAGTGTTTCGAGCGACGGTTTGTCAGAATCGCGCAGGCTGATAAATATCAGCCCGCTCAGCGGCAAGTCCGTGGCGGCGGCTAACTCCGCCTTGGCGAACGCCATCGCAAATGATTGGTCGATGCCCATCACCTCGCCGGTCGATTTCATCTCGGGCCCGAGGACCGTGTCGACGCCGGCAAATCGCATGAAGGGGAATACCGATTCCTTAACGGCGACGTGGGCGGGCACTCGCTGCGACGTGAAGTTTAGTTCGCGCAGCGTCTTCCCGCCCATCACTCGCGCTGCAAGCTTCGCCAGCGGCACGCCTATCGCCTTGCTGACAAATGGAATCGTGCGCGACGCGCGCGGATTGACTTCGAGGATATAGACCTCGCCCTGATAAATCGCGTACTGCACATTAATGAGACCGATCACGCCGAGTTCGCGCGCCAGCACGCTGGTCTGAGCGGCAAGCTCCTGCTGGATTCGCCCGCTCAGCGTGCGCGGTGGCAACACGCAGGCGCTGTCGCCCGAATGGATTCCGGCATGCTCGACGTGCTCCATGATGCCGCCGATTACCACCAGCTCGCCGTCAGCAATTGCGTCGACGTCGACCTCGATGGCCCCATCGAGATAACGGTCGAGCAGCAACGGCCGCTCCTCCGACGCCTGCAGCGCCTGTTCGAGATAGGTCTTAAGATGAGTTTCGTCGGCGATAATCTCCATCGCCCGGCCGCCGAGCACATATGAAGGCCGGATCAGGACCGGATAGCCAATCCTGGCGGCGCCGCGTATCGCCTCATCGGCGTTGTGGGCAAGGATCCCGGTTGGCTGGCGTAGGCCGAGTCGTTCGACCAGTTCGTTGAAACGTTCGCGGTCCTCGGCGCGATCAATTGCGTCGGGCGGGGTGCCGAGAATCTTGACGCCGGCCCGTTCCAGCGGCACTGCCAGTTTGAGCGGCGTCTGTCCGCCAAATTGGACGATTACACCGTCGGGCCGCTCGCGCTCGACGATCGCCATCACGTCCTCGAAGGTGAGCGGCTCGAAATAGAGCCGGTCCGAAATGTCGTAGTCGGTTGAGACGGTTTCCGGATTGCAATTGACCATGATGGTCTCGAAACCGTCTTCCTTCAGCGCCAGGCTGGCATGCACGCAGCAATAATCGAATTCGATTCCCTGGCCGATGCGGTTGGGACCGCCGCCGAGAATCATGATTTTCCGCCGCGAGCTGGGGTTGGATTCGTCCTCGCCCTCGTAAGTCGAATAGAGATAGGGAGTAAACGCCTGGAACTCCGCGCCGCAGGTGTCAACCGTCTTGAACACCGGCGTAATCCCAAATTCCCGGCGCCGATGAGCAATCGCCTGCTCTGACGTGTTCTTCAGCTCCGCAATGCGACGATCGGAAAAGCCCATTGCTTTAATCGTTCCGAGCCTCTCCGGCGAGAGCGGTTCAGCGGCAATGCGCCTTTCGGCCGCCACGATTTCGGCAACCGCGTCGATGAACCAGGGGTCGATTTTGGTCAGCCGATAGACCTCGGAAATCGGCATACCAAGACGAATTGCATCGGCCAGATAATAAATGCGCGCGCTGTTCGGTTGCGCGAGGCGCGCACTGACAGCAGCCATCGCAGCCTCGCGCGAAAGTCCTTTCACCCGGCTTTCGAGTCCATACGAGCCGATTTCGAGCGCGCGCAACGCCTTTTGCAGTGATTCTTTGAAGGTGCGGCCAATCGCCATCACTTCGCCCACCGACTTCATCTGCGGGCCCAGTTCGTCAGCCGCGCCGCGAAACTTTTCGAAGGTGAACCGCGGGATCTTGGTGACCACGTAATCGATCGTCGGTTCGAAGCACGCAGGGGTCATCCGCGTGATGTCATTCGGAATCTCGTCGAGCCTATAACCAATTGCCAATCGCGCAGCAATCTTCGCAATCGGAAATCCGGTTGCCTTGGATGCCAAAGCGGAACTGCGCGAGACCCGTGGGTTCATCTCGATCACAACCATCCGCCCGCTAGCGGGGTCGATCGCAAACTGAATATTGGAGCCCCCGGTATCTACCCCGATTTCGCGGATAATCTTGAGCGCCGCATCGCGCATCAACTGGTATTCCTTGTCCGTCAGCGTTTGCGCGGGCGCGATCGTGATCGAGTCGCCGGTGTGCACCCCCATCGGGTCGAGATTTTCGATCGAGCAGATAATGACGACGTTGTCAGCCGTGTCGCGCATCACCTCCAGCTCGAATTCCTTCCAGCCCTCGACTGATTGCTCGATGAGAATCTCATGGCTCGGCGACATTTCGAGCCCCCATCGCACCTTGACGCGAAAATCCTCCGGGTCGCGCGCCATCGAGCCGCCGGTACCGCCGAGGGTGCGCGAGGGGCGGATTATTACCGGCAATCTGATTCGCGAGAGTACCCGCTCAGCATCGGCGAACGAATGTGCGATTTCGGAGGCAGGCACTTCGAGCCCGATTTTCACCATCGCTTGCTTGAACAGATCGCGGTCCTCGGCCTTTTTGATCGCCGGCAGCTTGGCACCGATCAGCTCGACGCCGAAACGATCAAGAACGCCGCCTTCGGCCAGATCGATTGCCAGGTTCAGCGCGGTCTGCCCGCCGACGGTCGGCAGCAAAGCATCGGGCCGCTCCTGGTCGATAATTCGGGTGACCACCTCCACGGTCATTGGCTCGATGTAAGTGCGGTCGGCGAGTTCAGGGTCGGTCATGATGGTGGCGGGATTGGAGTTAATCAGAATCAGCCGCAAGCCCTCTTCGCGCAGAGCTTTTATCGCCTGAGTACCCGAATAATCGAATTCACAGGCCTGGCCGATAACAATCGGCCCCGACCCGATGATGAGAATCGATTTCAGATCTTTTCGACGCGGCACGTGAAAGAATGAGTTCCGGTTAGCGTTCGGAGGGCGGCTCGAGAGCCGCCCCTACGAAACCTCGGCTGGTTCGATTCGATCTAGTGCTTCAAGGCCGTAGCGCGGGAACACTTCGACCAGTTTGCGGAACCGGGTGAAAAGATAACCGGCGTCGTGCGGTCCCGGCGACGCTTCAGGATGATACTGCACCGAAAAAAACGGCAGGCCTTTGCCGCGTAAGCCCTCGACCGTCTTATCGTTCAGATTCAGATGCGACAGTTCGGCCTTACCCTGCAAAGAATCGGGGTCGACCGCGAAGCCATGATTCTGCGACGTTATCTCGACGCGCCTGCTTCGCAGGTCGATCACCGGATGGTTTGCGCCATGATGGCCGAAGGTCAATTTGTACGTCTGGCCGCCCAGCGCCAGGCCCACAATCTGATGACCTAGGCAGATGCCAAAGATCGGTTTGCGGCCGAGTAAACCGCGGACAGTGTCGTGCGCGTAGAGGACGGCTGCCGGATCGGCCGGCCCGTTCGACAAAAATACCCCATCCGGATTGAGCGCCAGCACTTGCTCAGGGGTCGATTTCGCCGGCATTACCTTCACTCGAAAGCCGGTTGCGACGAGCCGCCGTAAGATGTTGCGCTTGATGCCATAGTCGAGTGCCACAATCAGCGGCGCATCGCGCAGCTCCGCGGATGGCGGATGCCGATAGCCGCTGGCGATTTCCCAGTCCGCTACTTCCCAATCGTAGGGTTGCTCACAGGTGACCTCTTTGACCAAATCGCGCCCGACCAGGCCCGGTGAAGCTTTGGCCTTGGCCACCAGTTCGTCTGCGTCGAGATTGATGCTGGAGAGCACCGCCTCCTGGGCACCGGCGGTGCGGATATGACGCACCAACGCCCGGGTATCGATAAGCTCGATGCCGGGCACGCCTGCTAGCTCCAGGTATTCGCCCAATGGCATTTCAGATCGCCAGTTCGACGGCCGCGGTACGTACTCCTTTACAATAAATCCCTCGACATAGACTCGCGCGGATTCTTCGTCCTCGTGGTTGATACCGACGTTGCCGATTTCCGGATAAGTCATGCACACGAGTTGGCCTTTGTATGACGGGTCAGTCAGAACCTCCTGATAGCCGGTCATCGCGGTGTTGAAGACGACCTCGCCGGTCACTTCGCCGAGCGCGCCAAACGCGCGCCCACGAAAGACACGGCCGTCGGCCAGCGCCAGCACCGCGTCACGCATCATCTTCGTGTACGCACCTGGCGGACTCGTTTCCCTGCGGCTTCGCTCAGGGCTTCGACCGCATTCGCTGGGTCTCGGCTCACCGGCTCCACTTCATTCCGCCTGGCTAAGAGCGAAGATGACTTCGCCGCCGACAATGGTTGTTGTAGCCAGGCCCTTCAGTCTCATACCGGCAAACGGCGTATTGCGGCTTATGGACCTGAACATATTGGGCTTGACTGTCCACTCGCAATTGGGGTCGATGATCGTGATGTCAGCGGGCGAGCCGGCGGCCAGACTGCCGTTCTCGCTGAGGCGCAACAGCCGCGCCGGGTTCACCGCCATCATCTCGACCATTCTGGCAGCGTTGATAATTCCGCGATGCACGAGCGACAACGCGAGCCCGAGTGCCGTTTCGAGGCCGACAACGCCGTTGGCGGCATGCGCGAACGTTTCCGCCTGATCGGCAGAAAGGCGCGGCACCGGCTTGCCCGGGCCAAACAGGTGGCCTAATTGATTCATGCACTTGGACGCCGGATCATGCGGCGCATGGTCAGTGGCGATCATGTCGATAGTGCCATCGGCCATCGCATCAAGAAGTACCTCGACATCGCCCCAGCTTCTGAGCGGCGGCGCCATTCGCGCATTTGGTCCCCATTCGAGCACTGCACTGTCGTCGAGGGTGAAATGATGGGGTGTGACTTCGCAGGTGACGTTTGCCCCGCGCTTTTTGGCCGCGCGGATTAGTTCCACGCCTTCGGCGGTCGAGACATGCGCGATGTGAGCCGGTGCCTCCGAACCGATCGCGAGCGCGAGGTCGCGGCGCACTCGCAAACTTTCGGCGGCCGCCGGAATTCCGGCAACGCCTAGATGCTTGGAGGCGGCGCCTGCGTTCATTGCACCATTATTAGTGAGCGCTCGATCCTCCTCATGCAGCGAAATAGCGAATCCGGCTCGTGCCGCCTCGTCGAACGCGCGGGCGAGCAGCGCCTGGTCGTCGATCGGGATCCCATCGTCGGAAAACAACCGCACGCCAGCTTGAACCATCGCGCCGAAATCGACCAGCTCGCGCCCTCGCAAGCCTTCGGTTACCGCCGAAACGGGAACGAGGCGCGCACCTTGAGCCTGGCGCGCGCGCTCCAACATGTAATATGTCGTTTCCGGCGAATCGTTGACCGGCGAGGTATTCGCCATTGCAGCAACCGCGGTAAAGCCCCCAGCCGCGGCCGCGCGCAGTCCGCTCACGATGGTTTCCTTTTCGGCGAAGCCCGGGTCGCGCAGATGCGCATGCGGATCGATCAAGCCGGGCACTACCCACATCCCGCCGCAGTCGAGCACCCACGCGCCTTCAGGGGGGGTGAGCGTGCCGGTTGGTTCGCACGCATCAATTTTCCCATTGATCACAATCAGGTCGGAGAGGCCGTCGATGCCGGACAATGGATCGATGACGCGGCCGCTCTTGAGCATCAAGCGTGTCACAGTCTGTTCTCGGCTGGTTTGGGCGAATCGAGCATCGAGTATAGCACCACCCGATCGGCTGGCTTGCGGCCATCGCTATCCGGCGCGACGATGCGGACTTGCACGCGATCGGTTCGCGCGGTGGGAATACTTTTGCCGATGTAGTTCGGACGTATCGGCAATGCGCGATGGCCACGGTCGATCAGCACGGCCAGTTTCACCCCGGCCGGACGTCCGCGCTGCCATAATACGGTCATCGCGCGCTGCACGGTCCAGCCGCTGTTGATGACGTCGTCGACCAGAACGATCATACGTCCATCGACCTCAAAATTGTCGACTTCGTCGAAGGAGCGCAGGGCAGTTTCACCGCCGTAGACGTCGAGCGCGGCGCATGATGGACGTACACCAGTCCGCCCGGCAACCAGCTCGCGCAGGCGCATCGCCAGCAATGCTCCACGGCTCACCACGCCGACCATCGCGAGCGAGGTCGGATCGGCCGCATCAGCGATAATCTGCGCTGCCATCGCCTCGCATGCGCGAGCAATCTCGTCGCTGTTCATGATCTCGCGCTGCGGGCCACGCCGGTAAGGCTCGTAGCCGCGCTCCTCGGCCTCCTTGACGGTATCGAACACCGCCAGGGTGCCGTCTTCTATCCACTGGCGGACGTAGCCGTGAAGGCTTTCGTCAAAATGGTAATAGCGGTGCGAACTGGTATGGCCGACGTAATCGATCCGTAAGTTCCGTTCGCAGAAGTCGCATCTGAGCGACAAGCTCGCGCGATTCGCGCTAGGCGCAAAACGGAACCGTGGCCGCAAGTATGAACTCTCATGGCGGGTAATACAGCCCGCATTGGCACATCTCGGCGCCGCGCCAGCTTTGAACGCGATCGCGGGCTGGCAGCGCGCAGATGTTTTGGCCGGCCGCGGCCTGTCTTCCAACAGCCACGCAATCAGCGCCATCCGCACCGGCACGCCCGCTGCCGCTTGCTCGAAATAGACCGCGCGTGGATCGTTGTCGAGCTCATAGGCGAGTTCGTCGGTACGCGGCAACGGATGCATCACCACCGCATCATGGGCGCGGCTGGTGCGCAGCGCTCGCGCGTCGAAGGGTTTGTAGCCGCCCGGGGGCGCATCAGTGGCGGCGAGCCGCTCGCGTTGCAGGCGGGTCAGATAAAACGCATCGAGGGAGGCCGGCAGACGAGCCGCGGGCATATTTTCCAGCGGCACCTCACCAGTAAAAAGCGCCATCTGATGCGGTGCATTCGGGGTTAGGTACAAAGCATCGAAACCCCCGGCCTGGGATTTCAGCTCGTCGAGCGACACGGTAGAGAAGCGGTAATTCCGTTCCGCCGCGACGCGGTCGAGCACGTATTCAGGCACCTCCATTCCGCCGAAGGGCACGGTAACGATATTGGCGCCGAAGCGCGCCAAGGCGTAGATCAGAGAATGCACGGTGCGGCCGAATTTAAGGTCGCCGCAAATTGCCACCGTCAGTCCTTTGAGATCGCCCTTCTTGCGCCGCAGAACGTACAGATCGCAGAGGGTCTGCGTCGGATGCTCGCGGCAGCCGTCGCCTGCATTGATGACGGGCACCGAGGCGTATTCGGCTGCAACCTGCGCCGCGCCGTCAGAGGGATGACGCAGGACGATCATATCGGCGTACGCCGATACGACTCGCGCGGTATCGGCCAGGCTTTCACCCTTAGCGGCCGAAGACGCGTGCATATCGGGCGAACTGATTACCGCGCCGCCTAGCCGATGCATCGCTGACTCGAAACTGAGGCGGGTGCGGGTCGACGGTTCATAAAAAAGTGTGGCCATTATCAGGCCCTGCGCCAATTGCAGGGTCTCGCCGCGCGCCAACACCTCGGCGAACGAATCAGACAACGCGAAGATATGCTCGATTTCGGCGAGCGCCAGATCTTCAATCGAAACCAGGTCGGATTTCGCCAGCCGCGGCATAGCTAAATGCCTTTCGCCCGGTCTTTTACAGAAAAGGGTTCAGGTTTTTGCTCACCAATAAGGACGGCATCAACTCCGTCAACTTCACTCAATCTGACGTAGACCCGCTGGCCATCAGACGCCGCAATATTCCGGCCAACGTAGTCAGCACGGATCGGTAGCTCGCGCTCGCCCCGATCAACCAGCGCCGCCAATTCGACCGATTCGGGACGCCCCAGGTCGGCCAACGCGGTCAGCGCCGCTCGCACAGTGCGGCCGGTATAGAGCACATCATCGACCAGGACCACGTGTCGGCCATCCAACGAAAATGGAATATGGCGTCCGAGCAGCCGTGGATCGCCGGGAACCCCCTTGCCGTCGTCGCGATACGACGAAATGTCGAGGGTTCCAACTGGAACATGCGGTCCACCGTTTTGGTTGAGCGATGCCGCGAGGCGCTCGGCCAGGTTTGCTCCTCGCCGGACAATCCCGATCAGCACCAGGTTGTCGATGCCGCCCTGATGCTCGGCGATTTCCCGCGCGATCCGCTTGACGCATCGCGCGATTGCCTCGGCGTCAAGCGCGACCGATGCTCTCAAGATCATGGCGCGACCGCCTTATACGGTGAGGTTGCGCCGGCGATTATGTAAAAAAATACCGGCATGCAGATGCAGCCGGTCCGATAGCTAGCTATTACCATTAATTCACCTTACCGCCCTCACAGGAGCGATTTAAAGGCATCCTTGAGTATAGGCCCCGACGAATGAGCCGTCAATTCAGATCGGGAGAACAAATCCAGCGCCAAGCCCCTTTTTCAACAACCTCCCCGGTGAGCGCACCGGACCCGAGGGGATGACACGAAGCGGAGGGGCGTTCTGTGGTTGTCATTCTCGCGCGTGTCTGGCGCGCGAAGAATCCCGGAGCGGCGTGGCAACTGCGCCCGCGTCCCTGCGCTGCGCGCGGAGGGTATCGTGCCGCTTCCAAGGAGCGGAGACGCGGGATTCCTCGCGCGCGGCAGCCACGCGCGCGGGAATGACGACAAGGGCAAGCGGTCGCAAGCGGGAGTACGACCCCTCGCGAGCGGGCGCCCCGCCAGTTCTGTTTCTGCCGCGCCGTGCGGGGGCTTTGCCGGGTACCTCGCTGTCAGAGGGAGAGATCTCAGCAGCGTCCGCCAGATGTAGAAGCTACTGGGACAGGCGGGACGCCTCTCCTACGGCTGACGGCTATTGTCGCCTATGCTTACCAGGCCCCAGATTTCACTAGCGTACTCGGCTACCGTGCGATCGCTGGAAAAACGGCCGATTCGAGCCACATTCAAAATCGCCTTGCGGGTCCACTCGGCGGGCTTGAGGTACTCGTGCGAAATCACCGCCTGGGTCTCGATGTACGAGGCGAAGTCGGCCGCGACAAAATACTCGTCGCGATTCAGCAGGGTCTCGGGAATCCATCTGAAGAGACCGGGTTCGCGCGGACAGAAGCGGTCCGCGCCGAGCGCATCGAGCACCCGCCGCAGCGAGGCGTCGCGTTCATAATAATGGCGCGGGTTATACGCCGGCCGCAGTTCGCCGATTTGCGGCGCACTCAAGCCGAAGATAAACATGTTGTCAGCGCCCACTTCGTCGCGAATCTCGATATTGGCGCCATCCAATGTTCCAATCGTCAACGCGCCGTTCATCGCGAATTTCATATTGCCGGTCCCCGACGCCTCGGTCCCGGCGGTTGAGATCTGCTCGGACACATCGGCGGCCGGAATAATCTTTTCCGCCAGCGACACGCGGTAATCGGGCACGAATGCCACTTTGATAAAGTCCTGCGCGCGTGAGTCGCTGTTGATTACTGCGGCCACGTTGTTGATCAGCTTGACGATCATCTTGGCCGCCCAGTAACCGGGCGCCGCCTTTCCTGCTAATAAGTAGGTGCGCGGCATTACGGGCTCGGTCCCGTCGTCGACCAGGGCCAGGTATTCGTGCACGATTCCGAGCACCATCAGAAGCTGACGTTTGTACTCGTGAATGCGTTTGGCCTGCACATCGACGATTGAGGCCGGGTCGAGGTCGACCCCGGCAAGCCGGTGAACGGTGGTGGCCAGGCGCTCCTTATTCGACCGTTTGACGGCGGCGAAGCGGCTCTGAAATTCCGCATCGTCGGCAAAACGCTCGAGTTCTCGGGTCTCTTCCAGCCGTGTCCGCCAACCTTCACCGATAGTCTCGTCGAGCAGGCGCGCCAGTCCCGGATTAGCCATCAGCAGCCAGCGGCGCTGTGTCACCCCGTTGGTTTTGTTGTTGAACCGTTGTGGCCACAAAGCGTAGAACTCCGGCACCACCCGGGTCTTGAGCAACTCCGAATGGAGCTTCGACACTCCGTTAACCGAATGGCTGCCGATGATGGCCAGATGTGCCATCCGGATCTGCGGCTCGTTGCCTTCGCCGACGATAGAAAGTTCACTCGCTTGGTGTGAATCGTCGGACTGCAGGGTGATGGCTTCAGCCAGAAAACGGCGGTCGATCTCGTAGATGATTTCGAGATGACGCGGCAGTACCCGTTGCATAAGGGCCACCGGCCAGCGCTCCAACGCCTCCGGCATCAGGGTGTGATTGGTGTATGCAACCGATTCGCGGGTAATCTGCCAGGCGTCATCCCATGGCAGCTCATACTGGTCGACGAATTTCCGCATAAGTTCGGCGATCGCCAGCGCTGGATGCGTGTCATTGAGCTGAATCGCCACCCTGGCGGGAAGGTCATGGATGTCTTCACCCCGGGCAAAAAAGCTGCGGGTAATGTCGCGGATCGCGCAAGCGACGAAGAAATATTCCTGAAGGAGCCGAAGTTCACGCCCCGATTGAGCTGCGTCGGACGGATAAAGCACTTTCGAGATGGTCTCTGAAACCATCTTCTGCTCGACTGCCTTGAGGTAATCGCCGCCGTTGAAAATCTGGATGTCGAATTCGTCCGACGCGCCGGCGGCGAACAATCGAACAAAGTTAACTGTTTGACCGCCGAACCCGGCAATCGGCAGGTCGGCGGGGAGGCCCACGATCACCCCATGATCGGTCCATAGCCGCCGCTCCTCCCCATGGCGAGTCGCGCGCGACTCGACTCTGCCATAGACCGGAATGAAGCAGGCCTCTTCCGGGTGGGACACCAGCCAGGGCGACATCTCGCGGCGCCAACTGTCCGGTTGCTCAACCTGGTAACCATCATTGATCTGTTGGCGAAAGAGCCCGAATTCGTAGTTGATGCCGTAGGCGTAACCGGGCATGCTCATGGTCGCGAGAGAATCCAGCACGCACGCTGCCAAGCGGCCCAAACCACCATTGCCGAGTCCGGCATCGACCTCCTCGTCAAACAGCAACTGCAGGTCGATTCCGTTTCGCGCCAGAAATTCGCGGCAATGATCAATAATGCCGAGGTTAAAAAGATTGTTCTCCAGCGAGCGGCCTATCAGGTACTCCAGCGAGAGATAATAAAGTTTTTTTGCGCCAATTCGCTCGAAACGTGCCTGCGTCGCCAGCATCCGCTCGACCAACAGGTCGCGCACCGCCAGCGCCGTGACGTAGTACCAGTCGCGGCGCGACAATCGCCCGCGCGGCTTGGCGGCGCTGAACCGAACGTGATGCTGAATCAGTTCCTCCAGTGTTGCTGAATTCCCTGTTTGGATGTCGGATGTGATCGCTCTCATTGATGGCCGCCGAAGCAGAAAGTTCCTGCCTATAAGCAAGAGAGGGCAACAAAAAGCGCGCTTATGCCCAAGGTATGCATCATAATATATAGCAGACGCAAAACACGGAAGTAATAAAGCTAACAATTCGCGAGCCATCGGCAATTCGGCGCCGGATTGCAAAAAACTCTGGAGGATAAATGCTCATTGGTTAGGCGGTTGCCTATATGCGTGGGCTTTCTCGTGTGCGGCTGCGCAAAAATCGAGCGCTCTCTCCCGCTGAGTGACTTTCGACAGTAACAATGCTCGAACGGCTTAGCCGGTTAAGCACCGCCAGCCGTCGGGGACTGGCACTTGACGCTCGAACCACTTAGAATTGAAGAACTTAAAAAGGAAGAACATCGCGATGGAACGCGTGGAAATTATCAGGGATTGTGAGGCCGTTGAGATTCCCGCCGGGACGCCTATTACCCTCGAGAAAGGTATCGAGGTCTTTATCACTCAATCGCTGGGCGGCACCTATACGCTCCAGGTTCCAGCCTACGGCGGGCTGTTCAGGGTTTCCGGCAAAGACGCCGATGCCTTGGGCAAGACCCCCGAAGAAGCGGCCGCGACCGCAATTACAGCAGGTGATCTTGAAACTATGGTGTGGGAGCAACTCAAAACGTGCTTCGACCCGGAGATACCGGTCAATATCGTTGATCTCGGCTTGGTCTATGGGATGGAATTGACGCCGCTGGAAGATAGCTCGCACAAGGTCGACATCAAAATGACTCTGACCGCGCAAGGCTGCGGAATGGGCGCTACCATCGCAGTCGACGCGCGCCACAAACTTCTATCGATCCCGGGAATCAGCGAAGCGAACGTCGATGTCGTATGGGATCCACCTTGGAATCCCCAGATGATTTCGCCGGAAGGCCGTGAACGCCTCGGACTCGATTGAGAATCATCTGGGGGTCTTGCCTGGGCAATTCCCGGCTGCAAGTCGTGCGTCGAGGCAGCCGGAGATGCCCATTATCCAGCAGGGTGTTGAGAAAGCGATCACCAATGGCATTTGTAGAACGAATACGGCCTCAACACCCAGCGTGAAAGCTGGCTCCCTTCCTTTAGTTCTCTCCCGCTTGCGATGGAGCTTTCAGAAGGGGGCAGGGGGATTCTGATCCGGGTATGTTTGCAATCGTTAAGACTGGCGGGAAACAATACAGGGTAGGGCCGGGTGACCAGATCGTGGTTGAACGGCTCGAGGGTAGCGTGGGTGCGGAAATTTCCCTGGACCAGGTGCTCGCAATCAGCGACGGCGACTCGGGGGCCATCGGCCGGCCGCGACTCGCCAACGCCTCCGTGCGTGCCAGGATTATCCAGCAGCCGCGCGGCACCAAAGTGATCGTCTTCAAGAAAAAGCGGCGAAAGAATTATCGCCGCAAACATGGTCATCGTCAGGAGCTGACCGTCCTGCGCATCGAGGAAATCAGGCCGGGAACCGGAGACGGTCAGGACACCAGCGAGGTCGCGGGTGAACAACAATCACCCGTAGCGCCAACGGGTTCGGAGGAGTAGCCACCGTGGCCCATAAGAAAGGACAAGGCTCAACCCGCAACGGACGCGATAGTCCGGGACAGCGCCGCGGTATCAAGGTCTACGCGGGTGAGACGGTGAAAGCCGGCAACATACTGGTGCGTCAGCTCGGCACCAGGATTCATCCGGGACGCAACGTCGGCCTCGGACGGGATTATACGATTTATTCAAAGATCGATGGCATCGTGAAATACGAGGGCTATCGCGGCGATCGACGACAGGTCAGCGTCGACCCAGCCACATCCCCCGCGGCCACCGAACAACCTCAAACCTGAGCGGAATCTTTCGTAGATGCGCCTGTCGTAGGGGCGGTTCTCGAGCCGCCCTTTTTCGCTTACGACGACTGAACATATTTGCGCAGTTCCTCCAGTTCGAACTGCCCTTCGGCCAGGCGCTGCTTGACTACGTCGCCGATGCTTACGATTCCACGCAGCCGGTTGTTTTCCACGACCGGTAGATGCCTTATGCGCCGGTTGGTCATCGTCTCCATCAGTTCCACTACCGCGTCGGCGGGCGAGCAGGTGGTGACTTCACGAGTCATCAACTGCTCGGCGGGCAGCCGCAGGACCACTGCCCCCTGCTGAGACAGTCCGCGAATGACGTCGCGCTCGGAGATGATTCCGACCATTTCGCCGTTCTCATCGAGCACCGGAGTGGCGCCGATCCGGTTTTCAGTGAGGACGGCAACCACCGATTCGATCATCTGTGTCGCGGTAACCGTGACGACCTCGTAACCCTTTTGCTGCAGAATCTCTGCGACCTTGGTTGGCATTGTTCGATCTCGCGGCCGTAAACTTCAGGTGCGCGCCGGCCGCCGCCACGCTCGCTATCAACATGACAACAATGGAAGGAAAATCGCAATCACCGAAAAAAGCTCTCCAGGATTCGCGGCTGCTTCCCATTTTCTGAGGGAAGGCGCACATTCCTGCCGTAGCCTGAAAATTCCGCAAGGAGACGACCAATGCCACGTGAGTCGCGACGAGTTGTTACCGGCCATGACACCGACGGGAAATCGATTGTCATCATCGACGGACCGCCGACCCCCTCGGGTGCATTCTGGTTCACCGAAGCTGCACCGGCTGACAATGTGGGTGTGGGTGACGCCGCCCAACTGGTGCGCAAGCTGGAACCGCCACTCGGCGGAAGCATTTTTCGCTATGCGGTCATCCCGCCGGAGGACCCAAGCATACCGGCCGAAGAGCGCGAACGTACCACCGCCAGACTATTCGCACAAATGGACGCCGCGCATTGCCGCACCGACACTAGCCGCCATCCGGGGATGCATAAGACACGGACGGTAGATTACGTGGTGCTGCTCTCCGGCGAGGTGACGATGCTACTCGATAAAGGCGAGGTGAATCTCAAGCCATTCGACGTAGTGGTGCAGCGCGGCACCAGCCACGCCTGGGTGAATAAGGGCAAGGAACCAGCCATTCTCGCCGCAGTACTGGTAGACGCGAAACCGGTGTAGGATTCGAGGAAGCTTTCAGCGTTCGGCCGTCAGCGTTCAGCTTTTGGATTTCGGGTCATCGTGCCTTTTTCTGCCATTCCGAGTGTTTGTGAGTGAATCGAGCTGACTGGCGCCCGTCCCATTCCATCATCCTGAAACGTTCGTGAGGGAATCGAGCTCAGTGGCGTCTGCCCCCTTCTGTCATCCTGAGCCGGCCAAGCGGATGCGAGGCCGTGTCGAAGGATCTACGCGGAGCGATTAGTGCTGGGCGATCGCATACGCTTGTTTTTCCGTTTTTTGCCAATTCGCTCACAAACTCTCAGGATGACAGAAAAGGCAGGATTACAGAAAAAGGCGCGATGACCCGACGACAGAAAAACGGTACGTTGAC
>WNFC01003007.1_pt1 | contig 18698 bp, 18 predicted proteins | sample 5400541 | NCBI WGS metagenome assembly WNFC01 (sample SAMN13153342, study PRJNA577476) | soil metagenome | isolation source: 120 cm saprolite under Douglas fir tree site 2 hole 2 replicate 1 | place: USA:California | collected 2015-04-18 | reverse complement strand
TCCTCGCGTACGAGAGCGGCCTGGTCCGCCCCGGCGGCTGAGCAGGTGCCGCGCGCTACGCCCGGCCGCTCAGGCCTCCGCCCTGGTGAGGTTGAGCGGGTGGTGGCACGCCGCCAGATGGCCCTGGTTCCCGTACTCGACGAGTTCCGGCTCTTGCTGTGAGCAGATCTCCGTCGCATACCGGCAGCGCGTGTGGAAGCGGCACCCGGACGGCGGCGCCACCGGGCTGGGCACGTCGCCCTCGAGCACGATCTGCGTCCGCTGCTCGGACAGGTCGGGGTCCGGGATCGGCACCGCCGACAACAGCGCCTCGGCGTAGGGGTGCAGCGGGCGCTGGTACAGCTCCTCGGCGGGGGAGATCTCCACGATCTTGCCCAGGTACATGACCGCGATCCGGTCGGATACGTGCCGCACCACGCCCAGGTCGTGGGCGATGAAGATGTAGGTCAGGTTGAGCTCGTCCTGGAGGTCGTCGAGCAGGTTGATCACCTGCGCGCGGATCGAGACGTCCAGGGCGGATACCGGCTCGTCGGCGATGATGAGCCGGGGGTGCATGGCGAGGGCGCGGGCGACGCCGATCCGCTGCCGCTGGCCCCCGGAGAACTCGTGCGGGTAGCGGTTGACGTGCTCCGGCGACAGGCCGACGAGTTCCAGCAACTCGCTCACCCGCTTCTTGATCTGCTCACGGGTGCCCCAATGGTGGATGTGCAACGGGTCGGCGATGACCGCGCCCACGCGCTTGCGCGGGTTGAGCGAGGCGTACGGATCCTGGAACACCATTTGCAGATCGCGGCGCACCGGCCGGAGCTGGCGCCGGGACAGCCGGGAGATGTCCCGGCCCTCGAACACCACAGAGCCGCTGGTGAGCGGGTATAGCCGGGCGATGCACCGGGCCAGGGTGGACTTGCCGCAGCCAGACTCGCCGACCAGCCCCAGCGTCTCCCCCGCGCGCAGTTCGAAGCTGACATCGTCCACCGCGTGCACCCGGGCGATCTCGCGCTGGAGCAGGACCCCCTGCCTGACCGGGAAGTACTTGATCACGTGCTCGGCGCGCAGCAGCACCTGCCCGTTCCCGGTGGCGCCGGCCGAAGCGGGCCCGGTGGCGGCGGCGGGCCCGGCGGGTGTCGTCGGCCCGACCGGTGTCGCGGGGCCGGCTGGCGGGGCAGCGGAGGCGTCGGTCACGTGGCTTCCTCGATCAGCTCCGGATGGATCGTGGTCTCCCGTAGGTCCTCCTTCTGCCTGAGATCGAGATGACAGGCATCCAGGTGACCGTCGCCGGCCTTGTCCAGCAGGTCCGGCCGCTCGTCACAGAGCCCGAACCGGTGCGGGCAGCGCGGACCGAACGCGCACCCCGGGGGCAGCCGGAGCAGCGACGGCGGCAGCCCGGGAATCGCCGTGAGCCGCCGCGGCTTCGGCCGGTCCAGGCGCGCGATGGATCCGAGCAGGCCCCAGGTGTAGGGATGACGGGCGTCGTAGAAGACGTCCCGCCGGCTGCCCTGCTCGATGATCCGGCCCGCGTACATCACGGCGATCCGGTCGGCGATATCGGCCACCACCCCCATATCGTGCGTGATCAGCACGACGGCGGTGCCGAAGTCGTCCCTGAGCTTCTTGATCAGGTTGAGGATCTGGGCCTGGATGGTCACGTCCAGCGCGGTCGTCGGCTCGTCGGCGATCAGGATGTCCGGGCTGCAGGAGACCGCCATGGCGATCATCACGCGCTGCCGCATGCCGCCAGAGAACTGGTGCGGATAGTCGTTGACGCGCTCGGCCGGGCGCGGAATGCCGACCGCGGCCAGCAGTTCGATCGCGCGGGCGTGCGCGGCCTGCCTGGAGATCTGCTCGTGCGCGCGGATCTGCTCCTCGATCTGCCAGCCCACCCGGTAGACGGGATTGAGCGAGGTCATCGGGTCCTGGAAGATCATCGCGATCCCCGCGCCGCGGACCGCCCGGATCTGGTCCTGGCCCAGCTTCATCAGGTCCCGGCCCTTGTAGCGGACCTCGCCCTCGAAGCGCGCGTTCGGATCGATGATCAGCCGCATCACCGACATCATGGTCACGCTCTTCCCGGACCCGGACTCGCCGACGATGCCCAGCGTCTCGCCCGGCGCCAGCGACAGCGACACCCCGTCGACGGCCCTGACGATTCCGTCCTCGGTTCGGAACGAGACCTTGAGGTCCCGCACCTCGAGCAGCGGTTCCGCGGTCACGCCGGCCGCCGCCTGGTGGGGGCCGTCATGTGGGCCTTATCCTCGGGTCGAGCCAGGCGTAGCCGATGTCGACGAGGGCATTGACCAGCACGATGAAGAACGCGCCGTACACCGTGGTCGCCATGATCGTCGGCAGGTCGAGGTTTTCGAGAGCCTGCCACGTGAGGTAGCCGACCCCGTGGATGCTGAACACCACCTCCGTGAGGAGAGCGCCGCCGGCCACCAGGGCGGCGAAGTCGAGCCCGAACAGGCTGACGAACGTGATCATGGACGTCCGCAGGTTATGCCGCGCCATCACCCGGCGCTCGGTGAGTCCCTTCGCGCGGGCGGTCCGGATGTAGTCCTCGTTCTGCGTCTCGATGAGATTGGCGCGCAGTACGCGCCCGTAGAAGCCGATGTACAGGAGCGACAGCGTTATCCACGGGATCACCAGCCCCTTGAACCACAGCGCCGGGTCCTGGGTGAACGGGGTATACCCGAGCGGCGGCACCCAGCTGAACAGGAACGTGCCGTGCAGGGTCCCCTGGCTGATCATGTTGGCGATCTGGCCCACCCAGAAGACCGGCGCGGAGATGCCGACCAGGGCGACGACCATCAGCAGCGGATCGAAGAGCTTGCCCCGGAGCAGGGCAGCGGCGATCCCGACCGCGATCGCTAGCACCACCCAGAGCACCGCGGCGCCGAAGACGAGTGACAGGGTGGCTGGGGCGGCCGCGGCGATCTCCGGGACTACCTTCACGCCCTGGTTGGAGTAGGACACCAGGTCCCGGGTGATGAAGATCTTCTTCATCATGATGCCGTACTGGATCGGGAACGGCCGGTTGAGCCCCAGCTGCGAGCGGATCTCCGCCAAAGTCTGCGGGTTCGGGCTGCGGCCCGCGAGGGCGCGGGCCGGGTCGACGCCCGGGGTCTTGAAGAAGATGATAAACACGATGACCGTGATCACGAACATGACCAGCACGGTCCACAGCAGGCGCCGGATGATGAACGTCAGCATGCGTGCCGGCCCTCGCCTCGCCCGGCTGCCACTTAGCCCTCCACCCGCAGCTTGGCCCGCGGGTCCAGGGCGTCCCTGACGCCGTCCCCGAGCACGTTCAGCGACAGCACCGTGAGCAGGATCATCAGCCCCGGGGCGATCGTCACCCACGGCCGGGTGTACACCAGGCCCGTGCCGTCCTGGATGATCGTTCCCCAGCTGACGTTCGGCGGCTGGACGCCGATGCTGAGGAAGGAAAGAGCCGACTCGGTCAGGATCGTGGTGGCGATCATCAGCGGCAGCAGCACGATCACCGTGGACACCACGTTGGGCAGGATCTCCGAGAAGATCAGCCGCAGGTTGCCTGCCCCCTGCGCGGTCGACGCCTCCACGAACTCCTTCTTGACCACCGAGAGCACCTGGCCGCGCATCGGGCGGTACACGTACGGCACGTAGATGAACGCGATGATGATCGTGGGCGTCCACAGGCTCGCCGCGTTGACGTGGACCGGCCCGAGCTGGAATCCATTGGAGTGGGTGAGCAATTCGGTCGAGATCGAGATGGCCAGCAGGAACACGGGGAAGGCCCAGATCACGTCCATCAGGCGGGACAGCAGCGAATCGGTGACACCGCCGAAGAAGCCGGCGATCAGGGCCGCCACCGTGGCCGCGAGGGAGCACAGGACCGCGGAGCCGATCCCGATGAGCAGGGAACTGCGCCCGCCGTAGAGCAGCAGCGCCGCGACGTCACGGCCCACGCTATCGGCGCCGAGGAAGTAGTGGTTCAGGTCCCAGGTGGGCCCGATCGGGGTTTCCCCGAGGCGCAGGGCCCCGCCACCCTGCTGCATCAGCGGTACCACCTTGCCGTTCACGACCGTGTGGCCGTTCAGGTTCGGCTGGAACGGGTTCACGTGCGCCACGTCGTGCGCGTACAGCGGCGCGGCCAGGCACATCACCACGATCACCAGGAACAGGAGCAGGGCGGCCATGGCGATGCGGTTCCGCCACAGCCGCCGCGCGGCCAGCCCCCACGGGTTGCGGCCGACGACGGCCGACTGCAACCCGGGATCAATCTCTACCTGCTCCAGCAGCGTAGCCATGCACGCACCCTAAGGGCCTGCCCCAGCCTAGGAAAGCCAGAGTCGGTCGATGAGGATGTACCACTGCGGACTCCAGGAATAACCGTGGACGTTCTTGGACAGGAAATCGATCTGCTTCGGGTTGTACATGTCCACCCAGGGCGCCGCGTTGGTGTCGGCGTGGTCGACCTGCGTCCACAGCGCCGCGGCGCCGCTCGGGTTGGTCGCCCCCATCGCCTCGGCCTGGTTGATCTTCGACTGGACGGCCTGGTCGCAGAACGCGGCGATGTTCGGGCTGGCGTCGCTGTTGGGGTGGATGTTCCCGCAGCCGAGCAGCACGTTCAGGAAGTCCGACGGCGCCGGGTAGTCCTGGTACCACGCGGACCAGCCGACGTTCCACTTCGCCGAGTTCGACGAGTTCTGCACGAACGGGTACTGGATGCTGGAGGCCAGCAACTGCGGGGAGGCCTTGTAGCCGATCGCGTTCAGGTCCGACACCATCTGCTCGACGAGTGCCTTGCCGACCTGGTCGTTGGTCCCATCGACGATCACCTTCATGCCGGCCGTCCCCGACTGCTGGACCAGTTGCTTGGCCTTGGCGATGTCCGGCGCGGTCCACTTGGTGTGGTTGGTTCCCGCCGTGTACGGGCAGTACGGCGCATAGGACGGGTAGTTCGGCGGCAGGATCTGGCACGTCGGCACGGCGAGCGATGGGCCGCCGGCGATCTTGACGTACGCCGCCCGGTTGGCCGCGTAGTTGATCGCCTGCCGGGCCAGCACGTTGTTGAACGGCGGGCGCTTGGTGTTCAGCGCGAAGTACCAGTCGGCGGTGAGCGTGTTCACGTGCACCTGGCTGGTGTACTGCGGGCTGTTCAGCTGGCTGAGCTGGTCGGATGGGATCTGGTCGCCGTCGAAGACCTCGTTGGCCTGGCCATTCTGGACCTCCCTCACCTCGTCGGAGACCTGCAGGCCGTACTTCTCGATGATCTCGTTCGGGTTGCCGGCGGGCTGCGCCTGCGCATTCCACACGTGGAAATAGGGGTTGCGGACCAGAACGGCCTGCGTGTTGGGGTTGTACGACTTCCACATGTAGGGCCCGGTTCCAGGTGGCACGTTGTTCCCGGTCAGCTTCGGCGAGGTGCCCGCCGGCACGGCGAAGGCGAACGGCAGCGAAAGCTGGTCCATCAGCTCCGGGTCCGGGGCGGTCAGGTTGATGGTCAGCGTGTAGGCGGAGTCGTTGGCGACCACGCCCCCCTTGCTGAGGTTGCAGCCCTTGGTGCTGCACTTGCTCGCGCCGACGATGCCGGAGTAGAACGACGTCGGCCCTGGCACGGTGAACTGTCGCTCGAACGTGGTGACGAAGTCGCTGGGCTTGAGCGTCTGGCCGTTGGAGAACTTGATCCCACGGCGGATGTGGAACACGTAGGTCTTGCCGCCGTTGGTCGGCGCGGGGATGGACGTCGCCAGGTCAGGCACGATCTTGTTGCCGGGGAGGCCGCCCTCCTTCGCGAACCCCACCAGGCCGTCGTGCGTGTCGATCAGCAGCTGCCACTCCTCGAGCGTGTAGTTCTGCGCGGGGTCGGCGACGCCGAAGGCGGAGTTGGCCAGGATCGTGAAGGTTCCGCCCTTGTGGGCGGCCGACGTGGCCGGCCCTGACGATGAGCTCGAACCGCCGCAGCCTGCGGCGACTACTACCAGGGCGGCAACCGCTGCTCCGGTGCTCAACCTGTACACCCGGCGTGCCCTGTAGCGCGCGCCGATGGCCGTCATTACGGGGATACGTTTCATCGGACGCCTCCTTTGCAGGGAGCTTATAAGCGGCCTGGCGCGCTGTAGCAGAGGCGGATAGATAACGCTTTGGGATCAAATGACCTGGACAAGAGGTGGCGGCAGGGGAATTTCTGAGCCAGCAGGAGCCTCCCGCGGGGCCAGCAGGAGCCCCCTGCGGGGCCAGCATGAGACTTCCGCGGGGCCAGCATGAGGCTTCCGCGGGGCCAGCATGAGGCTTCCGCGGGACCGCCAGACGGCTACGGCCCGCCCGCCGGGTGCGCGTGCAGGCCGGGCCCGCGGCCGCCGGTGCCGCGGGCCCTTGTCGTTGCGGGGTCGGTGCGGCGGCGGTCACTCCGGCGCGGGGACGATCCGGATGTACGGCCGTGGCGCGTTCCAGCCCTGCGGGTATATCTTCTTGGCCTCCTCATCCGAGACCGATCCGGCGATGATGACGTCCTCGCCCGGCTGCCAGTTCACCGGCGTCGACACGCGGTGCCTGGCGGTGAGCTGCAGCGAGTCGAGCACGCGCAGGACCTCGTCGAAGTTGCGGCCGGTCGTCATCGGGTAGACGAGGATGAGCTTGATCTTCTTGTCCGGGCCGACGACGAAGACGTTGCGCACCGTCTGGTTGTCAGCGGGGGTGCGCTTCAGCGGGTCGCCCGAGGTGCTCGCGGGCAGCATGCCGTACGCCTTCGAGACGCTGAAGTCGGCGTCTCCGATGATCGGGTAGTTCGGCCGGGCGCCCTGGGTCTCCTCGATGTCGCTGGCCCACTGCTCGTGCTTGCCGACCGGGTCGACAGAAAGGCCGATGATCTTGGTGTTCCGCTCGTCGAACTCGGGCTTGATCTTCGCCATGTAGCCCAGCTCGGTCGTGCAGACCGGGGTGAAATCCTTGGGATGCGAGAACAGCACGGCCCACGAGTCGCCGATCCAGTCGTGGAACCTGATTCGCCCCTGCGTGGTCTCTGCTTCGAAGTCCGGCGCCGTATCGCCTATCTGCAAGCTCATGCTCATTCCTCCTCGACGAGAGCTCCCTGTGCCACTGCACCAGGTCAACGGTACGACGTTCTGCGCCGGTAGCACGTTTCGGGGCCGGTTGCGGGCCTGGTAACAGCACTGTGATTCACTCCACATAGCCGTCCACAGACTGTGGGTAACTTAGCTCCGGCTCTGCCCGACAGGCGCAGCAGCCCCCTGCCATGGTCGCCTCAAGTGAGGCGCAGTATTGCAGTAATCACTGCAATACTGCTGCCCTCGCGGGGCGCCGCCGTGCCGGTAGCTCTCAGTTCCGGCGAGTGCACCGCCTGCCGGCCGATCGGGTTTGCCTACCGGAATGCCGGATGCGCTGCGATAATGCGTGGATGACGGGGCTGAGTCTCGCCCTGGCCAACCTCAAGCCGGGCACGGGTAAGACAACATCGGCGGTCTGGCTGGCGCACGTTTTCGCACAGGCCGGGAACACGGTGCTTCTGGTTGACGCAGACCCGTCCGGTAGCGCCCTGGAGTGGTCCGACCTGGCGGCCATGGACCCGGGGACACCCCCCGAGGCGGCCTTCCCGTTCCGTATCGTCGCCCTGCCGTCCCGGGAACTGCACCGCCACCTCCCCGAGATCGCCGGCACCGATGACGTGGTGATCATCGACGCGCCGCAGTTGGAGGACCACGCCGGCATTGCCCGGTCGGCGCTGCGGTACGCCGACGAGATCCTGATCCCGTGTGCGCCGACCCCCATCGAGATCAACCGCACCACTCCGGTGCGGGACGAGATCAGCGAGATCGAGGCGGTGCGGGACCGGCCCGTCCGCTCGGCCATCCTGCTGAACCGCTGCATCACCCGTGCGCACTCCACCGCCGACGCGCGGGACGCACTGGAGGGCCTCGGATACGACGTGCTGGGCACCGCCGTGCCGCGGCTAGAGGTATATGCACAGAGCTTCGGGATGCCGATCCGGCATGCCGGCCTGGAGGTGTGGCGTCACGTGGCCCGCGATCTCATCGACCGCTGCTTCCCGCTCTGCTCGGAACGCTCATGACCACGGCGCGGGAGCAGCGCAAAGCGCAGATGGCCGCCGCCGCGGCGAGGCGCACCGACCCCGGCGCGCCCCCGGCCGGCCGGACCGCCATCCGGTCGAAACCGGTGCGGATCACCCTCGACCTGAGTCCTGAGCTGTACCGGCAGCTCACCCAGTGGGCCGACTCGGCCGCCATCGCCCTGGACGTGCCGCGCGTGCCCCTGGCGGACGCCGTGCGTGCGATGATCCGGGTCTCGGCCGAGAACCCCGGCGAGGTCCTCGACCGCCTGCGCCGCGACCGGGAACGGTAACGCGGGACTTCCGGTGCTGTCCGCCGCCACGGCGACAGCCAGGGAGATACTGGCGCTGCTCCGGGAAGAGCCGGTTGTTCCGGGCGGCGGGGCGGCACCAGCACGGCCCGTTTCGGCTGCCTCGTAGTTCCGCGGCTTGGCCGCGGCCGGATGCACGACGCCGTACTGGCCGGAGCCGGTCACGAGCTGGCCGAGGAAGCAGGCGGGTTGCCGGCCGGCTGCCGCCCCCGCGGTCGCCACCCCGATCTTGACCCGAGGATTATATATGACGCACAATTCTCGCCATGACTGAAGCAGCCAGCGCAGGAGACGGGCGGGCGGCCGGCGTGTCCGGGCCGGATCTGCGAGAGCATGAGCTCTTGGTCCCGGCCGGGTACGGCACGGCGTTCGTCGCCCGGGCCGGGCAGTTGGTGGAGATCGTCGACGTCGAGGGGCAGCAGGTCGCCGACTTCGTCGCCTTCGCGGAGCGCAACCGGACCGAGTGGCTGTCCACAACGCACACTCGTTCCGACGTGCTGCGGCTGACTGTCCTCGTCGGGGACCGGCTGGAGAGTAACTGGCGGCGTCCGATGTTCGAGATCATCCAGGATGACGTCGGCCGGAACGACATCATCACCTCGATGTGCGACGACCGGCGCTACCGGCTCGACTATGGGGTCGAGGGCCACCGCAGCTGCCGGACGAACTTCACCGAGGCGCTGGAGCCGTGGGGTATCGCCGAGTGGCAGATCCCTGATCCGTTCAACTTCTTCCAGAACGCGCCCATTCACACGGACCGGACGTTCGGGAACGAGATACCGACGGGCCGCGCGGGGGACAAACTGGTCCTGCGGACGCTGATGGACTCGATCGTGTCGGTTTCGGCGTGCCCCCAGGACCTCAACCCGTGCAACGGTTTCCACCCGAGCCCGCTGCTGATCCGCGTCCTCGGCCCCATGGTAGATCCGTGACCGGGAGGCCATGGTGGCCTCATCATCCGGAGGTGCGTAATGAAATTCGCCGTGACAGCGGTGGGAGCGGCGCTCGCACTGATCACCGTCGGCGCCTGCGCGCCGGCGGGCAGCGGTGCCTCTGCGCAAGCAACGCTGGTGGTAGGAGAGTTCAACCCGTTCACCGGGCCGGACGCGGCATTCGGGCCAGAGATGGTCAGTGGCTGCATTCCCGCCGTCCGGCTGATCAACGCGGCCGGCGGGGTGCTCGGGCATCACCTGAGCTGCGTCCAGGAGGACACCCGGGGCGACCCGGCCGATGCCGTGCCTGCGGCGCAGAAGATGATGGCGACGGAGTCGTCACTGATCGGAGTGCTCGGACCAAGTTCCGATGAGGCGCTGGCCACCGCCCCGCTGCTGAACCAGGGTCGCGTGCCGATGTTCGTCGACACCGGGCAGGCCGCTTTCGACCACACCACCGACGCCTACTTCTGGAGGATCACTCCCGCCGACGACGTCAAGGGCTACGCGCTGGCGCTCTGGGCGCACAAGGCGGGCTATACGCGGGCGGCCGCGGTATTCGGCAACGACGCCGGCGCGCAGTCGGACGTGCCGACGCTGGTCAGCGCGTTCACCCGGCTCGGCGGGTCCATCGTCTACAACAAACCGTTCGCGCTCGACCAGAGTTCTTACCGTAGCGAGATCGAGAACCTGCTCGCCGGTCATCCCCAAGTGATCTTCACCGAGGTCGACCCGCAGACCGGGGCGACCGTGTTGTCCGAACTGCAACAGCTGCACGGGCTCATCCCGGTGATCGGAACCGAGGTGACGCTGCAGGCGCCCTGGCTCAAGGCCGTCGGTGGCGCGGTAGGCGCAGGGGCCATGGCCAAGTACTTCGAGGGGATGCAGCCGTACGCGCCGCCGAACGGCCCGGCCTGGCAGGCCTACAACCGGTCCCTGCTGGCGTCGGGGTCGCAGGTCCCCAAGCCCAGCCAGTGGAGCAGCGACCCGTACTCGATGACCTACTACGACGGCGTGAACGTGATGGCCCTGGCGATGATCGCCGCTAAGAGCACAAGCCCGGCCGTCTTCAACAAATACATCACGACGGTCACCGAGCCGGGACCGGGAAAGACGGTCGTGAATACCTTCGCCGCCGGAAGGACCGCGCTGCGGGCCGGCCAGCAGATCCAGTACGTCGGTGCGGGCGGCCCGATCGTGTTCAACCGCTGGCACAACTCCACCGGAGCGTTCGAGGCCGCGAGGTACGTGAACGGCAACCTCGCGCTGGTCGGTTCGGTGTCGGCGGCGCAGATAGCGGCGATCAGCCGGTGACCGGCGCCAGCACCGTGACCGGCGCCAGCACGGTGACCGGCGTCAGCACCGTGACCGGCGCCAGCACCGTGACCGGCGTGCGGGCGCCGGCCGGGAACACAGGTGTGGGCAGCGGTGATTCCGCGCGGGCAGGATGGCGACCGTGAGCACGCTGCTGCCCGCGATCGGGTTTGGCATCGTGACCGCGTCCATCCTGGCGGTGGCGGGCGTCGGGTTCACTCTTCAGTTCGGTGTCACCAACATCCTGAACCTTGCCTACGGCGACATCATGACCGCCGCGGCGTTCGTCGCTTACCTGATCACCCGTGCGGGCATCAGCGTGTGGCTGGCACTGGTGGCGGGCGGGGCGTTCGGGGCCATCTTCTCCGTGGTGCTGAACCGGGGCATTTACACGCCCTTCGTCCGGCGCGGGACCCGGCTGTTCGGCATGATCATCGTGACCATTGCGGTCAGCCTCATCCTCCAGAACGGCCTGCTCGCCATCTTCGGCGCCAACTTCTTCAGCCTGCAAATGCCCCGGCCCACGTCGGTGCACATCGCCGGGATGGTATTCACCACCATCCAGCTCGCCATCATCGGAGTCGCCGTCGCCGCGATGCTGCTCATCCACCTGCTGCTTCGCTACACCAAGCTCGGCAAGGCGATGCGTGCCACCGCCACAGATCCAGACCTTGCCCGCAATTGCGGAATCGCCACCGACCGGGTCATCGACGTTGCGTGGGCGATCTCCGGCGCCCTGTGCGGGCTGGCCGGCGTGGTCCTGGTCATGAACGTGACGGCGTTCACCGACACGACCGGCTCCCAGTTCCTGATCCCGATTGTGGCTGTCGCGGTGCTTGGCGGGATTGGCCAGCCGTACGGGGCCATGCTGGGTGCACTGGTCATCGGGATCGCCAGTGAACTGGCGGCGGCCGTCATCAGCCCCGACTACAAGGACGTCGTGGCCTTCGTGATCCTGGTGATCGTGCTCCTGGCCCGGCCGCAGGGCATTCTGTCGGAGATCGCCACCCGCAAGGAGGTTGCGGCGTGAGCGTCGCCTGGCAGTTCTACATCTCCACCGTGCTGATCTACCTCGGCGTCGATGTGATCGCATGCTGGGGGCTCAACCTCCAGTTCGGCGTCGCGGGACTGGTCAATTTCGCGTACATCATCTTCCAGGCGGCCGGGGCATACACGGCGGCGGTGCTGACTCTCGGGCCGGCGAAACCCGCCAGGCTGGGCGGATTCCAGCAATACGTCGGTGGCGCGCACTGGCCCTTTCCGCTGCCAATCCTGGCCGCCGGGCTGGTCGGCGGCCTGCTGGCGGCGGTGGTGGGCGGCATCGCCATCCGGCGGCTGCGCAGTGACTACGAGGCCATGGTCATGCTCGTGGTATCGCTGATCGCGACCGGCGTGGCCACAAATCAGGTCGGCCTGGTGAACGGGTCGAACGGGCTCGCCCTGGTGCCCAAGCCCCTGGCTTCGCTGGTCAACCTCTCGCCCGTTGGCTACCAGTGGCTGTTCGTCGGCATCACGGCCGTGATCTGCCTGTGCGTGTACTGGCTCGTGCACATCGTGACGAGTTCGCCACTCGGGCGCACGCTGCGCGCGGTCCGCGACAACGAGCAGGCAGCGGCGGCACTCGGGAAGAACGTCACCGGGCTGCGCATGCTCGCGTTCGTCCTGGGCGGCGCGATAGCCGGCATCAGCGGCGCCGTCCTGGTCGAGTTCATCTCCGCGTGGTCCCCCGGTTCCTGGCTCTACCCGGAAACATTCGTGTACTTTACGGCCGTCATTGTCGGTGGGTCGGGGAACAATCTGGGCGTCATGGTGGGGGCGCTGCTCGTGCCGGTCGCCTTCCTGGAAGCCACGCGCTTTGTTCCCCAGTTCGGGCCGCCAGGGCTCATCGGCGCCCTGCAGTGGATGATTGTCGGAGCGCTGGCCCTCGTTTTCTTGTGGTTCTGGCCTCGTGGTGTGATTCCCGAGCGGCGACGGCGCTTCCCCGCGGCCGCGCCAGCCGGCGCGCGGCGGTCGCTGACCCGGACCGGTACCGGCAGATGAGCGAGCCCGTCGGCGCCATGCTCACCGTCCGCGACCTGCATCGCGAGTTCGGCGGTGTCCATGCGGTGAACGGCGCGTCCTTCGCGATCCCGCCCGGCCGGATCAGCGGCCTCATCGGGCCCAATGGCGCGGGGAAGTCGACGGTGCTCAACATCATCGCCGGCGCGCTCCGGCCGAGTGCAGGGACGGTTTCGTACCGAGGGCAGGACATCACCGGGCTTGCCTCCTACAAGGTGGCCCGGCGCGGGCTGGTCCGCACATTCCAGCTGTCCAGCGAATTCTCCGCGCTGACCGTGCTGGAAAACCTGCTGGTCGCGGCGCCCGCCCAACGGGGAGAAGCACTGTGGCAGGCGGCGCTCGGCAAGCGGTACTGGAAGCCACACGAGTGGGCCACGGTCGAGCGCGCCCGGCAAGTGCTGGCCCGCTTCGACATGTCGGCAGCCGAAGACGAGTACGCCGGGAACCTCAGCGGCGGCCAGAAACGCCTGCTGGAGTTGATGCGCGGGCTGATGGCCAACCCAGCGCTGCTGCTGCTCGATGAGCCGATGGCCGGGGTTAACCCGTCTCTGGCCCGGCGGATCGAGGGGCACCTGGCCGATCTGGCTGGTGAAGGGCTCACGATGCTGATGGTCGAGCACGAACTGGCCGTGGTGGAACGCCTGTGCGACCCGGTCATCGTGATGGCCCAGGGGCGGGTGATCTCACAAGGAACCATGGCTGACGTCCGCTCCGATCAAGAGGTGCTGGATGCCTACCTCATCGGATAGCTGCTCCCCCGGCGGCCCGCCGCACCGCCCAGGCGCCACCTTGCCGGGCCCGGATGCCCCGGCTGATGGTCCCGCGCCGGACCAGCGCGAGCGCCCGCGACCAGTCCTGCAGCTTGACAACGTCGCGGCAGGATATGGTGGCGCTCCGATCGTGTCCGGCGTGAGCATCAGTGTCGGGCCCGGCGAGGTGGTCTCGGTCATCGGGCCCAACGGCGCGGGCAAGTCGACCCTCCTCAAGGCGGTGACCGGCAGGCTCCCGGTGATGACCGGTACGGTCACCTTCAATGAGCGCAACGTAACGAACATGCGCGGGCACCTGCTCACCCGCATAGGACTGGGTTATGTTCCGCAGACCAAGGACGTATTCGACACCCTCACCGTGACCGAGAACCTGGAGATGGGCGGCTATCTGCTCACCAAGCCGCAGCTAGCCGCCCGCATCGAAGGTGCCCTGTCCACGTTCCCGGCGCTGGCGGACGCCAGATCCCGGGCCGCGGGCAAACTCAGCGGGGGGGAACGGAAGATGCTCGCGATGGCGCGGGTCCTGATGCTTGAGCCCGCCGTGCTCGTCCTCGACGAGCCGACCTCCAACCTGTCCGCGGAATTGTCCCGGGCAGTGCTCAGGGACCAGGTCAGGCGTCTCGCCGACGCGGGGACTGCCGTGCTGCTCGTCGAGCAGAAAGCATTCGAGGCGCTAAGCGTGTCCGACTGGGCCTACATCCTGGTTGGGGGGCGAATCGAGATCGCCGGCCCGGCCAGCGAGATCCTCGGCCGGCCCGACATTCGTGAGGTCTTTCTCGGTCGGTCCGCTCAGGATTCCCCGTATCCGGCTGAGACACCTGACCTCAGCACGCCGCCACGTCCGACATGAGGAACGAAAAGCCATGACCGAGGCGGACGACCGGGCAGGCGCAAATTCGCGCCCGCCGGATACGAATCCCTCCGCCAAGAAGCGGCCGGCCCTGCGGGTACGGGGAAAGTACGTAAGCAAGAGTGACATGGTTACCGACGTCCTCAGGGAGCTCATCACCGATCGCCAGCTATCCCCCGGCGCGCCGCTCCGCCAGCGTGATCTCGCCGAACAGTTTGAGGTGAGCTATACGCCGGTGCGTGAGGCACTCCGGCGGCTCGAGTCGGAGGGTCTCGTAGTCACGGACGTGCACCGGGGAGCCACGGTCGCACGCACCGAGTCGGAGGAACTGGAGGAGAACTACCGGATACTGGCCGCACTGGAAGCGCTGGCCGGAAGCCTCGCGGTAGCCAAGATGACCGACGACGACGTCGCGGAAATCGAGGCCCTCTACCGGCACGTCGCGGCATGCCACCCGGACGACGATGGACTAGCGGAACTCAACCGGCAATTTCACTTCCGAATCTACGAATGCGCGCGATCGCCGATGCTGCTGCTCCTCATGAGGCTGCTTTGGCGGTCGTTCCCCAGGGGGCCGCAGGCGGGCCGGCCACACGAGGAATCGGTCCGGCAGCACGCGCAACTCGTCGAGGCGCTCAAGCGCAGGGATGAGGAGCAGGCGGCCACCATCATCAGGGACCACGTCCTCGGCAGCATTGAGTATCTGCGGTGACCGGCTGGGACCTCCCAGGAATTGGCGGTCTTTCCCGGGCCTACCTCTCGGGCCAGCTAACCCCTTCCGCGGTGCTGGATGACACCCTGGCCCGGATCGCCACCGTGGACAAGGAGCTCTCGTCGTTTGTCGCGATCGACGCCGATCGCGCTCACCGGGCCGCCGCGGCGGCCGATGCGGAGCTTAAGAGCGCCCGCTGGAGGGGACCGCTGCACGGCGTTCCCATTGCCGTGAAGGAGCTTTTCCCGGCCCGCGCGCCGGACTACGGCGAGGACGTCCGCCACCGGCTCGAAGGCGGGCGATCGATTGACCTAGGCGCGTACTTCGCCGCGTGTGATCGCCGGCGGCATCTCGTCGCGGCGCTCGACGATGCGCTTGCTTCTGTGGATGTCCTGCTCACGCCGGTCAACCCGGGCACCCCGCCGCAACGATCCGACCCGGACCACGTCATCGCGCCGGACGGCACCCGCCAGCCGTTCCGCGACGTCATCATGGGCTACACGGTTCCGCAGAATCTTGCCGGTGTCCCAACCGTCACCATCTGCGCGGGAGCCGATGAGCTGGGACTGCCCTGCGGCATCCAGCTGACCGCGGCACGGGGCCATGAGCTCTCCGCGCTGCAGCTTGCCGAAGTTCTCGACAGAGAAATGCGGGATCGGGGCAGCGGCACCTGGTGACCGGTAGTGCCCCAAGGCGACACGTCCGGCAACGGCACGTGGCCGCCTCTGTACCCGGCAGGCCGCCCCCCAGGCGGCACGCCCAGGGTGCTATCGCATGATTCATGCCCCGGAGGGTCTTTACAACCGGTGTGCGAAGAAAGACGATGCTGACAGTGTTCCATTGATGGCAGGCGGTTAACGGCGGCACCACGAGTGAGCAGTAAGGAGACACGGCGATGGTTTGCTACGCGCCCCGGGCCGGCACGATCATCGGTGCCGGAATCACCAGCTACGTGTTATTTCACAAGGTGATCGGCCGCATCCTCCACATCGCAGGGCTGGTCATGGAGATCGCACTGATCGCCAGCACCGCGGCCGCGGCCGCCGTCCTCGTCGCCTGGGCCGCCCAGACAATAAGCCGCCGCCGCGCCGCCCTGGGCGCATGCACTACTTGCCGCTTCCGCTGCCAGAGGGCAATGACCCCGCACCCGCCAGTGCCCGTCATCCGGACTGGCCATCCTGCTGGGCCCACCGCCGCCGGCCGCGCCTGGTACAAGAGCTCTCTAGGGACTGAGATCCTGAAGCAGGGCGTCGAGCATGAGTTCCTCCTCGATGCGGACGTTGCGGTGCCGCATGGCGGCGGCGAGTTCCGGGTCCCACGGCGTCGCAGCCGGCTCGCCGACGAGCCCAGCGAGCGGCGTCAGCGGATGGACCGCCGACACCGCAGCCTCGTAGGCCTGACGGTCGTACCACCAAGGCCGCCAGTTAACCCGGTGACGCACCGCATGGGCGATCCGGACGCCACCCCAGTCGAAGTCGCCGTGGTAACCGAACTCCGCGCCGCCGGCCGCGAGTAGTTCCAGCAGCCGCCACCCGGCGGCGGAGGGCTGGCCGCCGACGCATATCAACGGCTGGCACCCTGCGCCCAGTTCCTCGGCGGCGGCCGCGACCACCACCGGATTCTCGCAGATCCGCACCCGAGCGGCGTGAAGGGGCTCGTCATGGCAGCGGAGCTGACGGAGCGTGAGCACCGTCGGCTGTCCCGCCTCGCGGCATGACGCCAGCGTTCTGCCCAGGGCCGTGCGCTTGTTGCCGGGCAGGCCGAGGCAGAGCACCAGCGACGATAGCTCGTCAAGGTGAACTCCGACGGCCGCCCAGGCGGCGCGACGGGAATCGGCGGATCCCTCCGCCGCGAACGGCAGGCCAGCCAGCGCGCGGACCGCCGACAGCACCAGCGTGCCGACCGGACGCCCGTCGTCCAGGGTGTGCGCATCACCGCAGGACTCGGCGGCGAGCCGGCCGATGGGGACGCCGCGCGAGGGTAGCCGCCGGAGCACCGCCGCCACTTGGGCGAGGAGCAGCCGCGCATCGCCGGCTTCGGGGGCGAGACGGCGCACCACGCCGGTCGCGTCGAGCCATCCCCGCCACTGCGCCAGCTCGCCACGGCCGTCTACGGCGGCGTCCAGTGACGCGAACGCGGCACTCCAGGCGGCCGCCAGGTCCGCCCGTTCGCGGTTGAGATCCCGGAGCGGACCGGTCAGGCGCGTCACCGCCTCGGCCAGCCCGCCCGGCGCGGCGCCGCTGTCTCGCAGGATGCGGTCGACCTCCGTCAGCGATACCGACAGCGACGCCCCGGAACGGGCTGCTCTTCCGGTCAGCCGCTCAACTGCGCGCCGCTGGTCCGGGGTGGCGGCGGGCAGGGTAACCGTACCGGTCAGGGAACGTCCGGCTTCCAGCCGGTCCCGTGCCCGGCGCATCAGCCACGCGACCGGCTCGCCGCCGACCAGGCGGTGCAGCTTGGCGTCAGTACCGGTCACACCGCTGCCCGTTCCGCCAGGCGGCGTTCCCGCCCGTCCCACCGCCACGGCGTGACAAGAACCGCATCGACGCCGTCCTGCCGCGCAAGCTGGCAGATGCCGAGCCCGGGGACCTGCGGGTAGCATCCCCACTCCCGCTCGCTGGTCATGGCCACATCCATGTCGAACGTGGCCAGCAGCCCGAGGCACTTCGCGCGGGAGTCGTCATCGACTCCGGCGAAGGCCTCGTCCAGCGCGATGAGCCGTGGCGCGTTCGGGTTGCTGGCCGACTTGTAGTGCGCCGACGCTGCGGCGAACAGCGGAACGGAGGCGACCAGGGCCCGCTCGCCGCCCGAGGCCGGGCCGGTGGCCGGGCGCCACTGCCCGTCCTGATACCGCTGGATCACGAACTCGTGCCACCTGCGATAGTCCAGGGCGGCGGTCAGGGCCTCGGCCCACCCGGCCGCGGGATTGCCCGCGTGCTCGGCGGCGATGCGCTGCTGGAGGTAGGACCCGACGGTGGCCCGGTCGCCGGCGGACCAGGCGTCGATCGCGTCCCGTGCCTGCTGCCAGACCAGCCGCAGCTTCATCCCGGTCGAGGTCGGCCTGGATTCCAGCTCGTCGTTCATGGTCCTGACCTCGGCTTCGGCCGCGGTGATGAGCTCATGCAGCGTACCGGCCACCTCATTGAGCAGGTGGTTCTCCAGGATCTCCCGTTCCCTGGCCGACAGCAGCCGGGCCCGTTGCTCGGCTTCCTCGCGGAGTGCCCCGGCCAGCCCGGGGATGTCGTGGCTGCGGCCCTGGAAGACCACGTCGACCACGATGACGCCCTCGTTCAGCGTCAGCCCGGCCGAGTGCCCGTGCCGGGCCATCGCGTCGGCGAGCACCTTGTGTTCTTCTGTCACCCGTTTCTGTATCCGGTCCCACGGGCCGTCCCCGTCGTCGACCGATTCCAGCCCGGTGTTCACGGCGCGGGCCAGCAGCACGGCCGGCGTCGCCGCCCATGCCTGCGTGACGTCGGGAATCTCCACCGACGGGAGCGCGACGTGCAGCAGCCCGGTGGCGGCGAACGACTGGAACTCGGCGACGGCGGCGTCCCGTGCCTGCTGCCAGACCAGCCGCAGCTTCATCCCGGTCGAGGTCGGCCTGGATTCCAGCTCGTCGTTCATGGTCCTGACCTCGGCTTCGGCCGCGGTGATGAGCTCATGCAGCGTACCGGCCACCTCATTGA
>WNFC01010611.1_pt1 | contig 18699 bp, 17 predicted proteins | sample 5400541 | NCBI WGS metagenome assembly WNFC01 (sample SAMN13153342, study PRJNA577476) | soil metagenome | isolation source: 120 cm saprolite under Douglas fir tree site 2 hole 2 replicate 1 | place: USA:California | collected 2015-04-18 | reverse complement strand
CACAGCCGCTGATACAGTACGCGTGGGGGCATCGGGCAGCTCCAAGGGTTGGTTAGTCGCTACCCATTGTGCTGACCCAGCCCCCGTTCCGGTAAAGCGACTTGACATCCCGCTCCGGAAAAAACTGTCCGGATATGAGCGCAGCGCCCCCGACCCGAATGCGTCTTCTCCCAAACGTAGATTTGTTAGAATTTGGCGTTCATTCCACACGCGGTCGAACTGTGCACTCCGTGCCTTTCGAGGTATGCGGCCGCGGAGGATCTAACGGAGGTTCATAGAAAAAACGTAATGCCTGCACCTGTCCAGATGAAGACGCTGCTCGAAGCTGGCGTCCATTTCGGCCACCAGACGCGCCGCTGGGATCCGCGTATGCGGCCCTTCATTTTTACCGAACGCAACGGTATCCACATCATCGATCTGCAGCAGACCGTCCGCCGCCTCGACGAGGCGATGGGCTTCGTCCGCCAGCAAGCCGCCGAAGGCAAGACCATGCTCTTCGTCGGTACCAAGAAGCAAGCTCAGGACACCATCTCTGAGGAAGCCACGCGCGCCGGTATGCCGTACGTCAACCAGCGCTGGATGGGCGGCACGCTGACCAACTTCTCGACCATCCTGACCCGCCTGCGGCGGATGGAAGACCTGGAGCGGCGCAAAGAGAACGGCGAATTCGAAGCGCTGCCCAAGAAAGAAGCGATCCGCCTGCAGGACGAGCTCGACAAGCTCACCCGCATGCTCGGTGGGCTGCGTAAGACCTATCGCGTTCCTGACATGGTCTTCGTGGTCGATCCACACCGCGAGGGCATCGCCGTCGCCGAAGCCAATCGGCTGAAGCTGCCCATCATCGCCATGGTCGATACCAACTGCAACCCGCAGCTGATCGACTGGCCGGTGCCATCGAACGACGATGCCATCAGGGCCGTGCGCCTGATCGCCGGCAAGGTTGCCGACGCGATCGTCGAAGGTCGTGAAGCGCGCGCCGCGGTCATGGGCGAGGTCGTCCCGGGCAGCGGTCTGGAAGAGGGCGACATCGAAGAGATGCCAGCCGAGCTGCCGATGATGACCGAAGAGGACTTCATGATGGAGTACGACCTCGACGAGGACGAGGACGCCTGAGCCATGCCCAGCACAACTGAGCTCATCAAAGAGCTACGGGAGAAAACGGGCGCGGGCATCATGGAGTGCAAACGCGCCGTCGAAGATGCGGTTGGCGACCTGGTCAAGGCCGAACAGCTCATCAAAGAGCGCGGCCTGGCCATGGCCGAAAAAAAGAAGGACCGCGAAGCTGGCCAGGGGCTGATCGAGAGCTATGTCCACGCGGGGCGGATCGGCGCCATGATCGAGCTCAACTGCGAAACCGACTTCGTCGCGCGCACGGACGACTTCCGTACGCTCGCGCGTGAAATCGCCATGCAGGTCGCGGCAACCAACCCAACTCGGATTTCCTCGAACGAGGAGTCGACTGACGGCGACGTCCCGCTGCTCGACCAGCCGTATATCCGCGATGCGGGCAAGACCGTCCAGGAGCTGGTCAACGAGACGATCTCGAAGGTCCGCGAGAACGTCGTGATCCGCAGGTTTGCTCGCTTCGAGCTCGGCGGACAGTAGGGCGTTGGATGGTCAGCTCCGCTATAAGAGGATTGTCCTCAAGCTAAGCGGAGAGGCCCTCCAGGGCTCCGCCACATCTGGCATCGACTTCAGCACGCTGGAGTCGATTGCCAGGCAGGTGGCCGCTGTCGCGGCGCGCGGCGTCGAGGTCGGCATGGTCATTGGCGGCGGCAACATCTGGCGTGGCGAGCCCGCGGCTACCCAGGGTATGGAGCGTGCCACCGCCGACTACATTGGCATGTTGGCGACGGTGATGAACGGCCTAGCGCTGCAGTCGGCTATGGAGCGCATCGGCGTGCACACGCGCGTGCAGAGCGCGGTGACGATGACCGAAGTAGCCGAGCCCTATATTCGCCGGCGCGCCATTCGGCACTTTGAAAAGGGCAGGGTGGTCATCTTCGCCGCCGGCACTGGCAACCCGTACTTCACCACCGACACGGCGGCGGCTCTGCGGGCGCTAGAAATTGGCGCCGAGGTGCTCATGATGGCCAAGAACCGTGTCGACGGCGTGTACGACGCCGATCCCAATCGTGATGCCAATGCCAAGAAATTCGATCGCCTGACCTACATGGAGGCCCTCGAGCGCCGCTTGAAGGTGATGGACAGCACGGCGTTGTCCCTATGCATGGACAACAAATTGCCGATCATCGTGTTTGACCTCACTGGCGAAGGCAACCTTCTCCGCCTGGTCGAAGGCGATACGTCGGTCGGCACGCTCGTCTCATGAGTCCTGACAAGGGGCGATTCTTGGGCGATATTGTGAGTACAACGAGTGGTCGGTCACTATCCGAAAGGACAAGCCTGCGCTCATGACACAGGACTCGCTTGACGACATTCTGAAAACCGCCGAGCACAAGATGACCACCGCGGTCGACGTCCTCGGCCGCGATCTGCAGTCCATTCGCACCGGCCGCGCGACGCCGGCGCTGCTCGATCGCATCCAGGTCGACTACTACGGCACGGCCACGCCGATCCACGGCGTCGCCAACGTCAGTGCGCCCGATGCGCGCATGGTCCTGGTGCAGCCGTGGGATCGGGGCATGCTCGGCCCGATTGAAAAAGCAATCCAGAAGTCAGACCTGGGCATCAACCCGACCAATGACGGCCAGGTGATCCGCCTGGTGCTGCCGCAGTTGACCCAGGATCGCCGCAAAGAGCTTGTCAAACAGGTCCACCAGCGCTCCGAAGAGGCGCGCATTGCCGTGCGCAATTGCCGGCGCGACGCGCTCGATCATCTGCGCAAGGCCGAAAAAGACGGCGGCATTTCCCAGGAAGATGAAAAGCGCGCCCAGGAGCGCCTCCAGAAGCTGACCGACGGCTTTATCAAGCGCGTCGAAGAGGTCTCGCGACACAAAGAAACCGAAGTGCTGGAGGTCTAACCACGTGTCGATGGTCGCCGGCGCCGCGCAGCCTCAGTCCTCGACGCAGGCCAACGCGCAACCGCTACCCGACGCGGTGCCAACCCACGTCGGCATCATCATGGACGGTAACGGCCGCTGGGCCAAGCGCCGCGGCATGCCCCGCCTGGCGGGCCATCACGCCGGCACGGAAAACGTGCGGCGCATCACCATGGCCTGTGCCAACGCTGGTGTCGAAGTGCTGACCATCTACGCCTTCTCGACCGAAAACTGGCGACGGCCAGCCGACGAAGTGTTGGGCCTGATGAGGTTGCTCGCCCAGCGCATCGATCGCGAGGCCGCCGAGCTGCATCGCAACAATGTCCAGATCCGCCACGTCGGCGCGCTCGAGGGAATTCAGCCGCGCCTGGCCGAACGGGTCCGCGCCGCCGTCGAGCTGACCGCCCGCAATAACGGGCTGATCCTGAACGTCGCGTTCAACTATGGCGGTCGCCAGGAGATTGCGCGCGCGGTGCAGCGCGTCCTCGCCACGGGTGTGCGACCCGAAGAAGTCACCGAGGAGCTGATCGACAGCCATCTGGACACGGCTGGCCTGCCTGACCTGGACCTGGTCATCCGCACCGGCGGCGAGATGCGCCTCAGCAACTTCCTGTTATGGCAGGCGGCGTACGCCGAGTACTATTCGACACCGATATGCTGGCCCGACTTCGGGCGCGAGGAGCTCTTCCAGGCTTTCGCGGAGTTCGGCCGGCGGGCTCGACGGTTCGGCGGCCTCAGCTAACGTTCAGCTCCCTGACGCTGCGCGTCATCAGCGCCATCTTCGCCGTCCCGTTCCTGCTTGGTCTCGCCCGACTCGGTGGGCCAGTCTACGGCGCGTTTATCTGCATCGCGTGCGCCTACGCCGCCTTCGAAGTGCGCAGCCTGCTCCGCGCCGGTGGCTACGCGCCGATGGACGTCGCGCTGTTTGCCACGGCTGTGCTCCTGCCGCTCGACGCGTGGTGGCATCCCGACTCGCCAGTGCTCGGCGCCAATGGCCTCTCACTGGGCGCCGACAGCATGCTCCTGATCGGCCTGATCGTTTTGGTCAGCCTGTCGGCCTTACTCTTCCAACCGACATCGGACCGGTCACTGGTCGGCTGGGCGCTGTCGATCGGCTTCGCCCTGTACATCGGCGGGCTGATGCAGTTCTACTTCCCGCTGCGCCGGCTGCCGAACGATTTTCCGTTTCCTGGTTTCTGGGTCATGTCGCTGCTTGGCTTGAGCTGGGTGTGCGATAGCAGCGCGTTTTTCGTCGGTCGCGCCTTCGGCCGGCGGCCCATGGCACCCAGCATCAGTCCCAAAAAGACAGTCGAAGGCGCAGTTGCCGGACTGGTCGGTGCAGCGTTGTTTGGACCTCTCCTCGGCCTGATTTTCAATGTGTCCCCGCCGCTGATGGCCGGCTACGGACTGGCCATTGCCGCGGCCACGATCATCGGTGACCTGGTCGAGTCGCTGCTCAAGCGCCAGACCGGCGCCAAGGACTCGGGCGTGCTCATCCCCGGCCACGGCGGTCTGCTTGACCGCATGGATAGCCTGCTGTTTTGCGCCCCGGTGGCGGTCCTGTACGTGCGCGCCTTCGTCGCATGAAGCGCGTCGCCGTGCTCGGCAGCACGGGGTCGATCGGTCGTCAGACGCTCGACGTCGTGCGCTGGCACCCGGACGAGTTCGAGATCGTCGCCTTGGCCGCGGCACGTCCCTCCGCTGAGTTCCAAAAGCAATTAGATGAGTTCCGCCCGCGATTCAGTTGTCTGACCGCCACCGACGGCGTCGACCCGCTCATGCAGATCGCCTGCGATCCTGAAGTCGATTTGCTGATTGTTGCGACCAGTGGCACCGTCGGCTTTCGCCCGACGATTGCCGCCTTGGAGTCAGGCAAGCCGGTCGCCCTGGCCAATAAAGAGACGCTGATCATGGCCGGCCACCTCGTCACAGCGGCGGCTGCGGAGTCGGGCGCGGCCCTCTTACCCATCGACAGCGAGCACAGCGCCATCTGGCAGTGCCTGCAGGGCGAGGAGCCGTACGCCGAGCGTGTCCAGCGTTTGCTGCTGACCGCGTCGGGCGGCGCTTTTCGTGACTTGCCGGTCGAATCGCTCGACGACGTCACGCCGGCGGAAGCGCTCCAACACCCGACGTGGACCATGGGCCCCAAGATCACGATCGATTCGGCCACACTCATGAACAAGGGCCTCGAGGTCATCGAAGCCCACTGGCTGTTTGGGCTGCCGTTCGAGCAGGTCGACGTGCTGATCCACCATCAAAGCGTCATCCACTCGCTGGTCGAATTCGTGGACGGCTCGGTAAAAGCGCAGCTAGGCGTGCCGGATATGCGGCTGCCGATCCAGTACGCCATGGCCCATCCGCGGCGCTTGTCGACGCCCGCCGAGCGGCTCGACCTGACGGCCGTCGGGCAGCTCACCTTCACCAATGTCGATCAGCACAAGTACCCCTGCCTCGAGCTGGCGTACGCCGCCGGCCGTCGTGGCGGCACGTATCCGACTGTCCTGAATGCCGCCAACGAAGAGGCCGTGGCCCTGTTCCTGGCCAACGGGCTGCGGTTCAAACAAATTGCCGAGCTCATCGACGCGGCGCTGCAGGCCCACTCCGCACGATCAAGCCCGAGTCTCGAAGAAGTCATCGAGGCCGACGCCTGGGCCCGCAATTTTGCTCGATCCTGGCGGCAATCTCCCCGCCTGTCATCCTGAGGAGGCACGACGAAGGATCCGTACTCTTCGCATCGCGACAACGGATCCTTCGCAGGCTCAGGATGACATTGCCGAGTCTTGGACGGCTTTCATTGTTATGATCCCGGCACTCGCGCGATGAACATACTCGCCTTCTTACCCATCCTCAGCGTGATGATGTTCGTGCACGAGCTCGGGCATTTCGTCACCGCGCGCCTGACCGGCATCACGGTGCTCGAGTTCGGCTTCGGACTGCCGCCCCGCCTGTGGGGCTTCAAACGCAACGGCGTCACCTACTCGATCAACTGGATCCCGTTCGGCGCGTTCGTCAAGATGCTCGGCGAGGAGGATCCAACTGCGCCAGGCAGCTTTGCCAGCAAATCGCGCGGGGTGCGCGCGCTGGTGCTGGCAGCGGGCTCGGGGATGAACTTCCTGCTCGCGGTTTTCGCCTTCAGCATGGTCTACATCGTCGGCGTGCCTGGCGTTGTCCCTGATGGTCCGGTGCAGATCGCCGAGGTCTCGGCCGACAGCCCCGCCGCCATGGCGGGCATTCAGACGGGCGATGTGCTGGTCAGCTTCAACGGCCAGCCGGTCAACGTTCAGACATTCCGCGAGGCGACCGCGACGCACCTCGACCAGCCAGTGCAGGTCGAAGTCCAGCGCGGTGGTCAGACAATGGTCGTCAGCCTGACGCCGAGGTCGAATCCGCCGGCGGGCCAGGGCGCGATCGGCATTGTCCTCGCCGGGGGATTGATACGCCTGGGGCCGCTCCCGGCAGTCGGCCAGGGCTTCATTCAAACGGTCCGCGCCATTGGCGCCACGTTGAGCGTGCCCAAGATGCTGATCGAGGGCAGCCTGGCGCCGAGCGACGCGCGGCTCATCGGCCTGGTCGGGATGGCCCAGGCGACCTCCGAAACCGTTAGCTATGTGGCCGACACCGGGTTCTGGTACCCGCTGTTCGTGCTGACGGGTTTGTTCAGTGCTGGGCTGTCAATAGCGAACCTGCTGCCGATTCCCGCGCTCGACGGCGGCCGCCTGTTCTTCGTCCTGCTGGAGTGGGTCCGCGGCCGGAGAGTCCCGCCCGAACGCGAAGCCGCCTTCCACTTTGTGGGCATCGTGGTCCTGCTGACGCTGATGGTGATCATCTCGTTCAACGACCTCGTCTCACCACTCCCGGCGATCAACTGGGGCGGCCGGTAGCTTCACGTAGTCCGGGTCGGGGGCGCTGCGCCCCCCGCCGCCAGTCGCTGCTCCGCTCGCAAGCTCGCTTCACGCTCCTTCCCGCGGCGACCCCCCGCGACGTGCTTGCCGCACTCGGCCCTCTTCTGTGACGGCTGTATTGTCACCACGAATGTTCGCGGCCTCGATCTGCTGTCGTCGTCCTAAATTGCCGATAATGAAGCCGACACGATGCTCTTAGCCACCCCGTCGTACTGCCTCAGCCGTTTCGCCTACCAGCGTCGCCGCACCCGCGAAGTCCAGATTGGTAACGTCGCCGTTGGCGGCACCCAACCAATTCGCGTGCAGTCGATGACGACGACGCGGACCCAGGACATCGAGGCCACGTTGGCGCAAACGATCCGCCTGGTCGAGTCGGGCTGCGAGATCGTGCGCATCACCGCACCGACGGTCACCGATGCCCAGGCCATCGGCGAAATCCGTCGGAGACTAGTCGCCAAAGGCATCGAAGTGCCCCTGGTCGCTGACATCCACTTCAGCCCCGCGGCCGCCCTCGAAGCCGCCGAGCATGTCGACAAAGTCCGCGTCAATCCGGGCAACTTCGCCGACCAGAAATTCTTCCGCGTCCGTGAGTACACGGACGAGGACTACGCCGCCGAGATCGCCCGCATCGAAGAGAAGTTCACGCCGCTGGTCTTGAAGTGCCAGAACCGCGGTGTCGCCATGCGTATCGGCTCGAACCACGGCTCGCTGTCCGATCGCATCATGAACCGCCACGGCGACACGCCCGCGGGCATGGTCGAGTCGGCCCTGGAGTTCGTGCGAATCGCCCGCAAACACGACTACCACGACATCGTGCTGTCGATGAAGGCGTCCAATCCCAAGGTGATGATCCAGGCCTACCGCCTGCTGGTCGCGCGCATGGACGAAGAAGGTCTGGACCCGTATCCGCTGCATCTCGGCGTGACCGAAGCCGGCCTGGGCGAAGACGGCCGCATCAAGTCGGCCATCGGCATCGGCGCCCTGCTCGACGACGGCCTGGGTGACACGGTCCGCGTCTCGCTGACCGAAGAGCCCGAAGCCGAAGTCCCCGTGGCGATGCGCCTGGTCGAACCCTACAACCTCGGCCTTTCAGCGGCCCGCGCCTACCCCGAGACAACCGAGCGCGTCGACCCGTATTCATACTCGCGCCGCATCTCGTCTCCCGTCGAGATCGGCGGCCTCACGGTCGGTGGCGGCTCGACCGTGGCGATCGTCGATCCCCCCGAAGAGGCGTTGTTGGCCCCGCCCGACTTGTCGGAAGTGGCCCGCCTCGATGCGCCCGTGCCGTGGTACGACGCCGTCCGCGCTTATCGCACCCTGGCCGCCGAATCCAGCGACCATCCCCTCCACCTCGAAGTGTCAGTCGACGGCGATGACCTCGAGGTCCTCCTGCGCACCTCAACGGTTCTGGGTTCACTACTCTGCGATGGCCTCGGCGACAGCGTTGCCGTACAAGGCCCGGGCACGGACGAGGACCAGTTGCGCCTGCTCTTCAACGTCCTGCAGGCCGCCGGCGTACGCATCACCAAGACGGAATTCGTCTCTTGCCCATCCTGCGGTCGGACGTTATTCGACCTGCAGAGCACCACCGAGCGCATCGCCAGCCGCACCAGCCATCTGAAGGGCGTCAAGATCGCCATCATGGGCTGCGTGGTCAATGGTCCGGGCGAAATGGCCGATGCCGATTTCGGCTACGTCGGCGGCTCGCCGGGCAAAGTCAACCTCTACGTCGGCAAGGACGTCGTCGAAAAAGCAGTGCCCGAAGCCAATGCCGACGAGCGGTTAGTCGACCTGATTCGCCGCCACGGCAAGTGGGTCGAGCCACCCGTCAGCGCATCGTAAACTCTGGCAGAAAAGCCTGATCACTGTGATATACTGACGTCCGGCACGGCCATGAGGAGCCGCCGCTGGACGCTACGCTTACGAAGTGGGTAGCCCCCACTTCTTTTGTTGTAGGGCCCGTGCGGCGGGCCAATTCACAGTGGAAGAGCGGAGGGCATGCCAGCATGAAAAGTGAATTCGTGACTGCCATCACTCAACTCGCCGCCGAGAAGGGCGTGCCACGTGAGATGGTGATGGAGGCTATTCAGCAAGCCCTCGTCTCTGCTTACAAGCAGCACGAGGAAGACAGCCGGCTCATCACCGCGGAGATCGACAACGAGTCGGGCGAGCCACGTGTCTACCATTGGCTGACGGTCGTCGAAGACATCGCCGACGACGTCGAGGACGACTCGAATCTGATCATCATCGAGCAAGCCCGCACGCTCAAAAGCCCCGAAGGTCAGGTCCTCTTCCCGGAGGCCCAGCCCGGCGACCAGATCTACGAGGATGTGACGCCGCCTCAATTCGGTCGGATCGCCGCGCAGACCGCCAAACAGGTCGTCATGCAGAAGTTGCGCGACGCCGAACGGCGCCTGGTGTTCAACCAGTTCGCCGAGCGCGAAGGCGAGATCGTGCATGGCGTCATCCAGCGCATCGAAGCAGGCACGGTCATCATCGAGATCGACCGCGCCGAAGCCGTCATGCCCCGCACCGAACAGGTCCCAACGGAGCGCTACTACCAGGGTCAGCGCCTGCGGGTCTACGTGGCCGAGGTACGCGACACGCCGCGCGGACCGCAGATCATCGTCTCGCGCGCCCATCGACTGATGCTGCGCCGCCTGTTCGAGCAGGAGGTGCCGGAGATCTTCTCGGGCGCCGTCGAGATCAAAGCCATCGCCCGCGAGGCCGGCTTCCGCTCGAAGGTCGCTGTCTCGGCTCGTCAGGAAGGCATCGACCCCGTCGGGTCGTGCGTCGGCGTGCGCGGTGTGCGCATCCAGAACATCGTCAACGAGCTGAACGGCGAAAAGATCGACGTCGTCGAGTGGAACGAAGATCCCGCCCAGTACGTCGCCAACGCGCTCAGCCCGGCCCAGGTCAGCCACGTCACGATCGACGAGACGACGCGCACGGCCAAGGTCATCGTGCCCGAGCGTCAACTGTCGCTGGCGATTGGCAAAGAGGGCCAGAATGCGCGCCTGGCGGCCAAACTGACTGGTTGGCGCATCGACATCAAGAGCGACGTTGCGACTGCCGCCGCGGCTGAACAGTCTGCCGCCGCCGCTGAACAGACCGCGACGGCCGAACACACCGAGCCGGTCGGGGCGCGGAAGGAGTAACCCGCGTGGCGCCCCCTGCGCGGGGGAGCCGGCCGCGGCACATCCCCGACAGCTCGTCCGTGTTGTCCGCGCGCCGGACGGCAGCGTTAGCATCGATCCGACGGGTAAGAAATCCGGGCGCGGCGCGTACCTGTGTGATTCACCAGAGTGTTGGCAGGCAGCGCTCAGACGAGGCGCGCTCTCGCGTGCGTTAAAGCTTGAATTCATTCCGGAGGCAGACCTCCAGACACTAAATGCATATGCCCAGCGGCTGAGCGGCACCTCGGAGAGCGTCGTCAGCTTGCCGCTTCAGCTCCGACAGGATTGAGAAGGAACGAACCCTATGCCAAGACCAATGCAACGCTCACGCCCGGCCAATCGCCCGGGCCAAACGCGCGGTGGCCGACGCGGCCAGCTCGAAGCTTTTGAACGGCGTGCCGAAGCCGCGAACGCAACTGCTGCCCGCGCCGCCGAGGCTGGGCCAATCGAGCTACCGGCCGTCGTCAGCGTGGCCGATCTAGCAGGCATTCTTGGCGTACCGGTGACCCAGGTCATCAAGACCCTCTTCACCAACGGCACTGTCGCCACGATCAACCAGGCGCTCGACTACGACACGGCCGCCGTCGTTGCCACCGACCTGGGCTTCGAAGTGCGCGAGCAAAGCGTCGCCTCGAGCGCCGCGGCACCCTCAGCGGCCGTGGTCGCCGCGCCTGCCGCCGATGGCGTAGCCGAAGCTGCGGCGCCAAGCGCGCCGGCGGAAGAACAAGAAGACCCGACGCTGCTCGTCCCGCGCCCGCCCGTGGTCACGATCATGGGCCACGTCGATCATGGCAAGACGAGCCTGCTCGACGTGATCCGCCGCACCCGCGTCGCCGCCGGTGAAGCGGGCGGCATCACCCAGCACATCGGCGCCTATCAGGTCGAAGTCAATGGCAACCTGATCACGTTCCTTGACACCCCGGGCCATGAGGCGTTTACCGCGATGCGCGCCCGCGGCGCCCAGGTCACCGACATCGCCGTGATCGTCGTGGCTGCCGACGATGGCGTTATGCCGCAGACTCGCGAAGCCATCGACCACGCCCGCGCCGCGAACGTGCCGATCATCATCGCCATCAACAAGATCGACATGGCTTCGGCGAACCCCGACCGCGTCAAGCAGGAGCTGGCCGACCTGGGCGTCGTCGTCACCGAATACGGCGGCAACATCGAAGCCATCCCCGTATCGGCGCGCACACAGGAAGGGGTGACCACGCTGCTCGAGACGATCCAGCTGGTCGCCGAAGCGGAAGTCGAGCCCAAAGCCAACCCCAACCGGCCCGGATCGGGTGCCGTGATCGAAGCCAAGATGGACAAGAGCCGCGGCGCTGTCGCAACCCTGCTCGTCCAACGCGGCACGCTCCACGTCGGTGATCTGGTCGTGGCCGGCTCTGCCCAGGGTCGCGTCAAGGCCTTGTTCAACGATCGCGGCAGCCGCGTTAAAGACGCGCCACCGTCCTTCCCTGTCGAGGTTCTCGGTCTGAGCGGCGTGCCCGCGGCAGGCGATCGCTTTACCGCGGTGGCCGACGAGCGCGTCGCGCGGGCGATGGTCGAGGCAGCTACCGCCGCTGGACAGCGTGACGGTGAAGGCGAGATGACCCTCGAGGCCGTCTTTGCCCGCATCCGCTCGGGCGCCGTCAAGGAGCTGAACCTGATCGTCAAAGCCGACGTGCAAGGCAGCGTCGAGCCAATCACCAACTCGTTAGAGAAGCTTGGCGACCAGACCGAGACCCGCGCCAAAGTCATTCACGCCGGCCTGGGCAACGTCAACGTCAACGACGTCAACCTGGCGGTCGCCTCCAAGGCGTTGATCGTCGCGTTCAACGTCAAGACCGAAGCCGACGCCCGCCGTGCGGCCGAGCTGCAAGGGGTGACCATCCGCGAGTACAGCGTGATCTACACCCTTGTCGAAGAAATCGAGGGAATGCTCACGGGCATGCTCGAGCCGCGGTTTCAGGAGGTCGTCCACGGGCACACCGAGGTGCGTCAGGCGATCAAGGCTGGCCGCAAGGTCATTGCTGGCTGCGTCGTCACCGATGGTGTCGTTCATCGCCGCGACCGGGTTCGCCTCCGGCGCGGGAACCAGCAGCTCTGGGAAGGCGCGATCGCCTCGCTGCGACGCTTCAAGGATGACGTCAACGAGGTCCGCGAAGGCTTCGAGTGCGGTATCGCCCTCGAGGGTTGGGACGACCTCGTCGAAGGCGACACGATGGAGATGTTCTCCAGCGAGAGAATCTAACGAGTGGTCTGTGGTCTGTGGTCTGTGGTCAGTAGGAACAATCATGTCGTCGTTTACTACGAATCCGTTGTCCTCTGATCGCCAGCCACACCTGTCATCGCCGTCCGCCACAGACATCTGGTCACTGACCACAGACCACTGACCACAGACCACTTGTCATGCCTTCGCGCCGCATTGAACGCATCAATCACTTGCTGCGTCAGGAGATTGCCGATCTCCTGACGCGCGAGGTCAACGACGAAGCGCTGTCGTTGCCACTGATCTCGATCATCGACGTCGAAACATCCCCAGACCTGCGCCAGGCGAAGGTGTACTTCAGCGTCTTCGGCGACGAGGAAGTCATTCAAGAGGCCCAAAAGCACCTGACGCGAGCCTCGGGCTTCCTGCACCGCAATCTCAAAGATCGCCTGGACCTGCGGTACATCCCCCACCTGGAGTTCATCCTCGATCGGAGCCTAGCCAGAGGCGACCGAATCATGCGCCTGATGCGCACGATCGAAGAGGAGCGCGAACATCGCGACCCTTGATCCCCACACGGGGATAGTGATCGCCAATAAGCCGAAAGGCTGGACTTCGCACGACGTAGTGGCCAAAGTCCGCCGCCTGGCCGGCCAAAAACGCGTTGGCCACGCGGGCACGCTCGACCCAATGGCCGAGGGCGTTTTACCCATCCTCTTAGGAAGAGCAACGCGCCTGGCCGATTACATTCAACTCGGCCGCAAAACGTATGTCGCCACCGTCCAACTGGGAACCGCCACGGATACCGATGACGCCGAAGGCACAGTCATCGCGCAATCGCCCATCCCGCCGCTGTCCAAAGATCTCTTGGAACAGACCCTGAGTGCGTTTCGCGGCGAGATCTCGCAAACCCCACCCCAATACTCCGCGCTAAAGGTCGGCGGCCAAAGAGCATATGCAGTGGCCCGCGCCGGCGGCGAAGTGGCCCTTGCCGCTCGCCCCGTCACGATCGACGATCTCCAACTTCAAACCTGGTCAGCCACCGAGCTAAGCCTCGAAGTCACGTGCTCCAAAGGCACCTACATCCGCGCCCTGGCCCGCGACATCGCCGTGGCCCTGGGCACCGTCGGCCACCTCACCAAGCTGATCCGCACGAGAGTGGGCCCATTCCACATAGAACATGCGCTGAGCCCCGACGAGCTCGCCTCGCGCGACATCGCCGAAGCTGTCCTGCCCGCCAGTCGGGCAATTCCCGATGTGCCGGCATTCTCCGTCGATAGTCAGCAGACGATCGATCTTCGAAACGGGCGGCCTCTGGCCGCGAATGGCCTGCGCGCCGACCACGTCTGGGTCTACGATCCAGACGGTCTGCTCGTGTGCCTGGCCTCCGCCGACGGCACGCTACTCAAACCCCGCTTCGCCCTATGAGCCCCAAGAAAAAGCGCGCCATCGTCACCATCGGCAACTTCGATGGTGTCCACCTCGGACACCAGAAGCTGATCCACGAGGTCGCCGACCGGGCCAAAGCCCTGGGCTTGTGCAGTCTGGCCGTGACCTTCGAGCCCCATCCCGAGCAGATCCTCTTCCCCGAGCGCAAGCTCAGCCACCTCTCGAGCTCGGAAGAAAAAGTCGAGATCCTGCATGCCAATGGCATGGACGACGTGTGGGTCTGCCCCTTTACCAACGAGCTAGCCAGGCTGGAGCCCGAAGACTTCATGCGCATGGTCGTCGAGCGCCAGCCCATGTCCGAGCTGTGGATCGGTGCTGATTTTGCGTTGGGCCGCGGACGGAGAGGAACGATCTCGGTCCTGTCCGAGATCGGCAGCGCCATGGGCTGGGGCCTGCACATGGTCCCCCCGCTCACGCTGGAAGGTCAGATCGTGAGCAGCACCGCCATCAGAACCCTCCTTTCCGCCGGCGCCGTAAGAGGTGCCGCAGACCTGCTGGGCCGCCCCTACGGCGTGATCGGCGATATCAGAAGCGACGACCTCCTCGTCGACCCGTTACGTACCCTACCCAGAGGCATGGTCTACGACGCCCAATTGCGCCAGGACACCAAAACCCACGACGTCTCCGTCACCGTCCTGAACAGCCCGAACCGCATTCACCTGGAATCAGACGTCCCCCACCACGACGGCCCAGCGGCCATAGATTTCCTCCGCCGCACCGACTAGGCTTGCGCCCCTTAAGAACAACTCCCCCCTCTTCCTGAGACAGGGGGAGGGGGGCTGAGGGGGTGAGGGTCGATTTGCCTTGGGGCTCAGTGCTCCGCGTCGTGCTCCTTCTTATGCTCGTCAACAATCTTCTGCTGCAAATGAGCAGGCACAGGATCGTAGTGCGATATCCGCATCGTGTACGTACCCCGCCCCTGGGTCATTGAGCGCAGCTCGGTCGCATATCTCAGCATCTCCGATTGCGGCACGCTCGCCTCCACAGACGTATTGGGCCCATCCGGCGTCATCCCATGAATATGCGCCCGGCGCGTATTCAGATCGCCCATGATGTCGCCCGCGAACTCGCTCGGCACGGTGACTTCCACCTGCATGACCGGCTCGAGCAGCACCGGGCTCGCCTGCGTAAAAGCCAATTTGAACCCCACCGACCCAGCCGTCTTGAATGCCGCCTCACTCGAGTCAACGGGGTGGTACTTGCCGAAGACCAGCGCAACCCGCACATCAACCACGGGGAACCCCGCGATCACGCCCTGTTCGAGCGTCTCGCGCACCCCCTTTTCAACGGCGGGAATGAACTGCTTGGGCACGACGCCGCCGACGACCTTGTCGACGAACTGGAATCCTTCGCCGCGCGTCGTCGGCTCGACCTCGAGATTGACGACGCCGTACTGGCCGTGCCCACCCGACTGGCGCACGTGCCGCCCTTCGGCTGTAGCTTTGGCCGTAATCGTCTCGCGATACGCCACTTTGGGCACGTCCAGGGTCACGTTGACCCCGAACTTGCGCTGCAGCCGCTGCGTGGCTACTTCGAGGTGTGAATCGCCGAGCCCCGAAAGGATCATCTCGTTCGTCGACGTGTCGCGCGACATCTGCAGGCTCGGGTCTTCCTCGAGCAGCCGTGCCATCGCCGAACCCAGCTTGTCCACGTCGTTGCGCGACTTCGGATGCACCGAGGCGAAGTACGCCGCCGTCGGATAATCGATCCCCGCTAGCTCGATCGACCCCTCTTTGGTCGACAGCGTGTCGCCCGTGACCGATTCGGCCAGCTTCGGGATCACCCCGATGTCGCCCGTCACCAGTCGTTGCGTCGGCTCCTGGTTCTTGCCCCGAATGTGGAAGACCTGGCCGACGCGCTCGTCCTTGCCCTTCAGCACGCTCCAGACGTGGCTGTCCGCGCTGAGCGTGCCCGAGTACACCCGCACATAGCTCAGCCGGCCGATGTTCGGGTCAGACACCGTCTTGAACACCAGTGCAGCCAGCTTTTCCGAGCCGTGCAGAGCCGAGCCGTTGGCGAGTTTGGCCTCGACGTCGATCGGCGAAGGCAAAAGCTGCACGATCGCGTTCAGCAGCGGCTCCAGCCCGACCGACCGGCTGCCCGCCGTCGCCAGCACCGGGAACAACTTTTGCTCGCGGACGCCCTGGCTGATCGCGTGGGCGAGCTCCTCGGGCGTGATCTCTTCACCTTCCAGGTACTTGTTGATCAAGTCGTCGTCGAGCTCGCACGCGCTTTCGACGAGCATCTCGCGCAGCTGGTCGACCGTCGCCTGCTCTGAGTCGGGGATCGCCTGTGGAGTCTGGTTGCCCGCCATGTACGCCTTGCCCTCGAGCAGATCCACCACGCCAGTCAGGCCATCGGCTCGACCAATGGGAAAGACCAGCGGCACCACTCCCTTGCCGTAGCGCTCGCGCAGGTTGTCGAGCGCCGAGCGGTAGTCGGAGTTCTCGCGGTCCATCTTGTTGATGACCAGCAGGCGGGGTAGGTGGGCAGTGCGCTTCCAGACGGCGTCGGTGCCGACCTGTGGCCCGGCGACGGCGTCGATCAGGATCAGCGCGCTGTCGGCCACGCGCGCCGCCTCGGACACCTCGCCATAAAAATCGGCGTAGCCGGGCGTGTCGATCAGGTTCACCTTGTGGCCTTGCCACTCGAGTGGCGCCACGGCCAGGCTGACCGACATCTGGCGCTTCAGCTCGTCCGGATCGAAGTCAGACGTCGTGTTCCCGTCGACCACCGAACCCATTCGTGTGATGGCCCCCGCGCGGTACAGCAAGGCCTCGCTCAGCGTCGTCTTTCCAGCGCCACCATGCGAGAACAAGCCGACGTTGCGCAACTGCGCGGGTGCGTATTCTTTCATGTGCGGTGGGACTCCTCATGGGGGTCTTGACCCGAAGACCTACTAGTATACGGAGGGTCTACGGCAATGATCCCTCTACGGGACGACCCGGGCGAGCCGCGCCGCAGCTTCCCGTGGATCATGCTCTCCATCGTGCTGCTGAACGTGCTGGCGTTCGTCTTCGAGCTCAGCTTCGGCAGTACCGCCTCACTCGACAACCTGTTCCTGTCCGCGGGCGTGGTGCCCGTCGAATTCACGCACCCGGGCACACTGGTCGGGCCGCCGCCACCGCTCGGGTCGCCCATCACCACCCTCTTCACCAGCATGTTCCTGCATGGCGGCTTGCTGCACATCGCCTCGAACATGCTCTACCTGTTCATTTTTGGCGACAACGTCGAAGACAGGCTCGGCCACTTTCGCTTTTTGCTGTTCTACTTCGCCTGCGGTGTGATCGCGGGCATCACCCACATCGTCGTCAACGCGAACTCGCCCGTCCCGAGCATCGGCGCCTCGGGCGCCATCGCCGGTGTTCTTGCGGCGTACCTGCGCCTGTTCCCGCACGCGCAAGTACGCACGCTGCTGTTCATCGGCCCGTTCATCCTCGTGCCGCGCATCGCCGCCGCGTTCTTGATCCTGTTCTGGTTCATCACCCAGTTCTTGTCGGGCGTGACGTCGCTCGGCGCGACGAGTCAGGAGACGTCGGGCGTAGCCGTGTGGGCGCATATCGGCGGCTTCATCGGCGGTCTGATCCTGCTCGAAGTCTTGCGCCCGCGGCGCCGCGCCGCCCTGGTTAGCTCGCTAGTCGGGAGGCAAAAGCCTTCTTGATGCTAGACTTCAGCGATGCTGGCGGGCGCCAGCTGTCCGTGCCCGCGTGTCTGTGCAAGGGAGGCGAGTTGCCCAGTGTCCGGTCATAGCAAGTGGGCCCAGATCAAGCGTGCGAAGGGCGCCAACGATGTCAAGCGCGGCCAGCTGTTCACCAAGTTCGGCCGTGAGATCACCATCTCCGCGCGCGAAGGTGGCCCGGATCCAGCCGGAAACGCCCGCCTGCGGATGGCTATCGATCGTGCGCGTGAAGCCAACATGCCCATGGACACCATCCAGCGGGCAATCCAGCGCGGCGCTGGGGGTGGCGAGGGCGCAGCGCTGGTCGAGATCGTGTACGAAGGTTATGGCCCAGGCGGCGCCGCGCTGCTGATCGAGGCCACGACCGATAACCGCAATCGAACGGTCGCGGACATTCGGGCCACGCTGACCCGCGGTGGCGGCTCGCTCGGCGAGTCTGGGTCGGTGGCCTGGAACTTTGAATCACGTGGGGTCATCGTTGCCCAGCCGCGTGATAACCATGACCCTGAGGATCTGGCCCTCAAGGCGATCGATGCGGGCGCCGACGACTTCATCGTCGACGACCAGAGCGTCGAGATTCTGACCGAGCCAGCCCAGCTTGAAGAGGTGCGTACGGCGCTCGAGTCCGCTGACGCGGTTATCAACAGCGCTGAAGTGGCCATGGTGCCCAAGACCCAGATCGATCTCCCGGTCGATCAGACAACCGCGGTGATGCGTCTCGTCGAGCGGCTCGAGGATCTCGACGACGTGAACCGCGTCTACACCAACGTGCATATTTCGGACGAGGTGCTCGCCCAGGTTACCGCGGGCTAATCGGCCCGACTATCAAAGGAAATACCACTGTGATCGATACTTCGCGGAGTCTGGCAGACTCCAGCGGCGCGAGCGACGCGTCCGAAGACGCCCGGTTTTACCACGCCGACCCATCCTGGTTTGAAGAGAACAACCTGTCGTTCGACGACGTCGTTCGCGCGCGCATGTGCGACACCTGCCGAGCCAAAGTCGGCCAGGAAGTCGAAGAGCGCGCCCCTGTCTTTGACAAGGCCACGGGCCGCATGCGCTTCGAGGTGCGTCAGACGACCTACGGCAGCGACCCGCTCAAGTGCATTCGCGAGCATTGCGGTCGCGCCAAGAACTACATCCACCGCGACATGCCCACACTCGAGGCCATCTTCCGCATCTTCCTGGCCAACGCCAACACGCCCATGACCTTGGAGCAGGTCCGCGAGCAGCTAGCCGAATGGTGCCCCGGCGGCGGCTGCCAGTGGCTCCTCCTGCCCCAGGAGATGGTCGAGCG
>WNFC01010122.1_pt1 | contig 18706 bp, 12 predicted proteins | sample 5400541 | NCBI WGS metagenome assembly WNFC01 (sample SAMN13153342, study PRJNA577476) | soil metagenome | isolation source: 120 cm saprolite under Douglas fir tree site 2 hole 2 replicate 1 | place: USA:California | collected 2015-04-18 | reverse complement strand
CTTCCCGAGCTTGATCGTGGGTTAGTTCCGTTTGGGGTTGAGGAGTGCCGGGTTATTGGGAGAGCAGAGAACGTCCGTGTGTCGCCGAAGTTCGTTCCGAGGGTGGTGTTAATTCAGGCAGCGTGCCTCCGCAGGCAAACAGCAGGTTCCTCGACGCGCTTTCAGCGCGCTCGGAATGACAAAAACTTTAGCCAGCCTACCGGCCCGATCCTGAGGCTAGCCGAACCTCCACGTGGAGACTGGCGACTGTGAAGTAAGCCGAGTTTTCGCTTCGACCAACTTGGACAACCACCTGGTTCAGGTAACGAGACGGCAACGCGGCGTTGGTCTTGCAGATGCGAGGAACAGACCAGGCGGCACCCGCGAGAACTGTCGTCCAAAGCGCGAAGGCGGCGATCTTCACCCAGGGGCCGAAATGTTCTTCGATCACGATAGTGCCGGCACAAATGTCTCCCACACGGCGATGAATCTTGGAGCAACCCGCAACCACGGCACCGACAAGGTAGAAGCCGAGGCCGTCCACGACGCGGAGGAGATTGCGGATTGCGAGAGCGGCAAGCGGGGTGCGCTCGGTCATCCGGACAACCCGGATGCCGACCATCGCTTTCCCCAGGGTGGCGCCGAAGCTCGCTTCCAGCAGCCAGAGATAGAGAAAGAAAATTGCGGCATTAAGAGCCTCGGCAACGAGGAGTGCGGCGAGTGTCAGCTTCAGTTCTGTTCCGTCGACAATGCCCCAGCGCATGAAGGCCCAGGCATCCACAACGGCAAATGCACCGAAGAGGAAGATGCTGTCGAGCGCAAACGCGATCAAGCGGTCGCCCAGGGTTGCTATCCGGCAGAAGGAGTCGTCATTCTGCTCCGGCGGAACGCGCTTGGGCGGCGCGCTTGTCGCCGGGGACGCGGGCGCGACCATGCCTGATTCCTCAAGCAGGTGCTGAGCGGGCGGAATATGACCGCCGCAGGATCCGCAATTCTCGGAATGTAGGCTTGTTTGCCTGTGGCAGTGTGGGCATTCCATAGTTGGGGCTGAGCCTGCTTGTGAGTTTATTAATGATTACGCTGGGGGATGGGGATTGCAGCATCACTAAAGGACAGCAGCGGAAGGCTGCTGATGGGAAGCATTTCGCGTAACCACTGTGAGGCTCTTGGCGGGTGGCCCAGGGTTCCGTGTTTTCCCTTCCCGTTCTGGAACGGTGGGTGCCCCGTCCCTTCGACTCCGCTCAGGGCAGGCTCTTGCGTCGTTTGCAAGGGCGGGCAGCGATGCCGGCTGTACTATTTGGTTTGTCATGCCACGCGGCCTGCATCGCACTTACGGCGCCCATCACCTGCACTTTATCACTTGCTCGTGTTATCGGCGATTGCCTTTTAGTGTTGTCATTGGCGGCGTCATCAAAAAGAAAAAGGTGGGCCAGTTCCCCACACGGCCAATGTCCCGTTTCTGTTCCCGGATTCTGTCGTCCCCGGATTCCCCCCGCGAACCGCCGCTTGCCGATACCGTCGCCTAGCGGGCGGTGTGCCGCCGACATTACCGCACGATAAGGGCAAAAGTAGTCGCGTGGGTTAACGTGCCTGAAGTGCCGGTCACTGTAACTGTGTAGGTTCCGGCTAATGTGCCTGCGGAAGAACCACCGCCACCGCCTCCTCCTGAGCCACCGCCTCCTGCTGATCCGCCACCTCCGCAACCCATCAACCCCATCCCAAGCGACAGAAGGAGCAGCAAGGAAAGCACGGGTGCCCCTGCGAAGCGTTGCTGGCGGTGGAAGAAAGCAAGCATGATCGCGAAAAGTATGAACGCGCTTGACGAAGCGGACCAAATGGGCCAATAAGACGATCGATCGTTTACATTCCCGAGCATGGCTGCACTCCGAGGGGTTGTGGTCACCGACACTGTCCCGATACCCGTCCCGGTCGCAAGTGAGTATGAAGCTGGATCTACCGAGCAAGTCGTAGCTTTCGCTGGGACTGTGCAGGAGACACTCACGGTTGAAGAGAATCCGAAGAACGGTGTTACTCCGAGATCGTTGATGTACGATGCGGTCTGTCCTGCCGTCACGGTTTGGGACGTGATTCCCCGGTCGGCCACGGTGAAGTCTGCCACAAGGTTCAGCGCCATGGCTGCCGACGTGGAAGCGGTATAGTTCGCATCGCCCGGATAGCTTGCCGTGACGTTGTAAGATCCTGCAGCGAGTTGAGTGGCATCGAAAGTTGCCGTCGCCTGCATAATGCCATTGGACGTGCTCCCGTTCGTCAACGAAGCCGTGCCCAACACGGTTCCACCGGAACTAAATGTAACTGTCCCCGTGGCGGGAGAACCGATTCCCGAAGCGCTGACCGTCGCCGTGAGCAGAAGAGACTGCGCGGTTTGCTGCGAGGCGAGCGCAGTGGTCGTTCCCAGGTGCGTGATGGTGAAATTGATTGGCGTCAGGTTCACGCTCGAACTGAAACTGTTGTCTCCATAGTATCCGGCAGTAATCGAATGCACTCCCGCAGGGATCTGGGTAAGCGGGAGTGCCGATGCATTACCGCTCGCATCCGGCCAAGCCCCCGCTATGCTATTGCCATTGTCCCAGAAGGTTACATACGAGCTGGGCACACCGTAGCCGGATTGCCAACTAAGATTGGCCTGTAAATACACCGGGGTTCCGTACGGCCCGCTGGTGAATGGGATCAAGTTCCCACCTGCGCCCATACCCAGGACCGAAAATGTAGTCGTTGTATTCTCCGGCTGAATTGTCACCTGCACGGTCGGACTAGAATCGCTCCCCGCATAAGTTCCATCTCCTGCATAGTGTGCGTTAATCCAATACGTGCCGCCGGGCACCAGATGAGTCACGCCAGCAAAGGATCCTTGTGAACCTAAGGAGAAGGTATCGACGGTGCTGTCGCCGACTAGATTGCCGTGTCCGGCTCCGCCCTGAACCCAAACCACCCCGCTGGCAACGCCGGTGCCGCTGTTCGGTGTCACTGTGCCTGCCACATTTAAGGGCGAGCCGTGCACTGCAGAAGTTGGACTGATTGAAAATGTCGTCGTCGTGGGACTGAATGTCACCGTGCTCCACTGATTGATCAGATTGGTCACGTTGACGGACCCAAGTCCTGTGGCCAGGTCATAGCCTTTTCCGGATTGATAGGTTGCGCTGGAGTTTCCGTAATTGGCTTCCCCCGGCACCGCGTTGTTTCCTACAGTCACGTCATTGAAAACGCAAGTGCTGGCAGGCAGAGTTGTCGATGAGCCGTTGCATTGGGTAAAACTTTCTGCGGCCGCCAATCGGTACAGCACATAGTTCGGTTGACCTAGTCTGGTCAGGGTCTTATTCGCAACCAGTCCCATGATCCCCGCAAATGCCGGAGTGGAAGCAGAGGTTCCCCCAACACCGTAAAAGAAGATTTCTCCCTGTGCATTCGGGATACAGGATCCGCGCAGGCATATCAGATACGGATCATGACCGGCCGCGGTCAAAGAGACGTCAGGAAGATCGCGCTTCCCATCGGCAGGAATTCCTGTTACACCACTCTGCCACGATGGCTTGGTAAAGAACGTGCTTGCCCCTCCCCCTCCTGCCCAGATATTCGGTTTGCTGCAGGACGCGCAGCTATCGTTCCATACATCTTCGGGAATATAAGAAATTGCGGATTCCTGCGTCGCCTGCTGATTTGTCGACTTCCAATACGTGGTGTCGTGGCCGTTTTCGTTGAACACTGTCCCGCCGACCGCTACGTTGTATGGCGTCGAGGCCAGCATGTTAACGGAAAGGCCGTGTGTCGCTGTCTTCAGTGTATTGGGATCGTCGCAGCCCGCTGACCCTGAATCTCCCGCCGCTACAACATAGGTTATCCCTTGCGCGGCTGCCTGTTGCGCCAAGCTCGAAATGCCTGCCGCTTGGGTGCTGGTAAAATTCGCCTCGCAATCGCCAAAACTTTCGCTCATCACGTCCGCAAGATTGTTATCTATGATGTACGTTTCCGAGAGATCGACGCCGTCCGTAGTTGCCGTCGATTGCGAAACGACGAGCGTAATCCAGTCGGATGGGGCGACTGCTCCGGCCCATGTGGTATCCAGAACCGCCTCAGTTTCCTCACCTCCGCCCAGATTGCCAGGGTCTGGACCATTCACAATGACATTCACGGATACTGCTTGGTCGTACATCCAATAGTGAAAGTAATCTACGTCCTGAAGATTAATGTTGGAGCGCCCCACGATCGCAATGCTAGATAGGCCGGACCCCAGCGGATTGAAGTTATAAATTGTGTAGTAGTCCGCCGGACCAAGGGCATGCGCTCCGGTGCTCGATGTAAAAAGCGGATGAGGTGCCCGTATTGCTTTTGCTGTGTATTGTCCTTCCGCTAGATGCACCTGTGGTCTTTTATAAAAGTTGTGTAGGGTGAAGACACCTCCGACAGCCGGTGATAACGCAGCCGGAATGCTCGGGTCGCTGTTGTTGGCCCAGTGCTGTTGCTCATTCACGATGTATTTGTGAATCGTGGTGTGGAACGCTTCCTGAACCTGGCTGGCCGAGCCGGAGAATTCCAGCACGGTGCGGCCTTTGGTCGAGCCTACCTGAAATCCGTGTGATTGCAGCCATGTGGTAACTGTCTGCAGGTCGGCGTCGGTGGGGCCGAATTGTTTGCCGAACTCGTCAGGTGTGAGCCACTTGTGATAGTTGGGCGAGGATTTGTCTTGCTGGTCGTCGAGAAGTTTCTCTAGCGCAAGCTCTTGTTCGGGGCTGTGCTTGAGCACCAAGAGCATGCGCTGCATGGGAAGCGTCGCCGGGGCGGTGCCTAGATCGAATTCTGGCCGCGCCAGCGGATGAGTGTTGCCCTTAAGAACCGTGAGCTGCGATTCGTCAATCGGCTGCACGATGAGCGGGTGCGACGCCTGCTGCGGTTCGGGAGATGTCTGAATGGCGGACTCTTGGGCAAACGACAGCGCGCTGAAAATCACTGCGAGGAAACTAACAGCGAGCAATCGCTCTGAAGCGAACGAAAACAGGGCCGTCATAAATCGACACCTCGACCAGAGACGTAGCTTGCCAGCCGAGATCAGGCGGGTCGGGAGGAAGGGTAGGCCCGACCGCTCTCGCCGCGCAGGGTCAGGCCCTGCGCCTGGGAGCAGCCTTTTTATCTCAAGTCGCAGCGGATTGCAACTACATAACGCGGATTCCTGGGCCCCGAGCGCGGTTTTTCGGGTTTCTGGTTCACGATCAAAGGCGAGGTTAATCGGCTGAATTTTGCTTCCAAACGAAGGCCCCGCGCTGGGAACTAAGGGTTCATTCGCCGATTACGCAGCGGTTCGTTCGTACACGAACTCGCGATAGCGGCCTCCTCCGGCCCGCCACGGGGACATGGCTTTGTTCAGAAGCCGAAATCCTTCAATCGAAAACGACGAAGCGGGAATCTCAGTGTGGCCCAGGGTGTGATAAGGCTTGTCGCTGTTTTCATGCAGGAAATATCGCCTGCAAGTACGGCCAATGTGTCCCAGGTACTCCTGAATGGTTTCCGGACGCATTTCCGAGAGGCTGTGAGTGTTAAGGAAAATATCGACGGAATCCTTGGGAAGATGGGGCAGGCAGAAGTTGGGGAACAGGATGGCGTCGTATTGTTCAATGTTGGCGAGCACGGTCTTAGAGTTCTGCTCGCCATAGAGCACAACTTTGCGGTCCGGCAGGGTGCTGCACAGCCAGTAGGAAGCCAGCAAAAGGATTTCAGGCAGATCAATGTCCACATAGTGGACGCCCGGAAAGGACAAGGCGAAGAAGCCCACATCGCCCCACCCACCGCCGATTTCCGCCAGAACGCCCTGGCCGCCCATCAACGCCACCGCCTTCTCGGCCATGTAGTGATGACGAAAGGTGGCGGGAACCGCGAGGGTGCCGTCGATGAAGTATCCGAATGGATTTCCTGCCCAGGGGGTGCGAATGGTTTCGATTTTCTTTCCGGTCAGCTCGCTCCATACTCGATAGTCGTGCAGCATGGAGTTGACAAAGAGCGCGCGGGTCATCAGACGCCGCCGGGGCTTTAGGTAAGGTGGCGTGGCGTAGTCTGAAAGACCGACGAAGGCGTCTTGGTGACGAAACAACGATCCCAGAACCTCGCCCATCGAGCCGCGGTCGCGGAAAGCTTTGAGTTTCGCCTCAATGAGCGTTGTCCACTCGCCATTTGCCTGATACTGCGAGCCCGCAGATTGCTGGTCACGCTTGGCGGCTTCGTAGGCCGTCATCACCCGGTCTACTAACTCCGGCGGAACGGGCCGGCGGCGATCCTCCAAGCCCTTCTCCAGCGCCTGAAAAGACGCCAGGGGCTCGCGATAAAAGTCGTGAACGGTATCGACCACAGTACGCACTTTGCGAACCAGTGTAGAAATCATCGCTTGCCTGAAGACCTGCCTTTTCTCGAACGTTTAGCTGGTGACCGCTCGAATAGAGGGTCGTTCGCATTTTAGCCGAATCAGGCGGCTATTGGTGCATGCGATGCAAACAGAGTGGCTGGATCACTCTTCGAACATGGGGACCTGGCGCTGGTCGTCGGTGGGGCCGCGGCGGGGGCGGCGGGTGGCGCCGATCACGGCTAGGACCGTGAGCGATTCGAGGGCAGTGCGGGGGACGAAGATGCGTTGCGTGTTCGAGCGCTGATCGGGAGGGTTTACGAGATAGCCTTCCGGCAGATTCTGGGTGAGATCGGAGGGCATAAGGCCCTCCAGGATTTCATTGTCTTTAAAGCGCAGCCGCACCCATAGTCCCTCCGAGCGAGGACGGGAAGTGAAGGTCTTGCGAGTGAGCGACTCGGAGTCGCCAAACTCGCGCACGAAATAGACCCCCTTGATCTCGCGCAGGTCCATTGCAACCACGTTGCCCGCGGTATTGAGCAATTCGAGTTTGCCTTCGTTCACGAATTGCGCCGGGGAGACGTAGCCGGAGACGGAATCCCGGTCCATCTTGCGGACGATTACTTTCTTGTGGGTCGAGGGCATGGGGTCGGGCTTCGGGCTTCGGCTTTCGGGCTTCGGCAAAAAAAGTCCTGCCGGTCGTACCTTGGACTCTATGACTCCGATTCAGCCGAAGCCCGACGTCTGAAGCCCGAAGCCCGCCCCATTCTCGCACTAATTTGAGAGAAATCGTGGGAATCGACGTTGGCAGTAGCCAAATCGTAAACGTTGTGTTATTCCTTTAAGTTGCCTTGGCGTGACTCAAGCCTGCGTAAGTCACGTGTATTGAATGGCTTGTGCTGGGTTTCGGAGGAATCCGCAGGCGTTGCACCGGGATACCCTGTGGAAAAGTTGTGGAAAATTCCGGAGCAGACTGTAATGCGACCCAAATTGAGGCAACGATGGCGCTCGAGGGTTGACTTGGATCGCTTGAAGACGAATGGCTGATTACATCTACACCATGGAAATCCGGTTGACGCCGGATCAGTCGAAGGGCGTCAATCTGGTACAGGACGTAGCCCGCGCGGCGGGAATCACTCTTTATCTTACGGGTGGCGCGATCCGGGACATTATTAGCGGGTTCACGATCCGCGACCTGGACTTCACGGTTCAGGGCAATCCCCTCAAACTGCAAAAAGACTTCGAGCGGGCGGGCGCACAACTGGCCGGCCATGATGAAGACGTGCGCACCCTGTTTCTGGTGCTGCCCGGCAACGTGCGCGCCGAGATCGGCATGGCGCGTACCGAACACTACGAGAAGGTGGGCCGGGCGCCGGTGATTGCGCCGGCCAGCATCCAGGAAGATCTGCGGCGTCGCGACTTTACGGTGAACGCCATGGCACTCTCGCTGAATGAGGGATCGCGAGGGCTTCTGCTCGATCCCTTCAACGGGGTGGCTGACATCGAGGCCAAGCTGCTTCGCATCCTGCACAATTATTCGTTTGTCGAAGATCCCTCGCGTCTGATTCGCGCCACGCGTTTTGCCGCGCGTTTTCACTGGCCGATGGAAGAGCGTACGCAGCAGCGTTACGACGCGGCCAAAGAAAACAAATACATCGATCACATCTCGCGCGCCGCAGTCGGTCATGAGATCGCACAACTGGCGCACGAAGACGATCCCCTGAATGTGATTCGCGCGCTGGAGAGGGAAGACTGGCTGAAGGTTCTGCATCCGCACTGGTCGTCGGCCAAAGTCGACACCAACGGGCTTGCACTTTTAATGAAGACGCGCCAGCAGATGGTGGATCTGGGCTATACGGTTGATCCATCGGCGTCGGTGATGCACTTTCTGACGGCGCGGCTGTCGGACAAGGACATTTCCGATCTGCGGCGGCATTCTGACGGCGCGGCTGTCTGACAAGGATATCTCCGATCTGCGGCGGCAGATTCCCCGCAAGGATTTGATTGAGGCGTGGCGCGACATCGAGGACCACGCGAAGAATCTGGCCAAGCGATTGACCGGCAAGGAAGCCGCCACGCCCTCCCGCACCTGGAATCTATTATCGGGGGCGCGGCCGGAGATGATTCTGTTTCTTGCCGTGACGGCGCGTAAGCAGAGCGTGGCACAGAAGATCAAGAACTTCCTGACCAAGTGGCGGCAGGTGCAGCAGCGCCTTCCATTGCCCGAGATGACAGAATTGCTGATCACTCCGCAATTGCCGGAATATCCCAAGATTGCCCGGGATGTGTTCATGCTGCTGCTGGATGGGAAGCTTCGCTCACGCACCGAGACTTTGAAATTCTTGAAGCCGTTTGCGCCGCCGCCACCACCTCCGCCACCTCCACCCAGGCGCGGGCGTGGGCCTAAAGCAGCGGCGGGTGCGCCGGCCGCAGTCGCGCCGGGCAAGAAGGTCGAACCATTGAAAGGCAAAGGGAAAAATATTGCGCCGCCGCCGGTTGCGGCATCACCGCCGGCTGCCAAACCCGTTGCAAAAACGATTCCGGTTAAACCTCCACCCAAGCCGGGCAAGCCCAAGCGTAAGCCTGTGCCAAAACGGCCGGCCAAGCCCGCAAAGAAGAAGGCTGTACCAAAGAAGGCCAAGAAGCGATAAAGATCTCTGTCACCAAAGAGCTGCGGCTCCTCATCGAGCGCACTCAACTACGAGGCTGCTTCCATGACAAGAAAAGGGAAGTTCCTACGAGCAGGCTTGTTTATTTTCCTGATCGTGCTGGTAGTGGGCATCCACTTTACTATTGGCTGGCGGCCGTTTATCGGTCCGAGGAAACGGGCCGTCACCAACCGGCAGTTTGAGCGAACGCCTGAGCGCGTGGCTCGGGGGCGCTACCTGACCCAAGGATTGCTGGGCTGCGTGACCTGCCATTCTCCAAAAAACTGGAATGTGCACGGAGCGCCAAGCGTAGCGGGAATGGATCTCGCAGGCCAAGTATTGCCCTTGCCAGATTTTCCGGGCTCGCTAACCGCCCCCAACATTACACCGGATCGTGAGACCGGTGGCGGCAGTTGGACAGATGACGAATTTGCGCGGGCCATTCGCGAAGGCATCGGCCATGATGGGCGCACGATTTTTCCTATGATGCCCTATACCGGCTACAAGGCACTTTCCGATGAAGATCTAGCCTCGGTGGTGGTGTATCTCCGGTCCTTACCAGCCGTGCGCAATTCACTTCCGCCCGCCCAGGTGAACTTTCCCGTGAATTACTTGGTACGCTCTGTGCCGCAACCGGTGACGGAGGCCGTCCACGGGCCCGATTCTAAGGACCGGGTTGCGACGGGAAAGTACCTTGCAAAACTTGGGTGCGGCTGTCACCGCGTCGAGGAGAAAATCGATTTCGGGGGCGGAGAGCCGCTCAAGGGGCCGTGGGGAGAAGCCACCAGCGCGAATATTACGTTCGATCCCTCGGGCATTGGGTATTACGATGAAGCGACTTTTATCAACGCGCTGCGGACGGGATATGCAGGCGCGCGCAAATTGAATTCAATTATGCCGTTTGGAGAATTCCGGAACCTGGGCGATGAGGATCTCAAAGCCATCTACGCTTTTCTCCGGACGGTGAAGCCCGCCAAGCATCGTGTGGACAATACTTTGCCTCCTACCTATTGCAAAGTCTGCAAGGGAAAGCACGGCGCGGGAGATCAAAATTAGCCACCAGAGCCCCACCCCGGAGACTATAATTTAGTACATGCGTTCCCTAGTTATGGCTCCGTTTATCCTGCTGCTGGCATTGACGCCTGTTTTGGCGCAGCATGGCGGCGGACATGCTTTTGCTGGAGGACGCAGTGGGGCGACCGCGCATGGCGGTTTTGCGGGGAGTATGGGTGTTGGTCATGCGGGCGCCGGTCATGTTTCTGGCGGGATGCGCTCTGGTTCAGGGTTCTCGGCGCGTCCTTCGGCGCGTGGCTCCTCTTTTCGCCAGCCACACGGCTCACGCGGCTTCAACCATTTTCGCGGCCAGCGATTCCGCAGTGGATTTAGGAACAACTGCTTCGGACGCGGCTGTCGTGGACGCGCGTATCCGTGGTGGTATGCGGGCGCATTCGATCCTTATTGGTGGAGGGATTCTGGATCGTCCTATGACGAGGACCGGGAGCGCGAGATTGTGCTGGCCAACGAGATGAACGCTCAGAGCCTTGACGAGCAGAGAATGCGCGAACAGGGCGATCAAGATATGTATGCGCGCTCCATTCTTCCACCAGCGAGGGAATCCGACCCTCCGGCCCTACCTGCCACCATGCTGGTTTTCCGCGATCAGCATAAACAGGAAGTACAGAATTACGCCATCGTAGGCCAAACCCTGTGGAACTTCGCTCCCCAGCATACGCAGAAGATTCCGCTCTCTGACCTTGATCTGCCGGCCACAAGCAAAGCGAATGATGAGCGCGGCGTGGATTTTCGCGTGCCAGGAACCCAGGAAGGTCAATAGCCGAGTACGCAAATCCTGTGCGTAAAAACAAAGTTGTGTGGATAACTTGCCGCTTCCTTCATGGCATTTCCCGTTAGAATGACGCCAAGTAATCAAACTGAACTCTATGCCCCAATTCGTCCACCTGCACCTGCACACCGACTACTCCTTGCTGGACGGCGCCTGCGACGTCGAAAAGCTCTGCCACCGCGTGAAAGAGATGGGCATGCCCGCTGTGGCCATGACGGATCACGGGAATATCTTCGGGGCCGTCCATTTCGTCAATGCCGCGAATCACGCCGGCGTGAAGCCGATCGTGGGCTGTGAACTCTACATCTGCAAGAAAGACGATCACAACATCGAGCGCACGCCGCCCGAGGGCGATACCTACAACCACTTGCTGGTATTAGCGCAGAACGAAGAAGGCTATCGCAATTTGGTGAAGATTACCTCGGAAGCTTCGCTACACGGCTTCTATTACAAGCCACGAGTCAGCAAAAAGTTTCTGGCCGAGCATTCGCGCGGCCTGATCGGACTTTCGGGGTGCCTGAAAGGCGAAGTCGCGGAACGGTTGATGGAAGGGAACTACGATGCGGCTCGCGCTGCTGCCGGAACACTCCGCGATATTTTCGGCGGGGAAAACTTCTATCTTGAAATCCAGGACCAGGGTCTCGCCATGGAACACAAGATCCATCCCGGCCTGTTCCAACTGGAGAAGGATCTTGGCTCGCCTCTAGTTGCGACCAACGACAGTCACTACCTCTGCGAGGACGATGCCCACGCCCAGGATGTGATGCTTTGCATCCAGACCGGCAAGTCGATTCGCGACACAGCTCGAATGAAGTTTGAGGGAACGCAGTTCTTCGTCAAGAGCCACGACGAAATGTATCGCGTGTTCAAAGATTCGCCCGAGGTCCTGGCGCGCACCCTGGATATCGCTGAGCGCTGCAGCCTGCGGCTCGAAAAAGTGGCGACGCCCTTCCCGCAGTTCGAGGTTCCGGCCGGCTATACAATCGACAGCTATTTTGTTCACGTAACGCGCGAGGGTTTCGCGCGCCGCCTGGAAATACTGCGGCCGCTTCACGACCAGGGCAAGCTCAAGCATCCGATGAGTGACTACGAGCAGCGCCTGGAGCGCGAGCTTGCCATCATCCAGCAGATGAAGTTCCCCGGATATTTTCTCATTGTGTGGGACTTCATCCGCTACGCTAAAGAGCACGAGATTCCGGTGGGTCCGGGCCGCGGATCGGCGGCCGGGTCGCTGGTTTCCTACGCGCTCGGCATCACCGATATCGATCCCTTGCAGCACGAGTTGCTGTTCGAGCGCTTCTTGAATCCCGAGCGCGTTTCCATGCCCGATATCGATATTGATTTCTGCATGAACCGCCGCGGCGAAGTGATCAACTACGTCACCCAGAAATATGGCCGCGACAACGTGGCCCAGATCATCACCTTCGGCACCATGGCCGCCAAGGCTGCAATCAAGGACGTCGGCCGCGCCATGGACATCCCCTATGCTGACGTGGATCGCATCGCCAAGATGGTGCCCACACAACTGAACATCACCCTCGATCAGGCTATCGAAGATTCGCCGCAACTGCGCGAAGCGATGGAAAAAGACGGCCAGATTCGCGAGTTGATGGAAACCGCGAAGAAGCTCGAGGGGATGGTGCGGAACTCCGGTGTGCACGCCGCCGGCGTCGTAATCTCACCGCGCCCGCTCACCGATCTGGTCCCCTTGCACAAGACCAAGAATGACGAAATCGTGACTGCCTTCGACATGGTCGCCATCGAAAAGATGGGCTTGCTGAAGATGGACTTCCTCGGGCTGACCACTCTCACGATTCTCACCGATGCTCTAAAGTTGATCGCGCAGACGCGCGGAACGCCCATCACCCTGGAAAACGTTCCGCTGGAAGATAAGGAAACGTATGAGAAAGTTTTCCATAAGGGCTTGACCTCTGGCGTCTTCCAGTTTGAATCGCACGGCATGAGGGATGTGCTGCGCAAGTACCAGCCCAACTCCATTGAAGATCTCACGGCCTTGAATGCGCTTTACCGTCCCGGCCCTATACAGGGTGGAATGATTGACGACTTCGTCGACCGCAAGCATGGCCGCAAGCGCGTCGAGTATGAACTGCCGGAGCTGAAGGAGATTCTCGAAGAGACGCTGGGAGTGATCGTGTATCAGGAGCAGGTGATGCAGATCGCGAACCGCCTGGCGGGCTACTCTCTTGGCGAAGCAGACTTGCTCCGCCGCGCCATGGGCAAGAAAAAAGCTGAGGAAATGGCGCAGCAGCGCGAGCGATTTGTCGAGGGCGCGGCGCAGCGCAAATTTCCGCCGAAGAAGATAGAGAAGATTTTTGATCTCATGGCGCAATTCGCCGGGTACGGTTTCAACAAGTCGCACTCCGCCGCCTACGCCCTGCTGGCCTATCACACGGCATATCTAAAGACGCACTATCCCGTCGAATTCATGGCGGCTCTTCTGACCTCGGTAACCGGCAGCACGGATGACGTGGTGAAGTACATCAACGAATGCCGCGAGATGGGCATTGCGGTCGAGGCGCCGGACATCAATGTGTCGGATGCAAACTTCACCCCGCATGGCGAAGCCATTCGTTTCGGACTCGCCGCCGTGAAGAACGTCGGCGGCAACGCGATTGAGTCAATTGTTACGGCCAGGAAGAAGCTAACCCGCTTCAAATCGATTTACGAATTCTGCGAGAACGTCGATCTCCGTCTGCTCAACAAACGAGTGCTGGAGTCATTAATCAAGAGCGGGGCGATGGATTCTTTGGGCCGGCGCTCACAACTGATGGCAGTGCTGGATCGCGCCATGGAGCGTGCTCAAAAGAGCCAGCGCGACGCGGAATCGGGCCAGCACGGTCTGTTCGGAGTGTTTCAACAAGAAGAATCCGAGGCCAACAACGACAAGCTGCCCAACATTCCCGACTGGGACGAGCAGGCGCGCCTGGCCGCCGAAAAAGAAATCGTGGGCTTCTTCATCACCGGTCACCCGCTGGAGAAATACAAAGACAAGCTGCAAGATCTGCAAGCTTTGACCATCATCGAAATCGGCGCGATGACCAGGTCCACTGGCAAGGACGAAACCATAGCGACGGCTGGGATCATTGGCAACCTGCGCGTTCTAAAGTCCAAGCGCGGCGATTTCTACGCCCAGGCCACACTCGAGGACATGTCAGGCTCGATCGATATGATCGTATTTCCGGAAGCCTATAAGCGTCTGCAGGACAAAGTGAAACTGGAAGTGCCGGTGCTGGTGAGGGCGGGGGTGAGAATCGAAGAGGGAGCCAATCCGAAGATTACCGCGGCTGAGATTATGCCGCTGGACGAAGCCAAGGTCCCATTGCCCCGCGCAATTCGGATTCGCGTGCCGCTCGAAACCTCGGGCGAGACCACGGTGGACGATCTGCACGCGCTTTTCAGCGAGCGCAAAGGCGAAGCCCGGGTATTGTTCGACGTGGAACGTTCCGGAGATTTCATGGTGGTGATGGAAGCGGAAGGCTATAATGTGCTGCCGGATCGTAATTTCATTGCAAGAGTAGAGCAGCTCTGCGGACGGGGCAGCGTGCGTGTAATCAGTTGAACGCCTCAGTTGAGCCATGAAATCAACCCAGAAAGCGCAGCAGGAATTGGAGCGGGTCGAGCGGCAAGTGGCAGTGCTCGAGAAGTCGGCGGGCCAGAATGACGACACGCGCCGCCAGTTAGCGCAACTGCAAGAGCGCATCAATACACTACAGCAGGAGATGAAGGGGCCACAGACCGCCTGGCAGAAAACGGAGTTGGCGCGCCATCCCCAGAGGCCGCAGACTCTCGATTATATCGAGCGGCTGTTTACGGATTTCAGCGAGATTCACGGCGACCGCAGCTTTGGCGACGATGCCGCCATCATTTGCGGCATGGCCCGCTTCCATGGCGAGGAAGTTCTGGTGGTCGGCACCCAGAAGGGCCGCGACATGAAACAGCGCGTGCACCGTAATTTTGGTACACCTCATCCCGAGGGCTACCGCAAGGCGCTCCGAGTGATGCAAGTCGCGGAAAAATTTCGCAGGCCGATTTTCACGTTGGTCGATACCGACGGCGCTTACCCCGGAATTCACGCCGAGGAGCGCGGCCAAGCCGAGGCGATTGCCCACAACTTGCGCGAAATGGCACTGCTCGAAGTTCCCATCATTGCGACCGTAATAGGAGTGGGCGGCAGCGGTGGCGCGTTGGCGATCGCAGTGGCAGACCGCGTGCTGATGATGGAGAATTCAATTTACTCCGTAATCTCCCCCGAAGGCTGCGCCGCCATCATGTGGCGCGACGCCAGCAAAAAAGAACTGGCGGCGGAAGCCATGCGCATAACCGCCACCGACCTCAGTGAACTGGGCTGCATCGACGGCATTGTGCCTGAACCAGAAGGCGGCGCTCACCGCGATCACGAAGCCGCCGCGAATCTGCTGGATGCCAGCCTGCAAAAGCATCTTGCCGAGCTTGAGAAAATGCCCACCTCCGATTTACTCGTGTCACGATACAATAAGTTTCGCGCCATCGCGCAGTTCTTTAAGACGGAATAGCGAATCCCCGGTGCTCTTCGTCTCGTTCCCAAACAGGTTCCCCTCTGGCTTCAGGCAGGCGATTTGGCGAGCCGGGAAGCGATTGCCGCCGTATAATTATCTGTTCCCCTCAAGAGAACTCAGGGCGGATCACTCCGCCTCTCGAATTAAAGGAAGGTGTTGGCATGGCCACTACGGATGTTGCGCCCCAGGGTATGGGCGGGCAGTTGGGGCGCAAACGCATCGTCAATGACATGAGCATTCAGGTTGCCACGGTGAATGGCTCCGGCTCGCAAAGTTCGAACACGGTACTGTTGCGCGCCATCTTTCAGATGGGCGTACCTATTTCGGGCAAAAATCTTTTCCCCTCGAACATCGCCGGCCTGCCCACCTGGTATACGATTCGCGCCAACAAGGACGGTTACATCGGCCGCAAGAAGGAAATCGATTTCCTGGTAGCGATGAATGCCGAGACTGCGCGGGATGATGTAATGTCGCTCGCCGCCGGCGCTTCCGTGCTTTACGACGAACCACTTGCACTCGACAAGCTGCGCAACGACCTGATTTTTTATTCGGTTCCTTACGACAAAATCGTGGCGACGGTTTGTCCCGAGGCGAAGCTGCGCAAGTTGGTCAAGAACATGGTCTACGTCGGCGTCGTCGCTCAACTGCTCGAAATCGAGATGGGCGAGGTGGGGAAGGCAATCCGCAAGCAATTCGCCAAGAAAGTGAAGGCTGCGAACTTGAATCTGGCCGCGGCGCAAGCCGGATTCGATTACGCAAAGGCGAGTTTGCAGAAACGCGGCGTGTTCTACATCGAGCGCATGAACAAGACCGCGGGCAAGATCATCATCGACGGCAACTCGGCCGCCGCTCTTGGTTGCATGTTCGCCGGATGTACGGTCGTCACGTGGTATCCAATTACGCCGTCGTCTTCGCTGGTCGAGACGCTGATCGATTACATGAAAGAGCACCGCATTGGTCCCGACGGCAAGGCCACGTTCGCCATCGTTCAAGCCGAAGACGAACTGGCCGCCATCGGCATGGTGATTGGCGCTGGTTGGGCGGGTGCGCGCAGTATGACTGCGACCGCCGGCCCTGGCATTTCTCTCATGTCGGAGTTCGCCGGCCTGGCTTATTACGCCGAAATTCCCGGCGTGATCTGGGACATTCAGCGCGTTGGCCCCTCGACCGGCTTGCCCACGCGCACTTCACAGGGCGACATTCTTACGACGGCGTTTCTCTCCCACGGCGATACCAAACACATCATGCTGATCCCTTCGTCGGCCGCGGAATGCTTCAGCATGGCCTCGGACGCCTTCAATCTGGCCGAGCAATTCCAGACGCTGGTTTTCGTCATGTCCGATCTCGATCTGGGCATGAACAACTGGATGTCGGATCCATTCGAATATCCGACCACGCCAATCAAGCGTGGCAAGGTACTCGGCAAAGAAGAATTGACGAAGCTGGGCGGTTTTGCCCGCTACAAGGATTTGGACGGCGACGGTGTGGGATACCGCACCTTGCCCGGTACGGAGCATCCCGCAGCGGCATATTTCACGCGCGGCAGCGGACACAACGATAAATCCAACTACAGCGAGCGACCGGACGATTATGAAAACAACATGGAGCGCCTGAACCGCAAGTTTGAGTCGGCCCGCTCTTTCGTCCCACGGCCCGAGATTCTGAAGGGCGCAAACGCTAAGATCGGAATCATCGCTTACGGCACCTCGCATTGGGGCATCATCGAAAGCCGCGACCAGTTGCGCGGCGAGTACGCGATTGAAACGGATTATCTTCGTCTGCGCGCCTATCCGTTTACTCGCGAGGTTCACGAATTCATCGAACAGCACGAGCGCGTTTACGTCGTCGAACAGAATCGTGACGCGCAAATGCTCAGCCTGCTCAAGCTCGATCTGAAACCTGAACTGATGACACGCCTGCGCAGCATCGCGCATCTCGACGGACTGCCGCTTGATGCGCGTTCCGTCACCGACGAACTGAGCACCATGGAGGGTAAGTAGATGGCGACCACGCCTGCAGCGGAACCCAGATCTCCCGAACCGAAGACCAACCACATCGGTTTGACGGTAATCGATTACAAGGGCGGCAAGACCACCCTATGCGCCGGCTGCGGTCACAACGCCATTTCCGAACGCATCATTGAAGCCATGTATGACATGGGCGTGCAGCCTGAGCGGGTCGCGAAGCTGAGCGGGATCGGGTGCTCGTCGAAGAGTCCCGCCTATTTCATGAACCGTTCGCACAGCTTCAACTCCGTACACGGGCGCATGCCGTCCGTCGCCACGGGCGCGATGCTCGCCAATCGTAATCTGATCGCGCTGGGCGTAAGCGGGGATGGCGACACCGCTTCGATCGGAATCGGCCAGTTCGTTCACCTTATGCGCCGCAATCTTCCCATCATCTACATCATCGAAGATAACGGCGTCTACGGTCTGACCAAAGGCCAGTTCTCGGCCACAGCCGATCTGGGATCGAAGTTGAAATCCGGAGTGCTGAACGATCTGCCGCCGATTGACACCTGCACCCTGGCGATTCAGCTGGGCGCAACCTTCGTCGGCCGATCGTTTTCCGGCGACAAGCGCCAACTCAGCACGATGCTGAAGGCCGCAATCGCACATCATGGCACCGTGATGCTCGACGTGGTCTCGCCTTGCGTCACCTTCAACGATCACGAAGGCTCAACCAAGTCCTACAAGTACGTGAAGGATCACGAAGAGACTTTGCAGGAGATGAGTTTCGTGCCGCACTTCGAAGAAATCGACGTGGAATATGATCCGGGGACAACGGTCAGCGTGACCATGCACGATGGCTCCCACTTGCAACTGCGCAAGCTGGAAGAAGACTATGACCCGACCGACCGCATCGCGGCGATGAAACGCCTTTCCGAGGCCCACGACAAGGGCGAGGTTTTGACAGGAATTTTCTATGTAAACACCAAATCGCCCAGCTTCCTCGACATGCTGAACATGGTTGATGAGCCTCTGGCCACACTGCCGGATTCGGTGACGCGCCCGAGCAGGGAAGCGCTCGAAGCGGCGATGGAGGAACTGCGTTAAAGCAGATTCGGCCTTCGGGCCTTAGCAAAAGCTCTTGTAATTCCGAAACAGGATCGCAGGCCCGTGAGGAATTCGAAAGCTGCTCGATTTCTTCAAATCCGTAATCGAATTCCTGAGACCAATTGGCTGACCGACATGCGGCCGAAGGAGGGATTGGTTTCTATGCTGGCTCCGCGTACTCGCTGGCGAGCTTTCGCGATAGTCTTGTTCATTGTTGCGGCAGCAATGGCCGTCGTGTGGCCGTCTCGATGGCTCTTTCTATTCTCTCGTGGGCTTTGGAC
>WNFC01002918.1_pt1 | contig 18707 bp, 19 predicted proteins | sample 5400541 | NCBI WGS metagenome assembly WNFC01 (sample SAMN13153342, study PRJNA577476) | soil metagenome | isolation source: 120 cm saprolite under Douglas fir tree site 2 hole 2 replicate 1 | place: USA:California | collected 2015-04-18 | reverse complement strand
TGAGGATTGTCCGCCTTCGTTTCGAGACGACACGTCCAAAATCGTTTTCAGCGTTACAGGCGACTGGTGGGCTGTAACATTGAAATCGGTATCGCCGGAAATCCCTCCCCCTGACCAGGGGGAGGTTAGGTGGGGGTCGTCCGGCTTCGTTTCGATACGACAGTCCACTATCGTTGTCAACGTTACACACCACTAGTGGGCTGTAACATTGGAATCGGTATCGTGGAAATCCCTCCCCCTGACCAGGGAATATTAGGCGGAGCGCAGCGGAGCCGAGCTAAGGTGAGGATTGTCCGCCTTCGTTTCGAGACGACACGTCCAAAATCGTTTTCAGCGTTACAGGCGACTGGTGGGCTGTAACATTGAAATCGGTATCGCCGGAAATCCCTCCCCCTGACCAGGGGGAGGTTAGGTGGGGGTCGACCGCCTTCGTTTCGAGACGACACGTCACTATCGTTTTCCAACGTTACAGGCGACTAGTTAGATTATTGCACCTGGGTTGCCCAATTGATTCCGTGATTCAGTGGACATTTCCTCGATGAAGAATCGTGGTCGGTTCAGATATCCCGGCTTTATCGGCATCGGGCCGCCAAGAACGGCGACTTCCTGGATGCATCGAGTGCTCGAAGGGCATGTGGGACTGCCGCGCCGAATCAAGGAAACCCATTTTTTCTCCACGAATTATTCACAAGGCTTCGATTGGTATCTGAAGCACTTCCGCGGTTATCCGCCCAGTCTGGCGGTGGGCGAGATTGATCCAAATAACTTCGACTTCCGCGAAACACCAGCGCGCATAAACCAACACCTGCCTGATTGTAAGGTGATCTGTTCCCTCCGGAACCCTGTACAACGGACCTATTCTCATTATCGGATGCTTCAGTCGCTCGGATTCGTAGGGCGGCAGTCTTTCGAACGGACGCTCGAGTCCTATCTCGGGCCCAATATGATCGGTTCGGGTTGTTACGCCCTGCACCTGAAGCGCTGGTTTGAAGCGCTTGGGCGGGATAGGGTGCTGGTGACTTTTTATGACGACGTTGAAGCAAATCCGCAGAAGGTTATCGACAATATAACCGATTTTATCCATGCTCCGCGAATCGATTTAGCACAATCCGCAGTAGGCATGATTAGGATAAATCCGCGAGAACGATCGGCGTTGCATCCGCACCTCGCTGCTCGCGTCCGCCGGTTACGAGATGCACTTAAACGCCAGCAAATGTACCGGACCATTGCACTACTTGATGTCCTTGTTTTTCGATACTGCTTCGGCGGAGGCGAGATATTTCCAGAGCTTGATCCTCAGACCGCGCGCGCCTTGCGCGACCATTTCCGGCCGGATATCGAGGCCCTCGAAATTTTGGTCGAGCGCGATCTTTCGCCGTGGAAGAAGTAAAACACCACGGTATCGAGTGAGCAGCGAGTTACTATTCGGCCATTGCCGGTTCGGCTTTTTGTCCGAGGCATTGACGATACAAATCCACGAACTCTGCCGCAGCGCTGGCCCAACTATAGTTAGTCGCGACGAGTTGCTCGCCGCTTCGCGCCATGCAGGCGCGCGCATCCGGGTCAGTCAACATCCGGCGCAGCGCGCCGGCAACGTCGCGCGGCGCATTGTTCTCGACCAGGAGACCGGTCTCGCCGTGCAGGATGATTTCCGGCGTGCCGCCGCTACGGGTTCCGATGACCGGCGTGCCGCAAGCCATCGCTTCAAAGAATACCAGCGGCAAACCTTCCGCCATCCGGCTGAGCATGATAAACACTGCCGCTCCCTTGTAAAGGCTCCATAATTCGTCGTGCGGGAGCGGTGACAGCAACTGAATTCGCGCTTCAAGTCGCCATGCGGAAATCATTTCTTCTATTTGTGTTCGCTGCGGTCCGTCGCCGGCGATCAGCAGATCGACTTGGGGAAATTCCGCCGCAATCAGACAAAAGGCTATGATCAATGCGTCTACCGCCTTGTGGCGCAAATCGATTCGAGAAGCGGAAAAAATATAAGGCCGTTCACGATAATAAGGGGTGGCGTGCGCGGCGGCGTCCGGATTGACCCCACCGCGAATTATGCGCCCCCCGGCCGCTTCCGGTGAGATTCTTTCGAAGCCCTCCTTTACCGCCGCGGAGGGAAAGCTGATAGCGCCGGCCGCCCGTAATGCCTTGCGCGATAGAGCTTGCAGTCTCTTGGCTTCCATGTCGTCGAGAAATGGCGCCGGCACCAGGTGAAAGCTCTGCACCAATGGAACATTGGTCTCGCGACAGGCATCCAGCACCGCGGGAAAACGATCGCGCAGGCCGCCATGAATATTCAGCAGGTCCGGCCGCCATCGCCTGATGAATGCAGCCAACTCCGTTGCGCGCCGCCGGAACAACCGCTCCGGATGCCGCCATGAGATCGGTTTGGTGCGCGGTAAGTCGAGCCATACCTGCTCGACTGCCGGATTTCTCGGCCGCGCGATGCCCTTTTCCTTAAGTGAATTCGAGACGATCGCAACGCGATGACCCGCGCGTGCGAATTCAGCGGCCAGATCTTCAACGATTTGCGCCACGCCGCCCAGTGCGCCGAAAGAGTCACAAAGCAGGGCGATTCGTAACCCAGAATCGTTCATGGGTGGGACACAGTAGAAAGCGCTTACCGGAGGGACTCGCGTATCTCGCGCTCAGCACTCCTCCCGGTGCGGCCGGAGAGTAATCTTGCGAGTCCGAGGGGCAGGAAGGTCCGCACAAAACGAAAAATATTTCTGACCCGCCAAGGGTCGAGCCTCAGTGCCCCGGCGAACGCCCGGCGTGCTGATTGGCGGTCGCCCCGCCGCAGCGCTCTCAGGCCGGCGTAGCCGAGGATGCTGCGCGTGGCGCGAATGCGCGCCGCGACCAGTCGGGACGGATCGACGCCATAATATTGCCTGACGAGCCGCGCAAAGGTCGCAGGGTCACTGCCGTGGGGCTGAACTTTAAGCGGTTGGGGAAACCAGGAAAACCGCCACGCCGCCAATGGCTCGGGCACATAGCGGAAATGGCCTTGTTCGCGCAGCCTCAGCCATAGAAACGCGTCTTCGAAGCCGGCGCCTCTGAATTCTTCGACGAAGCCTCCGCAGGCGTCGAACGCCGCGCGGCGGATTAGCGCCGCGCTCGGCATGATCGGCCACATCCGCACGAGAATTTCATCCATCGAGGGAGCGTGGCCATATTCGCCGTGAATCAATGAAGTCCCCAAACTGCGGCCATCGCTATCGATCATCAATAGATTGCCATAAACCATGACGCAATCCGGCTCGGAGTCGAGCAGCACAATCGCGCGGTCCAGCATCCCTGGCAGCCATCGGTCGTCAGCATCAAGGAACGCGAGATACTCGCCGCGCGCGCTTCTGACCCCCGCATTGCGAGCCGCGGCAGGACCGGCATTCGCCTGCCGAATCTGCTGTACGCGGCCATCGTAGGACTCGATAATCGCCGGCGTAGAGTCGGTGGACCCGTCGTCGACCACGATCAGTTCCAGGGCGCGTGAGCTTTGGTCCAGCACGCTGTCGATCGCCTGGCGAAGCGTGGCGGCACCGTTGAACACCGGGATTATTGCCGAGACCTTAATCATGCCAACTTTTTTCACCGACCTAGCATGTGCCGCCGCGCCGCTGTCGCGTCTCGCGTTCTCTGGTGCGCGCGACCCTGTCATGCGCAGTGGTCGACAAGCTTCGAGCAGTGCGCTTGTGGGGGTAAAGGCCACTGGGCACAATCATGCCGAGCCATCAGAGGCGCGGCCGTAGTGCGCCGGACCGGTGCCCTTGCCGCTGACTTTCCAGGCTGATAAGTCGCGCCCGATCAATTCCTCCAACGCCTCGACCTCCGGCAGGAATCTTTGCTTGAGCCGCTTTTCTAGTTCCGCTTCCAGGGGCGGGAATGTCTCCCCACCGTCGAAGCAGAAACGCCACACACCGGCCTGTTCGAGCAGGCGGTCCAGCCAGTAAGCACGGTGCCTTCGCAGCCGATCGCGCACATGACGCGCGTTCTGCGCGAGGCGTCGATTGCGCGGCGCAGTGGGAAAAGAATTGAACCGGCTCGAAGCTACGGAACGCTCGATTGAAAAGCGAGGGATACCGATAAAATTGCACACCGCGTCGAGGTAGCCTTGCGGATCGTGTTCGAGGTCGTCATATAGGCAGATCAGCACATGCTCGCGCCCGAACGTCTCCTGCCATCCGCTGAGATTAAACACATACTGGTTCATCTCCGCAATTTCGCGCGAGCGGGCGATTACCTCCTCGAAACTGGCGCGGGTCCACACGTTATGGCGCATCAGCTTATAGTGCGAATAGGCACGCTCGACCGGCTCGCGAAACGTGCAGATGATCCGGCAATCGGGGATATGCAGCTTCATCCGCTGTCGCGCTTCGGCCGAACTGAAATAGGTGGGACAGATTTCGACGATAGGCGCCGTGGGGGCACAACGGCGGAAGAAGGACTTATACCAATCGATACCGTTGCCATAGTTGCGCAGAAAAAAATCCGTTTCTTTGACGCCATACGGCAAGCCTACATGACCAACCAGCACTTCGTGCAGCCAGGTGGTACCGGAGCGGCCCACCCCCACAGCGATAACGTTCGGCAATTGTCGCGGCCGATTCTCTGTGGGAGCCATCTATGAAGGGTCAAATCTCGATCAGGATGTCGTCGCCCTCGACCTTGACTGCGAAGCACGCGAGCTTCATCGATGGGTCGTCGACATTGCAGCCGGCCGCGAAATCGTACTCCCATCCATGCCACGGGCAAACTACTCGCGTGCCATAAACTTCGCCCTCGCCGAGCGGGCCGCCGCGATGTTTGCAGGCATTGTCGATCGCGTAGAACTGACCGTCGGCAAGGAACAGCGCAATCGTCCGGCCGCCGGCCTCAATCATCTTGCCGCTGCCCTCGGGAATATCGCCGCGGCGCGCGGCTTTGATGAATTGCGCCAATTCGTCCGCTCCTCAGGTGGTGTATTCCGCGTTGATTTTGACGTAGTCGTAGCTTAAGTCACAGGTGGTTACACGTGCGCTCGCCTTGCCCATCTTGAGGTCGAGCGTAAGGCCAAACTCACGCTCCTTCATGTGGGCGCCGGCGTCGTTGAGCGCGTCAACGTTGAGCGCACCGCGGCTGGCGATTTTAATGCCAGCCAGGCTAACCTCGAGCCGCTCGGGATCAAAATCGACTCCGGCCTTTCCCGCGGCCATCGCGATTCGGCCGAAATTCGGGTCGCAGCCGAAGAATGCGGTTTTTACCAAGGGCGAATTCGCGATCGAACGCGCAATCTTGCCGGCGTCGGCTTCTGAACGAGCGCCACGCACCTCGATCGTCACGAGCTTGCTCGCACCTTCGCCGTCCCGCACCAATTCGCGCGCGAGCGCGCCAGCCACATCACCGAGCGCCTTTTCGAAATTCTGGAGATCGCGACCAGCCAAAGGCCGATTTCCCGCCTCACCACTCGCCATCAGCAGCAGGGTATCATTAGTCGACATATCGCCGTCGACTGTGATCGCGTTGAAGCTTCGCGGCAGGACATTTTTCAGCATCGTTCGCAGTTGGGCAGGACGAACCGCCGCGTCGGTCACGATAAACGCCAGCATCGTCGCCATCCGGGGCTCGATCATCCCCGCCCCTTTTGCGCACCCCGCGATGGTGACCCGGGTCCCGCCAGCCCTGACCATCGTCGAAGCTACTTTGGGGTGCGTATCGGTGGTCATGATTGCGCTCGCAAAGTCAGTTAATCCGTCGGGTCTGAGAGCGGCGGCGGCATCTGAAATCCCGGCGTGATATTTCTGCAAATCGTAAAGATGCCCGATAACGCCGGTCGAGCAAGGCGCGACCAGTTCGCTCGCGCATCCGATGGCGCCGGCGAGCGCGTTGCATGAGTCCCGCGCCAGTTGAATACCGGCCTTGCCGGTGAAGCAATTGGCCGAACCTGAATTCGCCGCGACTGCCTGAAGGCGGCCGCTGCCTAGATGCTCCTGCGCGACGATCACTGGCGCCGCCTTAACCCGGCTGGTGGTAAACACGCCCGCCGCGGCAACCGGCGCATCGGCGACGATAATTCCCAGATCCTTGCGTTCAGGTTCGCTCTTGAGTCCGGCGGCAACGCCCGCAAGCCGAAACCCACGCACGACCGCAGGTTCGAGTCGTACCTCCATCAGAGACACCCCTCCCGCTGTCATTTATTACCTGCGATGCGGGCAGTGCAAGCCCGGAGGCCCAGCCGAAGGAAGCTACCTTTTCGCTCTAGCTACGTGAGTGTCTGCACAGGCAGAAGGATGCTGTGGCGGTGCATCGTTGGTATTACGTCCTGGTGAGGCTCAAACGAAGAGGGAACCCTATTAGTGGGCTCCCTCTTCAAACCGACAGACTAACAACCTTCATTAAACAATCATTAAACAAACTATCCAATTATCCAACGGAAAGAGTAGCGAAAATTGAACGCCCTCGTCAAGAACTCTGCTCAAACTGCTCTTTTTCCCCTATCTGATTGAGCAAGTCGTCGTAGAGCTTCCTGGCTTCGCGGGCTGCTCTGATGAGCTCTGAATAACGTTCGGGAATTGCTCCGATCTGACGCAACTGGTCCAAGACCTTTTGGATCGAACTTTGGTAGTCGGGGCCCAAAAACTCGCACAGGTCTATTGCGTCGGACATCACGTTCGCAGTCGTCATGGCCTGGCCCTTGAGGCGGCGCAACGAGCGATGCCTATCAGGATCAACCGTCAGTCGAACAGATCCAATCCTGAATGACTTCCCACCATAGTCGTCTTCAAACACGTACGTCTCGAATTCGTCGATGTTGCGGCCGAAGTAGATCAGCGCACGTCTAGCATTGAACCAGGCCGCCCGAAACCGGTCGCGATGCTGACGCTCCACTAATTGTCGTTGCCTTCGCGCCTCAGGAAAAGCTCCGCCGCCAGCCAATGCAGCAAAAATCCCCAGCCCGATTGTAAACGGATCCGGGTCGAATTTCGGAGCTAAGGCTGAAGGCTCAATTCGTGCAACGAGAACACCTCCTCGTCGCTGCCGAGCCGCGAGTTTTTGCCCACTGTAGTACTCTGTCAATGGTCAGTGATAAAATACTCTGCTCTGATGGAAGTTCAGGGATGCAGGCGTCGTCGCCATGAGCTTTCAGTTATTTCCCGTGGCAGCGTTTGTATTTTTTGCCTGAGCCGCAGGGGCAGGGGTCGTTGCGGCCGACCTTGCCGCTGTCGCGCTTGACGGTTTGCGGCTCGGCGCTGACGGTCTCGCCGCCGTGGCTCATCATGACGCGCTGCGGCCGCGGCTGCTGTTGCTCGATCTGCTGCACGTCCTGCTCGCGCCGCACCTGGACCGAGAAGACTTTCTCGACGACGTCCTGCTGCATCACCCGCATCAGTGCTTCGAACATGTCGAAGCCTTCTTTCTGGTACTCCACCAGTGGATTACGCTGGCCATAGCCACGTAGGCCGATTCCCTCCTTGAGATGGTCCATCGCCAGCAGATGATCCTTCCATAGGGAGTCGAGCGTTTGCAGCGTGACGATCTTTTCAATCTGCCGCATCACCGGTTCGGTGAATTCGGCCTCCCGTTGGTCGTACACCCGATGGACCCGCTCGGAGGCACGATCGATCAAGTCGTCCGGCGTATTGATGTCGGTGCCGTCGCCTTCGCGGAAGCCCGGGCGGAACTTGAACTGACGGAAGAAAGCCTCCTCGATTTCCTTCCAGTCCCAATCCGCGGCATCTTTTTCCTGATCGGCATGGGCGGCGACAATCCCATCGATTAGTTCGTCGCACATGTCGAGGAGGTCTTCCTTGAGCGCCGCGCCGCCCAGCAGTTCGCGCCGCCGATGATAGACGACTTCACGCTGCTTGTTCATGACGTCGTCGTATTCGAGCAGGTGTTTGCGGATATCGAAATTATGCGCTTCGACCTTTTTCTGCGCATTCTCGATCGCCCGCGAAATCCATCGATGCTCGATCGGGACACCATCCTCCATCCCGATACGGCCCATCAGGCCTTTGAGCCGGTCGGCGCCGAAAATCCGCAGAAGGTCGTCTTCGAGTGAGAGATAGAAGCGCGACGAGCCGGGGTCGCCCTGGCGGCCGGAGCGGCCGCGCAACTGATTATCGATGCGGCGCGATTCGTGGCGCTCAGTACCCAGGATATGCAGGCCACCCGCCTTGAGCACCTCTTCGCGTTCGGCAAGGCATTGTTCGCGGTAGCTGGCCACCGCCTGCTGGAAATTTGGATCATCCGCATCCTTGGTGCCGGCCTCGGCCACGGCGAGTCCTTCGGGATTGCCACCGAGCACGATATCGGTGCCACGCCCGGCCATGTTGGTCGAGATGGTCACAGCTTTGAACCGTCCCGCCTGAGCGACGATTTCGGCTTCGCGCTCATGATTCTTGGCATTGAGCACCGAGTGCTTGATGCCGGTTTTTTTTAACTGGTTGGCGACCCGCTCGGACTTCTCGATCGAAACTGTGCCGACCAGCACCGGCTGCCCGCGCTCGTGGCAGTCCTTGATCTCCTCGATCACCGCGTCGAACTTCTCGCTCTCGGTCTTGAACACCACGTCGTGATTGTCGATGCGGATCATCGGCATATTGGTCGGGATCACGACCACGTCGAGATTGTAGATCTCTTTGAATTCTCGCGCCTCGGTGTCTGCGGTGCCAGTCATCCCCGCCAGCTTTTTGTACATCCGGAAGTAGTTCTGGAAGGTAATGGTGGCGAGGGTCTGGTTCTCCGTTTCAATTCGGACGTTTTCTTTGGCCTCGATCGCCTGATGCAGGCCGTCGCTCCATCGCCGGCCGGGCATCAGGCGCCCGGTGAATTCGTCGACAATTACGACCTGGCCGTCTTTCACCACGTATTCCACATCGCGCTTGAACAACGTATGCGCCTTCAGCGCCTGGGTGATGTGATGAAGCAGCAGAATATTGCGAGGATCGTAAAGATTTTCGATACCGAGCAACTGCTCGACCCGGGTCACTCCTTCTTCGGTGAGGGAGGCGGTGCGCAACTTCTCATCGACCGTGAAATGCTCTTCGGCCCGCAGCCGGGGCATCACGCGGTCGACAACGTAATAGGTGTCGGTGGACTCTTCGGAAGCGCCGGAGATAATCAGCGGCGTGCGGGCCTCGTCGATCAGAATCGAATCGACTTCGTCAACGATCGCGTAATGATGTTCGCGCTGGACGTAATCTTCCAGGTTGAACTTCATGTTGTCGCGCAAATAGTCGAAGCCGAATTCGTTGTTCTGGCCGTATGTGATATCGCAGTTATAAGAGTCCTTGCGTTGCTGGTCGGTCAGTCCGTGCACGACTATCCCGACGCTGAGGCCGAGGAAATTGTAGATGCGGCCCATCCATTCAGCGTCGCGCCGCGCCAGGTAGTCATTGACCGTGACCACATGGACGCCGCGTCCGGCCAGTGCATTGAGCACCGCCGGCAAGGTGGCTACCAGGGTTTTGCCTTCGCCGGTCTTCATCTCGGCGATCTTGCGTTGATGCAGCACCATTCCGCCGATTAGCTGAACGTCAAAATGGCGTTGTCCGAGGGTGCGCTTGGAGGCCTCCCGCACGGCCGCGAAGACCTCGGGGATCAGCTCCCACATTGCATCTTCGCGGTCCTCATGCTCCTCGATTGCGCTGACCCGCTCTTTCCATTGCGCAATCAAGGCGCGCAAATCGTCGGCGCTCTTTTGCTCGAACTCGGCTTCCAGTTCGTTGATCCGCCCGACGGAAGGTTGCAGCCGCTTAATTTCACGGTCGTTTTTCGAACCGAAGATCTTATACGATATTTGGGTGAGCGCTGATGCCATTTAAGCGAAATCATCCGAGAGCAGCAGATGCGGAAACTCTTTACCTCGACCATCTCCCGCCAATCACCTTCATCTCGTCTCTCCGGCTGCTGAGCACTCCAGGCGGATGAACTGGCGAGGGTGTTACCCTGGGGCCTATTGTAGCGCTTTGGAATGCGGCTTTCAGCGGTCGATACGCACCGCGGACTCGACCCGGTCACCGATGAATCGTCTGCCGACGCGCACGAAGCGGTCGGGGGTTTCCGTGACGAAAAAGCTTTGAGAGCCGGTGCCGCGCGAGCGCGCAAGCTTTAACGCCGCCAGCCGTTTGCTCACCGCCGCTGCGGTCGCGCCCGCCGAATCAACGATCCTCACCGCCGGACCGAGGACTCGTTCGAACAACCCGCGCAGTAACGGATAATGGGTACAGCCGAGCAGCAGCGTATCGATGCCGCTCTGCTTGAGACTTTCGAGATAAAAGGCCACCGTCCGTTCGGCGATTTCGTTGTCGGTCCATCCCTCTTCCACTAACGGCACCAACAGCGGGCAGGCACGGGTATAAATCTCGGCGTGCGGCCGCAGTGCCTGGATTGCCCGTGTGTAGGCGCCCGAAGCAATAGTGGCCTCGGTGCCGATTACACCGATCTTGCCGCTGCGCGACACTTTGACCGTCGCGGCTGCGCCTGGTTCGATCACGCCGATTACAGGTACCACTGTTTGGCGGGAAATTTCCGCCAACGCCACCGCGCTCGAGGTGTTGCACGCCACCACCAGCATTTTAATTCCCTTGGCGAGCAGAAATTCACTATTCTCGCGCGAGTAACGCAGAATCACCTCATTGGATTTGGTTCCGTAGGGCAGCCGCGCGGTATCGCCCAGATAAATGAAATCTTCTGCCGGCAGCGCTGCGGTCAGCGCCCGTAATACCGTGAGGCCGCCGATTCCGGAATCGAAGACACCTATCGGACGCACGCGGTTGTCGGCCGCCGCGACTCCCGCGCGCCGCCGTCCGTTAAGCGCAGGAGCTTTGGCGTGCGAGCCTGCATTACGGATGGCTGCAGGGATTGGCGGCGCCGAATGCGAGTTCATGTCATCGGCCCGCCAGCCGCGAACCGAGCGCCGCCGGAGTCAGCGGGCTCGCGCCAAAAACCCGGTGGTGCACGCTGGCGGTCTCCATGCACAGGTAGACCGGCAGAGCCGAGCACGCTTTCACTATCCGCTCTCGCAGTTTGGAAAATAGGCGCAGTCGCAACGGAGTGAAAGTCCGGTAGCGGCCGTCCTCGCCGAGTACTTCTTCGCCCAGCAGCATCGCATCGTCAGGAAAACGCCGGCGCGCAGTGGTGCGAAGGCCGGGAGTCATCCGCAGGCCGCCGATGCTGAAGAAGGTGATGGCCTGGGGCGGCACTGCGTCGAACACATTGTCGAGCAAATCAAGGTAATCCTGTTCGGCATCGGAATAGGCGATCAACGGGTCTAGATGAAAACCAACTTTGTAGCCGGCTTCCAGCACCCGCCGGGCTGCGTTAATTCGTGCATGTGGCGGCGCCGTGCGATGTTCACAGGTGGCAAACACCCGCATTGGCGAAAGGCTCCACGAAACCAGCGTGCGGCCACGTGGCTCGAGCGCGAGCAAGTTGTCGATCTCATCAGTTTTGGTCTTGAGCTCGAGCAGCAGGTTCTCATGCTCGGAGAAATAACTGACCAGATCGCGGCTGATACCGGTGAGCGAGTCGAACGCGAGCGAATCAGCCAGTTCACCGGTGCCGACGCGGAAGGCGCGTCCCGAACTACCGCTCGCGAGACGATCGAGTTCTTCGAATGCGTCGTGGTAATTGGCGAAAACCTGGAAGCCCGGATTATTGGCAAGGTGCTCCTGGAGGAAGCAGTAGCTGCAATCCATCGGACAATTCGACGCCAATACCAACACCAGGTAGCCGCAACAGGCGAATTGCGTTGAACTGGCCGGACAGCCCATCAAGAAAGGACTACGCCGCCGCATGACCACCATCCGGCGCTTGCCGGCACCGAATGGATCGCGCGTATCCGCCGGCGATCGCGCCGCAGGCCGGCCGTCGCTCACGTAGCTTACCTGGACCGAAGGGGGAATGCCGCCGACGACCCGCGAGGCCAGCGCGCTGGCACGGCAATTTTCTTCAATCACGACTGCGTCCAGTTCAAAGTTCATTTTTGAAAAGCGCACCTCGCAGACTCGTTAGCTCGCTCCGCCTGCGGCTCCGCTAGTGTTCGTGCATCTTCAAATTCTAACCCGCTATCTGCACCACCAAGCATTGCGGCCAGCCGTACAAACTCGCCAGATTTTGCCTTCAGCCACGCCAGTAGCTCCTCCAGTTCAGCGCTCCCATGTGCGACAATCTCGACCCGCACCTCATCAGAGGCAAGGTCGCGGGGCAAGATTATCTTAATGCCGGGCGGCGCCGTAATTGCGGCAACTTCCTCGGCGAGCCGTGCGCTGGCGCGTCTCAGCCGCGGATATCGCAGCGTCCGAAGTTCATCTAGCAGCGCCCGGGCGCGGCCTGGACCCGAACCGGCCGAATTGAGCACGCGGCGCAGCCTGGGACGGGCAAGAATTTCACCGATGCTTTGAGATTCGCGGACGGCGACTTCTTCAAGCAGGATGAAGCTGGTGATGAATTGTCCGGTACGCATCCTGAGATTCTCGGCGATTTCAAGCAGCCGCGTTCGGCTGGACTCGTCCAACACGAGCCATTTTTCCACGTACATCGCCGGCAACGCCTTCGCGTCCGCCCAGCGGAGAAGTCGGCGCTCAACTTCTACCGAGTTCATTATCCTGGTTCCGCGAATCGATTGAGGCGACGTCATATGTCCGGGCGAGATTAGTGCGCATCGCCTCAATTGCGCATTCGAGTGAGCTGTCGGGTAGTCGTCTCCATGCCTGGTCGGCCATCTCGGCGAGAGGGGCAATCGAGCCCGCTTCCGTGGTATTGCCACGGCGGGCCGCTCCACTGGCATAGATGCCGCACTTTTCAATCAAGACGTTGCAAACAGCCTCGCGACGTTGGCCGTTGAGCTCGTTGCGCAGGCGAAGTTTGAGTAAGGCGCGGATCCTGAAGCGATCGAGCGCCGGCACCGTGGCCGAGAGCTGTCCGCGATGACCAGCGCGCCTAATCACCAGCGGCTCAGGCAAAAGCTCGACCTGGTGTTCGAGCAACACCCGCAGCCACAGGTCGTAATCCTCCGCTGCTCGCATATCCTGGTCGAATCCGCCCAGCTCACGGAATAGGCTCGTGCGCATAATTACCGCCGACGGGCTGATGAGGCAGGTGCACAGTGAGTCAAAGAAAAAATCGCCGCGGCGTTTGCGATGGCGTCGGCTCGGGTTTACGCGAACTCCGCGGCGCATCCAGATTTCTTCGGTCTGCGAAATTACGCACCCCGAATTCTTTCTCATCTGCGCTATTTGGCATTTTAGTTTATCCGGCATCCATAGGTCATCGGAGTCAAGGAAGGCGACGAGCGGCGCGCTGGCCTCGGCTACGCCGCGGTTTCTGGCTGCTGCCGGCCCTTGATTTTCTGTTCGCAGAATCCGTGCTGGACGATGCGCAGCTTCCAATGCCTCTGCCAAGCCCGGCAATCGCGCGGCGGTTTCGTCAGTTGAACCGTCGTCAACGATTATCAGTTCTAAGTCCACGCCACGTTGCGTCATCACCGAGGCGACCGCCTCTGCCAGCATCGGCCAACGATTGAAAGTGGGAATGACAACGCTGACTTCTGCTGTCATCAGGAATCGTCACTAGCTTGCGTCGTTGCTTGTCCTGTTACACTCGGCACGTCTGTGCGGTGCGGTGATACAACATCGAGTATTTGGCGCCGCAATTGGTCGATACCCTCGCCCGTCGTGGCGGAGCATATTATGGGAGCAGCTCCAATTTTCTCGAAGCGCCGCAATGCAGGTCCACGCTCGGCTCGGTTGAGTTTATCGCACTTGGTCGCAACGACGATTAAATGAGCGTCGTTCCCAACCCGGGACAACCGATTTTGAAGAAACCGGGCAAGCGTGAATTCCTCCTGCTGAGGTCCGCGGCGCGCGTCGACGATCAATACCAAGGCTTTTAGATTGTGCCCCTGGCGCAGATACTGTTCCATCAGGCGGCCAATCTTCTCGGCTTCCGCACGTGCCATTTTGGCGTAGCCATATCCCGGCAAATCGACCAGAGCGAGGCGGTCGCCGACCGTGAAAAAGTTCAGGCAGCGTGTGCGCCCTGGCGTCTTACTGATTCGAGCCAGGTTTTTCCGTCGGGCCAAAGCGTTCAGCAGCGAGCTTTTGCCAACATTGGAACGCCCGGCGAGTGCAATTTCGGCCCGCTTCCAGCGCGGGCATTCCGCGATTGTCAGAGCCGAGCACAAGAATTCCGCTTCAAGCCTCAATGTATCCCGTCCTGTTGCCGCAGCCTCTCAACGTCCAAAAATCCCGACGAGTTCAGCGCTGCCAAGAACATGCCCTTTCATCGCCGCCTCAACCTGCTGCGCTGTTGCCCCCGGCTTGAGCTCGAGTTTCTGATTCAGGGCATACAGCCGAAACTGGTAATGGTGCGGTTTGCCCGGTGGCGGACAAGCTCCGGTATAACCAATCGCACCGCGACCATTTACGCCTTGTTCTCCGTCCTCCACCGAGGCTGACGCTGACACTCCCTCCGGCAAACCTTTGACGGTTGGAGAAAGATTATAGACCACCCAATGGACGAATGTGCCCATAGGGGCATCGGGATCGTCGAGAATAAGGGCGAGCGAGCGTGCAGTGGGGGGAACGCCGGTCCATTTCAATGCGGGTGATTTGTTATCCCCGGAACAGGTGTACCGCTCGGGAATCAGGGCCCCATTTTCAAAAGCGGAGCTGGTAAGAGTCAAAGCCGGGTCCAGGTCAGCGGGTGCGATGGTTCGCAGGAGCAGGATTAGGGCAAGTCCGATGACCTGGAGCATAAGGCATGTGAGTGGCCTAAGGCGCATGTGGACATACCTCGCGGTGGTTGGGTTGAATTTGTAACGTCTAAGTAATATAGGAAGATTCTACATCGTATTAACAAGCATGCAGTAATTTTTGGCCCTGAAAGGCTCAAAGCACCGAATCATAGTCGCCTATTGACCGCCATCGTGCTCTTCTGTACGTTCGATGCCGTCAAGCTAGGCAGACTGAAGCAGTTTACACCAAAACGACTGAAGGAGTGGCCGACTCCGGGGGACGCTGCGGCCAACGGCCAAGGAGAAACCAACATGCCCGAACCTAAATACACCTTGCCTCGCGTGATGACCGTCCGGGATTTGTCCGCTTATCTTCGCGTACATCCTTCGACGATTTACAAGCTGCTGCGACGCGGTGAATTGCCGGGCTTCCGAATTGGAACGGATTGGCGCTTCAACGCGGAAGTCATCGACCGATGGTGCCTGGAGCGCAACATGAAGCCAGGCGAGGAACCACACGGCAGTTGATGACGCGCCGCTGCGCTTAGGCCCATCTCGACATATCAACTGGCGGTTCCCTGGACTGAATGTTCGGAACACCCGCAATGATGTGGCTACCGGAGCCTGATACCCGCGCCTCAGGTGGCTCTCTCAAGAATGACCTGAGGCGCGGGTTCCGCGCACGGCCGGAGATTGATTCGTAGCGAATGTGAGAAGTTCGACCCTCACGGAAGCAAAGTTAGCGCTTCCTCTGCACACCTCAGGAGGCGCCTTTTTGGTCGGAAGGCGCCGAAGATGGGCCCCGCTAGCCGATTCGCCCGAGCATTACGCCAGCGATCAACGCTGCCAGAACATAGGCCGTGGCAAACGCGAAGATTCGTTCGCGCTCCTTTGGGAAGTGGGCCAGACCGGATTGTCAAAAGCACAGCGAGCTGTCGGCAGCCTCAGCGGGTCTAGGAAAGTAAGCTAAGCCAAGTAGAGGCGCGCTTTATAATGCCCATCCGGGAGCTTCAGCAGCGGGCACGGTATAGCGGCAAAAAGTTCCTGTCCTGATGCTTCGAGTCAGAAATTCCGCTAGCGCCGGATCGTGTTGATCGATTTTTTGTATAGCGGCCCGGATGGCTTTGGTAACGGCGACGCGAGCCCGGTCAGGTATCGAAGCGGCTCGTCGGCTGCGTCCGCCCAAACCGGCTGCACGCCTGAGGGCCTGAACAATCGCATCCTTCTCGGCTTCCAATGCGACCGCCTTGGAGATCTGCCCGGTGCGCTTCGAATCCTCGAGCTCTGCCCGAAGCTCAAAAATCCGGTGGCGATAAGCCGATTTCGCCTTTGAATCCAGGACCTCACCTGCGTCCGTAAGAGCGAAAGAAGCGGCGTCAGAATCGGGCACGCCGTTCGGTCTCGGATTCCTCGATGGCCTTGCCGCGCAAGCTCAAACACATGAATCGCGTTGTTCGGCTGAGTCAATAGCTTGTGAATATAGGAAAGGCCTTTCGCATGTCTAAGGCGGACCGCGTGTCCGTTATAAACTATGGTCCAGAATTCTCCCTCACGATAAAAAGCGCAACTATGGTCATCCGCGGATCGGGTAGCGGGTGACAGCGGTGCTGGCGTCGTAAACCTATCCCGCTGATAACTATCTTTCGTTTCCAGGTTCCCGATAAGAGAGACTAATCGAGAATATCCAATCTGTCGCGCTGTCGAATGAGCTTGGGCCAGCAAGGCTTGCGCTCGCTTCCGATCTGGGGTGTCTCGTCCCCTCGACAGAAGCATCCGGGCGTACTCGTATTGCGTATCGGCGAGCCAGGGTATCGCTCCCATAGATTCGTTAACCGCCAGTGCGTGCTCGAAATGCTTCTCAGCCTGCTCTAGTCGGTTAGTTACAGTGGCTAATTTGCCGAGATAGGTAGCTGCGCAACCGAAAGAAGCTGCGTGGAATAGCGTGATATTCCGGTCCTCGAACGGCGAGAGCAAGTCGTACAAGATAGCGGCCCGTTCACGATCGGCAACGAAGGTGGACACTTCACTCAGAAGCATCACAGCTACGAGCCAATCCGTACCCCTTCTTGGTATACATGCGAAATGATCCGCGCTGAGAAGGACTAGTGCTCTCCGAGCGTTATCTTCCTTGCCGAGCTCCGCCCAGGCTACGAGCGGTGGCTAACGCCGCGGCAATTCAGGGGCAGGTTCGGGCCCAGCCGGAGCGCCGACGGAACCATCTACGTCGGCTCGGACGACGACAACCTCTGCGCGATCAATCCCAGCGGCACTAAGAAGTGGAAGGTCCTCACCGGCTCTCTCGTCCGATCGTCGCCGGCAATCGGCGCCGACGGAACGATCTACGTCGGCTCAGACGACGGTGACCTTTACGCCATCAAGTAAGCGCCTGCGCAGCCGTCGAAGGCAGGCGAAAGTACGCGGATGCTGCATAACATTCGAATAGATCAACGGCGACGATGATGGCAAGGGCGGGCGCGAGGCGTCGGTTGCGCGCCCCGCGGTCTCCACGATTCTACTAGGGCCCATCGGGGGCCGCGAAGGCAGGCACTCCCAGTTGGGCGTGAGAGGGCAGGATCTAGTCCCTCCGATTTAACTCAATTAACATCCACCCGAAGCCGACGATCAGTACCAGCGCGCTGCCGGTGGGCGAGGTCGGGGTGGCTTACAGCACGACGGTGGTGGCGACCGGTGGCATCAAGACGTACAGTTCGTTGGTGGTGAGCGGGGCGTTGCCGGCGGGTCTGCTTCTCAATGCGGGCACCGGAGTGATCAGCGGGACGCCGACCGCTGCGGGCTCCAGTTTCACGCTCAAGGTGACCGACAAGAACTTGCAGAGCGGCACCGGAGCGCTGTCTATCAGCGTTCGCCCGAAGCCGACGATCACAACGGCCGGCCTGCCAGTGGGCGAGGTCGGGGTTGCCTATCAGGCGTACCCGGTCGTAGGCGGCGGGATTACGCCCTACACGTGGTCAATAGTGAGTGGCGCACTGCCGCCCGGTTTGAGCCTGAATGTGAGCACCGGCGCTATCAGCGGAACACCCACGACAAGCGGCAGCAGCAGCTTCACCCTTTCTAGCTTTGCACCTGAGAATCGGCCAAAGTACGAACGGGTGACATTGTCACCCGTAACAGCCAGCGCGCCAAAACCCTATAATTCAAAAGCGGCACGATCACCGCGACTCTGCCGGAGCTGCCCGATGATTCTTACGCCTGTTCCTTTGCTCACCGTTGGGTGAAGCCTCGTTGAGTTCCACGCGCCGAGGTGGATGGATTCAGATAGATTGGATAGATTCGGCTCGATTCGGATAGATTCACATAGCCAACTCGGGACCCAGATACGGGAGCTCCGCGCCAGCGCCAGAAACGTGCTGACAAACAATCCGCTTCTGCCGAGCTGCGGAATTCCGTGAAGATTGGTGACAAGAATGGGCAGATCGCGCAAAAGGTACTCTCAATCAGTGTTCAGCCGAAGCCCGACCATCACTAGCACCACGCTGCCGATGGGCAAGGTCGGGGTGGCCTATAGTGCAGCAGCGACTGCGAGTGGCGGGTAACCTACACCTGATCAGTGGCGATCGGAGCGCTGCCGGCCGGTCTGAGCCTGAACGCGGGCACCGCGGTGATCAGCGGGACGCCGACTGGGAGCGGCAGCAGCTTCACACTCAAGGTTACTGACAGCAAGGCGCAGAGCGGGCAGAGAGCCCTCTCGATCAGTATCCAGCCAAAGCCGTCGGTCACTGCGAACAAACACCTGGAGTCCGGCGAAATGCGCTGTTGCCACTGCCGAGAAATATCGGTCCAGAGGCTAGCGCTAGCCTATTCGCCCGAGCAGTACGCCAGCGATCAAGGCTGCCAGAACATAGGCCGTGGCAAACGCGAAGATGCGGTCGCGCTCCTTTAGGAAGAGGACAAACGTAAAGGCGACGCGGCCCAGTGGTACCAGGGTCAGCACCAGCAGGCCGATCGTCATAATCGAATGCGGGTCACCTCT
>WNFC01002828.1_pt1 | contig 18708 bp, 17 predicted proteins | sample 5400541 | NCBI WGS metagenome assembly WNFC01 (sample SAMN13153342, study PRJNA577476) | soil metagenome | isolation source: 120 cm saprolite under Douglas fir tree site 2 hole 2 replicate 1 | place: USA:California | collected 2015-04-18 | reverse complement strand
GACGTTGTGCTCGAGCTTTTTGAGGTACACACGTCCGTCGGGATAGCAAGGCGTCGTGACTGGGGGGAAGATGCCGTGGAGGAGCATGAGATTCAGGTCAGTGACAACAGTCCTCGATCTCGATTGTACGGCATGAGTTTAGCGCCAAAGAGTGAGCATGGCACGATCGTGGCACGATCGTGCAATTGACTGGCGAAAAAAACCGGGATAGCATCCGCCGCGTTTAGGACACCTCGTGATTTTGAGGTTCTGGAAGGCGATATGAAGGGATTTCTTGTGGGCATCTCCAATACTGTTGATGCTGAGGTCAGTCGGCGCACTTGGGGCCAGTATATTTCTTTCTCCGAACAATGGCAGCGGAGGTAACTTTGGATTTGCGACAGGTGGGTTCAGCGGAGGAGCGGGCACTGGCTTCAGCTCTTTAACGATCAGGGATAGTCGCCCGGCGCGACATTCGGAGGAACTGCGGATATTTTCTTTGACTCGAGCAGTGGTTTCGCCGACATCGGCGGTGTCTCCTATGGCCCAGACGACCTCCAGTTCTGCTGCGGTACTCTGACCCTCAGCGGCTTCACTTTGCGACCAACGACAAGAGCTTCAGCATTTTAGTCCAAGCCAACTTCTCGGCTGTGGCGAATCATCGGCAGCCTCGGTCAAACGTTTGGAATTGGAACAAGTGGAATCGGGGAGATGACGTTTCACTTCGACCCAAACGTGGGACTCTACTTTGCCTCTCTAGTACTGTTTAGCGATACTACGGTGCTTCCCAATACTCCTGAGCCGGGAAGCCTGGGATTCATGGATACGGGACTGATAGGCGTCCTAGGCGTTGCGCGGAGAAGGCTCTGGATTTGAAGTTTTCTCCGAGCGGTGGGTTAAGCCGGAAGGCTAATTTCCCTTAAGGTGATGCCTGCCTAGAAGTGTGGACCCTTTCCGCGTGTAAGTGTTGCAGCGCTCTTACATTTACCTCACCACGCTGCAATGCTGCAATTCCTTCAGCGGCGGCGCGGGCTGCGGCCAGGGTGGTGATCGTGGGGATGCGGGCTGTGACTGCCGCGCGGCGGATTGCCTTCTCATCGAAAAACGGATCGGGGCCCTGAGGAGTGTTGATGATGAGCTGAATGCGGTCGCCTTTGATCAAGTCAACCACGTTAGGCCGTCCCTCCTTGACTTTATAGACGCGCTCGACTGCCATATTCGCTTCTTCGAGAATATCGGCCGTTCCTGCGGTGGCGACCAATTTGAATCCCATGTCCACGAATTTGCGGGCGACGTCGGCGACGTGCGGTTTGTCGTGATCGGTGACGCTGACGAACACGCAGCCCTGGGTCGGCAGCTTTTGTCCGGCGGCGATTTGGGCTTTGGCAAAAGCTTCGCCGAAATTGTCGGCTACACCCATGACCTCGCCTGTGGACTTCATTTCCGGGCCAAGAACCGTGTCCACGCCGGGGAATTTGTTCCAGGGAAAGACCGGGGATTTCACGTAAAAGAACGAGCCGGTATCGAGATCTTTTTTCTGCTCGATATACTCGGACAAGAATTCGCGGAGTTTGCGGCCGGTCATCAGCCGCGCAGCGATCTTGGCCATCGGAATTCCGGTGGCTTTCGAAACGTAAGGGACGGTGCGTGAGGCGCGAGGGTTGACTTCGAGCACGTAGACTTTGCCGCCGTCATGCCCATTGCCGGAGGTGTATCCAGAACGTGGGATCGCAAACTGGACGTTCATCAGCCCCACAACTTTCAGCGCCCGCGCCAGTTTGAACGTGTACTCGCGCATTCGGGCTAGCAGGTGCTGCGGAATATCCACTGCTGGGAGTACACAGGAGGAATCGCCGGAGTGGATGCCGGCTTCTTCGATGTGCTGCATTATGCCGCCGATGACCACATCTTCGCCGTCGGAGAGCGCGTCCACGTCAACTTCGATTGCGTCTTCGAGGAAATGGTCAATCAGCACCGGGCGGTCCTGCGAATATTCAACTGCCTCTTTCATGTAGCGGACGACGGTTTCCTCGTCGTAGGCGATGACCATGGCGCGTCCGCCGAGCACATAAGAAGGACGGACGAGGACGGGATAGCCGATTTTGGCGGCACCGGCTACGGCTTCTTCCAAAGACGCGGCCATGGCACCGGGCGCTTGCGGGATACCGAGTTCATCGAGCAGCTTACCGAAGCGCTTGCGATCTTCGGCGAGGTCAATGTATTCAGGAGCAGTGCCGATGATCTTCACGCCTGCGGATTTCAGAGGGAGCGCAAGGTTCAGCGGAGTTTGTCCGCCGAACTGGACTATTACTCCGACCTCGGCACCTGTCGCCGATTCATGTTCGCAGATGGCCAAAACGTCTTCGATGGTCAGCGGTTCGAAGTAGAGGCGGTCGCTGGTGTCGTAGTCGGTCGAAACCGTCTCGGGATTGCAGTTGACCATGATGGTTTCGTAGCCGTCTTCGTGCAGTGCGAACGAGGCGTGGCAGCAGCAGTAATCGAATTCAATTCCCTGGCCTATTCGGTTTGGGCCGCTACCCAGGATGACGACTTTTTTCTTGTCGGTGGGCGCGGCCTCGTCTTCTTCTTCGTAAGTGGAATACAGATACGGAGTGTAGCTTTCGAATTCGGCGGCGCAGGTGTCCACGCGCTTGTACACCGGCTGCACTCTGTGCTTTTTGCGCAGGTGCCGAATTTTTTCCTGATCGCCTTTGCCGCTCAGGCGCCAGGTTCCGGCGAGGCGGCCGTCAGAGAATCCCATACGCTTGGCATCGCGCAACACCTCGGTCGGGACGGATTCGATCGGGTGCTTCTCGACTTCGAGCTGCATATCGTTAATTTCTTTGAGTTGGTAGAGGAACCAGGGGTCAATCCCAGTCATCTTGGCGACTTGCTTGACGGTGTGTCCCTGGCGGATGGCGTATCGAATGTAGGAAAGGCGCTCAGGATGCGGCGTCACCAGTCGCTGCGTGAGAATCTTCGGCTCGATCTTCTCCGACCCCACTCGCTTGCCAGTGTCGAGCGCGCGAATGCCTTTCATCAGCGCTTCTTTGAAGGTGCGGCCGATGGCCATGACTTCGCCGACGGACTTCATCTGCGGGCCCAGGCTTTCGTCGGCACCGGGGAATTTTTCGAACTGCCACTTGGGAATTTTGACTACTACGTAATCGAGCGTCGGCTCGAAGCAGGCCGGGGTTTTGCGGGTGATGTCATTGGGAATCTCGTCGAGGGTGTAGCCGACAGCGAGCTTGGCCGCGATTTTCGCGATTGGGAAACCCGTCGCTTTCGACGCCAACGCTGACGACCGCGAGACACGCGGGTTCATTTCGATAACGACCATTCGCCCGGTGGTGGGATGAACGCCGAACTGAATATTTGATCCGCCAGTCTCCACGCCGATTTCGCGGATGACGGCGATAGCCGCATCGCGCATAGCCTGGTATTCGCGGTCGGTGAGCGTTTGCGCCGGAGCGACGGTGATGGAGTCGCCGGTGTGCACGCCCATGGGATCGAAATTCTCGATGGAGCAGATAATGATGACGTTGTCTTTCAGGTCACGCATCACTTCGAGCTCGTATTCTTTCCAGCCCAGGACAGATTCTTCGATCAGCGCCTGGTGCACGGGAGAGAAATCGAGTCCGCGGGCGAGGACTTCGAGCAGTTCTTCGCGGTTGTAGGCCATGCCCCCGCCGGATCCTCCAAGAGTAAACGACGGACGGACGATCACTGGGAATCCGATCTTTCCGGCGAATTCGAGGCCGTCTTTCAGATTGGTTACCAACGCGGATTTCGGTACATCCAGGCCGATCCGCTGCATCGCGTCTTTGAAAACGAGGCGATCTTCGGCTTTGTTGATGGCGTCGATGTTGGCTCCAATGAGCTTGACGTTGTATTTCTCAAGCACGCCGCTTTCAGAAAGTTCGATAGCGAGATTCAGCGCGGTCTGACCACCAACAGTTGGAAGAACGGCAAATCCTGCGCCGGGAGAAAGCTCACGCTCGACACGAATAATTTCTTCCAGATACTCGCGTGTGAGCGGCTCGATGTAAGTGCGGTCGGCAAACTCGGGGTCGGTCATGATGGTGGCCGGGTTCGAGTTGGCCAGCGCCACTTCGTATCCCTCGGCCTTGAGCGCCTTGCAGGCCTGCGTGCCGGAGTAATCGAACTCGGCGGACTGCCCGATGATGATGGGGCCGGAGCCGAGGATCAGGATTTTGGAGATGTCAGTTCGTTTGGGCATTGAATTTATTTACTTAACTCTGTCATCCCGACCAAGTCAGTTGATTGGCTTTGCCAATCAACTGGCGCGTGGAGGGACCTGCTGTTTCTCCGACGTAAATTGATGCCGCGTGTACCACTCCCCCGCGAGGTCTTCCCAAGTAGGGTTCTTCAGTGATATCAGCCAGTCTTTCTTCACGCGACTCCATCGCTTCAGCTGCTTTTCGCGATCGATCGCCTTCGCGACTTCATCGAACGATTCGAAGAAAACCAACCGATGGCACTTGTACGTTTTCGTGAAACCATCAATCAGGATCACCGATGCGATGTAGTTCGGGTTCTCTATGCTGCTGTTATTCGCTTGGACTTGAAGACTTCGTGAAGAGATCACAGATTGTCCCTGGAGCAACGGTACGGCCAGGACTCCCATCCATCCGAAGATTGCTATCGTCGATTTCATATTTCACCAGCAACTGACAACTGATCACTAGCCACTGCTTTTCCACTCCTCCATCATCTTCACGAAGTCTTTGAATAAATAATGCGAGTCGTGGGGTCCGGGGCTGGCCTCTGGGTGGTACTGGACGCTGAACAGCGGTAGGTTGCGGTGGCGCAGGCCTTCTAACGTCTGGTCGTTCAGGTCCATGTGTGTCAGTTCGACTTCGGATTGCGGCAGCGAGTCGGGATCAACTGCGAAATTGTGGTTGTGGGCGGTGATCTCGATTTTGCCCGTGTTGAGTTGCTTCACAGGATGATTGCCGCCGTGGTGACCGAATTTCAGTTTGAAAGTCTTGCCGCCTAGGGCGATGCCGGTTAGCTGATGTCCGAGGCAGATGCCGAAAATGGGCTGGCGTCCCATGAGGCGGCGGATATTGTCCACCGCGTAGGTGCAAGGTTCGGGATCGCCGGGGCCGTTGGAGAGGAAAACGCCGTCGGGTTTCAGCGCGAGAACGTCTTCAGCGGGAGTCTGCGCAGGGACGACTGTGACCTTGCAGGCTTCGCTACGTAACTTACGTAGAATGTTTTGTTTAATCCCAAAATCATAAGCTACTACATGAAAGCGAGCCGGCTGATCTTTTACACCGACGACTTCTATCGGTTCGTGCGATCGTTCGCCGACTTCCCAGACGTATGGGCGATTGGTCGTGACTACTTTTGCGAGATCCAAGCCGTCCATCTTCGGAATAGAGTTGGCTTTTACGATCAACTTGTCGGCGTCAGTTTCAATTGTCGAGACTACGCCGCGCATGACCCCGTGATCGCGCAGATGGCGAACCAGACAACGCGTATCAATATCGGCGAGGACGGGAATCTTGAACTGCTCGAGATATTCTTCGGCGACTTGTTGCGAGCGCCAGTTGGAGCTGACCCGCGAGAACTCGCGCACGATCAGTCCTTCAATGTACGGGCGCGTGGCCTCGTTGTCTTCGGAGTTGGTGCCGTAGTTGCCGATTTGAGGATTGGTTAAAACGACGATCTGTCCGGCGTAGGAGGGGTCGGTGAAAATTTCCTGGTAGCCGGTAATGGAAGTGTTAAAAACGACTTCGCCGTAGCATTCGCCTTTGGCGCCGTAGCCTTTGCCTCGGAAGACCCTTCCGTCTTCCAGCGCAAGGATGGCTTGCATTAGCTCTCCGGGGAGTGGATTTTTTGAATTCTAGCAGGGATGAGGGAAAGGCGAAAGAAGCTTTTAGCCGTCAGCTCTGAGCTTTTAGATGAAGCGGGTTTGATTTTGCTAAAAGCTAATCGCTAACGGATCACGACCAACGGCTGGCGGTCACGCCATCTACCCTGTCTGCATCCAATCCAGTAGAATTGGACTGCAATGCGGGAAGCGCCTGACACCAACCTCGCGAATACTGCTATCTCTAAACCGGAACCGCCCCGTCGCACCGCGACTTTTGTGTCCGCGTGGGTGCGCGATCTGCTGATTTCTCTCGGGATCTCGGCATTTATCATTGTGTTCCTCTACCAGCCGGTGAAAGTCGAAGGCACTAGCATGATGCCTTCGCTCGAAGACCAGGAGCGCATCTTCATCAACAAGTTCGTTTATCGTCTGGAGCCCATCCAGCGCGGTGACATCGTTGTCTTCCGGTACCCCCGCGATCCTGCCAAGAGTTTTATCAAGCGCGTAATTGGAGTTGCAGGAGACCACGTGCGTATCGAAGATGGCAAGGTTTATCTCAACGGCAAGCTGGTCTCAGAAGATTACGTTCCGCGCGCCTACGAAGACGAGCGTTCTTATTCTGAAATCGTCGTGCCGCCGGATTCCTATTTCGTGCTGGGCGACCATCGCAGTTTGTCGAATGACAGCCGCGACTTTGGACCTGTGGACGCCAGCTATATTTACGGTAAAGCCGTGTTCGGATACTGGCCAATGGAAAAAGTCGGAAGACTGCGGTAGCACAGGCGGAGGCGAAAACCCTATCGCGTCATCCTTACCAGTCGGCTGGTAATCGAAGGAGTCTTCTCCAACAAGGACAGCACCGGCTTGCGGACTACGCCCGGCCAGCGAAGCATTCGGCGTAGCCAGGAAGAAGCACGGAAGACCGGGGCTAACCGCTGCTTGTATAGCCTGCAATACTCCACTGTAGCCTGTTCTAGCGAGTGATCTCCGCGGAAAAAATCCTCAAGACGTTCTGCAGCAAGAGCACCACTACGCAAGGCAAGGGAAATTCCATCCCCAATAAAAGGATCGACGAATGTCGCGGAATCGCCTATCTGGATCATTCCACCCTGCACCGGTTCCGGCTGATGAAACACCAGGGGCGAAGTGCTGACTGGAGCCATCATCGGTTCCCAGCCCCGGCTTCGCTCTCGCAATTCAGGATGACGAAGCAAGACTTCCTGCAGCGTGATGGCAATGTCCGTACGCACCATGGCGCACGCGTTGATGACCACACCAGAGCCGTTCTGCCCAGCAAAGCGAACCGGTTGTACTCCGCAATACCCGCCGTCAAAGAAATACAAATCCACAGACGCCGGCGCGGACGCCTCGCGAAAATGGGCCTTGACTCCGACCCACCGTTCTTTACTAACACCAGCACGGCTAACCCCAGCACGCGTCGCGGAACTGGTGAGGTTCGACCAACGCCCAGTCGCGTTAATCAAGGCTTTGCCGTGGAAGCACTCGCCTCGCGTCGTTACCTTGAACGGACCCGTGCCCTCTATTGCTTCCACAGTGCACTCCGCACCGGCCTCTACCCCGCTTTGGATACACGAGTCCCAAAGCGCAGAATCCATATCGAAACGCGTGATGCTTGCGGCTGGAGGGCTGATTTCGGCTTCGAGTTTCGCGCCATCGGCAAAGATTCGACCTCGATCTATTCGCATTGCCTCGGAAACCAAGTGCCGCTGGTCGGGCGCCAGTAGGTTGTGCAACAGATCAAGCGACTCGGCAGACACGAATTCTCCGCAGACTTTATGCCGCGGAAAACGGCCGCGCTCAAGCAGCAGCACTCGTGCGGCGCCGCGCACAGCGCTGATAGCGGCTGCGCAACCTGCCGGGCCAGCGCCAACGACAATCAGATCGTAGATCATGCTGCTTTAGGCTCTTGCTTCCAAGCGATTACGCCCATGCGGAAAAGATAATGCTGTTGCGCTTCAACGCTTGCAGCTGCCGCAAGATGCAAGATCCGACGCATTTCTGGGATTGTGTAGGCTTGCCACACTGATGCGGGCGCGTCGTTTCGTGTTATGCGGCTGCGATAGAGTGGCACTCCGGCATAAGCCAGCGCGAGATGAAGCGGATGTCGTATGAGATCGTTTACCAGGAAGGCCACTCGGCAGACGCGCAACGCTTCACGAAAAAACTCTGTCGCCTGCTCAGGAGAGAGATGGTGGACGAACAATGAGCACGACACCAGATCGAAGGCAGAGTCGCGAAACGGCAAGCTTAAGGCGTCTGCGGCGATTTTCGGCATAGTCCCATTCTTGGGGAGATGAGAGAAGGCGCGATCCAACAGGGTAATTCGCAGACGAATGCCCGACCGCTCGAATTCCTTTCGCAGGGTGTTGGGAACAAACCCATCGCCGCCAGCCACCTCCAGCCACGAAAACTCGGTCTTCCCAGTTTGTCGCGTGACCCTACTGAGCAATTTGCGGCTGGTGGCAATGCCTCCAAACCAGCGATTGAACCAGCGCAGATCGGAAAGTGAATCGGAAATCTCTTTTGGCGTCCCGGAGTCGGTGTCCAGCAATTCGGGAGTAGGCCGTCTTTGCATCGGCAGGATTTTAGCGGATGAGAGGACTTGGAGTGTCATCCAGCGTTGACGAGCTTCTCTCCCCGTGGTCAGGTGTGACTCGCCCTACACTTCCGCCAGCTCTTCTTCAAGCAGCTGCTTGCTATACAGGTCGGTATAGTAGCCATTCAGGGCTAACAGCTCGTCATGGGTGCCAAATTCGACGATGCGCCCGCCGCGCAGGACGGCGATGCGATCTGCGTTTCTCACCGTGGAGACGCGATGAGAAATGAAGATCGTCGTTCTCCCTTGCATGACCTCCCGCAGATGGTTCAGGATTTTGTCCTCGGTGTGCGTATCCACGCTGGAAAGAGCATCATCGAGAACGAGGATTCTCGGATTACGAATCAAAGCGCGGGCAATCGCGGTGCGCTGTTTCTGTCCGCCGGAAAGTGTAATTCCGCGCTCACCGACCAACGTTTTGTACTTCTCGGGAAAGTTTTCAATTTCAGTAGCAATATTGGCTGCGTCGGCCGCCCAGCGCACATCTTGATCGCTGGCATTTTGGACGCCAAACGCAATGTTCTCGCGGACCGTCTCGCTGAAGAGAAAAGTTTCCTGGGGCACGAACCCAATATTATGGCGCAGGTTTGCCAATGAATATTCCAGGAGCGGTCTTCCGTCGATCAGCACCGAGCCCGGCTCAGCGTCATAGATTCGCGGAATCAGGCTGACCAGCGTCGTCTTGCCAGATCCGGTGGGGCCAACGATCGCCAGGCTGCTTCCCGCGGGAATGTGCAGATTGATGTCGTGGAGGACGGGTGTGCCGTTGTAAGCAAAATTCAAGTTGCGAAACTCGATGTCGCCGCGTAAGTCTTCACCTAGGGACGAGGTGCGTATTCCGGGCGCATCGGTGATTTCGGGTTTCTCCATCATTAGATGGTGGATGCGTCCCAGCGAAGCGGTGCCGCGCTGGAAGATGTTGATCACCCATCCCAAAGCAATAATCGGCCAGGTGAGTTGCACCATGTAAGTATTGAAGGCTACAAAATCACCAACCGTGATCCGGTTGTGCAGCACTTCCCTTCCGCCGAGCCATAACACCAACACAATCGCCAACCCGAGCATGGTCTCGAGCGTTGGCCAGAGCATGCCCATCAAACGCACCAGCTTCAAGCTGCGGGCAATATATTCGCGATTCGAGGTCTCAAAGGCGGCGATCTCGGCTTGCTCCTGCGCATAGGCCCTAATCACTCGAACACCGGAGAAATTTTCCTGCGCCCTCGCCGATATATCAGAGAACATCGCCTGGATGCGTTCGAAGCGTTCGTGAATTCGCCGCCCAAAATACTGAATCACAATGCTGACAACCGGCAGGGGCAAGAACGCGTAGATCGTCAGACGGTGGCTGATATGCCACATGAAAGCGAGCGCGCCGGCTGTAAACACAAGGGTATTAGCGGAATACATAATCGCGGGACCGAGCAGCATGCGCACCGCGTTCAAATCGTTGGTCGCCCGCGCCATAATGTCGCCAGTGCGCGTGCGCTGATAAAAGCTGTAGGAAAGGCCTTCCAGGTGGCGGAAGAGATCGTTGCGGAGATCGAATTCAATTTCGCGCGAGACGCCGATCACAATCCATCGGGTGAGAAACTGAAAAACTCCCTTGGACACAGCTACCGCCAGAAGCAGCAGAGCGTTGACTCCGAGTTTGTGCGCGGTCACGGGGCCGCTTTGCAGGTCGTTGACCGCGCGCCGAATCACCAATGGGAAAAGAATCCAAATGCCGTTATGCAGGAAAACGCAGAACGTCCCCCAGACGTAGGCGCGACGGTATTTCTTGAGGTAAGGAAAGAGGGGTCGCAGGTTCTCGAGGAACATGAGCTAGTAGATGAGATTCTACCAGCGACGGGTGCAGACTACCGCAGTGGGGCCCGATCACTGCCGGATTGGCGGTTCCGGACAGGTACGCGCCTTTCAGGAAAACTGACGGCGAAAGCGGCGCCGAGCAGCAGGATCCATCCTGCGAGGAAGACCCAATTGAACTGAACCAGCAATGAAGTGAACGCTTCCAGACTCATCTAAAACTCCTCTGGGAACAAATTTGTTGATCTAGGCCGATGCGCAAGTCAGTTGCGTCTTCCCACTGACGTCTTTGTATTCCCGCAAGACTCCTTCAATGGCGTGGACACGTTCAATCGCCGTCAGACTGCCGCCCGCCAGCTCCTGCTCGATCCGTCCCATCCAGTACTCTACCGCGTGATCGATTCCTGAAATGATTTCCTCGGCGACCAGTGTCACGAAGTCGGTTCTGGTGGTTGCGCTTGCCATAGGCTCCTTTGCAACGCAGGGCGGACGCGGGCGTCCGCCCCTAGATGGTTCGTGTACGCCGCCTACTGCTGATCAGGCGGCGCTTGCGATTCCTGATTCTGCATGTGCTGCTGCATTCTCTGCTGGTGCTTGGCCATTAAGTCGGCCACTTTGACTTTTTGGTCCGACGACAGCAACTGGTAAATCTGCGAGGCAATCTTCGCGTGCTCGACCTCCATTTGGATGTGAGTTTGCGCTTCCTGTGAAGCAATCGCCGTGGCTTTAGCCTGGTCGAAGCTCCCGCTGGTAACGAGCTGCATCAACTGCTGATGGGCCTGGAATTCCTGCTGCATCAGCGGATGGATATTACCTTTCTCGTTTTGGAAAATCTGCTTGACCTGGGTCCGCTGGTCATCGGTCAAGTTCAGTTGGTGGAGCGGTAGCCCCATGCTGTGCCCGCCCATAAAATCTCCGCGCATTCCATGGTGCATCGGCCCACCTTCACTCTGGGCATAAGCAAAGCCGGCGACGAGCGCTATTGCCAAAGCCCCAAACAGTACAATCTTCGCGGTTGTGGATTTCACGTCTTCCCTCCTGAGAATGAGAACTTTTGTTCTACGTAGAATAGAAACACGGCTGGCGCATCTTTAGCGGTAAAGAGTGAGTCAATCCGAGTAAATCTTTGTAAACCGTGGCCGTGCGCCATTTGACGAATCTTTACTCGTTAGCGGATGTAGCTGCTACTACAATGAACAGCGTGGACCGGATTCTGGTCATTGACGATGATGTGGAACTGTGTTCGCTGGTGACCGAGTATCTTCGGCCCGAAGGCTTCCAGGTGGAATGCGTCCATGACGGAAGATCGGGTCTGACTCGGGCTCTTGGTGGAGAGCATCTGCTGGTGGTGCTTGATGTTATGCTTCCCGGGCTGAACGGCTTCGACGTCCTGCGCCGAATCAGAGATGGTTCGCGGATTCCGGTTCTGCTGCTGACGGCGCGGGGCGAGGACGTTGACCGTATTGTCGGGCTCGAGATCGGAGCGGACGACTATCTCCCCAAGCCCTTCAACCCACGCGAACTGGTGGCCCGCATCCGCGCCATTCTTCGTCGCTCTCGGGCGAAATCAGGCGAAATGCAGGTCCCCGACGTTATCCGCGTCGGCGATGTGGAACTTGACCCGGCGACCCGCAGCGTTCGCCATCGCGGCAAATCCCTCGAGTTGACCTCAGTCGAGTTCGGCCTGCTACAGGTCCTGTTGCGTGAAGCGGGACGAGTGGTTACTCGCGAAGCGCTAGTGGATGAAGTGTTGGGACGAAAGTTTTCTCCTTTCGACCGCAGCATTGACATGCACGTCAGCAAAGTACGTAAGAAACTCGGCGACTCTGGCTCGGAAGATTACATCAAGACGGTGCGCGGCGCGGGATACATTTTTGCCATGGCAAGGCCGAAGACTAAGAACGCAAGCCGATGAAGAGTCTGTTCCTCAAGATTTTCCTTTCGTTCTGGATCGCGCAAGCGCTGTTCATGGTGCTGGCGATTCTGGTCACTGTCGCCATGCGCCCGGCGCGGCAGATCTCCGCCGTCGAAGCATCGCAGTCCAGATATCTGAGCGAAGCGGTCGACGCCTATCAGACCGGCGGTGCGGATAAGATGCGGGACTATCTGAGAAATCTTCGCGAGACACAGCATGTCCACGCCATCCTGTTCAGCGATCAGGGCAATCTTATGGGACATCCGGTCCCGCCCTGGTTTTCCGAAGTAGCCAGCGGGCAGCGGCGCACTGCCGATACCCTGCTGGGACGTTTGCTTCCGCATCCGCAGTTTTTGCGCGCTTCCATGACAGGTTCGGACGGACACCGCTATATTCTCGTGACGGAACTGCCGCCCGGCCAGAACGCGTTTTTTGGGCCCGGGGGTGTGCCTGGGGTCGGCATTTTGATCGCAGTGCTGTCTTCGGGACTGGTTTGCTACTTTCTTGCACAATTCCTGACGTTCCCCATCGTTCGCCTCCGTCGGGCGACACAGAAGCTGGCGGCTGGAGATCTCTCCGCGCGTGCCGGTGGCCACTCATCACGTTCGGGAGACGAAATGTCGCAACTCGTACGCGATTTTGACCTGATGGCGGAACAGATCGAAAAGCTGGTAAACGCGCAATCTCGCCTGCTGAAAGACATTTCCCATGAGCTGAGGTCTCCACTTGCCCGGCTGAGTGTCGCCCTCGAGCTTGCGCGCCAGCGCACCGGCCCCGAAGCTGAAAGCGTGCTTGATCGCATCAATCTGGAGTCCAGCCGCATGAATGAGTTGATTGGAAGCCTGACGACGATTGCGCGGCTCGAGAGCGGCGCGGGCAGCCTACGAAAAGGCCCTGTCGAACTGGAGGAACTCGTCCAGGAAATCGCTCGCGATGCCGCTTTCGAAGCTCAGTCGCGCAATTGCCAGGTGGAGTGCGAGATCATGGACGAACTGCCGGTTACTGGTGACCCCGCCCTTCTGCACAGTGCTGTCGAAAACGTAGTTCGCAACGCGACCCGCTACACCCAGGAAGGCACGACTGTGAAAATTCGTGCGGAAAAGATCCAGACCGGGAACCTAGGCGAAGCGGTTATCCGCGTCACCGACTCTGGCCCCGGGGTTCCAGACAGCGAGCTGGACAAAATCTTTCGGCCTTTTTACCGGATTGATGACGCGCGGAGGCGCTCCACTGGAGGCGTGGGACTCGGATTAGCCATCACTGAGCAGGCTGTCAGGCTGCACGGCGGCTCGGTCAAAGCATCCAACTTACCTGAGGGTGGGCTGTTGGTCGAGATTCGCATTCCTTTGCTGACTGCGGAGGCACTCCGGGACCAGCAGGCTCCGGTTGCCGCCGGAAAAGAATCGTAAGGCCGGATCTTCACCAGTTTGCGCTTTTCTGCCCTTTCCTGATACACAAATGAGGTAAGCCTTTCATACTCTTTTCATCTGTTCGTTCGCAAATCAGCGTTGGTGGGAAACACTTGCTCAGTCTCTCCGGGGGAAGAAGAATGGGAATGAAGTCGCGTTGGATGTTGGCGGTTGTGGTCGCGTTGGGTGTCACGGTCCTGAACAGTTGCATAAATTCCAAAGGCACAGGTACCTCGGGTACTGGTTTTCTGTGGGTTGCAACCCAGGGTGACCGGATGGTCACCTCATTCACCATTAACCTGCATACCGGTGGTGTTTCCCAGGGTAAGAGTGCGGCTAGCGGTGCCGGACCATCCGCCATGGCCATCACGCCTGACGGGAAGACACTGTTCCTAGCCAATAGCGGAGACAACACGATCGGCAGTTATGCGGTTGGTAGCGACGGTACTCTAACCTCGGGAAGTACAACACCGACAACTTCGCCATGCCTTCTACCGCCGCCTCCCTGCCCGCAACTGCCGGGTAATCCCCCTCCACCGCCGCCTCCTGCCCCAACGTGCGGCGAAACTCCAACAGGAATGGCCGTTGATCCGTCGGGTAAATTCTTGTTCGTGGCCAACCAAGGAACTTTCGATCTCTGCAATCCCAGCGGCAGTGCCCGGGGCACTATTTCGATATTTTCAATCAGTAGCGCAGGGCTGACACTGGTCTCCTCGAACGAAACCGGGTTGTCAACGGATCTCACAGGGACCGGTCCGGTAGCGGTTGCAGTGCCTAGTTCCGAAGGATTTGTCTACGTTGCTCACCAATTCAACAGCACGGTGACCGGTTTCGCTTACGACAGCAACGCGCTGCTCACTCAATTGCCGGGCTCTCCCTATCCGGTCGGGGCAAACCCCTCGGGCCTTGCCTTTTCTCGTAGCGTCGCCGTGAACCCTACCGCCCGCGATAACTTCCTGTTCGTGGCAAACTCGGGCTCGAACAATATCAGCATCTTCAACGCCTGTGTAGCGACGTCGTTGACTTGTGCGAACACAACTGGGTCGAAACCCAATGGACTACTGATGCCGGTCGGTTCCGCGGTTGGCGCCGGCATCGGCCCGAATTCGTTCGTGGTTGATCCTGTCGCTGACTTTGTTTATGCGGTGGACGAGAAATCGAACCAGGTTTCAGAATACAAATACAGCCCCGCGACTGGCGCCCTAACCGCCCTCTCGCCACCCGCCGCTTCCACTGGTTCGAACCCGATTTCGGCTGGAGTCACGCATGACGGAAATTGGGTTTTCGTTGCCAACAACGGTGGCTCCAACTTGTCTGCCTTCCAAATCGGCGGGGCAGGAAAACTGAATCTTCCTGCCAATCCCTCTATCGCGCTGTCGAACCAGCCTTCAGTAGTGCTGGTCAAATGAGTCGAGTCGCGATGGGATTTATGAATGGTCTCCTGCGTTTTGCTATCGTCATTGCTATGAGTACGGTTGCCCTCTCCCAGAGTCTTACCCAGCCCGAGGCCATCACCGATCCCAAGCAGATCACCGCCAAGCCTGATGCGGACGTTGAGCAAGGCGAAGAAAGCCTCTCGCTGCCACGCCTCTACATGACCCGCCTGGTCGGCGACACGGCCTGGTCGCCGGATGGCAAGACGATCGTATTCGTTTCCAATATCACCGGTCGCAATAATTTGTGGCTGGTTCCAGCCGAAGGCGGTTGGCCGACTCAGCTTACGGTTAGCGATCAGCGCCAAACGCATCCGACGTGGTCGCCTGACGGAAAATGGATCGCGTACCAGTCCGATTACGATGGCGACGAGCAGTGGGATATTTTTTCCGTCTCGCCAAAAACCGGGCAGGTGGTGAATGTCACCAAGACGCGTGAAATTGCTGAAGAGAATCCGACGTGGTCGCCGAACGGCCGCTATCTCGCGTACATGGTGAAGCCAAAAACTTCGTCTTCATACGAAATTGATGTGTTCGATACCGTGCTTCGCGACGTGAAGCACATCACCACCAACACGCCTGCCCAGAAGCTGAACACGAATCCGATCTGGTCGAAGGGCGGCGAGTTCATCGTTTACACGCAGGAAGAGGCCAAAGGAACGAACTCGAACATCTTCGTAGCTGACCTTAAGAGTGGAAAGAGTTCCCTGCTCACGCCACATGATGGCGAGCACCTGTACGTGGCAAATGCTGTTTCGCCTGTGCCCATAATAGACGGATCATCTCTTCTCATCACTTCGAACGCCGGCAATGGATATCAAAATGTCGGCTTGTTGTGGTTCAGCGAAAAAGGAACTTCAGTCACGGGGGTTTTTCACCCAGGGAAAATCGAATGGCTCACTCAGGAGAAATGGGAGGTCGAGGGCGGACATTTCTCGCCCGACGGCAAGTCAGTCACCTGGCGCGCCAACGTTGACGGCAACACCGACATTTACTTGCACCATCTTGACTCCGGCAAAGCGAACGCTTTGCCATTGCCCAAAGGCGTGAATTCCTTCGGCGGCGCGGAGTCTGCTTTCACTCGCGACGGCTCTAAGCTGCTTTATTACCACAACGGCCCGAATGCTCCGAATGACGCATGGGTTTATGACGTCCGCACAGGTAAATCCACGCAGGTGACGAATTCACTGATGGCCGGAGTGCCAGCGGAGCATATGGTGGAGCCGTTTCTGGTGCACTATCCCAGCCGCGATGGCAAATGGACGATCTCGGCATTCGTCTATGTGCCGCACAACATGCAGCGCAACGGGCAGAATGCGGCCATCGTCTACATCCACGGCGGCCCGACTTCGCAGACGGTGAATTCGTTCAACCGCTTCATCCAGCACATTGTGAATCAGGGCTACATGGTGATTGCGCCCAACTATCGGGGATCCACCGGGTACGGCAAAGATTTTCAGGACGCAAACCTTTTCGACATGGGCGGAGGTGACCTGCAAGATGTCCTCGCCGCGGCCGACTTTCTGAAAGCCACCGGCTATCCCGATCCCAAGAAGCTGATCGCGATGGGCGGAAGCTACGGCGGCTACATGACCATGATGGCGGTGACCAAAGCGCCTGACGTTTGGGCGGCTGGCATCCCCATCGTGCCGTTCGTCAACTGGTTCACCGAAATGCAGAATGAAGACCCAGTGCTGCAGCAATCCGATCGAGCGACGATGGGGGACCCTGAGAAGAATCCAGATCTATTCCGCGACCGTTCCCCGTTCTTCTTCGTGGACCAGATCAAGGCCCCGTTGCTATTGCTCGCTGGAGGGCACGATCCGCGCTGCCCCAAGGAAGAAACGATCCAGGTCGTAGATGCGATCAAGAAAAACGGCGGAGTGGCGGATTACAAGATCTACGAAAATGAAGGGCACGGCTTCGCGAAGGTGGAGAACCAGATTGACGCCTATCAGCGCGTTGCAGACTTTTTGAAGGCCCACGTTCCGCCTGCGGATTGCGGCTGCAAGCTGCAGTAAATAGATACCCGAGCCATCGGACTCCGTCGCAGCACCTCAAGCGTCGAGATCAATCCGCACCGTGAGCAGTTGGGTGCCGAAGAAGCGGACCGCAGCCGCATTGCTGGCACTGCCTGGCAGCTGAATCCTGAGCCAGCGTTGGCGTTCGCGCGGGTCGTCGTCGGAAAGCAAGTGGGCTGTTCCGGTGTGCCAGCGAGCGCGCAGGCCTTCTCGCAACTTCAGGCGCACGCGCGGATTATCCGCAATATTGCGAACGTAGGCGGCTTTCTGGCCATGCTCCGCGATGATCCAGAACTGCCGGCCCACCAGTCCGTTGCCTACAGGTATACGGCGCGGCTTCCCAGTCTTGCGACCCGTGGTTTCCAGGAGCGTCCGTCCCGGCGGAGCCACGCCAATCGCAAACATGAACTTGACGGGTGGGTTGAACAAGTATTTTTGGAGGACGTGGACGATACGGCGCTTCATTGGGCGACGCTCATGGACGGGAATTATATCTCGCAATAGCGGTGATGAGTCCGGGAATGGTGTATTCCTTGGCTTCAATGTCCACGGGCAGATCGAACTCGCGAAGGGTGGCAGAAGTAATAGGGCCGATCGACGCGAATCGGATCGTGTGGGGCGGACCTGCCCTGAGCGAAGTCGAATGGGGCCCGCGGCCGCCAAGCAACGCGACGAAATTTCTGACCGTCGAGGAACTGGTGAAACTCACAATATGCGGCCTAAGCTTTGGATCTTTCATAATCAATCGCAACCGCGTTCGCGATGAAGGGGGCACAACGGTTTCGTACGCTTCGACAACATCCACTCGCGCTCCCATCTTCCGCAATTCGCGCGGAATTACATCTCGCGCAACTCTGGCCCGTGCGACCAGCACTCGCTTCCCTTCTACTTTGCCGCGCAAGCTTTCGACAACCGATTCGGCAATGTATTGTTCGGGCACGAGAGCCACTTTGAGTCCTAGCTTTTCGATTTCGCTCTTGGTGGCCGGGCCGATTGCGGCAATTTGCAAGTGCGCAAATTGGGAGCGCTTAGTCTTCCATCGCTTCATCCGCGCTGACAGCGCCTCCACCCCATTCACGCTAGTCAGAATGAGCCAGTCGTATTCGGTGATGCGCTTGAGCGCTGCGTCCAAGGGCCGGTAGGAACGAGGTTTACGAATCTCGATGAAAGGGATCTCAATGACGTCAGCGCCAAGAGCTTTCAACCCAGCAGAAAGCGCACTCGCCTGACGCCGGGCTCGGCCGACGAGTAGACGAATCCCCGCAAGAGGAAACTCGCGGGAGGACAAATTGTGTAAAGAGCTCACGTTGAGCCCAAACCCTGCTCTTTCATTAACGCAGCAACCGCCCCGACCGCTGAATCCGCGCTGCGCGAGAGCGACTTGATCACATTTTCTCGTTCAGCTCTGGTTCGATTCTGGCTCAGTTTGAATTTGGCCTCCACCCGTGTGGCATTGATTTCAAAGCCGACGATGTGCTGCAACATTCGGCTTTGGTATTGCTCGCTGAGAGATGGCCATTGCGCCGCATAAGACGAATCAAAGCACCCGATCACCTCCTGCAGCAGCTGTCTAAGTGGGGCTTCGTCAGTAAAAAATGTTCCCCGGCCGTAGACGTGAACTGCAGCGTAGTTCCAGGTAGGCACACTCTCACGGGTCTCATACAAGCTGGGCGAAATGTAAGCGTGAGA
>WNFC01011053.1_pt1 | contig 18713 bp, 15 predicted proteins | sample 5400541 | NCBI WGS metagenome assembly WNFC01 (sample SAMN13153342, study PRJNA577476) | soil metagenome | isolation source: 120 cm saprolite under Douglas fir tree site 2 hole 2 replicate 1 | place: USA:California | collected 2015-04-18 | reverse complement strand
GGTTTCAATGATGCGCGCGAACATGCTGGCTCCAATGGGGAGAATCTTGTCGTCGAGCACGTAACCGGGATTGTGCACCGGCACCGATCCTTCATGGCCCACCCAGAAATAGGCACCGGGTATCGCCTGCATCATGTCGGCGAAATCCTCGCTGCCCATCTTCGGCCGCGACCTTAAGAGGACGTTCGCAGGGTCGACCACCGTGCGCGCCACTTCCGCAACGACCTGGGATTGCTCTTCCTGGTTTACCAGCACGCTGAACGTGTCGCGGATATCGGCAATGATCTCGACCTGGAAGGCGCTGGCGATGCCGGCGCAGATCGCGCGCATCCGCTCGCGGATCAGCGCCCGCACCTCGTCGGAAAATGCGCGGACGGTGCCGCAGAGTTTGGCCTCGCCGGGAATCACATTGTAGGCGGAGCCGGCGTGAATCTGGGTGATCGACAGCACCGCCGATTTCAGGGGATCGACGTTGCGGCTGACGATGGTCTGCAGCGCCTGCCCGAGCGTCATCGCGATCACAACCGCATCCTTCGAGCGCTCCGGCATCGCGCCGTGCGCGCCATAGCCGTTGATGGTGATGTCGAAGAAGTCGGCGCCCGCCATGGCGGGCCCCGGCAGAATCGCGATCTCGCCATGGTTCAGATCGGGCGCGTTGTGCAGCCCATAGACCTCATCGCAGGGAAATTTCTCGAACAGGCCGTCCTTGATCATGGCGCGGGCGCCGCCGAGGCCTTCTTCGGCCGGCTGAAAGATGAAATGCACGGTGCCGTCGAAATTCCGGGTCTCCGCGAGATAGCGCGCGGTGCCGAGCAGCATGGTGGTATGGCCGTCATGGCCGCAGCCGTGGAAGCGGCCGGGAATGGTCGAGCGCCATTTCAGGTTGGTATTCTCTTCCATCGGCAGCGCGTCCATGTCGGCGCGCAGGCCAATGCGCTTGCCGCCGCTGCCTTTGCCCTTGAGCACGCCAACCACGCCGGTGCCGCCAAGGCCGCGATGCACGTCGATGCCCCATTGCGTCAGCTTGTCGGCCACGATGCCGGATGTCCTGACTTCCTCGAAGCCGATTTCGGGATGGGCGTGCAAATCCCGGCGGATCGCCGTGAGTTCCTCGGCATAGCCTTCGATGCGGTCGATGTTGGGCATGTCTGTTATCCGGTTGCAGAAGATGTTGCAGAAGACCTTGAACGTGATTTGATTTCGGGAGCGAAGGCGGGACCGTTCGGCTTGATGCGAATGCCCGGACGCAACCGCGTCCATGGCAATGCGGCAGTATCGGCGGGCATAGCGCCGGGTGCGGCGCAGATGATCAGCTCTTCGGCGATCGGTTCGAAATCGGCGCGGAAATGCACCGAGCTCTTATTGACCAGGATGGATTGCTCGGTCGGCTCGATGCCGACATAGCGGAACATCGCCTGATCCGCGAGCTGTGCCTTGCGTGACCCGACGACCACGCGGACGCCGCCGATGCGCAAGGCTGCAGACGGGCCGAGATTCATCCTGCTGCCCCCGAAATAGGGTCCGGGCGCGATGAACTGGCCGTCGGAAAGTTGCTCGACGACAAATGTTGCCTCGAACGGCGCGTCGCCGGGAATTCCGGATTTGCCGCCGAGCGCGAGCCTGATGGTCGCGCCTTGTCCCGCCGCGTGCGCGGCTTTCGCGGACTCCGGATCGACGATCACGCCAATCGCGGCCTTGGTGGCACCATTTCGGACCAGCGCGCGCAGCATGCCCGTGGTGTCGGAATCGCCGCCGGCGCCGGGATTGTCCTGCGTATCGGCAATCACGATCGGCTTGCTCGCGCGCGTTGCCAGCTCCATCGCGTGGCGCACCCCCTCGTCGGGCGTGTAAATGCGGCCGTCGAAATCGTTTTCGTGGCTCTCGATCAACGCGGCGATGTTGTCCGCGGCGGCGTCGGCGTCGGCTTGCGTCTTGCCATAGGCGAATACGGTCGCACCGCAATCGGGGAAATCCGCCGCCGGAAAGCCGGGCGCGAACGATAGCGTCGGCACCGCGTCGCTCTCCAGCGCCGCAAGCTTTTGGTAGATGCCCTTGGTCGGCTGGTCGTTGGTGCATTGCCAGCTGATCGGAATCAGGAACGGCAGTTGCCGGAACGCTTTCGCAAGGCGCTGCCTCGTGCGCAGCAGCAATGCGAGATGTTTCGCGGCGGCGCGACCGGTATCGGCCATGTCGATATGCGGATAGGTCCGATAGGCAATCAACGCGTCGGCATGCTCCACCATTTCAGGCGTGACGTTGGCGTGCAGGTCGAGGCTGACCACCAGCGGCAACTCCTTGCCGATCACATGGCGAACGCGGGCAAGGATTTCTCCTTCGCCGTCGTCGATATGTTCTGCGACCATCGCGCCATGCAGATCGAGATAGACGCCGTCGATGGCGCCGGCGGCTTTGATGCCATCGACGACGGCCTTGGCGACGCGCTCATAGGCATCCTTCGTGACGTGCGCCGATGGGCTTGCCGCACACCAGATGGTCGGCACCAACTCCCAGCCTTCCGTTTCCGCCGCCGGCACAAAGCCGGCCATGCCGACATTGACGTTGCGCATTTTCTCGAGCAGCTTCGCGCCTTGCGACATCGGCGGCCATCCGCCGCCCTGCACGAACGCGTCATAAACCGCCTTCGTCGGTGCGAAGGTGTTGGTCTCGTGCAGGAAGCCGCCAACGGCGATACGGGTCATCGATTCTGTCTCAATCAATTGTTCGTGCGTGCGACGTTAGACTCGTCGTTGCGAGAAGCGCAAGCGACGAAGCCAATCCAGCGCTGCATGGCTTCGCGCTATTTCTGGATTGCTTTATGACGTCGCGGCGGCGGCCAGCGCAACCGGCCGGAAATTCGCAAAATCCCATCCCCGGCCGGGGGCGGCGTCCAGCAGCTGCCGTGTATAGGCCTGTTGCGGATTTGTCAGCACTTGCGCCGCCGGTCCCTGTTCGACGATACGGCCATGCTGCATCACAGCGACATCGTCGCAGATTTGCGCCGCGACGCGAAGATCGTGGGTGATGAACAACAGCGCGATGCCGAGCCGGGTCTGGATTTCGTCGAGCAGTTCGAGCACCTGCGCCTGCACGGAGACGTCGAGCGCCGAAACCGCTTCGTCCGCCACCAGCACGTCGGGATCGAGCGCCAGTGCGCGGGCGATGGCGATGCGCTGGCGCTGGCCGCCCGAGAACTGGTGCGGATAGCGCGAGACGGCATCGACAGGCAGATCGACCAGTTCGAGCAGATCGCGCGCCTTCGCCAGCGCGTCGTCATGCGACATGCCGTAATTGATCGGACCTTCGGCGATGCTCTCGCCGACGGTGATGCGCGGATTGAGCGAGCGATAAGGGTCCTGAAAAATGATCTGGATGCGCTTGCGGTGCGGCTGCAGCAGCCGCCGCGACAGTTCGGAGATTTCGCGGCCGACCAGGCGAATGCCTCCGGATGTCGGATCGATCAGCCGGACGATGCAGCGCGCCACCGTCGATTTGCCGGAGCCGCTTTCGCCAACGATGCCAAGCGTTCGACCCTTGCGCAGGGTCAGCGTCACATCCTGGGCCGCCGCCACTTCACGGACGCCGCCGAAGAAGGAGCGCTCGCGGTAGACCTTGCCGAGTTCGTTGGCTTCCAGCACCACCGGTTCTGACGACGCTTCGCGCGCTGCCCGCGGTATCAGGCTCGGTACCGCCGAGAGCAGGTTGCGCGTGTACTCCATGGTTGGCGTGCGCAGGATGCTGTCGAGCGCCCCGGTCTCGACCAGCCGTCCGTGACGCATCACCGCGACGCGGTCGGCGATCTCCGCGACCACGCCCATGTCATGGGTGATGAACAGCACCGCGGTACCGTGATCCCTTTGCAGGTCGCGGATCAGGGTGAGTATTTGCTTCTGGGTGGTGACGTCGAGCGCCGTGGTCGGCTCATCGGCGATCAGCAATTTCGGTTCCAGCACCAGCGCCATCGCGATCATGATACGCTGGCGTTGGCCGCCCGACAGCCGATGCGGGTAGGACGCAAAAATGCGCTCGACCTCGGGCAGCCGCACCTGTTCCATCATGGCCAGGATGCGCTTGCGCCGCGCGCGCCCGTCGAGATCGGTGTGGACGCGCAGCACCTCGTCGATCTGGCGGCCGACCGGGACCACCGGATTGAGCGCGGTCATCGGCTCCTGAAAAATCATCGCCATGGTGGTGGCGCGCAACTGCCGCAGCCGCCGGTCGCTGGCGGTGAGAAGTTCCTCGCCAACCAGCTTGATGCTGCCGCCGGAGGGCACCAGCGAGCCCTTTTGCAATAGCCCCATCACCGTCAGCGAGGTGACGGATTTTCCCGATCCGCTTTCGCCGACCAGGCAGAGAGTTTCGCCCTCGCGTACCTGCAAGGAGACGCCATCGATGATGCGGGTGCCCTGAGGTTTCCTGCCGAGGCCGACCACGAGATTGTCGATGTCCAGAACGGTGTTTGTCATCTCATCGCTCTCCACCGTCGTTGCGAGCGAAGCGAAAAGGCAATTGGATTCGGTCATTCCGGGATGGTGCGTTAGCACCAGACCTCAGATGTGCATTGCACATCGGGGAATCTCGAGATTCCGGGTTCGATGCTTCGCATCGCCCCGGAATGACGGAGCCTGGACTTGAAGCGCTCACTTGCCGCCCTCCCGCTGCTTCATGCGGGGATCGAGCGCGTCGCGCGCGGCGTCGCCGATCAAGTTGACGCTGAGTATCGCGATCGACAGCAGCAATCCCGGCCAGAAGATCAGCGACGGTTTGATTTGAAAATAGGCGCGGCCCTCGGCCATGATGTTGCCCCAGGTCGGCGTCTCGGGGCTGATGCCGGCCCCCAGGAACGACAGGATCGCCTCGGTCAGAATGGCGGACGCGCAAACATAGGTGCCTTGCACGATCAAGGGTGCGATCGTGTTGGGCATCAAATGCCGCCACATGATCTTCGGCAGGCTGGAGCCGACGGAGATCGCGGCTTCGACGTAAGGCTCCTCGCGCGCCGAGAGCACGACTGAGCGCACGAGACGCGCCACACGCGGAATCTCCGGAATGGTGATGGCGACGAGCACCGTCGTCAGGCTGGCGCCGGACAGCGAGACCACGGCGATGGCGAGCAGGATGCTCGGGATCGCCATCAACCCATCCATGACGCGCATCATCACCGCGTCGACCCATTTGAAAAAGCCGGAGACGAGGCCGATCACGAGGCCGATGCCGATGCTGACGACGGCAGCACCAAGTCCGATCAGGAGCGAGATCCGTCCGCCGTAGAGAATCCGCGACAACACGTCGCGGCCATAACCGTCGGTGCCCAACAGGAACTGCGCGCTCGCGGGCTTCAGCCGCTGCGCGGGAGCAAGCAGCAGCGGATCGTGCGGCGACAGCCAGGGCGCCAGGATCGCGGAAGCGATCACCAGCGCAAGGCAGATGGTGGCCGCGGCGATGATCGGCGTCGCCGTGAGAAATCCGAGCCCCGGCCGGAACGGCGTGGTGATCGGGATCGACGGCTCTGGGACGGTTTCAATTGCCATCAATACCTGATCCTGGGATCGAGAAGAGTGTAGGCGACGTCGATCAGGAGATTGACCGTGACATAGACGCCGGACGTCAAAAGGATCATCGCCTGGATGACCGGATAGTCGCGCGCCAGCACCGCATCGACGGTGAGACGTCCGACGCCGGGCAGGTTGAACACGCTTTCGGTGACGACGACGCCCGAGATCAATAGCGCAAAACCGGTCCCGATCACGGTGATCACAGGCACGGCGGCGTTGCGCAGCGCGTGGCGCAACAGCACTCCGCTCTCATTGATACCCTTGGCGCGCGCGGTGCGCACGTAATCCTCGCCGAGCACATCCAGCATCGCCGCCCGGGTCATGCGCGCGATTAGCGCGACATAGATAAAGGACAGCGTGCAGGTCGGCAGAACGATGCGTTCGAAGAATGGGCCGAAGCCCGCGGTGATGCTGCGGAATCCCTGCACCGGCACCCAGCGCAACTCGATGGCGAAGATCTGGATCAGCATATAGCCGATCACGAATACCGGAACCGAGAAGCCAACCACCGACAAGCCCATCACGAAGCGGTCGATCCAGGTGCCGTGCTTCCACGCCGCGATTACGCCGAGCGGCACCGCGACAACGATGGCGAGGATGATGGTCGACACCGCGATGCTGATGGAAGGCTCGACGCGCTGGCTGATCATTTTCAGCACCGGCACGTTCGAGATCAGCGACACGCCGAGATCGCCATGCAGCAGCTTCCCGATCCAGGTGAAGAATTGGGCATAGAGCGGCTCGTTTAATCCGAGCGAGGTGCGAATGCGCTCAAGCTGCTCGGGGCTGGCATTATCGCCGGCCAGAATGGCGGCGGGATCGCCCGGGGTCAGCCGCAGCAGTAAAAAAACGAACAGCGCCACCACGCCCATTACGGGAATGGCGGCGAGGATGCGCCGAAGCAGATATCCGAGCATCGTTATCCCTTGTCCTGTGCCGTCCTTGCGGCGGTTTCCGACGCAGCAAATACTATGCCATTGCCAATATCTTGGGCCGCCGCGAACCATCCGTCAAAGCTTCTGCGCCGTGTAACTTTCGTCATGCCGGGACAAGCCCGGCCGTGACGGAAAACGCATTTTTCACGTACCTAATCCAGCGTTGCCAGCAATCCGGCCATCAGGCGTCCGCGCTCGGCGAGACTGTCGACTTCGATATGTTCGTTCAGCGTATGCGCGTCAGCGCCGCGAACGCCGAGGCCATCGAGCGTCGGGATTCCCATGGCGCCGGTAAAATTGCCGTCGGAGCCGCCGCCGGCGCTGCCGTGCGGAAGCTCGACGCCCATTTGTTTTGCCACACCGCGCGCCTTTTCATAAAGCGCCATGGTTCCCGCGCCGGGCTCCCATACCGGCCGCGTCACGCCGCGTGTCACTTTGAACGTAACATCGTTGGCGGTTCCTGACAGCGCCAGCATCCGCTCGACGCCGCGATCGAGATCGTCCTGGCGCTTTGCCATGCTCAGCGCTTCGCCGCTGCAGGTGGTGGCGACGCAATTGACCCACTGGCCGCCATGCACGATGCCGACACTGAAGGTGCAATCCTCCGTCGTCATGCCGTCGATGGCGACGATCTGGCGCGCCATTTCGCGAATGGCGGAACGGCCCGACGACAGCGTGGCGCCGGCATGGCTCGGTTTGCCCGTCGCTTCAAGGTTAAACCGCGCGATCGCATAACGCCCGGTAACGACGCCGTTGTTCGGCCGGCCCGGCTCGGGCACCAGCACATATTTGTTGCGCGCAGCCTCGGCCTCGATGATGTCACGCGTTGACGGCGTGCCGACTTCCTCGTCCGGCGTGAACAGCACCGTGATCGGCAGCGGCGTCGTGAACGAGGCGCGCGCCAATTGCCGGATCGCTTCCAGCGTGAGGTAATTGCCGCCCTTCATGTCGAAGATGCCGGGGCCGAAACATTTGTTGCCTTCGCGGCGCCAGGCCAGTTTTTCCAGTGTACCGACGGGATGCACGGTATCGAGATGCCCGGCGATCAAAATCCCGGGCTCGCCTTGTTTGGGATGCGGAAAGCGCGCGCGAACGCAGCCGCCAAAACCCTGCCGGCCGGCGATGCGCTCGATCGACGCACCCATGATCGCCATCTCGCGCGCGGCGATGTCGAGCATGCGCTCGACAGCACCTGCATCCCAGGTCGGGCTTTCGCATTCCACCCAGCCGCGCAAGCCCAGCAGCATGGCCTCGGAATCAAACGGAAGGTTGGCGGGGTTCATGGGATTCTCTTGAACTTCGGAGGGGATGTTTCGGTGGCGCAGATGGATCGACGAATGGATACGAGAATGTTCGGCAAATAATTTGTAAAGTGAAACATGTGCGCGTAGCCAGCCCGCAGGCGGCCCCCCGGTCATGCGCCAAAACCCGATTGACGCGCAAGGCGCTTGGTGCAAGTCTCAAATACCCAAGATTTACAGCGTGTTAGTGCGCCTAAATAACGCGCCGCATGCATAACAAATCATCGGATTTTGACCAGTTTCACGTCAGGAGAGATCGAATGTTCCATATCACGCGTTGGAGACGTCCCACGATAGCGTCGAGCGTCGCGCTGTCGGTGCTCGCGCTTGTCGCTGCGTTGACCTCGCAGGCGATAGCCGCGGGCAAGACCATCACCGCGGTGATGCATTCCGATCTGCGCATCATCGATCCCGGTTTCACTACTGCCTACATCACGCGCGATCACGGCTACATGGTGTATGACACGCTGCTGGCGACGGATTCCAACTTCAAGATCCAGCCGCAGATGGCGGACTGGAAAATCTCCGACGACAAGCTGACCTACACCTTTACGCTGCGCGACGGCCTGAAGTGGCATGACGGCGCGCCGGTCACGGCGGAGGATTGCGCGGCGTCGCTGAAGCGCTGGGCCAAGAGCGACAATATGGGCCAGAAGCTGATGGATTTCACCGCCAGCATCGAGGCCACCGACGCCAAGACCATCACGTTGAAACTGAAAGAACCCTACGGCCTGGTGCTGGAATCGATCGGAAAACCGTCGTCTTATGTGCCGTTCATGATGCCAAAGCGAATGGCGGAAACACCGGCGGGCCAGCAGATGAAGGAGCAGATCGGATCCGGTCCGTTCAAGTTCGTGGCTGCGGAATTTCAGCCCGGCGTAAAGGCTGGACCTCCGGCGGCAAGGTGGTGAAGGTCGATCGTGTCGAGTGGATCACGATGGCGGACGCGCAAACCGCGGTGAACGCGCTGCAATCCGGCGATATCGACTTCATGGAAAACCCGTCGTTCGATATTTTGCCGACGCTTGCCGCCAACAAGGATCTGAAGGTCGAGACCCTGAACAAGCTGGGCTTCCAGACGCTCGGGCGAATGAACTTCCTTTTTCCGCCCTTCGACAACGTGAAAGTTCGCCGTGCCGCCTTCATGGCCATCAACCAGAAGGACGTGCTGGATGCGCTGGTCGGCAACCCCGAATATTACAAGATCTGCGGCGCGTTTTTCGTCTGCGGCACACCGCTCGCCACCGAGGAGGGTTCGGAGTCCCTGGTGAAAGGCAACGGCATGGCGGAAGCCAAGAAGCTGCTTGCCGAATCCGGCTATGATGGCACGCCGGTCGTGATCATGGCGCCCGGCGATGTCGTGACATTGAAGGCGCAGCCGATCGTCGCCGCGCAAGCGCTGCGTGACGCCGGCTTCAAGGTGGATGTACAGGCCACCGACTGGCAGACCGTGGTCGCCCGCCGCGCCAGCCAGAAGCCGCCAAAGGAGGGCGGCTGGAACATGTTCTTCACCAACTGGGTCGGCGCCGACGTAGTGAATCCAATCGCCAACTTCTCCATCGGCGGCAGGGGCAAGAATGGCGGCTGGTTCGGCTGGGCGGAAAACGCCAAGATCGAGCAGTTGAAAGACGCGTTCGCGCGCTCGTCGTCACCGGAGGAGCAGAAGAAGATCGCCGCCGACATCCAGAAGGAGGCCTATGAGCAGGTGATCTATATCCCGCTCGGGCAATATCTGGCGCCAAGCGCGTGGCGGAAATCGCTTAGCGGCGTGCTCGACGGTCCGGCGACGCCGATCTTCTGGAATGTCGACAAATCGGAGTGAGGCGAGGGCGGACGAGTGGCGATCAGCAATGGTTGCTGCGAAGCAATTCCGGCCCGTCGTTCAACGGCGGGCCGCCTTGCTGAGGCGTTCGCGTGGTTGAACGCAAATCCTTGGACGGTTTGCCTTCGGGTGCCACGCACTGATCCGAACCAATTTCGCTGGGCATGTCGTCTTGCTCCACTTGCTGCAGGACAACATTTTCGGGGCGGCCGAGTTCTGCTGCCGATCCGTCAGACCGGATGGGCCGCGACGTGCTGCAGTAACAATTCGTTGACGCGGTCTGGCGCCTGGTCGGCGGCGAAATGGCCGACGCCGGGGAGAACCTCGAAGCGGTAAAGTGCGACGACGAAATCAACCGTGCCCTCGGCGGCCATCCGCCCGACGGTGTCGTCGGCATCGCCCCAGATGTAGAGGGTGGGCACCCGGATCGCGCGGAGCGGTGTGCGGATCGCGCCGCGCGCGCGATACCAGGCCAGCGCCGCTTCCATCGCGTCCTTGTTGCCGAGCACGGAAAGATGCGCCTCGATCGCGACGGCGGGAACGCCGGCCGCGGCCAGCCGTTCGCGGAGCCATTTCGCATTATCGGCCAGCAGCACATCGGCGGCACCGGGTTCGAGAAAGGCCTTGTGATGCCGCGAGCGGTGCGCCTGATCGCCATCGGGCATTTGCAGCGCCCGATTGAAGGCGTTGGGATGCGGCCGTGACAGCACGGTGAGCGATGCCAGCCGGTCGGGAAAACGATCGGCGAGCGCCCAGGCGATGCTGCCGCCCCAGTCGTGGCCGACGAGGTGAAAGCGGCGGTCGCCATAACCCGAGGCGGCTGCTATCGCCATTGCATCGTCCATCAGCCGGTCGATGTGATAATTCGCGCCGTCGCTGACGTCCGGCCGCGCGCCCGGCGAATAACCACGCTGGCCCGGCGCCACCGCGCGATAACCCGCATCCGCGAGCGCCACCACCTGCGCGCGCCAGCAATGCATGGATTCCGCAAAGCCGTGCAGCAACAGCACCAGCGGCGCCCCGGGCTTGCCGGCCGTGAGGGCGTCGAAGGTGAGGGTGGGGGCGGTAGTGATTTTTTCAAGCTCGGCCATGGAAAATGATTTCCGATGCGCGTGCGTTGGTGCGGGCGGCGGGACTCGAACCCACACGACGTTGCCATCGAGGGATTCTCTTTTATCTTATTCGGTCGCCGAGGATTTCACCTTCAATCTCGCTGGACTTGAGCACGTCCTCGGTCAAGGTCGTGAGGACGGCTTCCTCCTGCTGGCGGAATCCGAGGGTCTGCATTCGGCCAATCAGGCGTCCCTGCCACAGCCGGACGGCTGCCAGTTGCTTTGCGAGCCCGCCCTGGTCCCACCGAGAATTGGGCCAATCGGGCCATTCTCCGCACTTCTTGCGGAGATTAGCCTGCTATTCCCCGCATACGGGATTACCAGGAAGGCTTCAGGCGGCGTTCGCCGTAACCTGAGGCGGCGGCGACCGCCATCGCTTATTTGGGGAGACCCGCGAGCCGCAAGCCCTCTGCATAAAGCGCGAAATCTTGCGGCCTGCGAAATGGAACCCGTTCTTTAATTCGGGACAAGCGGTACGAGGGGCTGAGGGCAAAGATCTGTGGAACGAGTTTTTGGGCTTCCTCAAGCCGTCCCATTTGTCCTGCGCTGGCCGCGAGAATGAGAAGAGGGGAAAGCAGGTTGGGCTGCTCTCGAACGGCGTTTCCCGCCCATTGCGAGGCTTCTTCGAACCGGCCGAGGCAAAAGTGACCAAGAGAAATCACAGCCATGAACTGAGGCTGTGTCGGATCTAGGGGGCTCAAGCGCTGCGCCCGCAACACGTGCTCGATTCCCAATTCATGTTCGCCCCGCAATATGTGCGTCGCGCCGCTATAAAGCCACGTCAACGCACTGTTGGCGTTGAGCGATAGCGAACGCGCAATATAGGTAGCACCGCTGTCGAGATCGTGGCCGAGAAAGGCGATCACATATCCCCCCACGGCCAGCACAAGCGGATCGTCTCTTCCCAGTTCGACCGCCCGGCGCGCCAGCCGCAATCCTTCGGAAATTTCCCGCTCGGGGTTTGTCAGCCAGCCATTTTGCGCCCTCAGGCTGATGCACCGCGTGGCCATGGCATAGGCGGATGCATATACCGGGTCGAGTTCGATCGCGTTGACGAAAAACTCAAATGCCTTTTTGTTCGTGGTTTTCGAATACCGCGAAACCATCGCCAGACCGCGCAGATAATAATCATAAGCGTCGAGCATCTCCGTTGGCTTGCGATGGGTACGCTCGATCTCCGCTTCTTCAAGTTTGGGAGCAACCGCACCGACAACGCTCGCCGTCACCTGGTCCTGCAATCCAAAAATATCTTCAAGCGATCCGTCGAATCGTTCCGCCCACAGATGCGCGCCGGTCGCGGCGTCGATCAACTGTCCGGTAATGCGGACTCTTCCTGCCGCCTTGCGTACGCTGCCCTCGAGCACATAACGGACACCTAGTTCGCGTCCGACCTGCTTGATGTCGACGGCTTTGCCTTTGTAAGTGAAGCTCGAATTGCGAGCGATGACGAACAGCGATTTGAAGCGCGACAAGGCGGTAATGATATCTTCCACAATACCGTCGGCAAAATATTCCTGTTCCGCATCGCCGCTCATATTCTGGAACGGCAATACGGCGATCGAAGGCCTGTCAGGGAGGACGAGAACTTCGGTCGGTCCGGCGGACGTATTCGTCGATAACGCTGAAGTTTCGTCACTTCCAAATCGCATTCGCCAGACGTGCACCGGTTCTGCGATATTTTTCAGGGTCTGCAGACCCATATCCTCACAGGCAAAATCAACTTTACCGCGCACCTGCTTGTGCGCGTCGTCAGAGATGCAGACGCCTCCCGCGGGCGCGATTCCTTCGAGTCGCACCGCAATGTTGACGCCATCGCCGAAAATATCATTCTCGTCGCTGATGATGTCGCCGATATGAATACCGATCCGAAATTCGATTTTCCTGTCCGGTGGCAAGTCGGCGTTCTGGCCGGACATGTCGCGCTGGATCTCGACCGCGCATCGTGCTGCATCCACGGCGCTGGCGAACTCGACCAGCGCACCATCGCCGGTATTCTTGACGATGCGGCCGCGGTACTCGGCGATTTTGGGGTCGATAAGCGTTTTGCGGAGCGCCTTCACTCTGGCAACGGTGCCCTCGTCGTCGACACCCACCAGCCGGCTATACCCGACGACATCCGCCACGAGCACAGCCGCCAACCGTCTCTCTACCCGCTCCTCAACCAAACGAGCACCGAACACGTCAGTTACCCCATCATCATCATCATCATCATCAAAGCATGGAGGTTAGCACTCGAGCTAGGGCCCATGTCTATCTAGGGCCCATGTCTATCTAGGGCCCATGCCCATTCTGTATCATGTGCGCGGTTCCGACTGTGCGCCAGGTCACTTCCGGTCTACACGAATCAGCAGGCAATTTTAAGCCGGCAATTGAGAACCATTCGGCTTATCGCGTCCGGGCCAGTTGCGCCTCGGCCGGCCGGTCGGCGAGGCCAGGCGGCTAGGTAACCACCGGCCGCACTTGGCGGAATCCCGCCGGAATGCCGCGCTTGGCAAGGACGATCTGCCAGTTCTGATAGCTGCGCGCCGCGAACGCGCCGGCGCAGCTCAGGAGATAGAAAACCCACATCCGATAGAGCCGCTCGCCGTATTCGGTGACGATCCGATCCCGGTGCGCTGCGAGGTTCGCGTGCCAGGCGCGCAGCGTCGGCGCATAGTCGGCGCCAAAATTGTGCCAGTCCTCCACGACGAACCGGTTCTCCACCGCTGCGGCGATCTCCTTGATCGAGGGGAACATCGAGGTCGGCGCCGAGAAGATGTACTTCTGGAACCACGGATTGCATTCGGAGTTCGAGACGTTGTCGCCGATCGTCTCGAGAAGAAAAATTCCGTCCTCGGTCAGGCAATCGTGGACGATCCTGAAGTAGGGGTCGTAATTCTGCCGGCCCACATGCTCGAACATGCCGAATGAGGCGACGCGGTCGAACTGACCCCTGATCTCGCGATAGTCCTGCAGCCGGATCTCGACCGGCAGGCCACGGCAGCGCTCGACCGCGAGTTCGCGCTGCTCCGCGCTGATGGTGACGCCGACCACCGAGACGTCGTAGTTCTCGGCGGCGTATTTCGCAAAGCCGCCCCAGCCGCAGCCGATTTCGAGCAAGCGCTGGCCCGGCGCGAGCGCGAGCTTGCGGCATGACATTTCAAGCTTGGCGTCCTCCGACTGGTCCAGCGTCGTCGCGCCGTCCCAGCAGGTGCAGCTGTAGATCATGTGCTTGCCGAGCAGCATGCGGTAGAAATCGTTGCCGACCTCGTAATGTGTCTCGGCGGTCGCTTGATAGCTCTTGAAGCGCGACAGGAACGGCCGGAGGCCGGGCCATACATAGGGGAGGTTGGGGAGGTGCTCGGCGATCGCGTCGGCGAGCATGAATGGCGATAATTTGAGCTTGGCGCGCAGGTCGGCGTTGAGCATGCGCGCGATCGCCTGGTCGAGGGCCGGCGAATCCCACCATCCCTCCATAAAGGATTCCCCGAGTCCGATCGCGCCGCCGGCGAGCGCGCGCTTGTAAAAGCGCGGATCGTGCACGGCAATGTCCCACGGCCGCGGCCCGTCGATCCGGATGTCGGCTTGTGCGAGCAGATCGGCGACCAGCGCCGCGTAGCGGGCGGACACTGGCAAAGTCCTATGCCGGCTCCAGCGCCGGGCTCGTCTCGGCGGCTTCGATGGCCGCGTAATGATGGTGGCGGGTCAGCGGGGCGCTGTTGTCGAACCCGTGCGAGAGCAGCACCTGATATACCAACGTGCCGGCGCCATGCGCGAAGTCCGCGAGCCCGCCGTTGAGGTAGAGCCGGAAGGTACGGAGGACTTCCTCGCCCCATTGCGCACGAATCCTGTCGGCATTCCGCTCGAACCGCTCCAGCCAGTGGCGCAGCGTCAGCGCGTAGTGATAGCGCATGTTCTCGACGTCAACGAGGTGAAGCTGCCGATGGTCGCGTTCGATTGGCCTGAGGATCTCGCCGAGGGACGGATTGTAGTATCCGGGAAACACATACTTCTCGAGCCACGGATTGGATATCGGCGACGGGTTGGCGCGGCTGATGAACTGCAGCATCGCGAGCCCTGGCTTGCGCAGCACCTTGGCGACGAGGTGGTGGAAGCTCGCATAGCTCTCGCGCCCGACGTGCTCGAGCATGCAGATCGAGGCGAACTTGTCGCATGATTTTACGTGGTTTGGGATGTTGCGGTAGTCGTCGTGCACGTACTCGATGCGATCGCTGCCGATGCCCAGCCGCTGCGCGCGCTCTTGCGCGAACGCGATTTGCTCCTGGGAAATATTAAACGACTTGACCTGAACGCCGTAGTTGCGGGCCATGTGCAGGGCAAGCCCGCCCCAGCCGCAGCCCGCTTCGACCACCAGCTCGCCCGGTTGCAGGTGTAGCTTGCGGCATACCAGATCCATCTTTTGGGTCTGCGCATCCTCCAGCGTGTCGGTCGGCCGGTTGAAATACGCGCAGGTGTACTGCATCTCGGCGTCGAGCCAGAGCTGATAGAAGCTGTTGGCGAGGTCGTAATGCGCGGCGATGTTCTTCTTCGAGCCGGAGAGCGTATTGCGTCGCGCAAAGAAGCCGAGCATGTAGCGCGCGCGCTCCCACAGTGAGCCCTTGAGCAGGCGCTCCTGCAGCTCATAGCTCATCAGCGCTACGGCTTGCAGATCGCCTTCGACGTCGACCTCGCCGCGCGTATAGGCTTCGCCGAAGCCAAGCGAGGACTTGATGATGATGTCGCGCGCGGCGCGGTTGGTCTTGATGTGAATCGTGAAGGCGGGTTGTCCCTGGCCGTGAGTCGCTGCGCTGCCGTCCGGAAGAATGACTCGAAACGGCTGGTCAAATTGCAGCGCGTCAAAAGCAGCTTGAAGCCGGTCCCGGTACATGGTCGCCCCTCAATTCGCACCTATCCGTCGCAATAATGAAACAATATCAAGAAATTGGTCAATTGACCATGCAATGGCGACGGCATGGCAGGCGCCCAGCCAATGCCGTCGCCCCAGTCTGCCAACGAGGTGAAAGCGGCGATCGCCGCGGCCGCCCGCTGCCGACGGCAGCCGCCGCATCGTGCAGCAGGCCCAGCGGTGCGCCGGGTTTGTCGGCGGCGAGGGCGTCGAAGGTCAGGCCGGGCGCGATGGTGATTTGTTCGTGATGGGGCATGGAGGTGATTTCCGATGCGCGCCCGGTTTTCGATCGGCCGTTGGTGCGGGCGGTGCGCAAACAACTACAAACCATTGCATTGTTATCATTGGCACATTTTGACTACGAGCGTGCTGGTGTATCCCAGTTTGTATCTCAGTTCGTATCCCACTTTCGGCTACAACCTTTCGCCCTAGCTGTAAACCTTCGGGACGCCCCAGATACATCGGCGAAAGTGATCCGCGCTCGAACCCGGTCGAGCTTGCCGCGGAGGCGAGCATATCGTGGGCGTTTTGTCTGGACCCCGGTAATTCCGCGCCATGCTACGCAATGGTGCGATCACCAGGTCGGACCAATTGCAACTCGATCTAATTTTCTGTCTCTACACCCGAACACGTCAGTCGGGGAGGGGAAGAAAAGCGATGCCATATGTCGATGCTACCGGAGCAAAACTCTATTTTGAGGAGAGTGGCTACGGGTATCCGATCATCTTCATCCATGAATTCGCATCGGACATCCGCGGTTGGGAAGCCCAAGTGCGTTACTTCTCCCGTAGCTACCGTTGCATTGCCAACAATGCCCGAGGCTACCCACCCAGTGATGTCCCCGAAGATGCATCTTTGTATCGCTGGCAGTTCGCGGTGGACGACATCGCCGCCATCATGCGGGATCTTAAGATCGAACGCGCCCATTTGGTCGGCTTGAGCATGGGCGGATATGCTGCCTTGCAGTTTGGGTTGCGCTATCCGGAAAAAGCCAGTGCGCTGGTCGCGGCAAGCGTAGGGTCCGGCTCTCATCCCTCCTACCGCGACGCTTGGTTGAGGAGACGTCGCTTCTCGCGCGGATGAATGGTGCCATAACCCGTGCCATTCGCACGGGCAAAACCGTCATCTTTTTTCTCCGTGCACCTTTATCATCTGAAAGTTCTACCTCACATAAACGCCGATTTGATCGTTGAATTTCCTGAAGACCTCCACCGGTTACCGGAGTTAGCTTACTCTCGGGAACGTTGTTTCGATCCGAGCAATAGCGTCATGGTGGGCTTCATAGTCGGCGACCGCGTTTGCTGGGGCGTCACTAGAACGGACCTTGGTACGGTCGTCGGAGCGTCTTGGAGTGGAGTCACCATTGATTGGGATGACGGCCACACGACTTCAATTCAGCACAACGATATGGCGCAGGTTGAACGGGTGCCGGTGAAGGTTTGAACAGAGTGCCGAGAAAAATCACATGAAAACGATTCCGATTGCCACCAGCATAGCTGCTCTTGCGATGACAGCGGCGATTGCGGAAACAAGGTCCTCGGAGTATTTTGTTGTTTTGGATACGAAGACAAAAACATGCACGGTCGCGGACAAAAAGCCGAAGACTAAAACCTTGAAAATCGTCGGTGACGCAACGTACAGGACGCAAGCTGAAGCCGAGAACGGAATGAAAATCATTAAAGTCTGCATCAGCAAGTAATATGCGGGCACACCGTGTCAACCTGCCGAAAAACGTTGCCTTGCACAGATATAAGATATGGAATATCGCGGCGTCGAATATCACGTTGCCCAAGCTGTCGAAGTCGCGTTCCAATTCCTTTTATACGCCGAGCCTATGATTGCGGCTAGACCAACCGCGCCCTTGAAGACGCTGGCGTGGAATTTATCCCAGCTAAAAGCGGGAAGAGCGTTGGCGTACGTTTGGTTCGCAGCTAGCAGACCTTGCCATGGGTCGCTGATGAAATGGGTGTATCGAAATGAACTCGCAAACAATAGCAGCGGCGTTGGCTACGATTATCGGCTTGGCCGTCGCAGCGTATGCATTCGCATATGTGTCTTTTGGAGATACCTATAAGCCTGAGACTCGGGTCGAAAAAATTGAAATGCCGAAAGCCCCAGTTGTTCAGGGGCCGGTTGTTAAAGGGCCAGTAGGGAGAGAACTTCCGCTTCCAGAGAAATAGATGGCACGCCACCGGGAAGGGTGATGGTGGAGGTTTATCTAATGCGCCGTTCAGCGCCGATATGTTTGGCTTGCGGCCTTTCATTGTGAACCTTTGTAGTGTTGCATTCCGCACGTCCCCGCGCGATGTAGTTGCGCGGGCTGACACCAAGGGAGTTATCTATGAGCGAGCGAGCAATTGCTTTTGTCGAAGAGTGGGTTTCTGAGAACATCCACGCTACTGGCTATGAGCCCGAGGGAGACGCCGCTCAAGCTGCGGCATTCGCGACGCAATGCCTTTCATCTGCCAAGGCAGAGGGCATCACAGGCGCGGAAATGAAAGACGCGTTTGAAGACCTTAATCAGTTTATGGCCGCTGCAATCAAAACTGCGAATGACGACGAGGTTGCTCGACTAGCTTCGAAAGACGATTCATTTTAGGCCAACTTCTCCTATTTGCCGGAACACCGCACTTTGAACCCGCACGTGGTGGGCCGTCCTAAGTAATTCGAAACCGGGTGCAGATCGGCAAGTGCGGCGAGCCCAGACCGTGTGGATTGAAGCTGCATACCCGTTCCTGCTTCGCGCTAAGCATACCACATTCGGGCTCGAAAACGTTCTTGCCAAGCCCTATAATGACACCCGATGAAGAAGGGCTAGGCTGATCTTGGTGCCGCGATGGTGAAGGAAACCAAATTTTTCCGGAAGCAGGCGGCTTTGGCTGAACGTATGGCGCGGTCAGCCTTTGACACCGAAATATCCCAAAGTTTTTTGGATATGGCGACGGCTTATCGCAGTCAGGCGGATGTGCTGAAGGCTAAGAAGCTGAAGGCTAAGAAAAAGTCCGGCAAAAAGCGGTGGGCGTCGCGAGCGGGCGCTCATCCTTGAATTTGCGTGTACCGCTTCGGTCGCCGCGATGTGAGGCACGTGCACCAACACCGGGGCCGT
>WNFC01007315.1_pt1 | contig 18718 bp, 16 predicted proteins | sample 5400541 | NCBI WGS metagenome assembly WNFC01 (sample SAMN13153342, study PRJNA577476) | soil metagenome | isolation source: 120 cm saprolite under Douglas fir tree site 2 hole 2 replicate 1 | place: USA:California | collected 2015-04-18 | reverse complement strand
AAGGGAACCGAGCTTGCTGAGGAAGTGTTTCAGATCGCTAAGAATGAAGGAAGAGGGGTAACTTTCTTTGACCCCGGAGATCCCACATCGAGGGCAAGCGAGATTCCAAGGCTCAACGAGCAGGTTCTCTCAAAGGGACTCGTTGATGTTCTTAGTGTCAACGAGAACGAGCTCACCCAACTGGCCTCCGCGGTTGGCGAGGCGGGGGGCGGGTTTGAAGGAGAGGAGGAGAATCCATTATTCCAGGCCGCTAGCGTCTTCAGCATGCTTGGAAGTAGGGTCGATCTACACACTCCCAGCTTCTCGGCGACTTTCATCGATGGCCAGAGAGAACGGGTCCTCTGTGCCAGCACAACTCCGGTAAAGGTCACCGGGGCGGGAGATGCGTGGAATGCTGGTGACATATTTGCACAGGGCGTCGGGCTCGGCCACAAGGACCGGCTGACCTTCGCGAACGCTACCGCGGCTGCGTATATGAGGAAGCCGGATCTCGATCCTTGCTCCTTGACAGAGATTCTTGATCGGGTCGGAGAAATAGAGAAACTCAATACTCGCTAGTCAGATCCATTTCTTTCAAAGCCTCATAATGGACTGGGGATCTTCTTCCATCGGTTCACCACTCTTAAATCGGCTTATGATAGGTCAAGCGTGAAAGCTGGCTAGGACGTGTGCCGAACGGGTTCCAGAGATCAGACTTTGGTTTTGAACTGCAAGGAAAGGATGCTACCATAATTGCGGAAAGTCGCTGAGGGACTTTACAGGATTCCAGCAAGAGCCGCCAACACATACCTCGTGTCAGGGAGCGAGAAGAGGATTCTCAAGGCTATCACTAAGCTAGGAAGGAAACCCTCAGACTTGAAACTTGTATTGCTGACGCACCGGCACTTGGACCATATTGGGAGCGCGCCAGCGTTGAAGAAGCAGACTGGGGCGAAGCTGGCTTCTCATCCGTTCGAGAAGCCTTACGCTGCTGGGACTTTGGTGATATCGGCTCCGAGCGCTCGGAGTCTCTGTGGAAGAATGGTGAGAAAGCTGACGACGCTCGAATATTGGTCGCTCAAATTGTTCCGGATTATCAAGTTCCAGACCGCGCACGTGGATCTCGCTGCAGACGAAGAGTCAGTCTTGGATGAGGTCGGTTTGGACGGGTCTGTGCTCTGGACGCCAGGCCACACCAAAGGATCGGTTACGCTCTTTCTTAACCAGCCAAGCGTGGCCATCGTCGGCGATCTCTTGCGGTCTCGTCGGGGCCGGCTTGTAGAACCACTGTTGATGGAGAGTATCCCTCAGACCCAAGCGAGCGTAAGACGGGTTTTGGACTTGGGTCCAGAGATCATCTGTCCTGGACACGGGAAGCCTCTGCCCGCATCGAGGGTAAAGATCGAGAAGAGGGTAGTGAAGCCTATGGTTGTAGCAAAGAAAAAGGAAGAGGAGGAGGATTTGGAGGAGTTAACGTCTGGCCTTTTCTAGTCTCTTCTCGACATCGTCCCAGTTAACGACGTTCCACCAGGCGTCCACGTAGGCGGCGCGGTCGTTCTTGTATTGCAGGTAGTAGGCGTGTTCCCAGACGTCGAGGACCAGAAGCGGGACTACTCCTTGGACGGTTAGGTCATTGTGCTTCTCGGCCTGGAGCGTGATTAGTTGTTGCGTCCATGGTTCGAAGGCTAGGATGGCCCAGCCGCTTCCTTCGACCTGTTTAGCAGCGGTGCTGAACTGTTCTTTGAACGAGTCGAACTTGCCAAAGTCGGTATTGATCTGGTCGGCTATCTTTCCACCTGGTTTTCCTCCGCCGTTCGGTTTCATGTTAGGCCAGAAGGTGCTGTGCATTGTATGGCCGCTCCCGTGGAAGGCGAGGTCTCGTTCGACTCCCTTGACGTCGACGCCGGCGAAGCCGGTCTCGCGGGCTTTCTGGAGCTTGTCAAGAGCGGCGTTTGCGCCGTTCACATAGGCGAGGTGGTGCTTGTCGTGGTGTAATCGCATTATCTCTTCGCTAATCGTCGGGACGAGCGCGTTGTACGCGTAGGGGAGATCGGGTAGCTTGTATCTGTGATGAGGCATGAGCCTCGCCTGCTATGCTGTCGATAAAAAACTATGCTCAAGACTGTGCTTTAGAACTCGGAGATACCGCTCATGCGACGCGAGACGCTTGAAGTGCGCCTTTCTCTTCAGGAATGATTCCGTTATTCTTGGGGTTGATTCTGATCGGGTCTCCCGGTTTGACGGAGACGATTGGTCTAGTCGGGGATTTACTTTCACCAGGGTCCGCGGAGACCACTCGTGCGTCGCGAGAGCGTTGACACATACCCCCCTTTTCTAGAAAAGATTCCGTGTCTGGCAGTGAGAATGGGCGAGTCCAGCTGATCAGGGCAGAGTCTGGGCTTGGATGGCTCAGGGTTTTGCTTGCTTTATCACCGGATTCCCGAACGATTCTCGGGCAAAAATTTTGCGGTAGTCCTAGAATCGTGATCAGGGCTGATAATGGGCGAGTTCTTCTCTTAGCAAACCCGAGACTGCCGGGGCATCCAGAAGCGGGTCCGGTTGGCCTTGCTCTTCGGAAATCGGAAACCAGTATAGGATAGCTGTCTCTCTATGGATCGGACTTGCAGCTTTTGATCGGTCCTTCATTGAGGTGAGCACGTATCGAAGGAACAGAATACCCGGACCAATTCGCCGACTTCCTAGTGTTTCTGTACGAGAAGTACCATGTTGATAGGAACCGGTTGTTTGTCGAGTACAGTTCTGGACCGCCTCCCCCGCTAAAAGGTACAAGGGCAGGCTACTACGAGGGACTGCTCTCGTTCCGCGAAAAGGACGGTCATATCGACTTCTTAATCACGGTCTTCAAGATCTCACGTGAGCCTCTTCTAACCCTCGCTCACGAGTTCGGGCATCTGGTCAAGAACCTCAAGTCAGGGAAGTTTGACAGAAATCTGCGTCCACCGGACGACGCTCTGGAAAAGGCGTTTGACGACCAAGCTTTGAACGACTTGGCCGAGTTCCGAGACCTAGAGCGTCGAAGCTAACCCTGTTGCCCATTGCGGATTGGAGCTGAATCTTCAAGGGTCCAGAAAGTTTCGAGTCAATACTACAATTGAAAGGTATTCTCTGCAAGCCTGAGGCTCTCGTCAAGAAGAACTATGTCGAGAAGTACTACCGTCTGGATGAGAAGTTCTTTGAAGCATTAGACCCCTCCGAGCAGAGGAAGAGGATCAAGACCGCAAGACCCGAGGAGTTGAAGACTATTCTACAGTCCATGCTCGTGTCCTTCGGACTTGATTTTTGAATACTCGCTGAAGAAATCGCCAGCGTGGACGACAAGATGTTAAAACAGATTGCAAGGATGGTCGCTGAAGAGAGAATTACGCTCTCCTATTCGATTCTGCCGGATAGAGCCTTCGAGTATGTTCTAGCCGAACTCAAGCGAATTAACAAAACTGTAATGGAGCAATGAGGGAGTGAAAAGCCCTCGTTGAAAGGAAACAGAGTCATACTCGTTGGCCTCCCCCAATTCGGGGCTGAAAATAACTAGCCAAAAGTCAGCGCGCTCTTTCTAGGCGAGGCTTTTTTATGAAACAGGCCTTAGCCGCCGAGGAATTTGGTTCTCTCCACGCCAATAGGCGTCATTGTTATCGGAGTCTTCATCGGCACCTATGTTCTCATTCTTTCGGACAAGTTCCACAAGCCCTCGGCAGCGGTGCTAGGTGCAACCCTGATGGTGGGTACCGGCGTTCTAACCGAATCCGACCTTTCCTCGGCGATCAACTGGCAGGCTCTAGGCGTTTTGCTGGGAATGTTCATCATCGCCTCATCGCTCCGCGAAGCAGGATTCTTCGAATGGGTGGGACTCCACCTCGCCCGGTCAGTCGACGCCCATCCTATCCGGATGTACATCCTCCTGCCCCTCATGACCGCGGGAATGGCCTCTCTGCTAGACATCGTGACCGTTGCGCTCTTCATCGTTCCACTCACTGTCGAGGTGTTTGAAGGACTGGAGATCGACCCGGTCCCATTCGTCATTGCCGAGGTTCTCGCCGCAAACATAGGCGGCATAGCGACCATGGTAGGGGATCCAACAAACATCATTATCGGGTCCTCTCTAGGACTCACCTTCAACCAGTTTCTCCAGAACACAGCGCCTATCGCTCTAGCTGCCATTGCGGTGAATAGTGTCCTACTCTACTTGAAGAACCGGAATTTTCTCCATCGGGATGCGATGACGCGTCATCGGCAGAGACCAGTTCTCGATTTGCGAAGCCCGTCAGAGGCTGTGAAGGACCGTGGACTGCTGCGGGTCAGCCTCGTATCGCTGTTGCTAGCGGTCAGCTTCCTTGTTGTCCACACTTTTCTCGGGGTCTCAGCTGCTCTCGCAACTCTTCTCCCCGCATTTCTGATACTGGTCTACGAGTCGTCACGGTCGAACGAGGTCCAACACGTTCTCGCTCGGATAGACTGGCAGATCTTCTTCTTTTTTGGGGGACTCTTCATACTAGTCGCCGCTCTCGGAAAAACCGGAGTTCTCTCAATGCTCGGAAGCGAAATGATCCAGATATCAGGAGGAAACCTAGCGCTTTCCGTGACCCTCGTTCTCTGGGTCACCGCATTGATTTCACAGCTTGTGGACAACGTGCCATTAGCAACGGTCTTTATTCCCGTCATTGCGGCTATGGCTAGCACGCCCGGCGTGCCAGTCGCTCCATTGGCATGGGCCCTTGCTGTCGGAACGGGAATAGGAGGAATGGCCACACCCCTGGGTACGGCTTCCAACCTTGTCGCGCTGAACATTCTAAACAAACCGAAACAACGGTTGAGCTTCGCCCGTTTCGCAAAGAGATCCATACCATTGACGATAATCAACCTAGCTATTGCGAATCTGATACTACTACTTCGTCTCTAAGACGATTAGGACGAAAGTAGCGTCAAGATGAGAGATACAGCACTCTTTTCTACGCCTTCCCGCTGAACTGTCAGATTCGTTAGAAGTTTCAGTTTCGCTTTCCCCCTAGAGAATGAACGCTATGAACCAAGTGATCCGTCGAGTCAAGGGCTTCTTCCAGCTGGGCGAGAGAGACGCTTTCACACGAATCGATGAGCTCGCCAGTCTAGGCGAGGAATCGCTTCACCTGCTAATCAAAATACTTACCAATTCACCTAACGGACTCTCGGACATTGAAACATGCACGAACAGGATTAGTCTATTGGAGAAACAGGGCGACAAGATAGTTCAGTCGCTCGAGGAAATGTTCGGAAAAGGGTCCATATCCGCGATTCTCATGAGAGAGTTTGAGAGACTTTCTGACTCTGTCGACGGTGTTCTTGATAGAGCTCACGCCTTGTCACGGCAGATCAGAAGGGTCACCAAGAGGCCCCTACGCGAAGCCAAAGAATTCGACGCGATCATTCGCAAAGACCAGGTTCGTCTAATAGAGATCGGACTCGTCCAGCTCCAAGCTCTCCGGAAGCTCTTCCACGTTGCGGGCTCAGACATGAAACAATCACTTGAACTGGCTAAGCAGATTGAACTGTTCGAAGAACAAGGAGACGATATCAAGGACAACATGCTTGATGAGATCTATGGATCATGGGAGGTTCTCGACTACGCCTCCTTCCACAACTACATCGAAACCACAATCGAGGCTGACGACATCCTTGACCGCTGCGAGGACGCGTCGGACCTCGTCATTGTGATAATGAAGGGTCTCGGCGCTTAGGACAGCAAGGCTTGAACATTTCCCTAGATACTCTATCGCTTGTCTTAGCTGGGCTCTTGGGAGCAGTTGTAAGCGGCAACAACATCTCTGCATGTTGCGGGACGATCATCGGTAGTAGAATGGTTAGCAGACGGTCGGGAATCCTGATCGCGGTCGCAGGATACCTGCTCGGTCTATCGATCGAGGGGCCTGAACTCTTCAGAGTTAGACAAGCCTTCCTCCCAAACGAAACCAGCACAGAGATCTTCTCAATACTCTTGGCTACATTGTTAATCTTCATCGGCGGAGAACTCGCAAGAGTACCCCTCTCCCTATCGAAGGCCTTGACCGGGACGATTCTAGGCGTCAGCTTTGCGATCGGGACACTACAACAGACAAATTATTTGATTCTGATACTGATTTTCTGGGTGAGCGCACCTATAGTGGCGACCGCATTAGGCCTGTTCTTCGTTAGACTCGATGACAGGTATAGCACCAGAAACCTCTGGGTGAAACTCTCCCTACTGAAAGCGGGGCTGGTAGTAATGGCCTTTCTCTCCGCATACGTTACTGGTAGCAACGCGTTAGGACTTATCGCGGGAGTGCCCTCCAACCAGCCTCTCATCGCGACCATTGCCGTCGGCATTGGGAGTGTTCTGGGAGCGTCCGTCCTTGGTCGAGGAGCTCTACGCAGGCTAACAGAAGGGATCTATAGCCTCAGATACCCTAACGCATTCTACTCCCAGCTATTGGGTGCGGGAACGGTAGAACTAGCGAACCAGCTTGGCATCCCGTTGTCAACGACCGAAACCGTTTCTTCAGGAATCATAGGATCTGGATTGGCGAGCAAGATGCGAGTCATGAATTCCAGAAACGTCTTCCTCATCATAGCTAGCTGGGTCATTTCGCCAGCTCTAGGGTTTCTTCTCGGATATGGATTGACTCTGATGATTGGTTAACCCAAGAGCTTGTCTTTCAGGCCCATATTTCTAACGACGGCCAAAAATCGAGACCTAATCCTAGCCTTTTATTTTGACGCCCATTTACGCGGTTCCTAATGGACCTCCCCTCGCATCTCTCATTCGGACTGGCCATAGGTTTAGTCTTCTTCGGGAACAATCCCGATATTGTACTGCTTATCGGTCTGGGCGCTTTGGTCCCTGACCTCGATAGGGAATATTGGTACGTCCGGCAACAGGTCTACGCCGAAGAACAATATCACCGCGCAAGATTCCACAACGTCTTCCTAATCCTCATTGGCTACCTTGTGAACCCGTTCTTTTCGTTGGGAATCTTTCTTCACATGCTTCAGGATTCTTTCACGACTGCAAAAGACAGAGGGGTTGAATGGTTCTATCCGCTGACGAGACTCGTGAAACGAGGAATGTATGACCAGACCATGAACCAAGGAAAGCCTGACCCTAGCGTAAGCGTCTACTTCTATCAGGAGGACGTCCTTGGTTATGCTAACGCTGCGGATCCGGACCTAAGGGAGGGTAGCCAGCCGGTGCCGTGGAGGAGAGTTTATGGATTCGCCCAGAACGGGCATCTTCTAGATCGCGGGTTCTTAATCGGCTCCTTGGCTGTAATTGCGATCTGGCTTGCTTACCCGTTCGGGCTCGCCCATGCTCACCAGTTTTCAGAACTGATAGAATCCAACCCAACCTGGATAATCGGATATGCAGCCGTTGGGTTCTTGTTTGCTGCTGGGGAGACTCAGAGGAGAGACAAGCTTCCCAAGCTTCCACAGCTGAAACCGTTTCAAGTCCCATTGTTTGTACTCGGTATCGCTCTCCTAGTTGTTTGGGGTGTGATGTTCCGATCCGAAATCCTATCGAACTTGGAAAATATTCTCGCCGATCCGATTCCCATACTAGCCGGCGTCGTTGCGATACCCGTTATCTCTCTCATCCTTGTCAAGTATTACACCCGAGGAGGAAGAAAGGCGATCGTATAGCATGGCTCGCTCTTGGTCGACCGTACACATCTGTCCGCCCTATTCCTCGTAACGGAAAGTCTCGGCTGCACACCGTTAGCCGGAGATATCTTGCCAGAGCCCGCATCCGTACCATAGGCATTATAAATGGCACGCGAACAATGATCGTCTCTCTTACGATCAGGGCTCATGCGAGTCTGGCACTAACAACGCGTCGGATGGGAGTTGAAGCTGTTAAGAAAATCGTCGAAGAAACTGGATTTCGGAGGAGCTACCAGAGCTGTTCTGATTTGCAGCCTCGTCTTGCTGGGCTCAATATTGGCGGTTCCACTGGCAGCCTCCACCAGTAACTCTCCCGTCCGTAACACTACCCTGGCACCACCAGCTGGTGCGCAGTTCGACCATATCATTACGATTATGATGGAGAACGAGGCATTTTGCAGCGTCTATACTGGAAACGGATGCGGAGGAACAGGAACCTACGAGAGCACTCTGGCTAACCAGAATGTACTCGTCACATCTTGGGGAACGACAGACCATAACAGCGAGCCCAACTATATTGCACTCCTCGGAGGCATTGATGATAAGAGCACGACCGGCGATGGAGTCTGCTGTTACTTCGAGCCCGGCGCAAACATCATCAATCGTCTCGACGCGGGAGGACTAACATGGACTGCTTGGGCGGAAGATGCGACAGGATCTGGCTGTCCAAGTAGCGATGGCTCGTTCAGCAACGGAGGCTTTCATCCGCCTAGAGATGGTGACCACTTTCCGTTCATCGACTTTACCAATTTGAATAATCCAGCCGATTGCTCACATCTTCAAGCAACCGCCTCGAACACCGTTGTCTCAGGATCCTGCTCAAGTCCGAGCAATACTGACACGGCATTTGTGAATAGTCTAGCGACAACCGCTCCGAATTTCATCTGGCTCACTCCGAACGACTGCGATAACGGTCACGACTCTGGTGTCTCATTCGGCGATCAATATCTATCCAATCTGGTTCCCAAGATTCTTTCAAGCCCGCTCTTCACAGCAACAGGCTCGAAAGCAACTGTCCTAATTCTCTACGATGAGGGCTACAGCCAGTGCAGTGGCACGGGTGGAACCGGGGAGTGCGTTTACGCATCTTTCAGCGGACCCGCGGCGAAGAAGGGCGTGCAGATCAGCCCAGCCGGCGCATCTCACTACTCTTTCTTGTCAACGATCGAAGCGGCATGGGGATTATCCTCACTCAACACCAACGATGTGTGTGCACCAAACATGCTAGGAGCTTTTGGTGCTTACCCGAGTAACTGTCCTCCGTCGACTAGCTTCACCGTCTCCACCAGTGCTCCGGTTGTAAACGGCGTGGTTACTTTTACAGCGACAACTACTGGTGGGACGGCACCCTATACTATCTCTTGGAGTTTCGGGGATGGGACGACTGGAACAGGAGCTTCCGTCACTCACACCTACGCTAGCGCTCAATCCTTCACCGTAACCGAGAATGCGACGGACTCATCTACACCCTCCCAGATTACGAGCAGTACCCAGACAATCACTGTCAAGGCTGCCTCAGGGGGCACGTTTCTTGGACTTTCGGAAAGCATCTGGCTGATCATAATCGGTGGGCTCCTCGGGTTTGTTGCCTCACTTGCCCTTCTCACGATCAGAGCGCGGGCAAACCTAAAACGTGCGAAGGAAACAATGAACCAACAGGATCGTTAGTCTTTAGCAGCTCTGAGCGTCCCTCCTTCACAGACAGGAGAGCGATGGCGATTCAGGATGATATTCGGCGTCCTAGGGATCGTTTTCGTCCAGTTTGAGACGTTACAGACGTAGGGAAACTTTGCAACCGCTTAGAATTTTCCAGATCTGCTCTTCTTGGTTACAAGAAAGGTATGTTCTAGCCTCCCTAGTAATTACTAAGGAAAAACATGTCACCAGTCGCAAGAAATTTGGCCTTTGTCCTCTCACTGCTGTTGCTACTCCCGTCCATAGCTATCGTTGCTGCGCCACCTCCCGGGCCGAACATCAGCACACCCAGCATCTCACCATCTACCCCAGGACCCAGCGACCAAGTCACTGTAACAGCGACGGTCACAGCTGGAAATTCAGGAATACTGAACGTGACCTTGGTCTATTCAAGTGATAATTGGAAAGCCAGTAACACTACTGTTGTGGCATCGTACAATTCGACAAGCCAGCAAGCCACAGCGCACATACCTCCGCAATACAACGGAGGGCATGTGGAATACTACATTGCGGCCTTCGACGGCAATGGAAACAAGGCTGTCAACCCTACCACAGGCACCTACTTCAGCTATACGGTCACCGCACCACCTGCTAGCACCACGACAAACACGTGGATAGAGCTTGCGCTCGTTGCCGCCACCTTAGGGGTCGGTGGAACAATAGCGTTCTACTCGCTACACCCGAAGACTAAGCCAGGCTCAGCGTCAACCTCACAAAGCTAGATCTTACGATCTCGAAAAACAGCACTCTTTCACCGAGGACTAGAAGGTCGCAAAGCGACCTTACGACTCATATCATCTTATAGTTTATTCTACAATCCGTTTAGTTTTCTGAACCTTCGGACATGAGCCGTGATGAGAGGCTGGCTGCTTCTTGCTCGGTCCAGCGAGGCGCCTTTCCCTCAAAGACAACGTTATGGTGATGATCCCAACGATGGTCCCTGGTACGGCGTAGAACAGGGTGACGATGGATATTGCAATGGTACGCTCGTATCTCGCGCTAGATCCGAGCAAAACAATGACGCCATTCACGATCCAGAGCACTCCGATGAAGAGGAAGGGGAAAGCCATGTCTGAGGGTCGTAAGCCAATTGCTGTTACGACTGGTGCCCAGGGTCCTAGCCCTATTGTCTGCTCTCCGGTGTAGTATCCGGTGACTAGTTTTCGCGTTCCGTCGAAGACGAGCCAGGCTCCGAGGATGAAGCTCAGAAGCGAGATGGCGGAGGTTGCGAGGCTCGGCTTCTGCATAACCCCGATCCTTCGTGGTGTCTCTTATTAGCGACGTATTCTTTCCTCGTATCTATGACTGGTTCGGGTCCTGTGCTTTCTGATATGGAGGAGGGTGGCGATGGTATGGCAAAGTTTGCGCGTATGGTTCTGGAGTTCATCAAGAAGGACGTGTTCGAGAATCGGAAACAGGTGTCCGTGGAGGAGGTTGTCACCCTGATTGCGGCGTTGACTGATATCTCTGTTAGCTTACTCTCTCGGTTCCGGAAGGACCAGGTTGACCCGGCCAAGGCGACTGAGGTTGGAAGGGACGTTTTCAAGTACATGGTAGGACGACTAGGATTCGACATCGACAAACTAGGCAAATCAAACATCTACGTCTAACATGCAAAGTTCTAGTCTGACGGGTTCTTTTGGGCGCGCGAGACTTGAGTAGGGCCGGGGGTCACGAAAATTCGCGGGTAACAATTTCAGGAACCATTTTTCAGATACTGATTCCAAAAACGATTTCTATGACTAGTTCCAGATACCATTTTCAAGACGCGTTTTCAAAAGCGAGTTTCAAAGGCGGGATTCTCAAGAGAATATTTCTGACAGATTGATTCTCAAAGCGATTTTTCAACTATCCAATCAATTGCAAACCTAGTCTTCTTGTCTTGGACTACCGATCAGACGGCCTTCGCCTGTCGAATTCGACGAGTCCGTCCTTGAATTTGATGCTCGCGTGACTGCCGTTGCAAAATGGCTTGTTGACCGACATCCCGCAGCGACAAAGGGTCACTTTGTTCCTTATCTCGTGAGGCGTACCATCTGATGATTCTATGGTTATGCCGCCACGGACCCAAAGCGGCCCACTACAACCAAGCGCCGGATCCTCGACCACACCGATCGAGGCTGGAAGCTTCTGTTCAAGTTCTTGACCGGTTTTCTTGTCCTGCACGACGAGCCGACCTGATGGACATTGGTTTGCCTCGCGTATGACCAGTTTCCGCACCTGCGGATCATCGGTCTGTTCCATAAGACTCCAGATTTTTCCTCCAGGATCGCAAAAGCGCGCGAACGCGCAGAGATCCTCTGCATCGCTCAGAGTGAGCGTTGGACCCTCGAACACGTCTGCCCGTCGGATGTAAGGCCGTCGGGTCGCCGTCTCTGTTCCATCGAACCTGATTTTCGTGTGCGTACCATCGCAGAACGGTTTCGTCTTAGAACGACCGCACCTGCAGAGACTATACTCCTCTTTCGTCTCAATCGTCTTCCCCTCTTTCCAGTCCCACGAAAGGCCCTCTTTGTTAGGTGTGATTATCTGGATGGCGAGCGGTACATTCCCTGAAACGATGTAGGGGCCATCCTTGGATACGACAATCTTCCGCCCCGAAGATTTCCCCATGTTCGTCGAATATGGTGGCGTCGATATATCCTATTTTTTCCGACCTAAATCACCTTAGCTTTGTTGTTTCTTCCGCTAGGGAGGGGGACACTAAGGACGACTCGCCTGTTTGTCTAAAGGCCTCTGAATCCTTTCTGAAGATCCTCGACTAAATCTTCCACGTCTTCGATTCCCACGCTCATGCGTATGAGAGTGTCTTTGATTCCCTGCTCTATTCTTCTCTGACGTGGGATGCTAGCATGCGTCATGCTAGCAGGATGTTCAATCAGAGATTCGACCCCTCCTAGACTCTCTGCGAGGGTGAAGACCCGAAGTTTCGTCAAGAGTTTTTCGCATTCTCCGAATCCGCCTTTAAGCTCGAAGCTGAGCATTCCACCGTATCCTCGCATCTGGCGTTTGACGACCTCGCGTTGTGGATGGTCCGGCAGGCCAGGGTAGTATACCTGGTCGACCTTTGGTTGTCTCACGAGATACTCGCTGATCTGTTTGGCGTTCGAGTTGTGACGATCCATCCGGACAGCTAGTGTCTTGATTCCTCGCAGTACGAGCCAGCAGTCTAAGGGTCCAGGGACGGCCCCGACGGCGTTCTGGAGAAACTTGAGACGTTTGCCGACATCAGCGTCGGTCGTGATTGCGGCACCGCCGATTAGGTCGCTGTGGCCTCCGAGGTATTTTGTTGTGCTGTGAACTGAGATATCGGGGGGTTTCGATCCAGATCATCTTGGTGTTCTTTCGAACCGCCTTCTCGACCTTGTCAGGTTGCCTCGGGTCCACGTAAGTGAATTGTAGGCCGTAGTTTCGGAGAACTTGATCGAATAATCGATATGTTCCACCATAGATGTCGTCCCCAGCGATTACATGGTCCCCTTTTCGCAGAAGCATCAGCACGGTGGTCGTTGCGGCGAGACCTGAGCTGAAGGCGAGGCCAACCTTGCCATCTTCAAGGGACGCTAGACTCTCTTCTAGAGCGTTACGAGTGGGATTTGCCGTTCGCGAATAAACGTACTTGCCTTCACGACCTGGTTTGAGTTGCATATACGTTGAAGTGAGATAAACGGGAACAGTGACCGAGCCTGTTGCAGGGTCTGGATTTTGTCCAGCGTGAATGGCTTTGGTTGAGAACCTCATGATAAAACGCCAACCGGTGGACGCTGATTTAACGTATCCTTCTGAAACCTGAGGTATGCATCGGAAAAAGCGGTTTTCGAATTGTCTCCAGATGTGGGAGACTTGAAACCGACCGCGGGCAACGCGAGGGAACGAGTCCTTGATTCAAGAACTCTCGATGAACAATTTCGGTAACAAGGAGCATAGTAACCAAAGAAATGCGGATGTCGCAGAATTCGAATGCGACTATTTAATTGGCGTCCCGTAATCCTTGTTTTTCTCTCGCTAGCGATTCTCTGGAGTGTTCCTGGAATCAAGGGGACTTCTAGTCTCGGAAACCTGTTTCCTCCAAGTTTCGAAGTAAACGGTATGGCCGTCAGCCCACAGGGAGACGTGGCCGCTGGCAGCTTTTACGCGCTAGATCCAACAGTCATTCCTTGGGATCTCACGAATCCGATTTACAAATACGTCGGCGTGACCCTGATAGTCAGCAATTTCAACTCTTCGAGCTCTTCCGGCAGCACCGGAATAAACCTGACCAGTACCGACAGTCTCGCCCCCTACCGCGTAATTCTCGTCATCGAAGGAGTCCAACGCAATACTCTCTCGATCGTTTCTGACATCCAATCTGTTTTCAGCATGCAACCCGGATCATTCCAAGCGCTCATCTCAAACCCTCTAACATTACCGGTCTCGGTTTTCGGTGCCAACCTCACCTACAATCCATACTCGAACTTCGTCAACAGATTCGTCTCAACTACCAGCAATAAGGCCGCAATGATCGGGAAGTACACGAGCCTTCTCCTACAAACCTCGAGCTCCGCGATAATATTCAATAGCATAGAATCTCTAACATATCCCGTATCACCGGTCTTTAGCGCGTCAAGCATCGCATCACAGGTCCTCAACATCGGATCGATAGGAGCAGCAATAGCTCCCGCCTTCGGTCTCAACTCAACAGGAGTCGTCGTTCTCCACAAGAAGTTCCTCACTTTTACATTACCGCAGGACTACACGATCGGTTTCGGATCTCTTGTCGGGATCACCGGTGGAATCTACTCGACTACAAATGAGACCTTTGCTGCATCGATGCCAAGCGGAGCACAGATCAAGAGTTTCAGTCCAGTCAACATGCTTGTTCAGTCGAGCACCGGATCGACACTGGTCATAGGAGAGTTCCCATGGGTCGGAACAGCTCAACGACTATTGCCAGACGTCACAGTCACGTTTCACTATCCTGCCTTCGACTCGCCCTATCTAAGCGCCACATGGGCAGCTATTCCCTCAACGTTCAATGTTGGAAAGCCGTTCAACCTCACCCTAGGAATAACCAACACGGGCGCAATGGACGCAAGCAATTTGCACTTCAACCTGGCCTTTACCGGAGTAGTTCTCCTGGGTCAACAGAGCATCACTTCCATACAGTTCAACGTGGCCTCCTTGCTCAAAGGAGCAACGATCAACCGCCTGTACAACTTCCAATCGTACAACTCGAATGCCCAGTTCACGCTTAGCGCAGACTTCCTAGACTCCTCAAACTATGTCTACCAATGGAGCACCCAGTATTCCCCCTCCCCAACCATCAGACAGAACGGCGGACTAACCGTCACAAAGAGCGTCAGTCCAAACAATCCCTCCTACGGAGCAATAGGAAATGTCACGGTCACAATCCACAACAACAATCTCACCGCTACCTACTTCAACATCGAAGACCTCAACCCGGACGCCCAGATCTTCTTGTACCCACAAGGAGCAGGCAACACTCCACCCCAACCCCGGCCTTGCCTCAGCCTCGTAGGCTCTTATAACACGGTTGTCGCAAACATGACACACTTTACTTTCCAAGTCCAAGACGGTCAGGGATGCGCGTCCACAGTTCTTACTCGAGTCCTTCTCCAACGTTTCGGTCAGCCATACCAGCTCGTTTCGTCTCCGAACATGCTTCTCGGCGGGGGAGAAACATGGAGCCCGCTGAACCCATACCTGATCCCAGGCGGCCCGGCAGGACTCTATGAGTCGCTTAACCTCAGACTGACTTTCCAGAATGCCGCAAACGTCACAGGTTTCGGTACTGCCTACCCGGGACTTCTCCCCCAGCTCGAAAATCCGAGAACTTCCTATCTTGGACTCTATTGTGTACCCTGCTCGATCCCACGTGGTGGATCAACCACTATTACCGGTGCACTTGTCAATGCGACTGGCAAACCTCTCGCAGCTAGTGCGGTTGTTCTCTCATACAAGTTCTCAAACAACACCGTGAGACCGATAACAACGGTCGTAACAAATGCAACAGGAGGATTCTCGACAAACTGGCTCGGCGTTTCCACCCCACCACTCGGAAACTATCGACTAATCGCGAACTACACCGGCTCCGTACAGAACAATGCGGAGGGAGTGTACCTTCCGTTCTACGTTGTTACCCCGACAAGTATCGGCCCGGCTGGTACAGTGACCCTCAACTATCCGTACTTCTTCAACTCGACAGGCTCGATCTTGATAACTCCTGAGCGAATCGCATACAGTAGCCAAGTCAACGCCACTGGGACAGGGCAACAATTGATCGGAGAATACGTCGCCCAGTCGACCGCAGTGCCAGTCACAGTTGGCGCCCCAGTGATCGTTCCAGTGACTGACATGATGATGAACACAACCAAGATCAGCATCTTCTACATTGCTCAGAACCAGAGTCTGGTGCAAGTCAACCTTCGGGTGACGAATACCGGACCCCAACTCGCCAACAACATTGTCGTATCGGCCTTGATCCCACAGGGGTCCAGATCCAACTCGAGCGGTGGACCATCGATACCCTACTGGTTACCTGTCGTCAGTCTCGGGACTGGAATGTCTGAAGCAAGCAACCTGAAGACGGTGAGCTTCACCATCGCTTCCCTTGCTTCTGGACAACCATCAAACATCTACTATTACATTGTAAGAGCGAATACGACAGGTCTCTATCAGAGCGCGTTGAACGTCACTGCCCAGTCCGGATCCAACCAGTACAAGTTCTACTACACCGCACCCCTCCTCGAAGTGTACCCCTCCACCAAGTCAGCTCCAGTACCCCAAACAGGCCTCTTGCAGGCCTATGTTACCGTCGACCCCTCAGTTGTGGCAAATCAGACCGCAACCACAGTCAGCATTCATCTCTACAACGCCGCGAACGTAACATACACCAACATCATCGCCACAGTCCCAAGCTTCACGGGAAGCGGACTCAACTTCCCCATTCTTTCCAAGACCGCAACAAGCATGGCACCAGGAAGCACTCAGACGGTAAACTTTACTGCCACGGCTCAAGTTAAAACAATCTATTTCAACAATGGAGTGTGGAGCGATTCTCTCTCGGGGAGCGTATCATACAACCAGTCTAGTACCAAGAACTTCCTGACGAACTTCCGTGCGAATGTCCCGATCTACGACCCTACAGTAGTAGGGTTCAACCCTAGCCTGCGGGTCATCATCTCACCTCTTACGAACCAGCTATCAGCAGGTGCAACAGCGTTCGTTACTCTGACCGTAACGAACACTGGGACCTCAAACGTCACCGACTTCTCGTCATTGGTTCAAGCATACAGTCCATTGTTCAGCCCGGTTGGACCCTCGAGCCCAGAGACGAGTTATGGAGGCTACGGGTCATCATGGCTATACGGCATCGGAGCCGGCCAGAGCATCAGCTTCAGGATTGGAATACAGACCAGAGCGGGCGGGGCCTACCCGGTCTTCGGGTCATACATCAATTACTTCCACAATCCTCCTGGTTCGACAGGCAGCAGCTATGGTGAATCAGTCTCCGCATCTAGCGCGGCGCTCATAACGGCCATCGATACCACCCCTCCGACGGTTAGTACCCCATGGTCGAGCCCATTCGCTCCAACTTCCAGCGACCAAGTCCATGTTTGGACTCAAGTCTACGACGGCAGCGGAGTAAACACCGTGAATCTAGAATATTCGACTGACAGGCTAGGCTGGACTAGCGTTCCAATGATCCCATTGTTCGGGTCGATCTTGAAAGGACACGGATTACCTGTCCAGCAACCCTTCTTTGGAGACATCTATAATGTTACCATCCCTCCGATCGGCCCAGGCGCCGCAGTATTCTACAGAGTAAGATCCACAGACAACCTCGGGAACATGGGACTACAAGATAACAACGGAAACGACTACGTCTACTTCATCCAGGGAGGAAACAGCTGGCTCTTTCCCAACCAGGCACCGGGAACGAACATGCTCTTGAATGGGACCCAGTACGTTTCAGGAATCAAGACATCCCTCTTCCTCAACGTGTCTACGCCGATTGCTGTTCAGGTAATACAGCTCGCATCAAATCCAGGTGGAACTCTGCCTGCTGGATTGTCACCTCTGGGAATCTACACCCAAGTCAATGCCAACATATCCATCACCTTGAACGCTAGGATCCGGTTCTATTACACCCCCAGCCAGATCCAGGGATTGAACACTAGCACCATCGCTCCCTACTACTGGAATGGAGCTAGCTGGATCCCTCTATCAAATGTGGCAGTGAACACTAGCCAGAACTATGTGGAGGGAACGGTCACCCACTTCAGCCTCTTCGCAGTATTCGGCAAACAAGCGTCGACACAACCACCTACTACAACTCCATCATCTCAACTTCCTTCGCTCATCATCGGAGTCGTTGCCATAGCAGCAGTCGCCCTCATAGGAGGAATAATCGTAGCCAAGAGACGGAAACGAGGAGCAACAAACGTTCTTCCAACTTCTCCTTCCACCCCTTCCATCGCTTCTGGAAACCCGGCGACTCCCTGATTCTCTTTCGAGAGACAAGCCGGTATCGCCGATGGCCTAGTTTACCTAACAGCCATACTGACCCTTAGCGCATTCCATCTATGGAAGGACGGTGATAGGTGCGTCCTGGAGACCTTCGTATCGATCTTCTGCTGTACAAGCCTAGCGTCTGAAATGTATCTGGGGATGTCTTGAGCAATCATTGATTGTGGGTTCTACGGTTTTCCAAATGAAACTGTAACTTGAAAGCAGGCAGGTTCTTCGAAACGTCAACCCGAACAGCCTTGATGTGGAAATAATAGTTAATAGTGAATGGAAATGAGTGATGCTAGTAGAACTTCTTGCACTCTGTTAGTTATCGCTCATTTGCCCTTGTCCTCCTCTCTATGGCCGTATTTTGGAGTGTTCCAGCGGTCAACGCGGGACCAACGCTGGCGAACTTGATTCCTAAGAACTTCGAAGTTAATGCGATGGCCGTTAGCCCGCATGGAGACGTGGCCGCGGGTAGCTTCTATGCCATGGACTCGAGCGTAATTCCCTGGGATCTTACTAATTCGATCTACAGATATGTTGGAGTGACTCTGATCGTCAGTAACTCTAACACCACGACGCTTGCAAGTACTATCGGGATAAACGTACCTACCTCCCTTCCCTCTCTCCTTCCTTTCAAGGCCATTCTAATCATCCAAGGTGTGCAACTAAACGCACCACAGATAGCCTCAGACGTAGCCCAGGTTTTCGGAATGCCCTCCGGCTCATTTGTCGCCCTTACCTCGAACCCGGTCAGCCTCCCGCTGTCAGTTTTCGGGGCCGGACTAACGTCGACCCTCTACTCAAACTTCGTTAACAAGCTTGTACAAGGGACAAGTAACAA
>WNFC01003374.1_pt1 | contig 18718 bp, 19 predicted proteins | sample 5400541 | NCBI WGS metagenome assembly WNFC01 (sample SAMN13153342, study PRJNA577476) | soil metagenome | isolation source: 120 cm saprolite under Douglas fir tree site 2 hole 2 replicate 1 | place: USA:California | collected 2015-04-18 | reverse complement strand
CCTACTTCTCGCGCCCCTTGGCCTCGTCCCAGAGCGCGTCCATCTCGGGGAGGCTCGCGTCCGCGGGCTTGCGGCCGCTCTCGCGCAGGCGGTCCTCGATGTGGCGGAAGCGGCGGCGGAACTTCCGGTTCGCTCCCTTAAGCGCGCTCTCCGGATCGTGGCCGAGCATGCGCGCCACGTTGACGGCGGAGAAGAAGAGGTCGCCGACCTCTTCGCCCACCCGCGCCCCTCCCGCCGCGCCGGAGGCCAGCGCCTCCTTGAGCTCGCGGACTTCCTCCTCGAGCTTGCCCAATGCGCCCGCGACGTCCGGCCACTCGAACCCGACGCGGGAGACCTTCGTCGTCATCTGGTAGGCCTCCATGACCGCGGGCACGCTCGCGGAGACGCTGTCCAGCATCGACGCGTCCGGCCGTCCGGCCTTGGCGTTCTCCGCTTCCTTGATGGCCTCCCAGCTCCGCAGGACCTCGCCTGACGTGTCCGCCTTGTCGTCCGCGAACACGTGGGGATGGCGCCGCACCATCTTCTCGGAGACGCGGGCGACGACGTCCGCCACCGTGAAACGCCTCTCCTCGCCGGCAATCTGGGAATGGAAGACGACCTGGAGCAGGAGATCGCCCAGCTCGCCCGCCAGCTCCGCGTCGTCGCCTTCGTCGATGGCCTCGAGCACCTCGTAGGCCTCTTCGATGAGCATCGGCTTGAGGCTGGCGTGCGTCTGCTCGCGGTCCCAGGGGCAGCCCCCGGGAGCGCGCAGGCGCGCGATGAGCGCCACCAACGCGTCGAAGGCGGGGCCGGGCGGGGGAGACGGCCGGTCGGAATCCATGGCCGCACTCTAACCCGAGGGCTTGACGCGCCGTCGCCGGGCCTTTACCTATGTCCCATGGAAGTCGTGATCCGGCCCGCTTCCCCCGGCGCCGACGTGGAGGCCGTCCGCGCCCTCTTCGACGAGTACGCCCGGGAGCTCGCGGTCGATCTTTCGTTCCAGGGCTTTGAGGCGGAGCGCGATGCCCTGCCCGGCGAATACGTCCCTCCGCGGGGACGCCTGCTGCTCGCCGAGATCGACGGTTCCGCCGCCGGCTGCGTGGCCCTGCGCCCGCTCGACGCGCGCACGGCCGAGATGAAGCGGCTGTATCTGCGTCCGACGGCACGCGGCACCGGGCTGGGGAGGCGCCTGGCCGAAGCCGTCATCGACGAGGCGAGGTCCGCGGGGTACGAGCACCTGCGCCTGGACACGCTGCCGTCCATGGGCTCCGCCATCGCGATGTACCGCGCGCTCGGCTTTCGCGAGATCGCGGCCTACCGGCATAATCCCGTGCCGGGCGCCCTCTTCCTCGAGCTGGAGCTCGCCCCGCGCCCAGGAGGGCCATGAAGATCCCGGTCGTCCACGTCGACGCCTTCACCAGCCAGGTCTTCCGCGGCAACCCCGCGGCCCCACCGAGAACAACCTCTCCGAGACCGCGTTCCTCGTCGGGGGAAACGGCCGCTACGAGATCCGCTGGATGACGCCGGTGATCGAGGTCGACCTGTGCGGCCATGCGACGCTGGCCTCCGCCTTCGTCCTGTTCGGCGAAGCAGAGAAGGCGCGGGACGAGATCGTGTTCACGTCGAAGAGCGGCGAGCTGAAGGTGCGCCGCGAGGGCGACCTCCTCACCCTGGACTTCCCGTCGCGCCCGCCTCAACCCATGACGGCGAGCGAGGACCTGCTCGAGGGATTGGGGCACCCGCCGCGCGAGGTCTGGGCGGCGCGCGACTACATGGCGGTGTTCGAGACCGAGGAGGAGGTGCGGACGCTGGCCCCCGACTTCGGGCGCCTCGCGCAGGTGGACCGCTTCGCCGTGATCGTGACCGCGCGCGGGGACCGGGTCGATTTCGTGTCGCGGTTCTTCGCGCCCGGCCAGGGCCTCCCGGAGGACCCGGTGACGGGCTCCGCGCACTGCACGCTGGTGCCCTTCTGGTCGAGGCGCCTGGGCAAGAAGACGCTCCATGCGCTGCAGGTCTCGGCGCGCGGCGGCGAGCTCTTCTGCGAAGACCAGGGCGAGCGGGTCGCCATCTCCGGCCGCGCCGTCCGCTACCTGCAGGGCACGATCGAGATCTGACCGGCCCTCAGCAGGCCTCGACGGCGCCGCCCCGGGCCGCGCGCGCGCCCGCGAAGCCACCCTCGTCGAGGATACGCAGCGTGCGGACGAAGCTCTTGTTGATGGCCATGTAGTCTTCCACGCGTTCGCCGTCGTTCACGCGCACCTCGGTGAGGCTCAGGAACTGGCGGTCGTCCGCCAGCACGTCCGACACCCGCTGCTTGGTGTCCGGAACGCAGATGCGGCCGACGTAGACGCCGCCGTCGGTCTCCACCCTCACCGTCGCCCACCGCGAGCGGTCCGGCGTGTACGCCAGGACGTCCGCTCTGCGCCCCGCCATCGTCGTCGCCATCGTCGCTCCTCTCAAAGGCTCTTGCGCCAATCCGCCGACATCGCATCGATCGTCCCGCCGAAGGTCTGCGCGAACGCCACCCTGGTGTCGACCTTCGGGCCGCAGGCGCGGAAGAACGCCGTGACCTGCGCCATGCCGTGGGTCCGCACCAGGTACCCGACGAAAGAGCCGGCCACCGCGTAGGCCGTGTTCGCGTCGAAGCGGTCGAAGCCCGCCACCATCGCCGCGACGTCGGCCGCGCTGGACTTGGCCACGCGGTCCGCCGACTTGCCCTGCCACTCGCCCTTGTTTCCCACCGCGACGGCCAGCCCTTCCTGGAAGAACGCGCCCGGGTCGCCCCCGAAGCCGCCCGCGATCAGATGCACCAGCTCGTGGTCGTGGCAGGGCTCGGTGGAGTGCACGTCGCCCGTCGCCGCGAAGGTCACGCCGGCGGCGTAGTAGCCCGTGCCCGCCGCGATCTCCTGGGCCGTCGAGTAGCGGTAGTAGTTGGCCTTGTGGGTCAGCGTCTGCCCCAGCACCTTCTCGAACTCGGCCACGCGCTTCTCGACCTTCTGGGTGTCCACCTTCTCACCGCGGCTGTAGAAGGAAAAGTGCTGCGTCTGGCCGGCCAGCACGAAACCGGGAAGCGGGGCGGCCTGAGCGTTCACCGCGCCGAGGAGGATCAGAAGGGCCAGGCAACTCTTGCGCATGTCTGTAGACAAAGCAAGACGCGCGCAAGGCTAAGAAAGTTATAAGTTATTCATTCTAAATTGTTTCATCGCTGACGCCATAGGGTCAGTAAGGCACTATTTCCCTATCGCTGCTATTCGGCAAAGTTAAGTCTAGACTTGTCAGATGATTAAAGGCTGATCATCCGATCAGGGACTCAAGCGCAAGTATCGGGGCCGTTTTGCCGATCCTGGCTATTGGCTCGTTGGGTTCTCCGCCGCCCACTCCTTTGCCTCCAAACGCCTTCAAATGCATACAATTCCCTCTACCGAGGAGGGTTCCCTTGCTCCGCCGTCTCTCTTTCGCCGTGATCCTGTCCGCTTCCTGCTTCGCGTCCCCCGTAGGGGCCCAGCTCCGCCCCGTCCCGCAAGATGAAGGCACGAACGGTCTTGCGCTGGCCCTGCGCCACTTGCCGACTTCCGGGTCCGTCCTTTATGTGACGGCCCATCCCGACGACGAGAACAACGGCGTGCTCGTGCAGCTCAACCGCGGCCGCGGGCTGGACACGTCGCTCTTGACGATCACGCGTGGCGACGGCGGGCAGAACGAGATCGGGCCGGAGCTGTTCCAGGCTCTCGGCGTCCTGCGCACGGAAGAGCTGGCCGCGATCCATCGTTACGACGGGGCCGCGCAGTACTTCTCGCGCGCCTACGAGTTCGGCTACTCGTTCAGCGTCGAGGAGACCTTCGAGAAGTGGGGGCGCGAGGAGACGCTGCGCGACGTCGTGCGCGTGGTGCGCACGGTGCGGCCGGACGTCATCCTCACCCTTCCCCTGGAGGCGCCCGGAGGCGGCCAGCACCATCAGGCGGCGGCCCGCCTGGCCGTCGACGCGTTTCGCGCCGCCGCCGATCCCGCGCGCTTTCCCGAGCAGATCGCGGAAGGGCTGCGGCCGTGGCAGGCGCGGAAGGTCTACCAGGGCGGCGTCGGCGGCGGCAGCGAGCTGGACAAGGAAGCGCGCGCCGTCGCCGTGGACACGTCCGGCTACGACCCCCTGCTCGGCATGTCCTCACACCAGTTCGGCATGCTCGCGCGCAGCAACCACAAGTGCCAGGGCGCGGGCCAGCTTCGCGCGCTGCCGGGGACGGGACACGCGGTCTACGTGCTGGTCGACGCGGAACCGAAGGTGACCGGGCCGGAGGACGACATCCTCGCCGGTGTCGAGACCTCTCTCTCCGCCGCCGCGCGGTTCGCGCGCGGTCAGGAGGACAAGGCGCCCTTCCTCGCCGAGTTCCTGCGCGGCATCGAGGACCAGGCCAAGCAGGCCCAGGAGGCCTACTCCGCGCACGCCGCCGACCGCATGCGGACGGCGCTGCGCGCCGGACTCGTGGGCCTCGTGAAGACTCGCAGCCGGCTCGAGGGGACGCCGCTCGACGCAGGGGCGAAATACGAGATCACGACCCGCCTCCGCCGCAAGGAATCCGATTTCGAGCGCGCGCTCACCCTGGCCCACCGGCTGACCGCCGAATCCACCGTGGACGACGGAGACGTCGTGCCCGGACAGTCGTTCACGGTGCGGACGCGCATCTGGAACCAGGGTACGGAGCCCGTCGCCCTCCAGGACGTGGCCGTGCGCGTCCCGACGGGATGGACGGCGGTGCGCCAGGCCGATCCTCCGGCCTCCCTCGAAGCGGGCAAGGCCGCGGACGTGAGCTTCAAGGTCACGGTGGCGCCCAACGCGCGGTACTCGCAGCCGTATTGGCATCGCAATCCAAAGGTCGACCGCTACGACGTCGACAACCCGGCGGACTTCCCGCTTCCCTGGAGTCCCCCCGACGTGGTCTCCGTGATCCGCTACGGAAGCCCGACCGGACCGGGGTCGGTGCTGCCGCTGACCCTCGAGCAGCCGGCCTTCTTCCGTTACGAAGGGCGCTGGGTCGGCGGCGAGAAGCAGAAGGTCGTCAACGTCGTGCCGGCGCTCTCGGTCTCGATGACGCCCGACATCGCGGTGATGCCGGTCGGCGGGGGCGCCCGCCGCGAGTTCCGGGTCACCGTCGCGAACGAGGCCAAGGGGAGTGGGGAAGCCGTGGTCCGCCTCGAGGTGCCCGCGGGATGGAAGGTGGAGCCCGCTGGGGCGGCGGCGAGCCTGCGCTTCGAGGGCGACGAGGCCACGGCGCGGTTCTTCGTGACCGCGCCCGCGTCGCTCGCGGCGGGTGAGTACGCGATCCGCGCGGTGGCCACGCGCGCGGGCCAGGACTACCGCGACGGGGTGCAGGTCATCGCCTACGACCACATCCAGGAGCGTCATATGCTCCGTCCCGCCGCCTCGCGCGTCCAGGCCATCGACGTCAAGGTCGCGCCCGCGGTAAAGGTCGGCTACGTGCTCGGGGCGGGCGACGAAGTGCCGCCCGCCATCCAGCAGCTCGACCTCACCCCGACCATGCTCTCCGCGGACGACCTCGCCTACGGCGACCTCTCACGCTTCTCGACGATCGTCACCGGGATCCGCGCCTACCAGACGCGCAAGGACCTGCGCGCGAACAACCAGCGCCTGCTCGACTATGCCCGCGCGGGCGGGCACGTCGTCGTGCAGTACAACAAGTTCGAGTTCAACCGGCTCTCGGACGCTCCGGCCGAGGGGTTCTCCGGCGGCGGCTCCGCGGAGGCGCTGAGCCCGTTCGCGCCCTACCCGGCGTCCGTCACCTACGAGCGCGTGACCCTCGAGGACGCGCCCATGAACGTGCTCGTGCCCGGCCATGCGTTCTTCAACGTGCCCAATCGCATCGGCAAGGCCGATTTCGACGGCTGGGTCCAGGAGCGCGGCCTCTATTTCCTGGGCGCCAAGGACCCGCACTACGTCGAGCTGCTCTCGTCCGCCGATCCCTTCCCGAAGAACGCGGGCGAGAAGAAGGGCATCCTGGTCGACGCGCCCGTCGGCAAGGGCACGTGGACCTACGTCGGCCTCGGCCTGTGGCGGCAGCTTCCCGCGGGCACGCCGGGCGCGTATCGGATCCTGGCCAACCTCCTCAGCCGTCCCTGATGCCGGCCTCCGCCTACGACTCGTTCTACTTCCGCGATCGCTACGGCTCGCCGGCCATGCGTGCGATCTGGGACGACCGCGCGATGGTGCAGCGCTGGCTGGACGTCGAGGCCGCGCTGGCCGCCACCCAGGCCGATCTGGGGCTGGTCCCCGCGTCCGCCGCGCGCGAGATCGCGCGCCGCGCCCGCGTGGATCTCATCGACCTCGCGGCCATGAAGCGCGAGTTCGACACGACCTGGAACCCGGTCATGCCGCTGGTGAACGCGCTCCGGCAGGTCGTGCGGCCGGCGGCGGCGCGCTGGGTGCACTGGGGGGCGACGAGCAAGAACATCATCGACACCGCGCTGGCCCTCCAGATCAAGGACACCTACGGCGTGGTGACGGGGGAGCTCGACGCCGTCGCCGCCGAGCTCGCGCGGCTGGCCCGACGCCATCGCGACACCATCATGGCCGGGCGCACCCATGGCCAGCACGCGCTGCCCGTGACCTTCGGTTACAAGGCCGCGGTCTGGCTCGACGAGGTGCGGCGCCAGAAGGAACGCCTGGAGGCGAGCCGGCCGCGGGTGCTGGTGGGGGAGCTGGGGGGCGCGGTCGGGACGATGGCCGCCCTCGGGCGCAAGGGCCTCGCCGTGCAGGACCGGATGATGGCGCGCCTCGGCCTGGGCGTGCCCGTGATCGCGGCCAAGACGGCCGGGGATCGCTTCGCCGAGTTCTTCCTCCTCCTGGCCCTCCTCTCCGCCACCCTCGGCAAGATCGCGCAGAACATCTACAACCTCCAGGTCACCGACGTGGACGAGGCCGTCGAGTTCATGGAAGGCAAGGTCGGCAGCTCGGCCATGCCCCACAAGCTCAACCCCGTGGCCTCCGGATCCGTCGTCCTGCTGGGCCGCCTCATCCGCGCGCGGGCGACGACGATCCTCGACTACGTCCATTCGGAATGGGAGGACGACCATCGCCAGGGCGAGACGGCCTGGGCCTTCCCGCAGGAGGTGTGCCTGCTGCTGGGGGCGCAGCTCGTCATCGGCCGGCGGCTCCTCGCCACCCTGGTGGTCAAGCCCGAGAACATGCGGCGCAACCTCGACCGCGCGGGCGGGGTCGTGCTCTCGGAGGCGGTGATGATGGCGCTCGCCCCGAAGATCGGCCGCGACCGCGCGCACGCGCTGGTCCTGGCCATCTCGCGCGAGGCCCTGCAGCGGGGCGTCGCCTTCCGGGAGGCGGTGGCCGCGCATCCCGACGTGCGCCGACACCTCACCGCGCGGCAGATCGCATCGGCCCTCGACTACAAGAACTCCCTGGGCCTGGCCGGCTTCTTCGTGGACCGCGTCCTGGCCGTCTACGAGCGGCAGCGGAAGACGACGGCGCGCCCAACCCGTCGAAGGCAGGCAGCGAGGAGCCGATTCACTCGGCGACGAGCGGCGGGGGGGTAGCGCGAAGCGCGCAGGGGGGCGCATCCAACGCGTGTGGCGCGCCCCCCTGAACTTCCGACTAGAAATTCAACTTCAGGCCGGCCTGGATGTTCCTCTGCAGGTATCCGCTCAGCTGGGGCAGCGATGACAGTGAGACGGTCGGATTGCCCGCCGCATCCACCGCCACCACCCGGTTCACGGACGCCACGTTCTGCGTGTTGAAGATGTTCTTGGCCTCCACGAACAGCTCCGTGCGCAGGCGCGTGCCCAGCGGGATGAACCGGACGTAGCGCGCATCCACGTTGAAGACGCGGCCGAGCCGGCCCGTATTGCGATCGATGCCGATGGGCCGGTCGTTCTGCACGCCGTCGAGGTTGAGGTCGCGGTTCGCGCGGATGTTGAACGGCAGCCCGCTGTTGGCCTGCACGATGAACCCGAGCTGGTTGTGGTTGATGAGGGCCGCACTCACCCCGCTCCCGGACACCTTCGGCGCGAGGAGGGCGCTGAGCACGAACGTGTGCGTCTGGTTGAACGGCACCAGGGCCTTGTCGCGGTCGACGTTCGTCGGATCGGAGAGCCGGTCGTCACCGCTGCCCACCACATAGGTACCCGTGAGGGGCGCGTTGTCCTCGCCCTTGGCCAGCGTGTAGGACGCCTGGGCCTGGAAGCCGTGGCTCATCCGCTTGTTCACGGTGACGGTGAACGCGTTGTACGTGCCCTTGCCGATCGACTCGAACGTGTCGACGTGATTGAAGTTCTGGTTCGCGCGCGTGGCCGACGTCACCGCGGTCGAGAAGATCGGGCGCCCGTCCGCGAGGGTCAGCCCGGTCGGGACCAGGTTGGTGTCCACCAGCAGCGCCATGTTGTGACCGGTGGAGTTCACGTAGCCCAGTGACACCGAGAAGTCGCTCGTGAGCGCGCGCTCGATCTGGACGTTGGACAGGATCGTGTACTGCGTCGAGAAGTCGGCGTCCATGGCCACGATGCTCTGGAGCGGACGCGTGAAGCCGGGGGGCAGGTCGTTGAGCGTGGCCGGGAAGGCGGGCGCGCCCAGGCTGGTGGGGTTGAGGGTCGCGGTCAGCGTGCGCGGGTCGCCGTTGCGCTGGATGGCGTCCTCGTAGAAGTTGATGAGGGGCGGCTCGTACATGATCCCGCTCGAGGCCCGCAGCACGGTGCGGGCGCTGGAATCGAGCGTCCAGGAGAAGCCCGCCCGCGGCGCGAAGTTGTTCTTGTCGACCTTGAACTTCGACGACGCGTGGTTGGCGGCAAAGGGCCGCGCATCCGGGATCTTGAAGAGGTCGTAACGCACGCCGAAGAGCACCTTGAGCCGGTCGCTGACCCGCAGGTCGTCCTGGACGAACAGGGACAGGAACGTCGAGTTATACGCGACCTCGGGGTCGCCCACGAGCTGCGAGAACGTGGAGTAGCTCCGCGGATTGGCGCCGCTCTTGGCGGCCAGGTAGGCATCCACGGTGGGGAAGGTGTAGAGCTGGAAAAGATTGTTGCGCCGGAAGTCGTCGATGAACTGGACGTCGAAGCCCGCCTTGAAGCTGTGCCGGCCGCTGAGCACCGTGAAGTTGTCGAGGACCTGCCAGATCTTCTGGCCGAAGTCGAAGCCCGCGTCGGAGACGCCGGCGATGGGGCCGCCGAAGTTCGCGACGCCGCTGACGGTGATCGCGGGACCCGTGCCCGAGCCGTCGCTGGCCGTCCGCGACTGATGTCGGCGGGCGAACTGTACGCGCAGCTCGTTGAGACGGTTCGAGCCGAACGAGGAGATGAGCTGGGTCGAGGCGGAGTCCATCCGGTCGTGGAAGTCCGACGCCCAGTCCACCGTGTTGAGCCCGCCCCCGATGTTGAAGGGCGACTCGTTCTTGAAGAAGAAATACCGCGCGGAGAGCTTGTGCTCGGGGGCGAGCTGGTAGTCGGTCTTTCCCAGGAAGAAGTTCACGCTCTGCGTGGCGGGAATGACGCTCGTGACGGGGACGGCGGTGCTGGAAAGGCCGAGCCGGGCCGCGTTGGCCGCGGTGACGGAGATGACGCGGTCAGCGTTGCCGGAGAGGTCACGATCCACGAACTCGTAGCCGCCGTAGAAGAACCACTTGTCCTTGACGATCGGCCCACCTAGCGTCGCCGTGTAGTTGTTGACGTTGGTGAAGGGCTTGGGAGCGGTCGCGGGGAAGAAGAACGGCTTCTCCGACATCGCCTTGCGGCGGAAGCGATAGCTGGCCGAGCCGCGCAGCTCGTTGGACCCGGAGGGCGTGACGGCGTTGTAGACCATCCCCGTCGTATGGCCGAACTCGGGAGCGAAGCCGCTGGTGATGAGCTTGACCTCGCGCACCATGATCTCGGAGGCGGGCAGGAGACGCAGGCCGGCGCGGTCCTTCTCCGTGTTCGTGTTCCCGTCGATCATGTAGTTGGTGTGCATCTGGGTGCCGTTGGCGTTGATGCGCGGCACGCCGAACTCCTCGTTCTCGTAGCCGGTGACGTTGGCCTGCAGGAACGCGAAGTTGTAGGGGTTGCGCGAGACGAGAGGCAGGTTCCTCACCTCGGCTTCGCCGATGGTGCGTCCGAGATCGATCTTGCCCGGCTCGGAGACGGGCGCCTCGCCGGTGACGGAGACGACCTCGGCCACGCCGCCGACCTCCATCGCGAAGTTGACGACCGCGGTCTGGCCGGCGCTGAGGGTCACGCCCGTCCGCTCGATGGTCTTGAATCCCTGCAGCTCGGCCTTGACCCGGTACGTGCCGAGCGAGAGGAGCACCGCGCGGTAGCCGCCGTCGGAATTCGTGGTCAGCGTGCGTTGCTGGCCGGTGTCGAGGTTCACCACGTTCACGCTGACGCCGGGCAGGACGGCACCGGTGGCGTCCCGCACCACGCCTTCGATCGAGCCGTTGACGGCCTGCGATTGCGCGTGCAGCGGCGTGACGCTCGCGAGGACGGCGGCGAGCAGGACAGCGGCGCGGCGGCGAGACGACTGCATGGGACTCCTCCGTCTTGGTTTTTGAACGCGTCCGTCCGTGTGCCGGCAGTATCGCGCCCGGGTCCGGGGGGGTCAAGGCTGGGCGGGCCCCCGCAGCAACATTTGACGCGGACGGGATTAGGATTCCCCACATGAGGTCCGTAACGTGAGCTCGGGGACGTTTCCGTCGGCGGGCCCGGATCAGGCGCACGCGCACGGCCTGCGCGAGACGCCGGAGGGCCGGATCCTGCTCGCCCTCGTGCTCACGCTCATCACGATGGTCGCGTCCATCGTGGGAGGGGTCGTCTCGCACAGCCTGGCCCTGTTGTCGGACGCGGGGCACATGATGGCGGACGCGGCCGCGCTGGCCCTGGCCCTCGTGGCCCAGCGCGTGGCCTCGCGACCGCGCACCCACCGGCGCACCTACGGCTCGCGGCGGGCGGAGGTGCTGGCCGCCTTCGTGAACGCGATCTTCCTGGGCCTCACGTCCGTGTGGGTCGTGGTGGAGGCCGCCGATCGATGGCGCACGCCGCCCGATGTGAACGCGCGCTGGATGCTCGCGGTGGCGGGAGGGGGCCTTGCCGTCAACCTCGTCGCGGCCTGGGTCCTCTCCTCCGGCCACGGACACAACGAGAACACGCGTTCCGCCCTCGCCCACGTCCTCTCCGACGCCGCGGGCTCCGTGGCGGCCATGTTGGCCGCGGTGATCGTGCTCGGCTGGGGCTGGCAGCGCGCCGATCCGCTGATCTCGGTCGTGCTGGCGGTGATGATCTTCTGGAGCGCGTGGAAGCTCGTCGTGCGCACCGCGGGCGTGCTGATGGAAGGCACTCCCGCCGGACTCCATCCCCCCGACCTCGAGCGGACGATCCGGGGGACGCCCGGGGTGGGGGACCTGCACGACCTGCACGCCTGGCGCATCTCCGACGGCTTCGACGTCGTCACCGTGCACGTGATCCTGGACGGCACGCGCCATGGCCCGGAGGTCGCGCAGGAGGTCTGCGCGCGCGTGCGCGCGGAGCACGGCATCGAGCACGTGACCGTCCAGCCGGAGCCGCCGCCCGCGCGCGTTTCGTTCCAGCCCCTGTCGGGGATCGTGCGCCCGCGGGACTGAGATCAGCGCCCGGTCAGCGTTTCGTCGAGGCGGCGCCGGAAACGAGCAGGATCAATGGCCGGATACCGGTGGAGCAGCGGCTCGATCCGGTCATACATTGCGCGAAGCTGGGAAGGATCGACTCGGCCGGTTTCCAGCATGCGCCTCACGTCGTCCTCGTCCTGCGCGTGTCCCCGCTCGATCTTGGCCAGCGCCTGTGAGTAGAAGTCGAAGTGATGGAAGGACACGAGTCCTTCGCGGGCGACGAACGGGCTGCGCTCCGCCCATCCCGGCAACTCCGGGATGAAGTCCGGCGGCGACGCGAGCTCTACGTTCATCTGGAGGCGCTCCTTGAGGGCGGGCAGGGCACGGAAGAGTTCGTCGCGCTCGGGCACCATCCGGATGTCGGCGTCGATCGTCGAGGCGCGCCACCCTTCCAGGACCGCGCAGACGCCGCCCGTGAAGTAGACACGCGTCTCGCCTCGGGCCTCGCGGCCGAGCGCCTCCATGAATTCCTGGATCCTCTTGCCGTCGGTCAGCCCGCGCATTCGGCCGCATGCTCGAAGCTCACCAGCCGGCGGAGGAGGGCGTTGTAGCGGGAGTGCGCGGAATCAGGCTCTTCGGCGCTGAGAGCCGCGTAGAGCCGGTGCTCGGCTCCGGCGATCGTGGGACCGGGCACGACGAGACCGAGGCGGCGCAGACGCGGCGCGCCGATCGCGACCAGCAGCGCGGGGATCGACTCCACCCCGCGCGCGAGGTCGGCGAGGCCGGGCTCCACCAGCTCCCACCCCGGAAGGCCCTCGTACGTCATGCAGGAATTGTAAGGGATGGTGCCGGAGGTGGGACTCGAACCCACAAGAGCTTTCACCCACGAGATTTTGAGTCTCGCGCGTATGCCAGTTTCGCCACTCCGGCGCTCACAGGATTCTACGACGAAAGGCCCGCTTCCCGTTTCGATGTTCAGTGCGCGGACGCGGTTATCCTTGGCACGTGCCCACACCCTGGGACGACGTCCGCAAGGACTTCCCGGCCCTCCAGCGGCGCGTCTACCTCAACTCCGCCGCCGGCGGCCTGCCGCCGCCGACCGTCCGCGCCGCCGTCGATCGCTTCTACCGCGAGCTCGAGGAAGGCGGCGACGTGCATTGGGACGACTGGATGGAGCGCCGGGAGCAGGTCCGTGCACGGGTGGCCACCTTGATCGGCGCGGAGGCCGAGGAGATCGCGTTCGCGCCGAACACGTCGACGGGCATGAACCTGATCGCGGATCTCCTCGCCTCCGACGGCCCCGTCTTGAGCGACGAGCTGGAGTTCCCGGCGGTCACGCTGCCCTGGATCCATCGCGGTGTGATCGTGCACTTCGTCCCCGCCGTGGAAGGCATCGTCCGCCTCGAGTCGTTCCGCAAGCCGGGCGCGCCCCCCGCGGCCACCATCGCCATCAGCCACGTCGAGTTCTCGAACGGCTGCCGGCAGGACCTCGAGGCCTTCGGCCGCATCAAGGACGATCGGCACCTCGTGGTCTCGGCCAGCCAGTCCGCGGGCGTGTTCCCGATCGACGTCCGGCGCAGCCGCCTGGACGGGCTGGCCAGCGCCGGGCACAAGTGGCTCGGCGCCGGTTATGGGGCCGGGTTCCTCTTCATTCGCCGCGGACTGCTCCTCGCGCGACCGCCCCGCACGATCGGGTGGATGAGCGTCGAGCGGCCTTACGACTTCGACAACCGTACCTACACGGTCCTTCCCGGAAACCGCCGCACGGAGGCGGGATGCCCGGCGTTCCCCGCCGTCTTTGCCCTCGGCGCCGCCGTCGACTACGCGCTCGCGCTCGGGGTGGAGCAGATCGAGGCGCGCGTCCTCGAGCTGAGCCGACACCTCACCGACCAGCTCGAGCGCGCGGACATTCGCGTCCTCTCGCCGGATGGACCGTACCGCTCGGCGCAGACCCTGTGCGAGGTCGCCGACCCGCCGCGCGCGGCGGCCTTCCTCCGCGAGCGGGGCATCGAAGTCACGACGAAGCGGGAGGGCCTGCGCATTTCCACCCATTACTACAACGCGGAATCGGACGTGGACACCTGCGTGCGCGCCCTGGCCGACTACGTGCGGGGATCCGCGGAAAGGGCCTAGAACGGCTGCGGCACGTTCCTTGCTTTAACTGAACCGTTTGCCCGCCTCGTCCGTTCTCTGCTACACTGGCCTCTCCGGAATTCCCCGTGCTTCCACTTCATTTGATCCCCACCGCCGAGCCCAGAGGAAAGAAAAGAGAGGTCAGTTGTGGACTTCCAGGTTGGAGAGAAGGTCATCTATCCGAATCACGGAATCGGCGTCGTCGAGAGCATCCAGACGCGCCCGGTCCCCGGTGGCAAGATCAGCCTCTATCAGCTTCGAATCCTTTCGAACGATTCGCGCGTCTGGGTCCCCCAGCAAAACGCGGATGGAGTCGGCCTCCGTCACGTCATTTCGGCGGGTGATGCCCGGAAGATCTTCAACCTTCTCGGCGACGGCACCATCGATCAGCAGGCGAACTGGAAGGGCCGCTTCAAGGAGAACTCGGACAAGATGAGGACGGGGAGCCTCCACGAGGTCGCCGTGGTCCTCAAGGGCCTGACCTTCCTGTCCCGCAAGAAGGCGCTTTCGTTCCGCGAAAAGCGCATGCTCGACCGAGCCAAGTTCCTCCTCGTGAGCGAGATCGCCGAGGTGGAGGGCAAGACGCAGGCGACGATCGAGGAGCGCGTCGACAAGGCGCTGAACAAGACGTTCGCGCCGCCGGAGGTCAAGCCGGTCAAGATCCCGGTGCAGAAGCCCGTGGGCGTTCGCCGCCGCGTTTTCGACGCCTAGCGCCGGGGGGGGCAAAGTTAATCTCAGGGGGGGAACTCACCGCTCACTCCGAACGGAGTGAGCTCCCCCCCTGAAACCCCCCAGCGTCGACCGCCGCTTTGCGGCGCTCGACTCCTGGCTCGCTGCCCCATTCTCTGCCCGCATCTTCACGTCTGGCCTTGACTTCCACGAATCAACCGGGCTAGACTCCGCTCACTTGGAGCGACCCCCGATGAGCGATTCGACCTCCGCGCGGAATGCGATGACCAAGGCGGACCTGATCAACATCGTGGCCAAGAAGCTCGACATCACCCAGGTGCAGTCCGGCATCATCGTCGAGGCCGCCCTGCGCAGCATCGTGAATGCCTTGCAGGGCGGCAGCGAGGTCGAGATCCGCGGTTTCGGGAGCTTCCGGTTCCGGAATCGGGCGCCGCGCAAGGGCCGCAACCCGAAGACGGGCGAGAAGGTGGACGTTCCGCCCAAGAAGATCCCGTACTTCAAGATGGGCAAGGAGCTGAAGGCCCTCCTCAACGGCGTGCCGCACTCGGAGGAGGCCGCATCCGCGCCCGGCCGTCCCGCCTCCGAGCCCACGGAGTCCTGAGACTCCGCCACCCTCCGAGCCCTTCCGCCGCGCCATGCTGCGGGCCTTCCTGATCGCCGCCCTGGTGCTGCCCTACACGGCGGTCGCCGCCGCGATCGGCCTTTTCTATGCCGCCGTCACGGGCTCCGACGTCCTGCTGTTCCGACTCGGCCATGCCGGCGTGCGCCTGACTCTGTACCTGGCGGGTACGCGAATCGCCCTGGAGGGCCGCGAGAACCTGGGCGACGCGCGCAACACCGTCGTCATCTCGAATCACGTGAGCCATCTCGACGGGCCCGTGCTGTTCGAGGCCCTGGGGACCGACCTCAGGGCGGTGGTCAAGAAGGAGATCTTCTCCTGGCCATTTCTCGGACCCGTGCTGCGCCGGGCCGGGTTCGTCGCCGTCAACCGTCGCGACCGCATTCAGTCGGGCCAGGCGCTCTCGCGTGCCGCCGAGTCGCTGCGTGCGGGCTCGTGCTTCCTCGTGTTCCCGGAAGGCACGCGCTCGCGCACGGGTGAGCTCGGGGCCTTCAAGAAGGGCGGTTTCGTGATCGGCATCGAGGCGGGAAGCCGGATCGTGCCCGTCGTCGTGCAGGGAGGACGCGAGCTGATGCCGGCGGGAGGATTCCGCATCCGCGGCGGCACGGTGCGGGTGCGGGTCCTGGACCCGCTCGATGCCACGGGGTACTCTTACGCGGACCGTGATCGTCTCGCCGCCGAGGTGCATGCGCGCATCGCGGCCGCCCTCGAGGATCTGCGGGCCGGAACGGGAGGAGAGCCGACCGCAGCATGAACACCCAAGGGAGCCTGGCCGAGCAGGACTTCCCGCGTCTGGTCCAAGCTCTCCACGAGCGCCGCTGGACCGGAGTCCTCACCCTCACCCACGCCGGCGTCGGCAAGAGCGTCGTCGTGCAGGAGGGGCGGATGGTCTTCGCGTCGTCTTCGAGCCGCGACGAGCGGCTGGGCGAGCTGATGCTCCGGCGCGGACGCATCACGCTGCGCCAGCTCGCCGAAGCGGGCAAGGCGATGGTGCCGGGCAAGCGGCTCGGCACCGTGCTCGTCGAGCAGGGGGCGCTCGCACCCAAGGACCTCGTCAAGAGCGTGATCGAGCACACGCAGGAGATCATCTACGGCGCCTTCCAGTTGACGGAGGGCCACTACCGGCTCGAGCTGGGCGGGGACACGAAGGAAGCGATCAAGCTCAACATCAGCACGCCGGACCTGATCCTGGAGGGCATTCGCCGCATCGATTCCTGGACGCGCATCGACCGGGCGGTGGGCGGGCTGACCGCGCAGTTCGAGCGGATGGAGGACTACGAGGCAAGGCTCCGCGGCGTCACCCTTCCTCCGGAGAAGCTCGCGATCCTGACCCACCTCACCCAGCCGCGCACGGTCGAGAACATCTGCGAGAGCTCCAGCCTGCCCGATTTCGAGGTCTGTCGCACGCTCTGGGCCTATCGCGTCGTCGGGGTCGTACGGCGGCTGGGCCAGGCCGCGCTCGCGGGCGCGGCCGAAGACGAGGGCCTCGGCCTCATGACCAACGGAGAGGGATGATGGCCGGCGAGAAGCGCGAGACCCCGCGCATCCAGCCCTTCGTCGCCTCCTGTCATGTCGTGGACGGCGCGCGCCGCTACGCCGCCTACCTCACGGACCTGAGCCTGGCCGGCGCCCGCATCTCGTGTGACGCGCCCCCGCCGCAACCCGAGGCCTGGATCACGCTCGAGGTCCGGCTGGGACGGCCGCCCTCCCGCGTGCGGCTGCAGGCACAGGTACGCTGGATCGGCCTCGGTCGCAGCGCGCATCACTTCGGGGTGACTTTCCACCTCGATCAGGAGGGCCAGCGTACCCTGGCCGCGGTGGTGGACGAGTTCCATCGCCGCGCGGCCGAGCTGGCCTGAGGCCGGGAGACCAGCGCGCGAATGGTGCCACCCAACGAAGACCCGCCGTCGCGGCGGGCGCCCTGGACCTCTGGTCCCGAGCCCGCGGCGGCCAAGGGATGGCTCGCCCTTGACGACGACGAGCTGCTCTTCCGCATCGAGCGGCTGCCCGCCGGGCACGGCGAGGACGAGGCGCTGATGGAGGTCGTGCGCAGCGCCCGCCACTTCTTCGTCCGCCAGGAAGCGGCCAAGAAGATCCGCGATCACCGCCGCCTGCGCGCCCACTCCGGCGACCGCCACATCGGGCAGATCCTCGTGCGCGCCATGACCCGGCGGGAGGACGCCGCCTACCTCGAGAGCCTGGTGCGCGAGAGCCGCCACATCGAGGTGAAGAAGGCCGCGGAGGCCCAGCTCGCCCTCCTGGCCGACGGGGACGCGGAGCATTAGGAGTCCCGTCCCATCGAGTGGGGACGGACTCCTCACTCGTCTTCCGCGAACCGGAACCGGATTCCGAACAGGCCGCGATCGCGCGCGCCCGGCACGAGGAGGAACACGTCGTTGCGCCGCTCGTAGGCCGCGAACCCCTCGAAGACGCGGTGCTCGCGCCGGAAGCGGACGCCGCCCTCCAGTGCCCAGTCCAGGAAATCGCCGCGGACGAGGGCGGGATCGGGATCGATCGTCATCAGGCGCGCGCGCGCCGCGCCGTAGCCCGACGTCCGGTCGTGGCGGAGGAGGTCGACGTCGCCGTGGCCCGTGACTTCCCAGCGATATCCGACCAGCGACGCGAGCGTGGTGTGGCCGATGCTGCCGCCGACACGGGCGCGCCGGCCCTGGCCGAGGGTGGCCTCCGCGCGCACCCCGAGCATGTTCCAGTCCACGGCCGGGGCCTTCTCGCGGTCGCTGAGGTGCCGCGAGACGTGATGGAAGAAGGGATTGACGGTCACCCCGCGCATGAGCCACCTCCCACCCGTTTCGAGGTGGTAATTGGCCTGCGTGGCGTCGAAGGCGCGCCGGGTGCCGCCGATGATCGTCTCGACGTCGCCCACGATGTAGGCGCGGAAGCCGCCGATGCCGATCACGTCGGCGCCGCCGCCCATGGTTCCGGTCCAGTGAAGGTCCGTCTCGACCGGGGCGTAGCGCGCGGCTTCGAGATGGAGGGAGACGGCGGGGAGGAAGTCGGCGGCGGCCACCGGTGTGGCGGCGAGTGCGGCAACGATGGCGAGGAGGGTGAGAGGGGCCGGCGAGAGGCGGCGCAAGGCGCGCATTCTAGCGCGATCGGTGGCGAGGAGACTTGGAATAGGATCCCGGGTCCGTGAACCTCTTCGGTGTGGACGTGCGCGCCCTCGACGTGGACGCCTTCCTGGCCGCCGCGCGCCATCTGTTCCCGCTGCTCGCGCTCGCCTGGCTGGTGCTGGTCGTCCGGCGGAGGCGGCCCGGTGTGCTCCTCCTCGGCGTCCTGCTCGCAAACGCCTACGCCTGGCTGGAGACGAACTGGCCGCTCCAGCGGATGTACGCGCTGGGCCCCAGCTCCGACCGCGTGAACAACGTCGCGTTGTGCCAGGTCGTGGCCGCGGGGCATTCGCCGCTCCACACGCCGCAGGTCGGGCAATTGCATTTCGAGCCGTTCTGGGCGGTGGTGACGGCGGTCGTCTCCGGCTGGAGCCCGGAACGCTTGCTGGCGATCTATCCCTTCTTCGCCCTGGCCACGGTATGCGGCTTCGCGGCCTCGCTGTTCTTCGCGCTGCGGCCCCTCACGGCCGCCGCGGACGCGTCCTCCGAGGAGGGGGCGTGGTCGGGCTGGGAGCGCGCGCTCATCGCGCTGTTCGCGACCCTGCTCTCGTCCGTGCCGCTCGACTATGCCGGCCCCTACCGCGTGCCCTGGGCAATGA
>WNFC01002909.1_pt1 | contig 18720 bp, 19 predicted proteins | sample 5400541 | NCBI WGS metagenome assembly WNFC01 (sample SAMN13153342, study PRJNA577476) | soil metagenome | isolation source: 120 cm saprolite under Douglas fir tree site 2 hole 2 replicate 1 | place: USA:California | collected 2015-04-18 | reverse complement strand
CGAATGAACAGCGGCCCGTAGTGGCCAAAGTCGGCCGGCCACCAATCCTGCGAGTCTGTCATCACGGCATGAAGATCTTTGATTACGGCATTCAGGTCGAGGCTCTTGAATTCCTTGGCGTAATCAAACTCCTCGCCCATCGGATCGGACAGGTTGGAATGCTGATGGAGAACCTGAAGGTTCAGCTGATTCGGCCACCAGTCACGGTTCATGGGTGCAGAGATTTTGTGGTTGAACGGGCATTTGGATTCGCGAGGCAGGCCTGGGCACGTCGTACCAGTCCATGTCCTCAACATTGCCGCAGCGGTCGCAGATGAAGTGGTGATGCCGCATGTCTTTCGCATCGAAGCGCGCGGCGCGGCCCTCGACGGCCACTTCACGCACCAACCCCGCCTTCACCAAATCCCGCAGATTGTTATAGGTCGTGGCCCGTGAAGAGCGCGAATCCACGCGATTCACGGCTTTGAAAATTTCCATGGCCGTGGGGTGCCCCGGGTGCTCCATCAAACATGCCATGACGGCGTAGCGCTGCGGAGTGCACCGCAACCCGCTGCCCTGCAAGGATCGTTTAATCGCCTCGGCGTCCATGAACTATTTAGATTATATCTAATATAAGTCTATTGTCTAATATCTTTGGGTGTTGTCTCGCGCATTGTGTCAGACAGCACCTACAGCTCAGATCCTCTTTTTTTTGGTATGAACTCTAACCGATGGGGCTTTGTTTGCGAACTTATCCATCCAATAGAGGCAGATTGCGACCCCAGACAGAAAAGCGGCGTAATTTGAAAACTTTGCCGAGTGATTGCCTCTAACAACTGTTAGGAATAGACTTATGGGCGTGAGGCTTCTGGTGAAGGTCGGCATTTCGGCCCTGGCCCTGCTAATGGCGGCGCTGCCGGTTATGGCCTGTACCGTACCGGGCGCCATTATGACGGCAGCGGAGCGGGATTGCTGCAAGCGTATGGCGAACCAGTGTGGCCATTCCGGCATGGCTAAGTCGTACGGATGCTGCGAGATTCAGACTGCTCCGAACGACTTCCACGCTCTGAAAGCATCGTTTTCTCAGCTCGATCATTCCTTGATTGACCTCTACGCGCAGCCGATTGTGTTGCCGAGGATTGCTGTTTGGCAGTTGATGTTCACCCCGAACACAACTTTTCCCACACACGGCCCCCTGGGCTGGTTTATTCGGCTACAACCGTCTTAAGGATCTGATCTCCTTTCCTCTGAACTGCTAACGCACTCGGCGTCTGCACGTTGGTGCGCTTACAAACTGATGTTTGTATTGCGGAGGAAAGATGAAATCTATTGACTGGTCCCGAGGTTTGTTCGGGTGCATTCATATTTCGCGAACTGGCCTGGGTGTGTTTTTCGCTGCGCTACTAGTCGGCAGCGCCGATTCTTCGCTTTGTGGCGAACAGACCGTCGCAACGGCATTTAAGGAAATCGATGGGTTTCTACGCCAAATACATCCTGCCCCGTCTTATCGATCTAGCGATGAGGAATAAGGATACCGCTCGGCTGCGAGCGGAGTGGATTCCCCACGCTCACGGCGAGGTGTTGGAAGTAGGCATCGGTTCTGGGCTGAATTTGCCGTTTTATTCGCCGGAAGTCCGGCGCGTGTACGGCGTCGATCCTTCAGTGGAACTCCAGCAAATGGCGCTCAACCGGGCGGGAAAGAGCCCGGTAGAGGTTGAATTTCTCCCGCAATCGGCTGAGGAACCGTTGCCACTTCCAAACGCGAGTATCGACACAGCAGTCGTGACGTGGACCCTCTGCTCCATTCCCAACCCATCGGAGGCACTTCAGCAGGCGAAACGAGTTCTAAAACCGACCGGACGTCTCATTTTTGTCGAAGATGGCCGCTCCAGCGATCCCAGCGTAGTTGTCTGGCAAGATCGGATAACTCCAGTGTGGAAAAAGATCGGTGGAGGCTGCCACCTCAATCGCAAAATTGACGACCTTATTACTGGAGCAGGGTTTCAGATTGTCGAGCTGAGGACGAATTATCTTCCGGGACCGCGTCCTATGACCTACACGTATCAGGGATTCGCGCATCCGGTGTGAGAAATGCATCATGGTTGAATCACTGGTCACGCAAACGGACGAGACTGAACTCGCAATCCGCAGAATTCAGTGGTTCACAATTATTTGGATGGCTATTGAGGTTGCTGTTGCTTTCATGGCCGCAATTCGGGCGCACAGTGTGGCGCTTACAGCCTTCGGGGGTGACAGTGCCATCGAGCTTATGTCTGCCGCCGTGGTACTCGCACGCTTTCGCTCACCTCCCTGGATTACTGAACAATTTGCGAGCAAAATCACCGGCTGGCTTTTGGTCGGGCTGGCGGCGTATATTGCAGCCCGCTCGCTCTACACGCTGATTGCTGCCGCACCGAAACCAGAGCCCAGTTATGTGGGAATCGGACTACTCTTTGCTGCGGCTCTAGTCATGCCTAGGGTTGGCCGGCGCAAGCGACAACTCGCGATAGCGACGAAGAGTTCCGCATTGCAGGCGGACGCCGCCCAGAGTTCCCTGTGCGCCTATTTATCTTGGATCGCACTCGCCGGACTGCTCCTCAATGCAGTGGCACACACGGCTTGGGCCGATCCAACCGCTGCGCTTGGATTGCTCCCATTTGTGATCAAGGAAGGCAAAGAAGCACTCGAAGGACGTGCGTGCTCTTGCAATTTGTAGGCTGACGTAGTCTTCGTGACGATCGAGATCCTGAGACACGTTAGCAAATCAGAACATAATGGGATTCACTACCGGCGAATCGATTGTGAACTGAAATCTGCTAGGTCTGCTCTGATCGCCTTTCAACGGCGATAGCCTCTCACCATTTTGTGACGGCGAACGCTTCACCGGCGGTTTCGGCACTTCGTCGACCCAAACTATACAGTCGGACAAAACCACGTGAGCTTATTGCAACACATCGGACCAGTTCGCTCGCCGGCACCCGCAGCTCGCCAGCATCGAAAAGGCCTGAGTTTAAAGGCGGACACTCATGATTCGAGGCGGCGAAATTGCGCAGGCCATTTGGGACAAATTTACTTTTTCTTTTGGGCGGCGGTGGCCAATGCCATCATGCGGTCCATGGTCGGTTGTAACTGCTGAGGATCGCGAATGCAATTCAAAAACATGGCGCGGGGATCGCCCAAGGGGGACATGCCTCCCAAGTATCGGTAGGCGTCCGGCAAGGGTGGACCATCGGGCTCGCCTGCGGTGGGAATTATTTGGGGAAGATGAAAGGCATACATGCTACCGCCAGCCAGGATCACGAGTTGCTGTGGATGCCGCATCAGCCAAAGGCAATTGTGCGCGTCGGCGATGCTACCAGCGGAGACTACCGCCCATTGGCCGGCGTCGGAAACCTGAGGCTCCTGACAACTCCAGAGTTGGGATTGAGGAACATACACCTCCGGCTCAGAGAATCCGTACTCATCCAACAGAACGTGGCTCAGTCCGTGTTGCTGCACGAAGCTTTCGACTTGCGGCAAGGCCTGATTCCAGTCGATGTTGGAGTCGTTCACCAACAGGTAGCCTGGGTGTCCGAGGCTGAGCACATTCAGGAAGGGAAAGTAATTTGGATAAGCCCGGACTGCGGTGCCCAGGGACGCGATTGCGAGGCCAATGGTAATCCAGATTCCGGCACGCGCGCCACGCCAGTTCGTGTCGCGCAGCGACTGCAACATGCGCGGCAGGGGGGCAAGGAGAAGGATCAGGAGGGCGATCGCGATCAGAAAATGGCGAATGCTGATGTCCAGACGGTTCACCATGCACACCGCGACGAAGACCACCAGCGAAACCCACACCGCGCGCCAATGAAGTTCCATTCCGCTGGGCAGGGCTGACCACTGCCCCGCTGAACGGCGTTTTAGCGCGACGGCAATAACTGCTGCGAGCAGCAGTAAAAGCAGAAACGCCAGCGGAGACTTCAATATGAAAAGCACGGGAAAGTAAAACCAGACGCCATGCGAATAGGCGTGGCCGAGAATGTAAGTGGGCCGGCTCCCGGCGCTAAGTGCGAACAAAATGAGGCCTTGCAAGTAGAGCCACAGCGGCATCAGGAGTCGGCGCAACAATGGCGACGCGGGAAAGTGCGGGATGATGCTGAATGAATCTGTGGGCTGGTGCCAAGAAAAACTAAAATAGAAAATGTAAACGAACAAGGCGGCCCAAAGGGTTGCTTTGGCCAGATTGCGCCATGCCCTCCGCCGCCATGCGCGCCGCTCAGCTTTCTCGGTAGGCTGCTCGGCGACGCCGCGCCACCGCAAGCTCAAAGCGAAGGCGAAGAAAACGAAGAACAATAATCCGGAAGAGAATTTTGACAGAAACGCCCCAGCCAAGATCAGGCCGTACCTGACAACGGTGCCGCGAGATGGAGAGCGCCACATCTCGGGGAGGTGCCAAATCGCCAGAACCCAAAACAGAGTAATGGCAACGTCAGTGATTACGAGCGGGCCGAAGGCGAGAAACGCCGGCATGCTTACATAGGCGGCGAGGCACAACAGTCCTCCCCAAAAACCTCCGAGTCGCGAGCCGAGAGCGTAGATGGCAAGGCCAAGCAGCAGAGCGATCAAAAGCATGGGCAGTCGGGCCCACAGGACGGTGGAATAGGGATCGTTCCAGCGCGCGATGAGCCAGTGGCCGAAAACCCACTCGCCCAAAAATTCATTAATGCTTTTGCCGCTGAAAGTCCAGGAAAGATGCGAGTAGTCGGCGTGCACCCGGTTGGCGACAAGCGGGAGAGCGGCCAACACCTTCGCCAGTGGCGGGTGCTCGATGTTCAGCCGCATGTCCAGCTTCTGGAGATAGCTCACCCCGGCGCCAATGTGGGCTACTTCATCAATTGTGACCGACTCCTGCCGCGCTGCGCCGCCCGAGAGTACCGCCATGAATGCGAGGAGTAGAGCTACGGCTGCGAAAGGTTTTCTGGATTGCTGCATCTGCAAGGTGTTTGCCCCGGGGCGAGAATAACTGGAACGCTCCACGAATCTGGTTGGGCAGATGATACACAACTTTTGGGCGGGTGGACAGCGGCGGATCGTGCTCCTGGCTTACTGGCGACCTCGCCCCTATTGCACCGGGTTGGTCGTGCAGTATAGCCAGCCGTTATTACTGCTGCCGTCTTCGATTACGGCGTAAGCTTGCGATCGGTAGTATTGACCACAAATCGGTGCGTTTCCAGGGAGGGAGGAAGCCCCGAATCCAACGCGCTCCAAGTGTTTCCGTCGTCTGTCGAGCGATAAACGACCGTGGGATCGTTGGGGTCGTGGTTGTGACCGTAATAGAGATTACCGTTCGCATCTCGCCCCAGGCCTTTCCCATCGGCAGTGTTGTGGTTGGTCAAGACGTTCGTCCAGGTGTAGCCGCTGCCGGTCTTGGAAGATTTCCGGATGCCGCCTTGCGAACCGAATAGGACATTGCCGTTACGGTCGAACGTCATTCCGTAAATGTTTCCATCTCGTATCCCGTGCGCGGGGTCGAAGCTGGTGGCCGGCGGAGATTGCCTGGTCCAGCTAAACCCATTGTCGGTGGAGCGGAATATGCCGTGCTGTTCGGTGCCCAGCCACAGGTCTTGGGTTACGGGGTTGAAGCCGAGTCCATACACACCCCATTTGAGGTGGCAGTGGAAGCGCTGGTTGTAGTCTGTCCGCCATCGGTGGAGATCCACGCACCGCTGGCAGGAGCAGGCGCCCAATATCCGCCACATACGATTGTATTGCCGGGGAAGATGCACCCGGTTTGTGCCGTTGCAGCGCTCAGATGGCCGGAGGGAATTAGGGTCCAAGTGTTTCGTTCATCGGTGGAACGATAAAAGGTTACCGAGTGTGCATTGATAACGGGCCCAGAATAGGTACTGGCGACGAGATCCCCCTTTTGCGGGATTCACATTGATTGTCCAGCCCAGCGTAGTGGTTAAGCCAGAGTTGATCTGTGTCCAGCTTGCACCTTGATCGGTGGAACGATAAAACTCCTGCTTGCGGTCGACAATGAACCAGTGGTTGCTGCCATTGAAGGCAACATAGTTTATCTGGCTGGCGGCGGAGGGAGTGCTCACTTTCTGCCAGCCACGCCGCCCGAGGACCGAGGGCTGGGCGTTGCAGATCCGCCGCCACACGACGTCATGGCGGCGATTAAGAGAATCGTGGGGAAAACAGATGGTCGGAGAAACCCAAATGCCCAATGCCTGTTGAAATCTTTAATGATCGGTTCGTGCCGCAATGGATGCTCACGCCTCTGAACCAGGTTGCTTGGGAGTGAGACTCAGTAGGACACCGCGTTCCAGACCCAACGACACGCTCAACTGGGGAGCAGCACACCGTTCTTGTACGCTCCCGGGCCTGCCCACCTCTGGCTACTGCCCAAATGATACGTTCAAGCCGGTGGTGAAGATTAGATCATTCTGCTTCTTGCCGGGCGGCGGGTTGGTGACGTACACGTCGGAGAAAGAGTTCTGCCAGCCCAAACGCTTATTGATCTTGGTGATGGTAGCGAAGTCGAAGGTTCCACGATAATCACCGGCGCTGTTGAGATCAGGGAAAAAATACAGGCGCTCATTGAGCACAGTGCTCTTGCCCAGCTTGTGCATCAATTCTTCACCGATGGTGAGCGCTGCAAAACTACGGCTAAGCCCGGTGTAGGACTCGTGAGTATAGTTGACGCCGCCGAGCAAGTCGAAAGTTGTACTGTCCCTTTTGATGGCGTGGAAGCCGGGGCCGCCACCGAAGACGGAGCGCAGATTCAAGGTTTGAAGAGCGTCGGAAAAGAAGTCAGCGGCGACAAAGCCAAACACTCTCGGGGTGAGGTTGTGGTCGTAGCGCAGGCCGCCGCCGATAGTGTTGGCGGTCGTTGCCGGCACGGCACCGGGAGCATTGTTGGTGGCGTAAACCGAGTTGGCGTAAAGCCCTAGCTTGTCGTGCTGGGTCTGGCGGATACCGGTAAATGCTAGGGACAGGTTCTCGGTCTGGCTATTGCCGCCGGTGAGAGCAAAACCGACGTTTAACCCGGCTTTCCAGTCCTGCAGGAGTCCGGCGTGAAGAGTCCTCTCGTAGGCAGCCTGCTCGGCATCGTTGCGCAGAGTTTTCACGCTGGATTTCGGCGCCTCCACGGTACCGCTCTGGGTTGTGATCTCCAGCTTGTCGTCGGCGGTGGCCACAGGTCCGACCGCGGTCTTGCCGTCCTGCAATTCGACATGTAGCGGCTCGCTGGATTGGATGCCCTGGATAGCGTCCCACTTGAGAGAGACGTCGCCGGCGTAATCGGTGTGGAGAACGAGGGTGCTGGCATCGGACTTGACGATGGTTCCACTCAGGCGGTCGCCGTTTTTCAACGAGACCTGATCGGCGAGGGCGTGGCAACCAAGGAAGAAGAAAACCGACACGGCTAAGAATGAGAATCGCGGCACGGCGAGCCTCCTCAAGAGGTTTCGGTGTTGGTAGAATCTCATAGGGTATGAGGTTGCAAGCGCTGCGAAAAAATGGGAAGGGTGGGCGATCATCCTGCCGCTCACAGAGGTAGCGAGAACCAGAATACCGATCCCTGTCCAATCTGGCTGGTCACTCCCACTTTTCCGCCGTGAGCTTCGACCACAGCTCTTGCGATTGCCAATCCCATGCCCGTACCCTGCACCGAATAACGATTATCCTTGCCGCGATAGAACTTGTCGAAGATCAGCGCTTGTTCAAATTCTTCAATCCCTGGGCCGCGGTCGGCTACGCTGACTTCAACTTGATTGCCGCTGTTTTCCGCCGAAACCCGGATCGGCGCCTCCAGCGGCGAATACTTGGCAGCGTTCTCAAGGAACTGCAGCAGCACATTGACGATCAATTCCATATCAAACGCAACCGGCGGCAGGTTCCCGTCCGCGCTCACCGTAACCGGATGCGTGGCGAATAGCTTCTTCCCTGCTTCGAGGGCGCGATCAATCGCCTCAATAATCTTGTGCGGTTGGCGGTCGAGTTCGACCTGATGCGACTCCAGTCGCGCCAACTGGGTGGCCTCTTCCACGAGATAGTTCAGCCGGTCTGATTCTTCATTGATCACGGTCAGCAGTTCGGTTTGCTGCGCGCCGTCAAAGCCACCGGAGAGAAGACTGGTGACCGACGCCTTGATTGCTGTCAGCGGAGTGCGAAACTCATGCGCGATGGAATCGAGAATCGCAGAGCGGAGTTTTTCGTCTTCCCTTGCAGCTTCCGCCTTGCCAACGTTCTCGACCGCGCGGGTACGCTCGATGGCAATGGCCACCAGCGTGGCCAGCGCGTCCAGACTTTCATGAAAAATCTCCACTCCCGATACTCCGATGGAGCCAATGCTTTTGACTCCAAGCCTCATAGGGACGAAGGCCAGGTTGTTTTCCGGCACCATGAGTGGTTCGCCGCGAACCGCTACCGACTGGAGCCGCTCCGTCCCAATCTCGCGGGTGTCAGGACTGGAACGATACACATCCGTCCGTCCGGCCAGGAAAATCGCAGCGCCCTTTCCGCCGAAACTTTCCACAATGTGCCGGGGCAACGAATTCAGCAATTCCGGGACGCTTTCAACGATCAGCAGTCGCTGGCTGAACGCGTAGAGCCGCTCAATCTCCTTGCGCCGCTGATTGGCTCGGACGGTTTCCCGCCGCGCTCGTTCGGAGAGTTGCCCAGCGATCACCGCCGTCACCAGAAAAGCAAAGAGAGCGACCCAATTCTGCGGATCGGCGATAGTGAAAGTGCCAACGGGAGGGAGGAAGAAAAAGTTAAATGCCAGCGTGGCCAGCAGCGCCACCGACGCCGCATACCAGAATCCCCAATTCGCCGAGACGATCAACACCGCCAGCAGAAAAGTAAGCGCTACCGTCGTGGGGTTAGCATGCGGGCCATGCCGATAGAACAGCGCGATGGCGGGCACGATCACGGCGCAAACAAAAGCCCTCAGGAAGAGTCTTGGCACAGGTTTCACGGCGTAATTGTACTTCCTCGACAAAGCCCGAGACTCGGATGACAATAGATTCGTGCAAAAGAGTCCTGAACAGTGGCTGGAAGAAGCTGCCCCCGAAAAAAAAGCAGGTATCTTCAAGATCTTCCTCGGCTACGCGCCCGGCGTGGGCAAAACCTACAGCATGCTCAGCGAAGGCATCCGTCGTTACAGCCGTGGCGAGGATGTTGTAGTGGGCGTTGTAGAAACCCACGGGCGCAAGGGTGTTGCCGATTTGGTTGCGAAATTGGAAGTGGTTCCCCGCGAGCAGATCGAGTACAAGGGCACCGTCTTCACCGAAATGGATGTGGATGCGATTCTGGCGCGCAAACCGGCGGTCGCCCTGATTGATGAGCTTGCGCACACCAATATCGAAGGCAGTAAACACGCCAAGCGCTATGAGGACGTGATTGAGTTGCTGGATGCAAAAATTGATGTGCTCTCCACCGTGAACGTACAGCACATCGAGAGCCTCAATCCATTGGTGGAACGCATCACCGGGGTGCACGTGCGCGAGACGGTGCCGGATTGGGTGGTGCAGCGGGCGGAAGAGATCGTTATGTCCGACCTAACCCCGGAAGCGCTGCAAACTCGTATGAAGCGCGGTGACATTTACCCGCTCGACCGGGCGGAACGCGCGCTGGGAAGTTTCTTCCGCCGCGGGAACCTGATTGCTCTGCGCGAACTCGCCCTTCGCCAAGTCGCCCAGGTAGTGGATAAGAATCTGGAAGCGCACTGGACGCGGGAGCATCTGGAGCACGGCGTTGCGGTGTGCGAGCGCATCGCAGTGTGCATCAGTTCCAATCCGGTGGCGCAATATCTCATTGCGCGCGGCGGACGCATGGCGCACGCCCTTGACGCCGACTTCTACGTCGTCTATGTGGATTCGCCCCACGATGAGGGACCAGACAATCGCCGCAGTTTGCAAGAGAACATCCGCTTCGCGGAGAATCTGGGCGCAACCGTATTGCGGCTGCCGCGCGGAAACATCGCCGAACGTGTGGCCGAGTTTGCTCGCGAAAAGCACATTACCCATGTGGTTTTTGGACGTTCCGCACAGGAAGGCTGGCGCAAGTATCTTTATCTGACGGTCATCCAGAAATTCCTGCGTCAGGCCCCGCCAATTGATGTGCATATCGTCACGCAAGAGGCCAAATGAGCCCGGCCGATCGCCGTTTGGCCAACCACCGCCGCATTCTGATTGTGGACGACGAACCACAAATCACGCGCGTGCTGCGCACTTCGCTGAACGCTCATGGCTACGACCTGCGCGTGGCCAACGATGGCGAAACCGCGCTCGAGATCGCCAAGGACTGGACTCCAGACTTGATGATCACCGATCTTTCCATGCCTAACATGGACGGCCTCGAACTGTGCCGCCGCTTTCGTGCTAAGTCGCAGGCGCCCATCATTGTGCTGTCGGTAAAAGGAGAGGAGCGAACAAAAGTCCAAGCCCTGGACGCCGGAGCCGACGACTACGTCACCAAACCGTTCGGGATCAGCGAACTACTGGCCCGGGTGCGGGCCAATCTGCGCCGTTCTCCGCGTGAAGAAGAAACCGGTGGGGCCATTGAAGACGGTGATTTTCGCATCGATCTGGACGCGCATGTGGTTCAGGTCCGCGGCCACGAAGTGAAGCTCACTCCCAAGGAATTTGATTTGTTGGTTTACCTTGCCCGCCATCCCCGAAAAGTTGTCACTCACCGCAATCTGCTGGCCGCCGTCTGGGGCGCGAATAGCACCGAGCAGCCGGAATATCTCCGCGTCTTCATCGGCCAACTGCGAAAGAAAATCGAGGCCGACGCGCAGGCGCCCTCTTATCTGCGGACCGAGCCGTGGGTGGGTTATCGCTTCGAACCCGAAGGAACGACCTCGCAGTAACCGCCGCCACATTTCTTTATGGCTCCCTTACGAAGCTCTTAGTCCCTCTTTACGCCTGGCCTGTTGAAATGAGAACCGAGTTCGTAACGAACTGGTTCTCGTGGAGGCAGCGCGTGATTGGTTTGTTGATCTTTACTGCGGCCATGCTGGCCGGCTGCATTTTTCTACTCTATTTTCTAGTGGCAATCTGGCGCGACGCGCACAAGCAGCGTAGAGGGCCACGAGTGGAGATTATTAAGTTGCCTTCCAGACGTGGATTCACGAACAACAAGAGTACGAATCTTCGCATGGTAGCTGCATTCTTGGTTTTGACGACGGTCTTTGCAGCTCCGGCTTTGGCGCAGGAAACCATCTTCAACGTTCCCAGTGGCGACATCCTTGATAAGGGCAAAGTCTATGGCGAGTTTGATTTTGCTTATCTCTGGGACGCCAGCGCTGGAAGCTATACGCCACGTTTAGTCGCTGGAATCGGGCACCGAGTCGACGTTGGCATCAATGTAAACGGCATTACCTCTCCCGGTCCGTCTCAGACTACTCCCACCCCGACTATTAAGTGGAAGGCCTACGACGGCGGGAAGAACGGCTGGGCTTTCATGCTCGGAGATGACGTCTTCGTCCCAATGCAAAACCGGAGCTACAACGTCGGCAATTACATCTACGGTGAATTTACGAAAACCATAAAGACTCAGACCCGCGTGACCTTAGGTGCATTCCAACGTGGTTGCCAGCGGAAACAAGGCCGGAGGCCAGTTCGGAATCGAGCAACCCGCCGGCAGACGCGTAACGCTGGCCGCCGATTGGTTTACCGGACATCATGGCGCTGGATACTTCACCCCTGGTGCTGCCATCAAACTCAGTTCAAAGGCTACGGCCTACACCGCGTACGAAATCGGGAATTCCGGCGCTTCCCACGGCAACCACTTGCTTCTGCTCGAACTCGGCTGGAATTTCAACTGAGTTTCCATCCCGCGATGCACACCAAGAACCACGGCTTCGAAGTTGCCTTGATCGCAGCCCAAAATCGAACCTGGGAGGATTTTTTCACTTCGAGCAGGGCGCGAGGCAACTGAGAAAGCAGTGAAACCCTATCCTCCCTATCTTTACGAATTCTTTATGGACTCTTTAAACAACCCTTACGCCCCGCTTGATCGAATAAATAGGCAAGAGGTAAGCCGAAAGGGCGGGAGGCAAATGGGAATTCTGCTAATCATCTCGGCCATCGCAGCAGGCGGCGTCGTGTTCCTGATCTATTTTGGATTCGCACTCTGGCGCGATGCACGGCACGCGCAAAAAAAGCGCGTTTTGGTCCTGAAACTCAGACAGACAATCGCTCGCAAACGACACCAGCCGCGCCTGCTCTACATGCACAAACTTGAGACTTATCCCCGACAGCAGGGCGAACGAACCAGGAAGCTGTGACCCGGAGAAATGCGTAATGCAGGACTTAATTTTCGTCGCGACCACCATTACTTTCTTCGCGATCTCAATCGCGTATGTGCACTTTTGCGAGCGCGTGAAGTGAGGAGCCGCTCATGAGCCTGGAATCGCTAATCATGCTTGCAGTCAGTGTCTTGATGGGGGTGTATCTGATGTACGCACTCCTGCGTCCGGAGAAATTTTGAAATGACCGTCAACGGATGGCTGCAAATCGCAGTCTTTTTTCTCCTCGTCCTCGCCGTTACCAAGCCGCTCGGTGTTTTCATGGCCAAGGTCTTCAACCGCGAGCGGACATTTCTGGATCCCGTGCTGCGACCTATTGAGCGTCTGATCTACCGTCTCACCGGCGTGAACGAAGACCAGGAAATGCGCTGGACCGAATACGCGATCGCCATGCTGCTGTTCAGCGTGGTCCCAATGCTGTTGCTGTATCTGATCCAGCGGGTGCAATATTACTTACCGTTCAATCCGCAGAAGTTAGTTGGAGTAAACCCTCCCCACCTGGCTTTCAATACCGCAGCTTCGTTCACCACCAATACCAACTGGCAGGCCTATTCGGGCGAGACCACCATGAGCTATTTCACCCAAATGGCCGGACTCGCCTACCACAACTTCACTTCGGCAGCTGTGGGGATCGCATTGGCTATTGCTCTCATACGCGGGATCGCCCGCCGGCAGAAAGAAACGATTGGCAACTTCTGGGTCGATCTTGTCCGCTGCTGTCTTTGGGTATTACTACCGGTCTGCGTGGTTGGGTCTTTGTTCCTGGTGTACCAGGGTGTGCCTCAGAATCTGAAGGCGTATGACACGGTGAAATTGATCGAGCCGCAGCAAGTAGCGAAGCTGGATGCCAGCGGGAAACCCGTGCTCGGTCCGGACGGCAAGCCGGCGTTCGATACGGTTTCGACCCAGACCATCGCCCAAGGTCCAGTCGCATCGCAGGAAATGATCAAAGAACTCGGGACCAACGGCGGCGGGTTCTTCAATGCAAACAGCGCACCCCCGTTTGAGAATCCGACGCCCATCACCAACCTGTTCGAACTTGTCTCGATCTTCGCCATTGCCAGCGGGCTCACCTACACCCTGGGGCGAATGACTGGTTGGCAGTCCCACGGTTGGGCAGTGTGGGGCGCCATGGCCATTTTGTTTTTCGCCGGAGTCACCACCGCATACTGGGCTGAGTCCCGCGGTAATCCGCTGCTCGCCGGAATTGATCAGCGGCCTAGCGCGTTGCAATCCGGCGGCAACATGGAAGGCAAAGAGGTCCGCTACGGAATCGCCAACTCGACCCTTTGGGCTACGGTCACCACAGACACCAGTTGTGGCGCCGTAAACAGCATGCACGATTCCTACACCCCGCTCGGCGGCATGGTTCCGCTGGCCAACATCATGTTGAGCGAAACTGTGTTCGGCGGCGTCGGCTCCGGGCTGTATGGAATCGTCACTTATGTCATCCTCGCCGTTTTCATCGCCGGACTCATGGTCGGCCGCACCCCCGAATATCTGGGCAAGAAAATTGAAGCCTACGACGTGAAGATGGCCATGCTGACCACCCTCGTCTTCCCGCTGGTGATTTTGGGGTTCTCGGGTGTCGCGGTACTGAAGGACTTTGGGACTTCGTCCATCCTGAATCCCGGCCCGCATGGCTTCTCAGAAATTCTGTATGCCTACACCGAAGGCGCGGGCAACAACGGTTCCGCATTCGGCGGCCTGAGCGCCAACACCCTTTGGTACAACACCACCATCGGGCTAACCACGCTCATAGGGCGCTTTCTGATGATCATCCCCATGCTGGCCATCGCCGGAAACCTGGCCAAGAAAAAATATGTTCCGCCGTCGCTGGGAACATTTCCGGTGACTACGCCTTTATTCACCACGCTGTTGATCGGCGTGATCCTGATCGTCGGCGCGCTGACGTTCTTCCCGGCTCTGAGTCTGGGTCCGATTCTGGAGCATTTGCTCATGGGAGTAGGCAAAACTTTCTAGCTGGAGTATTGATCGTGCATGACTCTTCTTTCAGGTTTCGGATTGTTTGCGGTGACGGCAATGGTCGTCTTCTACGCCTTGGAGAAACGCAGCCCGTGGTTCGTGTTCGCATTCGCGCTCGCTTGCGTGCTGGGATCGGCGTACGGATTCCTTCAGGGCGCATGGCCCTTCGGCCTGGTGGAAGCCGTGTGGTCGGGTGTGGCGTTCCGAAAATGGTGGCTAACAAGAAATCAGGCTTAATCAGCCTTAACTGCTTAACTAAGGACCGAAGGTAGAAATGGCAACCAAGAAAAAAGCGGTTTGGGAATGGAAGATTGTCCGGCAGGCAACGCTGGACTCACTGGTGAAACTGAATCCGCGCAAGATGGCGGGTAATCCCGTCATGTTCGTGGTGGAAGTCGGCAGTGTCATCACTACCATACTGTTGGCGCGGGATGTCTCCCAACACAGCGGAGCGCTTAAGTTCGACCTTCAAATCACACTGTGGCTGTGGTTCACCGTGCTGTTCGCCAATTTTGCCGAAGCCATGGCCGAAGGCCGCGGCAAGGCCCAAGCCGATTCCCTGCGGAAAGCCAGATCCGAAACCGTTGCCAATCGTCTACTCGATGGCGGCCAGACGGAGAAAATTCCCAGCTCCCGGCTTCGTGCCGGAGACATGGTGCTGGTCTCTGCCGGCGAATTCATTCCTTCCGATGGCGACATCGTCGAGGGCATCGCGTCGGTGGATGAATCCGCCATCACCGGCGAATCCGCTCCCGTCATTCGCGAAGCAGGCGGCGATCGTTCGGCAGTGACCGGAGGCACCCGCGTACTGTCCGACTGGATTAAGGTCAAGATCACCTCGAATCCCGGCGAGACATTCCTCGATCGCATGATCGCGCTGGTCGAAGGCGCCGAGCGCCAGAAGACCCCCAACGAAATCGCACTCAACATTTTGCTAGCTGGCTTGACCATCATCTTTCTATTGGCCGTAGTCACGCTCCAGCCCTTCGCAATTTATTCTGGCTCGCCGCAGACCGTGTTCGTACTCGTCTCCCTCCTGGTCTGTCTGATTCCTACAACCATTGGCGGACTGCTTTCAGCCATCGGCATCGCCGGCATGGACCGCCTAATTCAGCACAACGTGCTCGCCATGTCCGGACGCGCGGTGGAAGCGGCCGGGGACGTCAACACCCTCTTGCTCGACAAGACTGGGACCATCACCCTCGGCAACCGCCAAGCCGCACAGTTTATTCCCGCTCCGGGGGTGACCGAAGCCCAATTGGCTGACGCCGCCCAGCTCTCCTCGCTGGCTGACGAAACCCCTGAGGGCCGTTCCATCGTTGTACTAGCAAAAGAAAAATACGCCCTCCGCGGACGCGACCTAGCGGCGACTGAAGCTACTTTTGTTCCCTTCACGGCGCAAACCCGCATGTCCGGCGTAAATCTGGATGGACGCGAGATCCGCAAAGGGGCCAACGACGCAATCGTACGTTATCTGGGAAAAAACGGTTCGTCTATTCCCGCCGAGTTGCAGGCCACCATCCGCGACATCGCTAGCTCCGGAGGCACGCCCCTGATCGTCGCCGAAAATCGCCAGGCGCTTGGTGTGATTCACCTCAAAGACATCGTCAAAGGCGGCATACGCGATCGCTTCAGCCAGTTGCGCGCCATGGGCATTCGCACGGTGATGATTACTGGCGACAATCCGCTGACAGCGGCCGCCATCGCGCGCGAGGCCGGCGTGGATGATTTCCTCGCCGAAGCCACACCCAAAGACAAAATGGATTTGATCCGCCGCGAACAAGCCGACGGCAAGCTGGTCGCCATGACCGGCGACGGCACCAATGACGCGCCTGCCCTCGCCCAGGCCGACGTCGGGGTCGCCATGAATACCGGCACTCAGGCCGCCAAAGAAGCCGGCAACATGGTGGATTTGGATTCCAATCCTACCAAGCTGATTGAGGTAGTTGAAATCGGCAAGCAGCTTTTGATGACCCGCGGGTCGCTGACCACTTTTTCCATTGCCAACGACGTCGCCAAATACTTTGCGATTATTCCCGCCATGTTTGCCGGAACTTTTCCGGTATTAAACACGCTCAACATCATGCAATTGAAGACCCCTGGCTCGGCGATTCTATCGGCGGTCATCTTCAATGCTCTGATCATCATCGCGTTGGTTCCGCTCGCGCTGCGTGGAGTGAAGTATCGCCCCATGGGCGCGGCATCTCTTTTACGGCGCAACCTGGTGATCTATGGCCTAGGCGGCGTGATCGTGCCCTTCATCGGAATCAAGCTGATTGACTTGATCATCACCCGAATCGGCCTCGCGTAGGAGAAATGACTATGAAACGTAATCTCATCACCGCCGTGCTCATGACGATCGTCACGACTATCCTGCTCGGCATCATTTATCCGCTGACGGTGACCGCGCTGGCGCAACTGCTGTTCCACGACAAAGCCAACGGGCAACTCATTCAAGGTGCTGGCGGGCCTATCGGATCGCGCATCATCGGGCAGGCATTCGTTTCCGACAGGTATTTCCATTCCCGGCCATCCGCCGCCGGAAACGGCTACGACGCCGCTAACTCGGGAGCGACTAATTTCGGACCCACTAACCAGAAGCTGATTGACCGGGTGAAGGGCGACACTGCAATCCTAAAAGGAGAAAATCCGAACCAGCCCGTCCCAGCCGACTTGGTCACCACTTCGGCTTCCGGTCTCGATCCCGACATCACCCCGGCCGCCGCGTTCTTTCAGGTCCAGCGCATTGCTCGCGTTCGTGGCCTAAGCGAAGACCGCGTCGGCGCGCTGGTCGTAAGCCACATTCAGCAACGCCAACTGGGATTTCTCGGCGAGCCCCGCATCAATGTGTTGGACCTGAACCTGGCGATTGACCAACTCAACCAATAGTCGCACTTCCGGCTTCAGCGATAACTGGTGATACCAGGCGACTAAATGGTGGGATGTGCAGGACTCAACTCAACCCACTGATGCTGTTCCACCCCTGCTTCATTTTCTGGACACGTCATCCGCGTCATTCCGCCTGTAGAGGTTGCGAGGCGCTGTTCAAAAATTCCCGTTCCTCTGGCGAGAAGGCATCGTAACGACCGGAGTTAAGTTGCCGCGTGCGGGCATCGGGTGGCATGGCGCGTAGAGCTTCAATTGCATTCCGCACCGCCGGACGCATCTCCGAAGGAAGCTCCACGGAATTCGCGGACTGTCTGCTCGCCACGTCGGTCGCCGTCGCGATCGTCATCTGGGTGGCCCTGTCGTTTGAAATAACAGTCCCGTAGTCTGTGAAGTTAGCGGTCACGTAATTCCGGTCAGAAGACCTTTCGGGGCCAACTGTATTCGAAGGCTTCGAGGGAGGATTTTCGCTGCTTGGTTTGGAAGTGTCCGGAGAACTGTCGGTGCACCCGTCGTCGGGATGGCGATAGTCCCGATGGCAGCGATTGTCCCGATCACGACGATCATCACGAGGATAACGACCACGGGGAGCGTCGTAAGGATAGTCAGGGTAGTCGTATGAAGAGTAATCGGAGTAAGGCCCCCACCATGGGCCATATCCGTACCAATAGGGGTACGCGCCCCAGTACGGCCAGAAGCCAAAATCGAATCCGTAGAAGTACGGGTAACCGCCGAAGCCGCCAAAGCCTCGGGGACCATGAAAGCCTCCGAAGCCTCGGTTATGAAAGCTGTTGAAACCTTGGCTGCGAAAGCCACCGGAACCGCCGGAGTCGTGGAAGGTCCCAAAGCCTCCGCCACCGTGAAATCCCCCAGAACTTCCGCCATGAAAGCCACCGCTGGCGTGACCACCGAAGCCGCGACCGTGGAAACCGCCCCCGCCGCCGTGGAAACCACCGCGCTGGGCAAAAGTGGGTTCAGGCGTGCCCGCGAGCGCGACAGACACTGCCGCTACGGCAAGAGCTCGCAACAAACTAGTCGGGTTCATTTCAGTTCCCTCCACGACTGATTAGATGCTCACAATCCCGATGCGCTCACCGAGCGTCGTCGTTCGCAAATTGCGAGCACGACTGGGTTTCGAGTCCGATAATCTGGATTCTACGCCCGATTGGTTCCTCCGCTCCAGCCAAACCCGATCCCAAAACACCTTCAGCGGAGACAAATTTCAATCCGCCCGCTCCCGACTCTTTCAATAGCGTGGCTCACCCAGGAACGACATCTCCCGTCCGGTGTCTAATCCTATGGATCGCTTGCGAGCGGCGGGTCAGATAATGGCCCAAACACGCGCTTTCGCCATTGCTATACTGCTCCTCTGCGTGTCCCCTATCATCGCCCAGACCTCGCCCGCTCTCGCAGAAATTCATGAACACCTGCAGGATTGGCGCACGATGGCGCAGCAGGACGGCTTCGTTTTTGTCGGAGAGATAGAGACAATGCGTCCGGTACGAACTCATCGTTGCCAAGCAGGGTTCGAGAATAAAGTGGAATACATCGTCCGTGACCTCCTCTGGAGC
>WNFC01013184.1_pt1 | contig 18725 bp, 22 predicted proteins | sample 5400541 | NCBI WGS metagenome assembly WNFC01 (sample SAMN13153342, study PRJNA577476) | soil metagenome | isolation source: 120 cm saprolite under Douglas fir tree site 2 hole 2 replicate 1 | place: USA:California | collected 2015-04-18 | reverse complement strand
GCAACGGGGTGCCTCTGCTGAAGGACGGGCACGATACCTCGTGGGGGACACGGGAGCTCGCCATCAAGGACGATCCGGGGCACATCTTGTACTTCGGGGAGCACCGCGAGGGGCGGCCGGACCGGTGACGCTCGAGCGGGCCGTCCCCGTTCTACCGTCCCTGAGCATCGAGAGGACGGTCGCGTTTTACTGCTCGACGGTGGGCTTCCAACCGGTGACGTGCCCGCACTTGCCGCACGTCCGGTGCGATTCGGCCCCGTAGAAATCCGCGTAGACCTCGGACACCGGATCGTCGCGCCAGTCGCCCACCTGCCGGACCGCCTCGTAGAGCTGCGCGTCGCACACCGGGCAGTACCACAGGAACCGGTCCTACTCGGCCGGCCGCCGCTTGCGCTCCAGCACGAGCACGTAGGCGTCGGGCGCGAAGCGCGGCGAGTGGGGGGTGCCGGCCGGGCAGTGCAGGATCTCGCCCTCGCGGATGACCGCGACCTTCTCCACCCCGTCGTCCGTGCGGTAGTGCAGGCTCATGTCGCCCTTGATCATGTACATCACCTCGTCGCTCGGATCCACGTGGAACTCGCTGCGGCCCTCGCGGCAGCGCGCCACGAAGGCGATCGAGTCGTCGGTCTGCCAGAGCACGTTGATGGGCTTGGTGGCCGTCGCGATGATGGCGGTGATCTGATCAAGGTCCAGCGCGCGCATGGCGTTCATGGTCAATACCTCCCGTTCAGTCGATCGTGAGCCCCGCCGGGCCGCCGGGTTGGCCTCCGTATGGCGGAGCCCACCGTACGCCGCGGCTCCGCGAGCGTCAATATCGCCAATTCGACTCCAGGCCCCGGAGCATCATCCAACCGGCTATAATTCCGAGAGGAGGACCGCCCATGATGCAGATCCGCCGCACGCCAGACCGCGCCGCCGCGGCGCCGATGTCGGTGGACGAATTCCTGGCCCGGTTTCCCGAGGTGCCCCGCGACCTGCGCGACGAGCCCACCCTCCAGGAATACACGCGAGCGTTCGGCCCCCTCCTGCGGCTGGCCGAGAAGCCCACCCCCTGCATGGGCGCTGGCGCCGATGCCCAGCACGTGTTCTATCTTCGGCTGGTGAACGACCTGGCCATCTACGGCATCGGCCTCGCCAAGCGTGATCGGACGCTGGCGCGGCTCTCAGCCCTGCTCGAGCAGTACCGCAAGCAGCCGGCAACCTTCGCCTGCACCCTCGTGCCTCGGCGGGCGCCGGGGACACCCCGCGCCGGCTGCGCCTAGACAGCGTCCCGGCCGAGCGGACAAGGAGGCCTCATACTCAACCCAGGAGACAAGGCGCCCGACTTCACCGGACGCGATCACACCGGCAACCCCGTGAAGCTCGCGGACTTCAAGGGCAAGACGGTCGTGCTCTGGTTCTACCCCAAGGCCGACACGCCGGGCTGAACCGCGGAGGGTTGCGGGTTCCGCGACCTCAAGGCCGAGTACGACCGGAAGAACGCGGTGATCCTCGGGGTGTCCTTCGACACCCCGGCCGAGAACAAGCTCTTCGCCGAAAAGTTCTCTTTCAACTTTCCGCTGATCTGTGACACCGACCGGACCATCGGCACGGCCTACGGCGCCAACTCCGACCCGCAGAAGGGTGCCCAGCGCGTCGGGGTGGTGATCGATCGGGACGGCAAGATCAAGGAGTGGCACGCCCGCGTGGACGCCCGCGCCTGGCCGGCCGAGGTCGTGAGAGCGTTGTAGCCACATTGATGACTCCCCCTGCCCCTTTTTTCATCGCGCCCTCAGCGGAGGCCTGCTCATGAGAAGTCGCCTGACCGTCATCCTGATCGCGATCCTGGCCGGCACCTTTCTCCCGGTTCTCCGCGCGGAAGCGCAGCAGACGACCCTCGTGGTCACCGGCTACGGCGGCCGCTGGTCGGAGGTGATGAAGAAGGCCCTCGTCGAGCCCTTCGAGAAGAAGCACGGGGTGAAGGTCGAGGTCGTCACCGGCATCACCACCGAGTGGGTGGCGAAGCTCCTGGCCTCGGGCCCCGACAACCCGCCGTACGACGTGGTCTTCGGCAACGAGCCGGCCTTCCCGATCCCGCGCGAGCGCGGCTTCTTCGAGAAGCGCAACGAGACGCTGGCGCCCAATATCAAGAACCTCTACCCGAAGGCGCTCATCGGCGACACGAGCCTGGCCATGTTCTGGGGGCGCATCGGCCTCGCCTACCGCACCGACTCCGGCATCAAGAAGCCGACCTCCTGGAAGGACTTCTGGGACGAGGCCTACGCGGGCAAGCGGGCCACCTACGTCATCGGCAACACGCTCGGCATCAACTTCCTCTTCATGACCTCGAAGCTCTTCGGCAAGGACTACTTCGACGTCGACGCCGGGCTCGCCGCCATCAAGCGCTCCCAGCCCAAGCTGGTGGACTTCACCGGCACCGTGGAGAAGCAGCTCGAGCAGAAGGAGGTCGTGATCGCGGTGCTCCACGACGCCTCCACCTACGATCTGCAGAAACGGGGCATCCCGGTGGAGTGGGTCGCCCCCAGCGAGGGGCAGCCGATCCTGGACCAGATCGTCCAGGTCACGCGCGGCTCGAAGCACAAGGAGCTGGCGTGGAAGTTCATCGACGCCTACCTCTCGCCCGAGGTGCAGCTCGCCTTCGCCACCGAGCTCTTCTGGAGCCCGACCAACAAGACCGTGAAGGTGCCGGCGGACGTGGCGAAGAAGATGATCAGCGGGCCGGCCGACGTGGACAAGCTCGTGCTCTTCGACTGGGCACACGTCGCCAAGCAACGGCCCCAGTGGACCGAGAAGTGGAACAAGGAGATGCGTTGACGGCAGCGCCCCGCGCCACCGGCACCGTCACCCTGACCGGCCTCGTCAAGCGCTACGGGACAACCAGGGCGCTCGACGGGGTGTCGCTGGCCGTCGTCCCGGGTGAGTTCTTCACGCTCCTCGGCCCCTCCGGGTGCGGCAAAACCACCACGCTGCGCTCGGTGGCCGGCTTCGTGACGCCCGACGCCGGCACGATCGCGATCAACGGGGCCGACGTCATCGGGGTGCCCCCGCACCGCCGCCGCGTCGGCATGGTGTTCCAGCACTACGCCCTCTTCCCGCACCGCACCGTCGCGCAGAACGTGGGCTTCGGCCTCCGCATGCAGCGGGTGGACAAGGCCGAGATCGCGCGGCGGGTGGCCGAGGCCATGGCCCTCGTCCAGCTTCCCGGCCACGGCGGGCGCTATCCGAGCCAGCTCTCGGGCGGCGAGCAGCAGCGGGTGGCGCTGGCGCGCGCCCTCGTCACCCGGCCCGCGGTGCTCCTGCTGGACGAGCCGCTGGGCGCGCTCGACAAGAAGCTGCGCGACCAGATGAAGATCGAGCTCAAGCGCCTGCAGCGGGAGGTGGGCATCACCACGATCTACGTGACGCACGACCAGGAAGAGGCGCTCACCATGTCCGACCGCATCGCGGTGATGCACCGCGGGCGCGTCGAGCAGGTGGCCCCGCCCCGCGGGCTCTACGAGACGCCCGCGACCGCGTTCGTGGCCGGCTTCATCGGCAACATCAATCTGCTGACCGGCCGCGCCGCCGGGTCGAACACGGTGGCCTGCGGCGGCGCCACGCTCGCGGCCACCGGCGCGGCGCCGGCCGGCGCCACCGTCGCGGTCGCCCTGCGCCCGGAGCGGATCCGGCTCGACCCCGCCGCGGCGCTCGACACGGTGCTCCCGATGACGGTCGCCCACGTGGTCTACCAGGGCGAGACCGTCCGCTATATCTTGAAGTCCGAGGCGGGCCTCGAGCTGCAGGCCGTCGAGCTCGGCGAGGTGCGCTTCGCGACCGGCGCCCGCGTGCGCGCCGGCTGGGTGGCCGCGGATGCCCGCATCATCCAGAATGAGATCGGGCAGGATGAAATCGGGCAGGAGGAGACCGCATGACCAAGGTCGGCTTGATCACGGTGGGGCAGGCGCCGCGCAGCGACGTGGTGCCGGACATGGCGGCGATCCTGGGCGGCGACGTCGAGATCGTCGAGGCGGGCGCGCTCGACGGGCTCACCCGCGAGCAGATCGCCCCGCTCGCCCCCGAGGGTGACGACGAGATCCTGGTCACCCGGCTCGCGGACAGCTCGTCGGTCTTCGTCGGGAAGACGAAGATGATCCCGCGTATCGAGGCCAAGATCGCCGCGCTCGAAGACCGCGGCGTCGCGCTGAACGTGCTGCTGTGTACCGGCGAGTTCCCGAAGCTCGCCGCGCGCCGGCCGTTTCTCGAGCCGCAGCCGCTCCTGCTGGGCCTCCTCCGTGCGATGGTCTTCCCCGGGCGCCTGGGCGTGCTGACCCCGTCCGAGCGCCACGTGCCGCAGACCACCGCGCGCTGGCGGGCGGCGGGCTTCGACGCGCACGTGGCCCCGCTCTCGCCCTACGAGGAGAACGATCCCGCCGCGGTCCGCCGCGCGGCCGACGCGCTGCGCGCCGGGAACGCGGGCCTCGTGGTCATGGACTGCATCGGCTTCCGCCGCAAGACGCGCGACGAGATCGCGGCGCTGACCGGCGCGCCGACCCTGGTGGCGAACCTGCTCGTGGCCCGCGTGGCCGCGGAGCTGCTCGGCCGCTGACCCGTGACCCGCGGCGCCCGCGTCCTCCTGCTGGGGCCGTACGTGCTCCTGCTGATGGTGTTCTTCGCCGCGCCGCTCGTGCTCATGTTCGCGATCAGTCTCTCGCGCCAGTCCTTCGGCCAGCTCGAGTGGAGCTTCACCCTGCAGCACTACATCCACTTCTTCACCGACGCGTACTACCTGAGCGTGCTCGCGGACACCCTGTGGCTGGGGGTGCTCACCACCGCGGTCTCGCTGCTCCTGGGCTATCCGCTCGCCTACCACCTCGCCCTGACCCGCTCACGCTGGAAGCCGCTCCTGATCGTGTTCATCCTGTCGCCGCTGCTGGTCGGCATCGTCATCCGCTGCTACGGCTGGATGATCCTCCTCGCCGACCGCGGCCTCATCAACGCCACTCTGATGCAGCACGGCTGGATCACGAAGCCGCTGCCGCTCATGTACAACAAGTTCGGCGTCACCATCGCGCTCGTGCACGTCTTCCTGCCGTTCATGGTGCTCTCGCTCACCGGGGTCCTGAAACGCATCGAGCCCCAGCTCATCGAGGCCTCGCAGACCCTGGGAGCCTCGCCCCGCCGGGCCTTCTTCGAGGTGACCCTGCCGCTCTCGCTGCCCGGCATCCTCGCGGGCTCCCTGCTCGTCTTCTCCCTGGCCATCAGCTCCTTCGTGGTGCCGATCCTGGTGGGCGGCTTCAAGGTGCACGTGCTGCCGATGGTGGTCTACGAGCAGGTGCTCTCGGTGTTCGACTGGCCGTTCGGGGCCGCCAACGCCTTCGTGCTGCTCCTGATCTCGGTGGCCCTGATCGCGGTCTACATCAAGGTCACCGAGCGCGCGCTGCGGGGGATCGTGTGAGTATCGGAGGGGGCCTCGACGGCCCCCTCCGAGCCTCCCCCAACACCGGGTTGCGCCGGCGAAGCCGGCGCTCGAGCGGCTCGTTCTCCATCCTCACCGTGGTGGTGGGGCTGGTCTACGCCTTCCTGCTGCTCCCGATGGTGATCGTGGTGCTGGCCGCGTTCAACGCGGGCAACTACTTCACGTTTCCCCCGCAGGGCTTCTCGCTCAAGTGGTTCGCCAACTTCTTCAACCGGCGGGAATTCATGCAGGCCCTCTGGCTCTCCACCGAGCTGGCGGTCTGGACCGCGCTCGCGTCCACCGTCATCGGGACCGCGGCCGCCATCGTGCTGGTGCGGGGACGCTTCCGCGGTCGCGACCTCCTCAACGCGTTCGTCACCTCGCCGCTGCTCCTCCCGCAGATCCTCACCGGGGTGGCGCTGCTCCAGTTCTACACGCTGCTGAAGATGCACGCCTCCTACCCGGCGCTGCTCATCGGCCACATCGTGGTGACCACGCCCTACGTGATCCGCACCGTCACCGCCACCCTCACCCACTTCGATATGGCGCTCGAGGAGGCCGCCCAGAGCCTGGGCGCCCATCCGGTGCGGGCGTTCTTCGAGATCACCCTCGGGGTGATCAAGCCGGGCGTGGTGGCGGGCGCGATCTTCGCCTTCGCGATCTCGTTCGACAACTTCACGCTGTCGCTGTTCCTCACCAGTGCCAAGCTCACCCCGCTCCCCATCGAGCTCTTCGCCTATCTCAAGTACTCCTTCGACCCCACCGCGGCCGCGGTGTCCGCCTTCGCCATCGGGGTGGCCCTGGTGCTCGTCCTGGGCATCGCGCGCTTCATGGGGCTCGAGGAGTTCACGGGGTTCTGATGCGGACCCGCCGATGAGACCCGTGGCCGCGGAGGAGCTCGAGAGCCTGGCCATCGGCGCCTGGATCCTGGGCACCGGCGGCGGGGGCAGCCCCTATCTCGCGCTGCTCAACATGCGCCAGCTCTACCGGCAGGGCGTGGTGTGCCGGCTCATGGACGCGTCCGAGCTGGCGGACGACGATCTGGTGGCGGTCGTCTCCAACATGGGCGCGCCGCTCGTCGGCCAGGAGCGCCTCACCGATCCGAAGACGATGGCGCTGGCCGTCACCATGATGGAGGAGTACCTCGGCCGGAAGTTCCGCGCGGTGATGTCGCTCGAGATCGGCGGCGGCAACTCCATCCAGCCCTTCATGGCCGCGGCGATGCTGGATCTGCCGGTCATCGACGGCGACTGCATGGGGCGCGCGTTCCCCGAGGCCCAGATGACGAGCTTCGCCATCCACGATCTCCGGATGTACCCGCTGACCCTGGCCGACGTGCGCGACAACGCGGTGGTGGTGGCGCGCGCGGCGAGCTGGAAGTGGATGGAGCGCATCAGCCGGAAGGCCTGCGTGGAGGTGGGCTCGATCGCCTCCACCTGCAAGGCCCCGCGGACCGGCAAGGAGATCAAGGAGTGCGCGATCCTGGGCTCCACCACCAAGGCCATCGGCATCGGCCGGGCGGTCCAGGCCGCGCGGCGGGCCCACCGCGATCCCATCGACGCGGTGCTCGAGGTCGAGGCCGGCATCAAGATCTTCAGCGGCAAGATCCACGACATCGCCCGGCGCACCACCGAGGGCTTCCTCCGCGGCACCGCCACCATCGAGGGCCTCGATCAATTCCGGGGCCACACCTTCTCGCTCGCCTTCCAGAACGAGTTCGCGGTCGGCTGGCTCGACGGCCTACCACGGGTCATGACGCCCGATCTGATCTGTGTGCTCGACACGGTCTCCGGCGACGCGATCGGCACCGAGACGCTGCGCTACGGCCAGCGGGTGACCGTCATCGCCCTGCCCGCGCCCCCGATCCTGCTCACCCCGAAGGGGATCGAGCACGTCGGCCCGCGCGCCTTCGGCTACGACCTCGACTTCCGCTCGGTGTTCGCGTGAGACGGCGCATCGGCATCGACGTGGGCGGCACCAACACCGACGCGGTGTTACTGGAGGAAAGCACTGTCAAGGCCGCGGTGAAGACGCCAACTACCGCGGATGTGACCACCGGCATCACGCGCGCCCTCGCCGCGCTCGTCGAGCAGGCGCCCGCCGCCCGTGACGCCCAGGCGGCCATGATCGGCACCACCCACTTCACCAACGCGGTGGTGCAGCGGCGCGACCTCGGCCGGGTCGCCGCGGTGCGCATCGGCCTGCCCTCCGGGGCTTCGCTGCCGCCCTTCGTGGACTGGCCGGAGGACCTGGCCGACCTGGTGCGCGGCGAGGTCGTGATGCTGGAGGGCGGCCACGAGTTCGACGGTCGCCCGCTCGTCCCGTTCGACGGCAAGGGCATGCGCGCGGCCGCCCGGCGGATCCGCGCCGCCGGAATCCGCTCGGTCGCCATCGCTGCGGTCTTCTCTCCGCTGAACGCGTCAGGCGAGGAAGAGGCCGCCGCCATCGTCCGTGAGGAATGCCCGGACGTCGCGGTCACCCTCTCGCACCGACTCGGCCGCATCGGCCTGCTCGAGCGCGAGAACGCGGCCCTGCTCAACGCCTGCCTCATCGAGCTGGCCCGGAAGACGACGCGCGCCTTCACCGAAGCCCTGCGCGCCAGCGGTATCGCGGCGCCGCTCTACCTCACCCAGAACGACGGCACCGTCATGCTGGCGGAGGTGGCGGAGGAGTACCCGGTCTACAGCTTCGCGTCGGGGCCGACCAACTCCATGCGGGGCGCCGCCTTCCTGTCGAAGCGCGACGAGGCCCTCGTGATCGACGTGGGCGGCACCACCACCGACATCGGCAGCCTGCGCCACGGCTTCCCGCGCGAGGCCAACAACGTGGTGGAGATCGGCGGGGTCCGCACGCTCTTCCGCATGCCGGACCTGCTCTCGCTGGGCCTGGGCGGGGGAACCCTCGTCACATCAGAGCCGGCGCTCACCATCGGGCCGGCCAGCGTCGGCTATCGCCTCACCGAGCAGGCGCTCGTCTTCGGCGGCGACGTCCTCACCGTGACCGACGTCGCGGTCGCCGCCGGGCTCATCGATCTCGGCGACCGCAAGCGCGTGGCCTCGCTGCCCGCCGCGCTGGTGGCGGAGGCCCTCGCCCGCATCCGCGCCATGATCGAGGAGGGCGTGGACCGCATGAAGACCGACGCGGGCGATGCGCCGCTGATCGCGGTGGGCGGCGGCTCGTTCCTGGTGCCGCCGCGCCTGGCCGGCGTCTCCGAGGTCCTCAACGTGCCGCACCAGGCGGTGGCCAACGCGGTGGGCGCCGCGATCGCCCAGGTGAGCGGCGAGGTGGACCAGATCTTCCAGGACCTGACCCGGGACGAAGCGATCACCCGGGCGCGCCGGGCGGCCGAGGACAAGGCGGTGGCGGCCGGCGCCGACCGAGCCACCCTCAATGTGGTGGAGGTGGAGGACCTGCCGCTGGCCTACTTGCCCGGCAACTCGCTGCGCACCCGGGTGCGGGTGGTCGGGGAGATCGCGCGGTAAGGGCCAGTTGGCCCGGGCCGGAAGTTCAGGTACAGTATGGGCGTAGCGCGACAGTCTCGCGGAGGCCCATATGAGCGACGATCTGATGACCAAGGTGCAAGGTCTACTTGCAGATGGGCGGGGGCTGCCAGGGCTGCGGGGCCGCGGACGTCACGCTGAAGCAGGGCATCGAGCGGCTGATCAAGGAAGAGCTCCCCGAGATCGAGGAAGTGCTGGACACCACCGACCACGCCTCGGGCGACAACCCGTACTACCAGCCGTCGAAGTAGACCAGGCCTAGCCCCTCACCCTGCCCTCTCCCCTTAGGGGAGAGGGTTTCTGTTTGCCTTCCCCTCCGGGGGGAGGGGTTTTGTTTCTAGGCGCCCTCTCCCCGCTGGGGAGAGGGCCGGGGTGAGGGGGCAGCCCGGAACGCCCGCCGCAGCCAGTCCCAGGCGCGGATCGCCATGAGCAGGATGAACGCCGCCGCGTAGTAGTAGGGGTCCGGGTTCGCCTTCTTCGCCAGCCACAGGTAGTGCAGCACCGCGCAGACGCCGATCACGTAGACCAGCCGGTGCAGCCACTGCCACCGCGCGCCGCCCAGCCGCCGGATCGCGCCGGCAGTGGAGGTGGCGGCCAGGGGGATCATCAGCACGAGGGCGGCCATCCCGACCGTGATGTACGGCCGCTTGACGATGTCGGCGCCCATCTGGCCCCAGGCGAAGAAGTGGTCGAGCACGAGCCAGACCGAGAAGTGCAGCAGGACGTAGAAGAAAGCGAAGAGGCCGAGCAGGCGGCGCAGCGCCACCGGCCAGGACCAGCGGAAGAGGAGACGCAGCGGCGTCATGGCCAGGCTCGTGAGCAGGATGCGCAGGGTCCAGTCGCCCAGCCAGTTGGTGATGAAGCTGATCGGGTTGGCGGTCAGATCATCCGTGGCCGCCCGGTAGAGGAGCCACGCCAGCGGGGCGAGGCAGGCGACCCAGACCGCGACCTTCAGGGCGACGCGGCCGCGCCGGGTCACTAGTACTGCTTCTTGAGATCCATCCCCGAGTAGAGCCCCGCCACCTGGTCGTAGCCGTTCCACATCAGGGTCTCGCGGCGGCGGAACTCGCCGATGCGTCGCTCGGTCGCCTGGCTCCAGCGCGGGTGATCCACCTTGGGATTGACGTTGGAGTAGAAGCCGTACTCCTGCGGGGCCGCCTTGTTCCACGCCGTCTTGGGCTCGTCGGCGGTGAGCCGGATCCGCACGAGGGACTTGGCGCTCTTGAATCCGTACTTCCACGGGATCACCACCCGGATCGGCGCACCGTTCTGGTTCGGCAGCACCTGGCCGTACATCCCCACCGTGAGCAGGGTCAGCGGATGCAGCGCCTCGTCGAGGCGCAGGCCTTCCGTGTAGGGCCAGTCGAGCCCGCCGAAGCTCAGGAAGCCCTTGCGCTGGCCGGGGAACTGCTCGGGATCCACCAGCGTGGCGAACTCCACGTACTTGGCCGCACCGGTGGGCTCGACGCGCCTGAGGAGGACCGAGAGCGGGAACCCGATCCACGGGATCACCATGGACCAGCCCTCGACGCAGCGCAGGCGGTAGACCCGCTCCTCCAGCGGCGCCATCTTGAGGATGTCGTCGACGTCGAAGGTCTTCGGCTTGTGGGCCAGCCCGTCCACCTGCACCTTCCACGGCCGCGGCTTCAGCGTGCCCGCGAGCTGAGCCGGGTCTTCCTTGTTGACGCCGAACTCGTAGAAGTTGTTGTAGGTGGTCGCGTCCTGGAACTTGGTCGAGGCGTCCGGGATGTCGAAGGCCTTGTTGCGGGCGGCCGCCAGGGGCTGGCCGGCGGCGGGCGGCGCAGCGGCCCGCGCCGTCCGGGGCGCCAGGGCCAGCGCGGCCGCGCCCGCCACCGACCCCGTCATGAAGGCGCGCCGGCTCAGGTACAGCGCCTGGTCCGTGATCTCCCCGCTCTTGATGTCGCCGCCGCGCTTGATCAGCATGTCTGGCCGCCTCTCCCGTGTCGCCGAGTGTATCAGCCGGTGCACCGGGGATGTCACGAGGGTGTGAACCCTGCGGCCCCTACCGGGTGAGTCCGTCGCCGCGGTATCCCCCCATCCCTGGCGCCTGGCCCGGCCTCCTTATTCCTGCGGGCTTGGCGCGCGCTCCCTCCTAAGATGATGGCGCCGACCATGGGGATCCGGGGTTGCGTGACGGCGCTCGCGGCAGGCCTTCTACTCTCGGCGTGCGCCACCACGCCCGAGGGTACCTACTATGCCTCGCCCACCGATCCGACCACCGTCCGCATGGCGCATATCCTCCACCGGGCGGCGATCGCGGGCGGCGACGACCCGAACCGGTACGGCTTCGCCTTCATCAAGAGCCCCACCGCGGCCGCCTACAGCGACGAGGACGCCACGTTCTACTTCACGGACGGGCTCATGCGCCAGCCGGCCTCGATCATCGAGGCGGTGGTGGCGCACGAGGTCGCCCACGAGGTGATGGGCCACGTGGGCACGCGGCGCAAGCTATCGCTGTCGCTCACCGCCAGCTTCGGCGCGCTCGGCATCTTCGCGCCGGGCGTTGGGCTGCTCGACTTCGTGGTCAACCCGCTCGTGGTGCGCGCCTTCGGCCGCCACCAGGAGCTGCAGGCCGACCAGAAGGCCGTCGAGATCCTCCGCGCGATGGGCCACCCGGCGCCGCGTAGGGTGCTGGCCACCGCGCTGGAGGCGGTGGCCGCCCACACGCCCCGGGAGCGCGAGGGGCTCGAGGGCTTGCTGGCCACGCATCCCACGCTCGACGATCGGCTGGCCGCGCTCATCCCTCTGGAGCCGCCGCCGAAGCCGGTCACTCCGGTCGCGCGGGCGAAGCCTCCGCGCTAGGCGGGCCTCTCTCCCTTCAGTACGGTCGGCTTCCCTGACTCGACGGTGCGCGAGAGCCACGACCGGGTGCGCGCCGCCATCCGCCACGCGGGCCTCGCGATCCCGGTCGCCCCGATCACCGTGAACCTGGCGCCGACCTGCAGAAGGTGAGGATTTCGCCGCGTGCGGTCCGGGGATGAGCGGAAGCACTTCATGAGCGGGTGCCTGAAGGGCGAGAGGAAGTCCTAGCCAGACCGCTTGACGCTGGGGTAAGGTCGGCCCGCTTGGCCGTCCATCGCTCCGGTCCCTCCTAGACGGGCGGTCAGGCGGGAGTTCCTTGTGGACCGACGGGCGTTTCTCGGCACCCTGACCGGCAGCCTCCTCGCCGCGCCGCTCGCCACTGAGGCGCAGCAGAGGGGGAAAGTCCCGGTGGTGGGTGTGCTGAACTCAGGTTTTACTGGTCAGTCCACCGCGATCGCTGCCTTTCGATCCGGCCTGATTGACATCGGCCTCGTCGAGGGCCAGACGATAACGCTCGAGATCCGATCGGCGGGTGGAAAGCCCGATGCCCTTCCGGCTCTCGCCGCGGAACTTCTCCAGCGAAAGGTCGATTTCATCCTTGCGCTCGGCCCGGCGGCTCTCAAGGCCGCAACCGGCGCCACGGGCAGCATTCCGATCATTGCGTTCGACCTGGAAACCAACCCGGTGGCGGGCGGCTACGCCCGTAGCCTCGCCCGGCCGGGCGGCAATGTGACCGGCCTGTTTTTGGATCACCCCGCTCTGACCGGCAAATGGCTGGAACTGATCCGGGAGGTGAGCCCCAACTCTCGGCGAGTCGCCCTGCTGTGGGATTCGACGACCGGGCGCTGGCAACTTGCGGCGGCGCAGGCCGCGGCCGAGCGACTCGGCGTGGGCTTCGAAGTGCTCGAGGTGCGAAGTGTCGCCGATTTTCCTGGTGCGCTCAGCGCGGGCGTGAGGAAGGGCGCGAGGGCCCTCATCCAGCTTTCGTCACCGCTTGTCGATCGAAATTCCGGACAGACCGCCGACTTTACGCTCAAGCATCGCCTTCCGGCGATCTCCATGTTCCGGGCGTTTTCGGAGGGCGGCGGCCTCATGTCCTATGGCCCCAACCGGCGCGAGTATGACCGTCGACTCGCGCTCTACGTCGACAAGATCCTCAAGGGAGCGAAGCCAGGCGATCTCCCTATCGAGCAGCCGACCCACTACGAGCTGGTGATCAACCTGAAGACCGCCAAGGCCCTCGGCCTCACCATCCCGCCGTCGCTCCTCCAACGGGCGGATGAGGTGATTGAGTGATGGAGCGTCGGGCATTCCTCGGCGCTCTGGCTGGCGGCCTCCTCGCCGCGCCGCTCTCCGCCGAGGCGCAGACGTCAACAACTAGCAAAGTCCACTCAGTGGGTCTTCTGGTGGGTACGACAGATTTGGACACGCTCACCCGCCAGCGGACCACATTCGTCCACCGCTCCTTCGTTGCTCTGCCGCCCCTACGGCTCGAAGAATTGCAGCAAGCACTGGAGGCGGCCGGTTACGAGAGGGAACGGGTTCGAGTAGAGCTATCCCCCGCAGGGGCAGAAAGTAACACTTCGCTTGAGACTCAGGCCAAGGATCTTGTACGCCGAGGTGTCGAGATCATTGTCGCCTTAGGCACACCGGCCACCTTGGCTGCTAAGGCAGCGTCTAGCACGCTTCCAATCGTCATGGTTGGAGTCGCAGATCCCGTGGCGCAAGGTCTCGTCCAAAGCCTCCCTAGACCGGGCGGCAACATTACCGGACTATCCTTGCTTGGCCCGGAGATCTTGGTGAAGAGCCTGGACCTGATTCTCGCAGCGATTCCGAACAGCACACGTGTCAGCATCATGTGGAATGCCGCGAATCCCGGCGCGGCGCTTTCGGTCAATCAACTCGAAGCCACAGCTGCGACTTTGGGAGTTGCTTTGATTCGCGTGCCGGTCTCTCAATGGCAAGATGTGGAAAATGGGCTACGGGGTTCGCATTTCAAAGCGCTCATCGTAGTGAGTGACCCACTCTTTACCAAGTACGCACTTCAGCTCGTTTGGTGGACGACGAGATTGAAACTCCCAACAATGTTCCAATCGCGGGACTGGGTAGAGTTGGGTGGGTTCATGGCCTACGAACCGGACTTCGGCGACCTGATTCGCCGCGCTGGCTCATATGTCTCTAGGATTCTCCGGGGCGCCAAGCCCGCCGACCTCCCCGTCGAGCAGCCGACCAAGTTCGAGCTCGTCATCAACCTCAAGACCGCCCGTGCGTTCGGTCTCACGATCCCGCCGTCGGTGCTGCTGCGGGCGGATCAGGTGATCGAGTGATGGAGCGTCGTGCGTTCATCGGCAGCTTGACGGGCGGCCTCCTCGCCGCGCCGCTCGCCATTACGGCGCAGCAGGCGAAGGTCTGGCGAATCGGGCTTCTAGACTACGCCTCTGACCCGGCTTCCAGCAGTCGGTGGAAGGCCCTGCGCGATCGGCTACGCGAGCTGGGGTACGTGGAAGGACAGAATGTCCTTTTCGAGTCTCGATGGGGCGGTGGGCGGAGCCGACTGCCGGACTTAGCCGCCGAGCTCGTCAATGCCAAGGTCGACATCATCGTGACCGCGGGCAGTGAGTCGGCAGCGGCGGTCAAGCAGGCGACGAGTCAAATTCCTATCGTCCTGGCGACGGGCGGTGATCTCGTCGGGCTCGGAGTCGTTTCTAGTCTGGCCCGGCCGGGCGGAAATGTCACGGGTGTGATCTCGATGACCAGTGAACTGGGCGGGAAGCGGCTGGAGCTTCTCAAGCAGTTGATCCCGCGGGTCTCGCAGGTCGCCATCCTGCGAGATCTTGACAATCGCGGAACCAGGCTCTTCGTGCGCGACGCAGAGAGTGCGGCGAAGCGCTTGGGGGTCGTGCTGCAAATCGTAGGCGTGCACGGTAACAAAGACCTCGACGGCGCCTTCTTGGCGATGAAGCGAGGGCGCGCTGACGCCGTCATGTTCGCCGAGAATACGGCATTCCTCGCCTACCGCCAGCACGTTGCCGATCTCGCGGTCACGCACCGGCTGCCGATGATGGCCCCGGCGAAGGAGTATGCCCTCGCCGGAGTGCTAGTCAGCTACGGCACCGACTATCCAGACCTGTTCCGGCGTGCCGCCGGCTACGTCGACAGGATCCTCAAAGGCGCGAAGCCCGGCGACCTGCCCGTCGAGCAACCGACCAAGTTCGAGTTGGTCATCAACCTCAAGACCGCCAAGGCCCTCGGCCTGATAATCTCGCCGTCGCTCCTGCAGAGGGCCGACCAGGTGATCGAGTGATTAAGAGGAGAGCGTTCATCTCGGGTGCCGCCGCAGTCCTCGCTGCGCCGCTCGCCGCCGAGGGGCAGCAGCCGGCCAAGATCGCTCGAATAGGCTACCTAAGCTACCTCGGGACTAACAACCGGTCCGCTAGCCCCCACCTGCACGAGGCGTTCCTCCAAGGACTGCGTGACCTCGGTTACGTCGAGGGTCGCAATCTCGTGATCGAATACCGACGTGCCGAGGGGAAGCTCGAGCGGCTCCCCGCTCTTGCGGCCGAACTGGTTGCGCTCAAGGTTGATGTCATCATGGCCGTAGGCACCGCCGAGGCTCTGGCCGCCAAGCATGCGACCAGCACCCTCCCTATAGTGTTCGCTGGCACTGGCGGCGATCCGGTGACGAGCGGGCTCGTCACCAGCCTTGCGCGGCCGGGCGGCAATGTCACGGGGTTGCCGGTCCTCGCCGCGGATTTAGTCGGCAAGTGTCTGGAACAGCTCACGCAGGCTGTCCCGGGGGTCAGTCGGGTCGCTGTCCTCTGGCAGTCAGGTGCCGTCCCCACGGGAAAGGACATCCTGAAGGAAACAGAAGTCGCGGGGCGGGCGCTGGGGGTGCGGCTTCAATTCGTTGAGGCGCGCGGTCCGGAGGACTTCGCTTCACTGAGCGAAGACGCCTCGTGGACCTGGCGGCCAAGAGCCGGCTGCCGACGATGTACTCAGTGAGGGAGTTTGTCGATGCCGGGGGCCTCATGGCCTATGGACCGAACTTTGCTGATCTGTATCGCCGCGCCGCCCACTTCGTGGACAGGATTCTCAGGGGCGCCAGCCCCGCCGACCTGCCCATTGAACAGCCAACGAAGTTCGAGCTGGTCATCAACCTCAAGACCGCCAAGGCCCTCGGCCTGACGATTCCACAGTCGCTCTTGCAGCGGGCGGATCAGGTGATCGAATAGGGCCACACTCGATTGCGCCCACTGGGAGCCTGAGCGTTGAAGCAGGTCCTGCCAGCCATTCTGGGCGGAATCCTCTTGGTCGGTGCGCTCCAAGGCTGCTCGATGTCCCCGGCCCAGCAGGAAGCCATCCGCCAGGCATGGGAGGAGAGAGACGCGGAGCGGGCGCGGGAGTGCCACCGGGCGGGACGTGGGTTTGTGGCTGGTGGCTGCGGTGGCGGCGGCGGGCCATGATCCGTTGACGAGTACGGGAGAGCCTCGCTGGCTCGTCACGTGCTCCTGCGGCTGGGGGCGGGAGTGCTTGTCAGCGTGGGCTTCGGAGTCCGTGAGCAAGCTCCATCCGCAGCTCGCCCCGATGGACGTGGCGCATGTCACCCGCGTTGAAGGGCCGGATAACGGTGCGGTCGGCCAGCAGCTCACGCTGACCTAGCGCGGTACAGTGAACGTACCGGGTGCCAGCCGACACACCCGGCCATCGCCCGAAGGGGAAGGGCCGCCCCTTCGGGCACTAACTCATGTGATGCCGTCCAACGGCAGGATCCTCGACCCGGGCGTCCCCCGGACCTGGGACGCCATATGGGCGCTTGAGACGACGACGCGAGGAGCACCGACACTCGATCTGGCGGGACCGCCAGCGCTGCGACTCACCCCCCTGGGAACCGTGCCTGACCGACTACGGGCTCGTCGAAGCCGCACCACCATTCGAATGGCAACTTAGATAGAATGACTCGCGGGGGCCCTATGAAACGGCGTTTCCTGCTGTCCGTGACGGCCGCGCTGCTGCTGACGGCCGGGCTGCCTCGTCCGGCCACCGCCCAGCGTCCCCACTCCGTTCAGGAGGGCCTGGCCCGGGCTACGCCCGCCATCGTGCTCGTGGTGGCCGAGGTGGCCTCCGAGGTTGCGCTGGACTGCGGTGCGGGTCCCACCAAAACGACCCCACCGGTGTTCCGGGAGACCGGCACCGGCTGGTTCATCGCTGACGACGGCTGGCTGATGACCAACGGCCATGTCGTCCAGCCTGCCTATGAGCCGCCCCGCTGGCTGGTCAACCGGCAGGCCCAGCGGGCCGTCACGGCGGTCTGTCTGCCCCTGGTGCTCAAGCGGATGGGCCTCCAGCCCGGTGAGCGGCCGGACGCCGAGGAGGCGGCAACGCGGAAGCTGCTGGACACGGTGCTCCCCAAGGCTAAGGTGAACCTCCGGCCCCAGGTGTTCGTGGTCACCGCCCAGGGCCGTCTCACGGCCGAGGTCAAGAAGTACAGCGCGCCGGCGAGCAGCGAGGGGGGTCAGATGTCTGGCCGGGATCTCGCCTTGCTCAAAGTACCGGGCGAGAACTTCCCGGTCCTTTCCCTCGCGGATTCGAGATCGGCCCAGACCGGCGACCCGGTCCATATCATCGGCTTCCCTGGGGTGGTGCTCTCCCACGAGCTCCTCAACCAGTCGGCCATGGTCGCGGCATCGGTGACCAGCGGCGCGATCTCCGGTTTCAAGCAGGACCGCAACAACAACCCGCTGATCCAGACCGATGCCCCCGCCGCCTGGGGCAACTCCGGCGGACCGACGGTGGACGACCGGGGCCAGGTCGTGGGCGTGCTGACCTTCGTGTCGCTGGCCCCGGGGTCGGAAGGCAGCATCGTCCAGGGCTTCAACTTCGTCATCCCGTCCCAGGTCGTGACCGACTTCGTGCGCGGCACGCCCGTGCGGCTCAACGCCGGCGGCCGGTTCAACGATGCCTGGTATGCCGGTCTCCACGCCTTCTTCACCGAGGACTGGAAGGACGCGCTGCGGCGCTTCGAAGAGGCCGACCGGCTCCAGCCGAATCTGCCGGACGCCCGGCGCATGCTGGCCGACGCGAGGGAGAAGGTCAAGCACCCCCCGCCCAAGCCCTTCCCGTGGTTCTGGGCGACGGTGGGGGTCGCGGTGCTGAGCGCGGGCGGCTACGGCGGCCAGCTCCTCCGCCGCTGGCAGCGGAACCGCTACCGCGTGGACCCCTCTGCCGTCGTGAAGATGATCGAGGACGGGAAGGCTCCCATCCTCATGGATACGCGGAAGGCCGACTCCTACGAGGCCCTGCCGCTCAGGATCCGCGGCTCCGTGCGCCTCGCTCCAGAAGAGTTGGCCAGCGGGGCCGCCGTCCTCGAGCTGGACATCAACCGCCCCGTGGTGGCGTACTGCACCTGACCCGACGAAGCCACCAGCGCCAGGATGGCGCGAGAGCTGAGAAAGCTGGGATTCAAGGACGTGAAGATCCTCAAGGGCGGTCTCGGAGCATGGACCAATGCCGGGCTGCCTATCGAGACCCGCTCTAATCTGTCCCAGGTCGGCGGAGAGCTCTACAAGGCCTTAGCTGGCGGCAACGTCTGACGGGCCCGCCGACCTCGACGCCGCGGCCGGGCTGAGCCCTGCCGTTACGCCGGGCTCACTCGTTGGGGCGGCCCCGCCAGCTCCGTCAGCGCCTCGCGCACATGCGCTGCCCCACCTCGGCCGCGTCCGGCAGTTCGCGGATCAGGCTGTGCAGCCAACCTCCTGAACCTCCTTTGGTCGAATGCGGTATGCGCTGAACTTCCACTCAACGGGACATAGATGATCGTTCAACGGCACGATCAAAAACGAGTGGTTACAGCGGCCTGCGATCACCGAAATCGAACAACCTGACCTTCGGAGTTGACCTCGTTTCGCCACCGCGCTCCACTTCGCACGCCACGGCCACCAGGTGATCGCCACCATGCGCAACCTGGCCAA
>WNFC01012431.1_pt1 | contig 18726 bp, 14 predicted proteins | sample 5400541 | NCBI WGS metagenome assembly WNFC01 (sample SAMN13153342, study PRJNA577476) | soil metagenome | isolation source: 120 cm saprolite under Douglas fir tree site 2 hole 2 replicate 1 | place: USA:California | collected 2015-04-18 | reverse complement strand
CTGGACCCGGGAGAGAATCAATGACGTCGACGTGACGATGAATGCGTGGAGCATCATCCCCACCCTGGTGCTGACGGGAGAGAACGCGGCGCCCTTGAGCTTCATCGTCCCCGCCCATCCGTTCGACCTCGGCAAGGGCCATTGGGGCACGATCGAGCTCGTCGGTGGCATCGGGAATCTCAGCGTCGGATCGTCGGCGTTCCCTGCCCTTGCCAACCCGGCGACGGCGATGCAGAGGTTTCGGGTCTACGGCCTCGGGCTCAACTGGTTTCCGCTGAGCGGGCTGGCGCTCTTGATCAGTTACGGCCACCAGGTTTTCACCGCCGCGCCCGGTGCAGCCAACAGAGCCACCGAGGACACGGTGGTCGCCCGAGTCCAGGCGGTGCTCTGACGATCGGGAGGTAACGACGCCTGGTAAGAGCGTTGTTGGGCAGCTCTGGTCGGCATTAAGCCTTTGCGATATGGGACGTCACAGGGAGATTCCGAATGTGCAGGAACATCAAGACGCTTCATCACTTCGAGCCGCCCGCGACGGAGGAAGAGGTTCGGGCCTCAGCCCTCCAGTACGTGCGCAAGCTCACGGGAATGAACTCACCGTCGCAGGCGAACCAAAAAGCATTCAATGCGGCGGTCGAACACATCGCCGCCCTCACCCTCAAGTTGTTCGACGACCTCGAGGTTCATAGTCCACCGCGGTCGCGCGAAATGGAGAAGCTCAAGGCGGTCCAACGGGGTAGGAAGCGCGAAGAGCAGATGCGCGCGAAATACGCTCGAACCCTGTGACTCAACGCGAAAAAATCGATCCACAAGTCATACATGCGGTGCTTTGTGGTCCGGGTTCGGCTCCTTCTAAATCCTTTTGGTCGCTTCTCGCTTCAAAACGCGGAATTCGATCTCGTTTCAAACGAAACGTCGTCCCAAGACTTGCGTTGGGTTGAGAGAAACAGATAGGAAGACGGCGCTTCCCGGAGAGGGGCAAGCAATCGCATTTGTTCTTCCATTTCACAACGCTGCTCGAACCCCAGGAATCCCCATGTACAACCAGAAGTGGTTCAAATCACCTCGTGTGATGCAGGCGGATCTGCGCGCGAAAAAATCAGCGATGTCACATTTGTTTTACTCTGTTTTTGTCATCAGCCTGGCTTTGCCGGGGGGGCTCGCTTCGGTCGCCGAAGCCGGACCCGTCAAGGCTGGAGAGGCCACGGTCCTCGGTGTGCAGTGCTCGAGGGTGAACGAGCTGGGCGTCGACAAGCAGGAAAACCTTCGCGCCACCATGATCCGGGTTGGCTGCGGCCTCGAGGCGGGCGGCGATCCGGACCTGTTTCCCGCGAGCGAGGCGGAGCGCCCTGCCTTCATCAATGGTGTGAACGTGAACACCATCACCGGGCCTGAGAACTTCCCCCACGTCACCCAGAGCGAGAGCATGGTCTGGGCCACGCCGGACGGCTCGACCATCGTCGTCAACTACAACGACTCGGACACCGCATCAGGCAACTATTCGGGCGTCTCGGTCTCGGTTGACAGCGGGGCCACCTTCACCCGACTGCTTCCGGCGCCGTTCGCGACGGGGCACGGTACCAACTTCGGAGACCCGATCGTCGTCTACAACGTGGCGCTGGGGAAGTGGTTCGCCGGCGACCTGGCGACCGGGTGCGGTGGCCAAGGGATTGGTCTTTGGACATCCGACGATGGCCTGACCTGGACAGTGGGCGCTTGCGCGCACAACAGCGGAAGCGACGACCGCGAGTCGATGTGGGTCGACAACAACAGCAGCAGCACCTACTTCGGCCGGATGTATGTCTCGGTCAACGATTTCGCCCGCGGTCAAAAAATCTATGTTGCCTATTCTGACAACGGAACGACGTGGTCGACCCCGGTTCAAGTGAGCGACACGTTTGTTCGCAACATTCAAGTCACCGGCAGCCCTGACGATGGTACGGTTTTCGTCGCCGGCATGGACGAAGGCACTGGCGGGGTGGACATGCGCCAGAACATCATTTACCGGTCGACTGACGGCGGGGCCAACTGGACACGGATCAATATCGGATCGCGCTTTGCTCCCCCGGGCGTCACCGGTTGCGGATATTTCGCAATGATTCCCCCCTTGTGGCGGCACATGGGCTGGGGCCAGCCTGGCGTCGGCCCTGGTGGCGTCGTCCACTATGCGTACGCCGGCCGCGGAATCAACACCGGGGACATCGGCGACATTTACTACACGCGCTCGACGGACAACGGAACGACGTGGTCCATGCCCATCATCCTCAACAGCGATTCGCTGGGCGGTGGCAACAAGGCCCAGTGGATGCCTTCGTTGTCGGTCACTCCGGACGGAAAGGTACAGGTCACCTGGTATGACCGGCGCAACTCCACCGATGGCAACAACTATGAGTACTTTGGCGTCCAGTCTCCCGACAATGGCGACACCTGGGGCCCCGACGAAGCGATCAGCGACGTGCTGATTTCCCAACCGGAGCAGCCGGATGCCGCGATAGTCAGCTGCTACGCCGGGGACTACAACTATCAATACTCGAACGACACGACCACGTTCATCACCTGGACCGACGGTCGAAATCAGATCAGCGGGCACAATCAACAGGACGTGTATTTCAGCAGCGTCGAACAGAGCGCGCCCACGGGAGGCCTGCTGGAAGGCACTGTGACGGACAGCGCGTCGGGCAGCACGATTGCCGGCGCTCGAGTCCACGCGGTCGGCGGGGTGGATCGTTCGACGTCGACCAATCGCGACGGGTTTTTCCGACTGCGACTTCCCGCGGGCAGCTACGACGTGACCGTCACCGCCTATGCCTATATGCCGAGCGCTGCGAGCGGCGTGGCGATCGCGGAGGGCCAGACGACGACTCGGGACTTCGCACTCACCCTTGGGCCGGCGCACAGTGTTTCAGGCACCGTGACCAACCTCGTCACCGGACTGCCCATCGCGGGTGCGCAGGTGAGAATCCTGAGCACGCCGCTGCCCCCCGCGACGACAGACGCCAGCGGGAGTTACCTGTTCCCCATCGTTCCTGAAGGAACCTATGACATTCAGGCGACCGCGCCGGGCTTCCGACCCAGCACGCATTCGATCACTGTCGACCAGGATCTGGTGATCGATTTTGTCCTCGACTCCGTAGCGGATTGCGCTCGCGTCGCCGGCAATCTGGTTGCGAACTGTGGATTCGAGACGGGTGATTCCACCGGCTGGACCCGATCCGGCGATCAAAGCTTCACGTCCATTGACGCGGTTTCTGCTCACAGCGGTAGTTTTGGCCTGGACACCGGTCCAACCGGCACGCTCGGATTCTTCGCACAGAACCTCGCGACCAAGGTCCTGCCACGACGTGGTCGCGCCGAGTGACTCTACCGAACTGAAATTCGGGTTCCTACAGGTACCCAGCTACTTCCATTTCGATGACGTTTCAGTCGCAGCTCAATAGCCGGTAGCGACTGAGCTCGCCTTTGGGAGCGAATGCGACGCCAACCCGTCGCATCCGCGTTTTTTTGTCGTGCAGCGCAGCGCCCTTCGACGACGTTGAGCGAACGGGCGGGGATGGGTCATTGGAGACTTGCCTCGCTGGATGCTTGTGGACTTGCCTTGCCTTGGGGTGGTTGAGCAGATAGAAACGCATCGCTTCTCGGAGAGGGGCATCGCAATCGCGTTTTTTCATATCCATTCACAACGCTGCTCGAACCCAGGAAACCCCATGTACAACCAGGAGTGTTCTAAATCACCTCGTGTGATGCAGGCGGATCTGCGTCCGAAAACACTAGCGATGTCACATTTGTTTTACTCTGTTTTTGTCATCAGCCTGGCTTTGCCCGGGGGACTGGCCTCGGTTGCCCAAGCTGGCCACGTCAAGGGTGGGGAGGCGACCGTCCTCGGTGTGCAATGCGGCAGGGTGAACGAGCTGGGCATCGACAAGCAGGAAAACCTTCGCGCCAGCATGATACGGGTTGGCTGCGGCCTCGAGGCGGGCGGCGACCCGGACCTGTTTCCCGCGACTGCTGGGGAAGCGCCGACGCTGATCAATGATGCGAACGTGAACACCATCACCGGGCCTCAGAACTTCCCCCACGTCACCCAGAGCGAGAGCATGGTTTGGGCCACGCCGGACGGTTCAACCATCGTCGTCAACTACAACGATTCGGACAGCGCCGCAGGCAACTATTCGGGCGTCTCGGTCTCGGTCGATAGCGGGGCCACCTTCACCCGATTGCTTCCCGCGCCTTTTGCGACGGGGCACGGCACCAACTTTGGAGACCCGATCGTCGTTTATAACGTGCGTCTGGGGATCTGGTTCGCCGGCGATCTGGCGACCGGGTGCGGTGGGCAAGGGATTGGTCTTTGGACGTCCACCGACGGCCTGGCCTGGACGGTGGGCGCCTGCGCGCACAACAGCGGGAGCGACGACCGCGAGTCGATGTGGGTCGACAACAACAACAACAGCCCCCACTTCGGCCGGATGTATGTCTCGGTCAACGATTACGCCCGCAGTCAACGCATCTATGTTGCCTATTCCGACGACGGAACGACGTGGTCGACCCCGGTTCAGGTGAGCGACGCATTTTATCGAAACATTCAACTCACCGGCAGCCCTGATGACGGTACGGTTTTCGTCGCCGCCATGGACGAGGGCAGCGGCGGCGTGGATATGCGGCAGAACATCATCTACCGGTCGACCGACGGCGGAACCACCTGGACGCGGATCAACTTCGGAGCGCGCTTTGCACCCCCGGGCGTCACCGGGTGCGGATATTTCGCAATGATCCCCCCGTTGTGGCGGCACATGGGCTGGGGTCAGCCAGGCGTCGGCCCGGGTGGCGTCGTCCACTATGCGTACGCCGCGCGCGGAATCAACACCGGGGATATCGGCGACATTCTTTACACGCGATCGCTGGACAACGGAGACACCTGGTCGGTCCCAATCATCCTCAACACCGATGCCGTCGGCGGTGGAAACCGCGCGCAGTGGATGCCATCGTTGTCGGTGACTCCGGACGGAAAGGTTCAGGTCACCTGGTATGATCGGCGCAATTCCACCGACGGAACGAACTACGAGTACTGGGGAATCCAGTCTCCCGACAACGGCGATTCATGGGGAGACGACACTCCGATCAGCGATACGTTGATCAACCAGCCCGAGCAGCCGGACAGCACGATGGTTGGCTGTTACGCCGGGGATTACAATTATCAATACTCGAACGACACGACGACGTTCATTACCTGGACGGACGGGCGCAATCCGATCACTGGGCATTACCAACAGGACGTGTATTTCAGCAGCGTCGAGCAGACGGTGACCGGAGGCGTGCTGCAGGGACGGCTCACCTCTGACCTGGACGGCAGCCCCATTCCGGGCGCCCGGGTGAGGGCGGTCGGCCAGGTGGATCGGCGCACCGCCACCGGCGCGGACGGCACCTATCGCCTCCGACTACCGGAGGGAAGCTATGACTTGTCGACCACGGCGTTCGGCTTCCTCCCCGCGACGGCGATGGGCGTGCAAGTGATCGAGGCGATGACCACGACTCAGGACCTCACCGCATCGCCCGCCCCGTCGCACGCTTTGAGCGGGACGATCACCTCGAACCTGACTGGCTTGCCCATCGCGAACGCGGAAGTCCGTATCCTGAATACGCCGATCGCGTCGGTGCGATCGGGCAAGGATGGCGCGTACGTCTTCCCGATGGTTCCGGACGGCGATTACAACGTTCAGGCGGGCGGATCGGGTCGATGCCTCTCGCTGCTGACGCAGCCCGTCACGATCGGTCCGGATGTGGTTTTGGACTTCGCTCTTCCGCAGCGGTCGGACATGTACGGCTATACGTGCAACGACAGCGGCACCGTTGATTGGGTTGAGGGAACCGATCTTTCGCCTCTGGTTGGAGACGACGTCACCCTGACGATCCCCTTGCCGTTCACGTTCAACTACTACGGGATCAACTACAACAACATCACCATGTCCACGAACATCAACGCGCACTTCGGTGCTCCCAGCTCGGCGTTCAGTCACATATGCATCCCGAGCCCGGGGGCGATTCAAGGCCTGGTGGCCCTTGCCTGGGATGACGGCTTCGTCGGTCCGGGTGGCTCGGGACGCATCTACACCGGAGTGGTAGGTGACCCCGGCTCGCAGGATTTCATTATCGAATGGCGTGGGGTGGGATATTTCGGCGGCGGCGGCACGATTACCGCGGAGATCATCCTGCATGAGGCCACGAACGGGATCACCTTCCAGTACCAGCAGACCGACGGACGCGCCGACGGGAGAACCTCCACCGTGGGCATTCAAAACATCGCCGGTACCGACGCGCTACAGTACTCTTGCACTGAAGCCAGCCTCTCGGTGGGCAAGAGAATTGATTTCAACCATCCGTAGAAGGATGGGTTGAAGCGAGTGGAAGGTTTGGCGCGTGGGGCATCAATGCCTCACGCGCTTTTCCGTTTAATAGCGCGCCTTTTTGCGCGACTCGCGAGATCAGGGTGCCCCGAGCGCGCGCAGATCGCGGCCGTCCAGCACCCGCTTGGGCGGACGTTGCCGCGCGGCACGGATCATTGCGCGGCCCAGCTCCTCGGTGGTGGTCACCGCCCCCGGGGCGATCGCCTGCACGAGCGGCAGGAGCGGGCGGAGGACGGCGTACCCGATCCGCGTCCAGCGCGTCTTCGGGACCTCGCCGTGCATCGGGCGCAGCGCGCCCAGTCGAACCATGTACGCGGACGGAAACAGCGCGAGCAGCGCGTTCTCGGTGCGCCCCTTCACCTGCGCCCACATCGCCTTGCCGCCGGTGCCCGCGCCCGAGACGTAGACGAAGGTCATCGCCGGATTGATCCGCGCCAGCACCTGCGCCCAGCCCAATGTCAGGTCGAAGGTGAAGCGGGTGTAGTCGGCCTCGCTCATGCCCGCCGATGAAACGCCGAGGCAGAAAAAACAGGCGTCGCACCCTTGCAGGTCGGCTCCGGCCGTGCCGAAGTCAAACAGGTCCTTGCGGATCAGCTCGCGCAACTTGGGGTGAGTTTGGCCGGCAGAGCTCCGGCCGACCGCGAGCACGCCCTTGACCCCCTCGTCGAGCAGGCACTCGCGCAGGACGCCCTGCCCCACCATGCCCGTCGCCCCGAAGAGGATCACCTTCACGCAAGCTCCTGGATGGTCACGATGCCCGATGACCTCGGCCGGGTTCTATACCCGCTGCTGCACCGCTCCCAAGGGTCTTGATCTCTATAGGCGTGGCGACAAGCGTTGAAAAAGAGTCCTCATTACACCGTGCCCTGAAAATAGTGTGGTGTAGAGCCCACACAACCCTCCTGATCAAGAGGTCGAAGATGGATCTTTCCATCTCTCGAGCCCCTGCGACTGCCTTGAGTCCCCAAAACGGTAAGAAGATTTCTCACTGTAAGAAATCTTCTTACCGCCGAGGCTCGACGTTGAGAATTTTTCTCACCGCCGCGGGACAAAATCCCCGCCAGCAGGAATCCGTTCTGTCATTTGTTCCAACGCTGTGGATAAGTGGTGGCCCGGGCCACCACCTACCGCCAAACTTCGTCCCGACCCGTGGCCCGGGCCACGACCAACCACCAAACTTCGTCCCGCCCCGTGGCCCGGGCCACCACCCTCAAGCTCCAGCTTTCGTCCAGACTCCAGAAGCTGAAACACTTTCTCCTAATGAATGGTCTCGAGCTTCGGTAATAAGAGGGATCGCGTAGAATCGGCGCGCAATGGCGGAGGCGGGGCGCGGTCTCTACGAGGTCCTGATCACAGAGGCGATCGAGTCGCGCCTTCGCGAGCTCGACGCCCATCTTCACGCCCGCAAAGATGGCCTTCGAATTGCGGATGCGGCTGACCGCATCGCTCTGCACCTGGGCCGCGTAATTCAGCGCGCGGTCGCGGGTATTAATGACAACGAGCGCGTTTCTGCGGGTGTGAAGTTGGCACGCACGCTCATCGAGCAGATCGATCTCCTCATCGCGAACGCCAGCGTGGGACGTGATGCTCCGGTGGAACCCGGAACCGTCCTGCGCGCGGTGCTACGTCACACACCCGATGGCACACCAGAGACGATCCACGAACCACTCATCCCCCTCCTCGACACGACGCTGCTCACGAACGCGCCGGGCGAGCCGAGGGTAGGCAGTCAGCTGCTGACCGAGATCCACTCCGCCGACCGGATCGACGTCGTAATGGCCTTCATTCGCCGAAGCGGCGTCGGTCCGCTCCTCGACGCGCTCCGCGCACATTGCCAGGGCGGTCGACCGCTGCGCGTCCTGACCACGACGTATACCGGGTCGACCGAGGTAAGAGCACTCGACTCGCTTCGGGAGATCGGCGCCGACGTTCGCGTCTCGTACGATATGACCACGACGCGACTGCATGCGAAAGCGTGGCTGTTTCATCGGAGCTCCGGCTTTTCGACCGCGTACATCGGCTCGTCCAACCTCACCCACTCCGCTCAGGTTAGCGGGCTCGAGTGGAACGTGCGTGTTTCCGGAGCTCGCAATCCGGACGTCGTGGACAAAGTCGGTGCCGTTTTCGAGAGCTACTGGAACAGTGGCGATTTCCTGCCCTACGACCGGGACGAGTTTCTCGCGCACGTGGATTTCGAAAGGAACGACGGTCCCAAGATACTGCTGAGTCCCTTCGAGCTCCGGCCCGAGCCGTTCCAGGAACGACTTTTGGAGCAAATCGCGCTGGCGCGGGAGCTCGGTCACCACCGCAATCTGCTCGTTTCTGCGACGGGTACCGGAAAGACGGTGATGGCGGCCATCGACTACGCACGGTTACGCGACGTTCTCCCGCGCGCGCGCCTGCTCTTCGTTGCTCATCGGGAAGAGATTCTCGAGCAGAGCCTCGCAATGTTTCGGCATTGCCTTCGCGACCACGCGTTTGGGGAACTGTGGTTCGGCGGCCAACGCCCGCGTCGGTTCGAATACGTCTTCGCGTCGATTCAGAGTCTGTACGCTGCCGGGCTCGCGGATCTCGAACCAGGACACTTCGACGTCGTCATTGTCGACGAGTTCCACCACGCGGCAGCGCCGTCCTACCGAGCGCTCCTGGATCATGTGCGACCCACGGAGCTCCTCGGTCTGACGGCCACGCCTGAGCGGAGCGATGGTCTTCCGCTCCTGGACTGGTTCGACAATCGCATCGCAGCCGAGCTCCGACTCTGGGATGCGATCGACCAGCACCGGCTCTCGCCCTTCATCTACTTTGGAATCCACGACGGACTTGACCTGCGTGACAATGCGCGCCCTCGTATTTTGCGTGAGCGTTCAGCATGCCCGCTTCATGGCACGCGTCTTCCAAGACGCGGGGATACCAGCAACCGCGATCTGGGCGGACACCCCCGACGACAAACGTCGCGCGGCGCTGACCGAGCTTGCCTCCATGCGGCTGAACGCGGTGTTTTCAGTCGATTTGTTCAACGAGGGCATTGATGTTCCCGTCGTCGATACGCTCCTACTGCTGCGACCCACCGACAGTCCAACGCTCTTTCTCCAGCAACTTGGACGCGGGCTGCGACGGAGTACCGGCAAGACGGTGTGCACAGTGCTCGATTTCGTTGGCCACCACCGCAAGGAATTTCGCTTCGATCGTCGCTTCCGCGCGCTGCTCGGCGGGAGCCGAAAGGAGCTGGCGGCGCAGATCGAGCACGGCTTCCCTTTTCTCCCAGCCGGTTGCCACATGGAGCTCGACCCGGTCGCGGCGGACATCGTTCTCCAGAATATCCGGGAGGGCACGCCCTCTCGATGGGCAGCAAAGGTCGACGAGCTGCGCCGACTGGCCCAACATCAACAGCCGATAACCCTCTCGCGCTATCTAGATGAGACCGGACTCGATGTGGACGACGTGTACTTGGGAGGAAAGTCCTGGTCTGACCTCTGCTCCGATGCGGGCTTGGCGGTTCAACCGAGCGGGCCGAAGGAGGAGGTACTCCGCCGTGCCTGTGGCCGTCTTCTTCACCTCGATGACATGGTTCGGATCGACACCTATCGGCGGCTTCTGTCCATCGCGGAGGCTCCGAAAGTCGTGGCCCTTCCCCTACGTGAACGGCGTTTGCTGAGGATGTTGATCGGCTCGGTGGCGGAGAGGGCCATCGACAAGACTGCGAGTCTTCAAGATGCTTGCACGCTTCTCTGGGCGCACCGGCAGGTATGCTCGGAGTTGCTCGAATTGCTCGACGTTCTGGCGGCACGGATCCAGCACATGAATCAACCCATCGCCAGTCATCCGGATGTGCCTTTGCAGGTGCATGCCCGATACTCGCGGATCGAAATTCTCGCGGCGTTCGGGACCGGCGATCGTGCCAAAGTCGCGCTCTGGCAAACGGGCGTCCACTGGGCGAGCGAGGCGCGCGCGGACCTTCTCGCATTCACGCTCGACAAGACCAGCGGGCAATTCTCACCGACAACGCGATACCGCGACTACGCTATCAGCCGCGACCTGATCCACTGGGAGAGCCAATCGGTGACGCGCTCGGACAGCGAAACCGGGCGGCGCTACCAGGGCCATGCTGCGATGGGGACGGCGGTCATGCTCTTCGCTCGCCTTCGCAGCGACCATCGCTCCTTCTGGTTCCTGGGGCCGGCCACCTACGTGCGTCACGAGGCCGAGCTGCCGATGGCAGTTACCTGGCGACTGCAATATCCCCTACCCGGCGATCTCTTCGCGACCTTCGCTGCCGCGGTGGCTTAGCCGCTGGAGATTGCTCCTGGGCGCGGCGCCAGTCTCAGTTGGCCGTTTCCACCCGATCAGCACTGACAGGTTTTCCGGTGCTTGGTCGACATCACCGACGGTGAGCTGTTGGTCAGCGCTTCGTTCAGCGGGTCGTTTGCCAACGCCGCGAGCGGGAGCGACATACCGACTGCCGACGGGTTGGGGAGGTTTACCATCTATTACGGCGCCGGCAGCTCGTTCCCCTCGAACCAAGTCGTGACCACCAACTTCCGACCCTAGGCCCTAGGGCATACAAGGCCTTGGCGGCCGACCCGGAGAGGGAATCGGCACGCCAGGCACTCGGCAACAACGCTCTACTACATGTGCATCTGATCCAGCTTCTGCTTAATCGCTTCCTTCTTGTCGCCAAACCTCTGTTGGATCACGCCATACAGTTTGTCGACGGATCCTTCGGCTTTCTTGAAGTCATCGTCGGTCAGCTCGCCCCAAATCCGCTTCGCCTTGCCTTTGATTTCTTCCCAGCCTCCTGCCACTTGATCGCGATTCATGGTCACTCCTTCGGTGGTGTTATGAACAGAAATTAGGGGCCCTCGGCTCAAAAGCAATCGACGACCGACCGTGCGTGGCACCGCCCGCCGAGCCTCACGGCCTGCATCGGAGTGCCACTGAGATTCCGCTCCGACAGGGGGATTCCGGTCTCAAGGCATGGTCGGACCCCGGGCGCGAGAAAACGCTCAGCGGTGAAGCGGACAATCCATACGTCGTCACGCGAAAGCTCGACTGCAGAGCAGCGCATCGTCCGCTTGCGCCATGACGTTGTCGCGGCGGCAACGGTCGCAACCAATTGCGCAATGCAGCCTTCGTTGACTGGACCGAAGGCCGCGCCATAGTTACCGCTGTGAGCCACGGAGCCCGATTGGACCGCGGTAAAGCTCAGATCTCCGGATCGCTCCCAACCCGTGAAATCACCCGTGTCGAAACCGCAATTGCTGACGACATTGCCGGGGACGATGTTGCAGTTTGGGAATGAATTGATCGACTTATGCGCAGCCAGCTCCGCTTTCTTCTCTTCGGCCGTCGACACCGGATGCCGCCAAGGCGGATCCCAGAATCAACCGCAAACCCGTCTTCCACATGGCGAGCTCCTTTGCTCGGGGCGAACTACGCTCCTTCCACCTGAACGAGAAGCGCGCCCGAAACCTGTCACGCCCTCCGCTTTTTCTGTCGTCGCCCGATCGGACCATGCTAAAGAAATTTCGTGCCAACGAGCGCTCCCAGCCCACTGGTTTCGCCACTGCTGACCCTTCGGGCCTTTCGCGCCACCGACGCGAGCGAGCTTCTCCGGGTCTATCAATCCAATCGGGCGCGTCTTTCCGACAGCTTTCCGAATTCGGTCGCGAGAATGTCGACTGGGAGCTCTCACGTGCCGAGATCGCCTATCTGCTCGATCGAGAGCACGAAGGCCGCGGCCTGATGAGCGAAGCCCTGGGGCTTATTTTGAAAGCCTGCTTCGACCTCCTTGGGCTCAACAAAGTGTTTCTCCGCACGATCGTCGGCAACGATCGGAGCACCAAGCTGGCCGAGCGATTCGGCTTCGTCAAGGAAGGTGTCTTGCGCGAGGAGTTCCTGACTTTGGACAACAGGCGCGTCGATCTGAATTACTTCGGGATGCTCTCGAGCGAATTCAACGATCCTCGACGAGGCGGGCTTCCCTGGCGTGCTTGATGTCGGCCAACGACGGCGAGCTGTTCATCTCCCCCTGTAGAAGCGATCGATTGCCTCTCGGAGGCTCAGCCGCGCCAGATGAAGGCTGCGCTTGATCGCGGGGATCGACTCGCCCGTGATCTCGGCGATCTGCTCGTAGCTCAGCCCCGCAACGTCCCTGAACAAGAGGGCCTCGCGATGGTGCATCGGCATCCTATCCGTGGCCCGCTGAATCACGTTGCGCAGGTCGGCCTTCAATGGCTCGTCATTGGCGGCGCGACTCCAATCGGTCTCGGGGTAGTCCGCGAAACGCCCGCGCTCGTCGAACTCCGGCAATTTGAGCGCCACTTCAGCGACAGGGGGTGCGCTGCTTTGCTCGAGTCTCGTCAGCGCCAGGTTTGCCGCCATCTGCTGAATCCCTGCGCCAAGCTCCGCCTCGCTCCGAAACTCATTGAGGCCCATGTACGCGGAGAGGAAGGTCTGCTGGGCGACCTCCGCGGCATCGACTTCAGATCGCGTTATCTGCAGCCCCAGGCCGTACACGCTGTCCCGGTGCTGCTCCACCAGGGTTTCGAACGCCGACATGTCGCCGCGCTGCGCTCGGACGAGGAGCTCGCCATTGCCCATCTGGGTGCCCTGCCCGCTCTGCTTCTGTTCGGTCATTGAGCTCGCAAGCGGAGAACACCGGTCCGGCTGATGGATGTCACCTGCAAGGCCGTCTGAGCAAACGACGGGCCAGCGGGCTGTCGCTGTGGGCTGGAGCTCCCGGAGATGGAAGCGCTGCCGGGAGACCGGCAGGAGTGCCGGATTCCCGGCGGCTGGGCTCTACGAATGAGGGCTGTCCGGGGATCGGACCAGCAGGTCGGTCTCAAAGTGTCCTGGCCCGCGCCCTGCAGCTCGTCCCGGTGGGAGATTTTGATACGGTCGCGCGGGAAAGCCGCCATCGGGACAGGCGCAAGGCCCCAGGGAGACTGCAGTGAGGCTCATCTCGAAGGACCAGCTCGACGACGTTCAATTTGCAATGCTGGAGGCGCGCCTTAACCGCCTTCCCTGGCTCCGGCCGATCGTGATTTCGATCCTGGTGGCGGTGCTGATGTTGACGCTGATCGGGGATCACGCCGTGTGGCGCCGGTGGATCCTCGGGCTCCTGGGCGGCTGCGCAGTGTTCCAGAGCATCCGCACACTCATGCATCCGGAGCACTTTCATCCCGCTCGTCGAATCGCGGGGCGGCACGTCTGGATCTCCGCAGCCCTCGGGTCGGGAGCGCTCTTCCTGGCAACCGGAGGCTTTGACAGCCCGATGCTGCCGATGATCATCATGCTGTGCTTCTTCACTGGCACGCTCTCCGCGGCGCGCGACCTCATCGCGGTCACGCTGGCCTTCGGGGCGGTGGTCTGCTGCATGGCAATCATCTCTATGTTTGGGCTTGTCCCGAACTTGATGCCGGTGGTTTTTGGAGGAGGAGCGCGCCTGCCCCAGCCCGCTTTCCTGCTCTCCGCCAAGATGGGAGCCCTGCTGCTTGCGCTGGCCTGGGCGGCAATCGTCTCCAACGCGGTGCGCGCGGTCTTTCGACAAATCGTCAGCGACGCATTCGACGCTCGAGACGAGGTTTTAAGGAGCCATGATGCCCATGGCCGCGAGCTGACGGCGCTGTCCGGCGAGCTTGCCCATGAGCTGAAAAACCCGCTTGCCAACATGAAGGGTCTGGCGGTGCTCGTCAGCCGAGACGTCCAGGGGAAAGGAGTAGAGCGGCTTGAAGTTCTGCGGCACGAGATTGGCCGGATGGAGGAGGTTCTGCAGAGCTTTCTCACCTTCTCCCGGCCGCTTTCCCCCTTGAGCCAGCAGGAGGTGGACCTCAAGGACTTGTGCGAGTCGGTGCTCGCCCTTCACGAGGGTATGGCTCAACAGAAGAACGTCTCGTTGCAACTGTCCGCCGCGGTACAGGTCCAATCGTCCTGCGACTCGCGAAAGGTGAAGCAGATTCTGATCAACCTCGTTCAGAACGCCCTCGAAGCAAGCCCGCCGGGGGCAACCATCGAGCTCGTGCTTCTTCCCGGGACGCAGGCAGGCGCGCGCGTCGATGTTCGCGACCGCGGACCAGGCATTGCGCCAGACGTCAGCGCGCACCTCTTCCAGCCTGGCGCCACGACCAAGGAGCGGGGAACGGGACTGGGCCTGGCATTGGCTCGCGCGCTCGCGCGGCAACATGACGGTGAGCTGTCACTGAAGGACCGTGAAGGCGGAGGCTGCATCGCGACGCTTACCCTCCCGGCCAGGGTTGCGCTCTCCACTGGGGAGGCGGCGTGAAGGCGAGGATCCTGGTCGTCGACGACGACGCGGTCGGACGCTACACGCTCCGCGGCTTGCTCGAGGAAGAGGGACTCGCGGTCGAGGAGGCGCCCGACGGAGAGGCGGCGCTCGAGCTCCTGAAGCAAAGCGAGTTCGATCTGGTGATTTCCGATCTGCGGATGCCCAAGGTCGACGGCATGGAGCTTCTCCACCGGACGCAGGCGATGTCCCCCCAGCCGCGGATCATCTTGCTGACCGCGCACGGTTCCGAGCGGCACGCCGTCGAGGCGATGAAGCTGGGAGCGCTCGACTATTTCCGCAAACCGTTCGACGTCGACGAGGTGCTCACCGTGGTGCGGCGCTCGGTCGCGACCCTGCAACTCGAGCGCGAGAACGAGCAGCTGCGAGGCGAGGTCAATCTTTTACACTCGCTCGTCTTCGCGTCCGCGGCGATGTCGCGCCTGGCGCTCCTGGTCAGACGGGTCGCCCCGCGCGACGTCACGGTGCTGATTACCGGGGAAAGCGGCACCGGAAAAGAACGCGTCGCCGAGGCCTTGGTGCGCGCGTCGCGCCGCGCCGACAAGCCATTCGTGCGGTTCAATTGCGCGGCGCTGAAGCCGGAGCTCGCCGAGGCGGAGCTTTTCGGCCACGCGCGAGGGGCGTTCACCGGAGCGGTGCGAACGCGCGCCGGGCTGTTTCGCGAGGCGGATGGTGGAACCCTGCTCCTCGATGAGATCGCGGATCTCGACGGCGACACTCAGGCCAAGCTCCTGCGCGCGCTTCAAGAGAGCGAGATCCGTCCTCTCGGAGAGGATCGCACCTACCGCGTCGACGTCCGGATACTCGCCGCGACTCACCGGGATCTGTCCAGCCTGGTCGCCTCGGGTCGGTTTCGGGAGGACCTTCTCTATCGGCTCAAGGTGGTAACGCTTCATGTTCCGCCGCTGCGCGAACGTGTGGAAGACATTCCCGTGCTGGTGCGCCATTTCCTCTCCCGCGCCGCGCAGCGATTCGGAGTGGCCCCGGCCCGGGCGAGCCCCGAGCTGTTGGCCCGGCTCGCCGCATACTCCTGGCCAGGGAACGTCCGCGAGTTGGAGAACGCGATTGAAAGCGCGGTCGCTTTATCGCCGGACGGAACAATCGACTTCGCGTTTCTGCCCGATCCCGCCGCGTCGCCGCAGCCTCAACCAGCTCCGACCAGGTTCAAAGAGCAAGTCGCTGCCTACGAGCGGGGACTGATCGTCGCTGCCCTCGACGCGGCGAAAGGCAACCAGAGCGAGGCAGCGCGCCTGCTGGAGATGGGCCGTGCGACCTTGCAAGACAAGATGCGCAAGTATGCTTTGGGCCGAGGCGAGGACGCCGAGTCAGACTGATCTTCGGGGGGCTCGGCACTATTGGGATTTGCGATCACGCTGCTCTCCCGCAGCCAGGGCTGCTAGCGTGCCGCACATGAGCAGAGGACACGACGCGTGAGCCCGGCCCGGAAAACAAGGCCCGCGCCCGCTGCCAAGGACTTCGCACCCCACGCCGGCAACGTCCGCGCCTTTTCCACGCCGAAGGCATGGGACACCTGGCTGAGAAAGCATCACGCCGACTCGCCAGGGATTTGGATCAAATACTACAAGAAGCACAGCGGCGTTCGGACAATCACTTATGCCCAGGCCCTGGACAAGGCCCTCTGCTGGGGTTGGATCGACGGCCAGGCCAAACCTTTTGACGAGCAGTCTTGGCTGCAGCGCTTCACCCCGCGCCGCGCCCGGAGCGGCTGGTCCAAACGCAACCAGGCCCACGTGGCCAGGCTGACCAACGAAGGTCGCATGCAGCCGAGCGGGCTGGCCGAGGTGGCCAAAGCCAAGGCTGACGGTCGCTGGGAGCAGGCCTACGATTCACCCAGCGCCTCACAGGTGCCCGCGGACTTCCTGAAGGCTCTGGCCAAGCATGGGAAGGCCGAGGCCTTCTTCAAGACCCTGAACCGGGCCAACCTCTACGCCATCAGCTATCGCCTGCAGACCGCCAAGAAGCCCGAGACCCGCGCGCGGCGCTTTGAACAGATTCTGCAGATGATGAAAGAGGGGAAGAAGTTCCATTAAAAGGTTGGGCCCCATCGCGAAAGCGATCAGGCAAAGCGAGCCGTTGCTCGAGCTGCCGATGAAGAATCCAGGGCAAGAGGAGGAAGCCCGCGGCGGCGTAGACGAAGAGGAGAATCGCCGCGGCGAATAGCCAGCGCCGGCGACGGGCGACCACGCGGCGCGCTCTGCTGATTAAACCAACGCTCAGTATAGGTGCGGGATCTTTCCTGCCGGCGGCCATAGCAAGCTCCGGGTACCATCGGAGTTGGCCACCACGGTCGTTGGGCGTGCCGATGGCGCCCGGTGCTTACCACGTTTGGGGGTCGCGTCCCAAGCGGTGATCACTCCGGCTTGCCGCCTCGCGGGCCGAAGCTTTCTTTCGACACTTAGATGCCTGAGGCGAGGCAAGCATCGCCAATGCCGGGAGCTAGGCAGGTACCCGCCGTGCAAGTCTGGCAAGTGCTGCAGCCCTGGTCGTTCGCGCAAGCTCCGCCCACGCACTCGTTCGCGCCCGTCGCCGGGTTTGCGTAACAGGTCTCACCGCTCCGGCAGTCCGCGCCCGTTGCACACCAGCGAGTATAGTCCTGGATTTCCTTATCAGCGGCTCCAGTCCGTGCGGGCACGAGTGAAATATACGTGAAGACCGAGTGCAGGTCCTCGTCGAGCATGTTCTTGTAAAGATCCCAAGGCATGGGAAAGGCGAGTGGACGAGGTGGCGTCTCGTCAGCGTGCGTCCCGGTCTGAATGACCGTCCGGAACCGTTCGAAGGTCGAATCGGGTTCGTGGAAGAACCCATGGTTTTGCCCAGTCAGGTTTGCGGAAAAGGCCCGAGCCTCGTGAAGCTGGTGCTGGATCGGAGGGGGAGGTGTGAAGACTCTTCCGCCGCTGAGGAAGGTTGCAGTGCTCAGCCGAAGAGTAATGGGGTTTGCGGGCGGGTTGGTGTGGCAACCTGTGCAGCCGCCGAGCGGGTTGACGAGATAGCTACCCCGACCATAACGCTGGCGCTCGTCGTCGAGATCGCGCGGCTGGACTAATGGCGAGATGGCGAGACCTCGACTCACGTTGGGTTGGATCTGATTAGTGTCCCTCGGAAGCTGGCGTACGACGTCTCCTGCGTTATAAACGGCGGGAAACGGGACAGGCGGCGGGAAGCCGACTCTGGTATCGGGAGGTATCGCGTGCACTACGGGCGGAATAGCGCGCAAGTAAGCGTAGATAGCCTTCAGGTCCCCCTTCGTCATCCAACGCTGGAGATCCCAAGGCATCACTGCTAGCTGCTGGGTAGCTCCCGGGCGGAAGTCCTTGCCGGTTCGCAGCACTTCGATGAACTGTGACTCAGTCAACTGGAGACCCGTTGCTGGGTCCGGGGTCAGGTTGCGTGCGGAGACGACGCCGTGGGGACCGAGATTGAAGACCCTGCCTCCCGAGAATTGGCCCTCCGTACTGTGGCAATCACGGCACGCCGAGATGGCATTCACGATGTAACTGCCGTAGCCGATTCGGTCTAACTCCTGCCGGGTCCTGCCTTGCGTTGCCAGCGGCACGGGAGCAAGGGCGAAGCCTTGAGCGACACGGGCGGCAAGAAAACCCTCGTCATCGTCCCCCTCATCGTCCGCGTCACCGCGGCCCTGTCCGTCGTCATCTCGATCACCCTCTAACAAGGCATTGGGCGAGGTTGAAACGTCGGTGGCATCCTTCCTGAACGAGCACGCCACGAACGCAAACGACACGGAGATCAAGATTGAACATCGTATGAGATGCATATTCATCGGCATTTTCTTCATGGAATTATCCTCCACACGTCTTGCACCCCAGCGAAACTCGACAGCAATAGAACTGACATCGCGCCCGCAAGCGCGAACACGGCTCGGTTTTGCATCGGAATCCCCTCCCGGGAGTTGCTGCACTAGGGGCGTTCAGATACCTAAAGTAAATTAGAAAATTTGAGCGAGACCCTTCTTAAAAACCGACGGGTGCTGTAACGAAAAGCGGCCGCGAG
>WNFC01002998.1_pt1 | contig 18728 bp, 26 predicted proteins | sample 5400541 | NCBI WGS metagenome assembly WNFC01 (sample SAMN13153342, study PRJNA577476) | soil metagenome | isolation source: 120 cm saprolite under Douglas fir tree site 2 hole 2 replicate 1 | place: USA:California | collected 2015-04-18 | reverse complement strand
GACTTCCATCCGCATCCACCGCGCTTCCCGAGGAAGTGGAACGTCGATGAACGACGACCCGAAGGGCCTTATGGCCGAGCAGCGGGAACGACTTGGACCGCTCTGCACGCACTTCCGGTACGCCAGTCGCTGCGAAGAATGCGGAGCGCCGCCGATGAAGGCCCAGACCGATCCACCTCCGGATAAGCCGGCCGCAGGCCGCTCGGCCGACTCCGCAGCCACGGCGCGGGATGCGCTTCCTGGAGGACGCGAGGCGGTACTGCGCGAGGTGGTCGCGCTGTTCGAGCGCGACTACGAACGCGTCAGCAAGCTGGCCCGTGAATGGGCGACGCACGATACGTCCGATGGTTGGGGCGCTACTTCGCAGAGCTACCAAGCGGAGCAAGGCCGCGCTGCTTGGGCGGCCGAGACGGTGCGGAAGCTCCTTACGGTACAGCCGCCGTTCGCAGCCGCGCTGCCTGCTCTGCCCGCCACAGCCACCCAGCAAGGGAAGGATCCGGAATGACCTCCGCCCGCAATCTATGCTGCCGTCGCGGTCGTCCGCTGCGTCCGATGCGGCGGCATCCTCATCTCCGGCCAGCCGTCCTGTTCCTTCTGCGCGCCACTCCGGAATCTATGCAGATGGGCAGAGTGACCCAGGCGGCCGCCAGCGCGCGCTACCTGCAGCGCACCCTCGAGCGCATCGCCGACGCGCTGGAGAAACTCGCCGCCCAGAACGAGGCCACGCCGCTCGAGACGGTCGACGTGAAACAGGCGGCCATGCTCCTGCACACGACCCCACGCGCGGTCTACGTCCGACACCAGCGCGGACAGATGCCGACGCCGCTCCCTGGGCGGAAACTCGTCTGGCGCAAATCCGATCTATTACGGGGCGCATGACGGTGCGAATCGAGACCCCGAGGAATGGCAAGGCGCGCTACGACATCATCGCCCAGGGCCCCGCTGGGCCGGCACGTGAGCGCAGGAACTTCCCGGCATCACTCGCCAGTCCGAGTGCGCGTCTGCGGTGGGCGCAGGCCCGAGAGGCGCACCTGACGCGCAACGGCCCAGCGCCTAAAGAGGAGCGCTGCCAGACACTCAACGAATTCGGCCCGCGCTGGATGGAGGAGTACGCGAAGGCGAACGGGAACAAGCCGTCCACCCTCGCGGCGAAGGAGACGATCCTGCGGCTGCACCTCTACCCTGTGCTCGGCCGACTACGGCTCACCGACATCGGGCCGCTGGCGATCCAGCGTCTCAAGCTGCACCTGGACGGAAAGGCCCCCAAGACGAAGGCGTGCATCCTGTCCCAGCTCGCGACGCTGCTCGGGACCGCGGAGGAGTGGGAGGAGATCGTCAAGGCACCGCGCATCGAGTTGCCCAGCATCCCGGACGCGAGCATGGAGTTCTACGGGTTCGAGGAATGGGAGGTGCTGGTCGATGGCGCGCGACGTGCTGGCCCGATGGTGCTCGCTGCGATCCTCCTTGGCGGGGATGCCGGACTCCGGCGCGGCGAGCTTGTTGCCCTCGAACAGGCTGACGTGGGTGGCGGTGCAGTTACCGTCCGTCGCAACGAGTGGGAAGGCCAGGTCGGGACACCGAAGGGAGGCAAGTCGCGACGCATCCCATGCACGGCGCGGCTGGCGCAAGCGCTCAAGAAGGTGAAGCACCTGCGCGGGAAGCGTCTGCTTTGGCAGCCATCGGGGAAGCGCGTCGTCGTACCGACGCTCCAGAGTTGGCTCGAGGTGGTGTGCAAGCGCGCCGGGTTGCCGCCGAGCCGGAACCTGCACAAGTTGCGGCACACGTTCTGCTCTCACCTCGCCATGCGCGGCGCGCCGGCGAAGGCCATCCAGGAGCTGGCCGGTCACGCCGACCTGACCACGACGATGCGCTACATGCACCTCTCTCCGGGGTCGACGGAGGCGGCGATCGCCTTGCTGGAGCGTGGAGCGGGCGTGGAGCAGCGTGCACAGAAGGCCCGGAGATGAGAGAGCGTCCCCACAGAGATTCGAACTCTGGTTACCGCCGTGAAAGGGCGGTGTCCTGGGCCTCTAGACGATGGGGACGGGGGTGCCACGGGGGTGCCACCACAGCCGTTGCGGCACCCTAGCACGGCCCAAGTGGCGCCCACGGGGAAATCTGCGGTCCACGGGCGAGGGCCCGACGCGCGGTCGGCCGCGGGGGTGCCACCTGGGGTGCCAACGGTCACGCCCGCCTCCGGCCCCGCTTCTCGGCCGCGGGGTCCTGACGTTCGGCAGCCAGGGCGGCGGAGAGGAGCTTCGCGGCGGCGGCGGCCCGGGACACGGGCACTCCGGACTCCCGAGCTAGCCGGGCGGCGTAGCGGTCCAACTCCTTTAGCAGCCCGGGCGGGAAGCGGAAGGAGGTGGGTGGAGTGTTGGCCATCGGCGCGACCGTAACCTAGTGTACTACACATGTCAAGGCTTCCCGCCGCCTCGCCTGGCCGCGGGAGTCTCCTCTGCGAAGTGGGCGCCGGAGCCGGAGCTACGAGCTGCGCGCTTGCGCTTCGAGCCACGCCACGATCGCCGGAATCAGCGGCCCCGCTACAACGCGATGGCCACGATGCCACCCGCTCTGCACCGCGACCAGCCAGTACTTCATCTGCCCGTCGGGATTGACCTTGAACCCAATGATCGGCGAGCCGCTGAACCCTGACATCTCGTCTAGCGACGCGCCCGTGTGCGGGTTGACCAGGCGGTCGGGCAGCTTCCCGTAGAAGCGAGGGAACGGCGTCTTCATGTCGGGCGGTGGATCGACGGCCTTGAGATAGATGACCGTCGGAAGGACTGACACGGTCACAGCGCCGCCAGACGTGGTGCGCTGCTTGATGAACTGGTCGGGCAGTCCGATGAGCGCGTACCCGATCATTTCGCGCGGCGGATTCTTCCATGCCGTCTCGTCGAACGCCTTGACGCCGTTCGCCTTTAGCTGCCGAACGTAGAAGGGTTCCAGGTGGATGAGGCCGATGTCGAGCCCAAACTCTTTATCGTAGAAGGCGAAGTGCGTCGCGTCGAGAAGCGGGAAGGGAACGGGTAACCGGCTCGCCCGGGGGTGCCATGCATCGAAGAGGCTGGACTCGACGTTCTTGCAGTGAGGCAGCGCGGCGTATCGGTCTTCGAGGATGTGACCAGCGGTCACGAGGAACCAATCGCCCAAGATCTCGAGCACGAAGCAGGTGCACGCTTCTCGCGTGCGCTTCCCATCGGGCTTGTCGTACGCGATGTTCAGCGCGACGACGTGCTGCATGTAGAACTGAACGATCTCCTGATCGCGTTCTGGCGTTCCCATTGGCACTGCATTGTAGCGCGGGCGACCGAGGGCGCGGACCCGTCTCAGGCCGCCCAACACCGCAGCGGCATGACGGTGGGGACGTATGAACCGGTCGGGCGACGCCGCAGGTCGTCGCAACGATCGCCGGTCCGATTCGGGGCTTGAATCCGGGGCCAGTGTCGGAGGGGAGCGTACTAGCTGAAAGACTACTGCATCACCTCGATCTGACGCTTTGTCAGGAATTCGGCCGTGGGCACATCCAGGCCGGAGGCGTGAGCGCGGGGGTCGCCTGCCAACAGATTGACATCTACCAGCATTCGGTCGCGGCGCAGGAACGTCCGTACCAGGACCCGGCCTTCGGTCATGGCCTGCCCGGTCTCTTCGAACACCTCGCTGGCCGGGGCGCGCAGGTCGGTCGCGGTCAACGGCACTGGCTGAAAACCGATCAAGTCCGAGAAGCGAAACCCGGCCTTGTTCGCAATGCAGCGTCGGTCGAAGGCTGCGGTCATCGTGGCGGCGACGCGCCACAGGTCTCGCGGTCTGGGGTCGCGCGGCAGGCCGTCCACCGCGCGCTTCACTTCGCGCCAGAGTCCCGCGACCGACGGGTACTTGCGCAGGATGGCGGGCTCGGCGGTCGGGTCGCGGATGTAGTAGTGGAACTTGATCAGTTCGTGCACCATACCAATCTCGAACACCGTCCGCTGCGATGGATCCGACGGCGACTCAAGAGCGAGGACGCCTGCGTACGAGTCGGCCTGGCTCAGAAAGCCGCGGTGTGGATCGTAACCCATGGCGAGCAGGCGTTTGTTGATGATTAGGTGATCCAAGTCGCCGCTCAGGAGCGCGCGAAGCGGCGGAGACTGCGGGAGCATGGTCACCGCGAACATCTGCGGGTAGTGCTCGGATTGCAGAACGGCGTGCAGCAGCTCGTGCGCAACATTGTCTTCGGAGCTGGCCGGTCGCAGGCGAACTACGATCTCCGTCGCGTTGACCTGTATGGTGTTGTCAACGTGACCGGTCGTCGCTTCAAAACGTATGGGCTTCCCTTGCGCGGCGACCACCCGATCTTGGAGCGCCTTCAAACGCGCCGAGTAGTGCGTTCCGAGGATGTCAACGCCCACGGACGCGGCTTCGTCCGTCGCTGTGAGAGCAACCGGACTCGCCGTGACAGCCAGCAGGCATAAGAGTTGATCGGTCCTCAACGTCCGGGACCCGCCGGCACCTTCTGCTCGGGTTTGTCGCCTGTCTCAGCCGGAGCTGGTGCTCCCACGGCCTCGGATTCCTGTTTCGCCCGATCCTCGGGAGGCGCTGCTGGAGCCGCGGCTGATGGCGTCGCCAGCTTGTAGCCAGCAGCCTCTTCTTCCTCGGTCAATCGCCCGAAGCTGAACGCCAGTTTGCTCTTGAGGACTATACGGGTCTCATCCGTGAGCTGAAGGACCTTTAGATCGAGAAACCGTGCAAGCGCATTGCGCAATACGACCGACACAACCCGCCTGAAGTCCACTACGAAGTCAGATGGTAGCGGATCGCGTTGCTCTACGTAGAACAGGTTTACGTACTCCTCTATTTTGTTCGCGCGCAACGCGTCGAATTCGATCTGTCTGCGATATCGGTCAGGAACGGGAACAAGCGGCGCCACGACGAGGGTCTGAGCCCTGGTGTTACCACCGCTTATTACCATGTCGCAGCATTGAGACAACACCATGACGAATCGTCGCGTCATCTGGATCTGCGCGGTCGTCCATTCCATTTCTCGGTCCGTGACCAATTCGGGCACCGCGACTATTTTCTCTTGGTCCGAGTGATCAACGTGCGCGACGAGTCGAATGTCTTCGAACCTGATTCGTGGGAACCAGACACCAGCTAAGATGTCCCCTTGGCGCAATTCCTTCTTGTCCGGCGCGGCAATGAACATTGTGCAGCCCGACACGATAGCACGGCCAATCGGAGCAGAGACTGATCGATCGACCCCAGACCGCTACTCCTCATCGTCGATGTTGAGGTACTCCCGTTGTCGATTGGGTCGTAGCTTCGAGAAGTAATCGAGGAAGCGGCGAGCGCTTCCTGCGGGTGCATGTACTGGCGGCTCGTCGGCACCTTCCGCCGCGGGCAGGAGAAAATTCCAGCCCGGATAGTACACGTTGCGGAGCTGAAGTAATGCCGGCAAAACACGCTCGCCAAGCGCGGCGACCGGGATCGCGTCAACTAGTACGTGGCACACGATGCGCGTAAAGACATCATGGAGCTCTGCCCGGGCAGTAGCGGTCTGCTGAGGCTCCACAAACATCATTTGGTGAAGGACGCCAGGGGTCGCCCAACGAACGGACCACGTCGGTGGTAAGTCGGCTTGCAGATTGGAGATGGCTTCATGTCCCAGTTGCAGTTCTTGGATCCATCGCGCGATGGAGCCTATCTTGGATGCACCAGCGGAAAAGTCGACCAGCGCGCCGGTTGTACGAGTGGAGGACATTTTGGGCAGCTCCCGTTTCGATTTGACCTTCGATGAAAAAATCCGCGTCTATGACGTAATGCTGACCGGCCTGCTCTAGCCCGTGCACAACTCGGACTCGACCTTCATCTCCCGACAGGCGAATGACGATCTCGCGAAGCATGTGCTCGACGTTGGGGCCGATGTTCGGATCGGCAAGTTCCCCGAGGACCTGCGGGTTGAGCAGGTCAGTCCAGGGCACCCCTTCGAGTCCAAGCTTCTTCCGGTCTATGCGATCGCGGTAGCGGAGCCCGATTCTCGTGAAGAATGCCGGCGAATAGATTTCGCGGAGGGCCGCGAGCGGCTTCGCAAGCTGGTCTCGGAACTCAGACCATTTGGTGTAAGTCGTCGTGCTCAGCGCGATGAAGTCTCGATTCAGCGTCAGCGTCCATATGCGATCCGCGGACCTAAATTCGTGAGCTGGCTGGGTCCCACCGGCGATGAGCTGCATCAGTTCGGGCGGGATCGAAAGCGGCATCGGCAGCGACAGCCCGCTGAGCGTGGCCGGTCTGCCGTACAGCGGAAATGCAGCGCGGATTTGATCTTGAAAGGGGGCCGGAGTTTCCGCTTGAACGCGCAGAACGGGCGGGAACCTTAGCTGGACAACGACTTCCTCCAGTGGGTTCTTCCCGTAAAAGACGCGCGGAGACTCTGGGAAAGGCATGTTCTCCTGGGTCGAGCTGCGCTCCTACAAGGGGTTAGATCATGCTCCGGTTCCGGACGCAATCTCTCCAAGCGGAACGGTGTCGTCGGGCCGAGAGTAATCTGCCGTCCCACCCTTCGTGACACTTCCCGTGAAGGAACGCGGAATCGTGTTCGAGTTGAATTCGATCGGCCACCTCCACCTCCAAGTGCGACGGCTTCCTGTTGGATGTTCCGCGGTCGTCCGTCAGGAAGTCGGCGCGAACTCGCTCCAGTCGAGCGCCACCCGGCCGTCCGGGCTGGCGACCCTGGTGCCGCCGGTCCGGGCGAAGAAGGCGAGCGCGCCGGCCGCCTCGGCGTCGCCGTCCGCCGCGGCGACCATCAGCGCGTGAGCCTCGGGGAAGGTCGGCGTCCGGGGCGCGAGTAGGGCGCCCACCACCTTCTCGATCACCCTCAGGCGGCCCTTGACCGACTCCACCGGCTCACCTGTTCCGCAGGTCGTGGCCGACGCGCGCCAGGAGCCTGGCGACGGCCGGGTGCGACCCCACGCCGAACGCCTCGAACACGGCATGCAACTCGGGCGAGCCGTACTCGCGGAGGACGAAGCGGGCCGCGTCCAGATCCTCGCTCGTGAGCGTGCGCAGGGTCTCATCGTTCCAGCGCTGCACCTCACCCCGCCAGGCGGTGTGTGCGGCGTCGCGGTCCTGCTTCAGGAACCCCATCGCCCTCAGGCCGCGCTCCCCGTCCAGGCCGAGGCCGGCCAGCGCCTTGCTCGCCGCCTCCGGCTCCCAGCCGAGCTGCTCCGCGAGCTGCTCGACGGTGGCCGCGGCCGGCGATGCGGCCGGCTGGCGGTGCTGTGCCGGCGCCGCGCCCTGCGGACGGCCTCCCGCCGAGCGCTCCGGCAGGGCTGCGTTCTGCGTGGGCACCTCCCGGCCGTAGATCGCGTTCATTCGGCGGGCCTTCGCGCTATCCGCTGGCTGCGCCAGCGGGACGAGCTGCTCGCGGGCCTGCTGGTCTCCGCCGTACATTGCATTCATTCGTCTTGTTTTGGCTGGGTCGGCGACGGCCGACCCAGCCGCAGGCCCGCCGCTCTGCGGCGGCGCTTCCCCGCGTGAAGTCGGGTGGGTGTAGATCGCATTCATCCGCCGCTGGGAGTCGCTCATTGTCAGACCACCTCGTCCGCAGGACGCCCGCCGGGCTGCTGCCCCTTCGTGAGCTGATCGGCGAGGGCCTTGCGCTGGGCCTCGGTGGCGCTGGCGCGCTCCCCGCGCCTTGCGGCGAGCCACTCGCTCGGGTCCGGGGCGGTGCGCTGCCGCGCGCGCTGCTCGGCGAGCCACGCTGCGTGCTCGCGCTCGCGCTCGTTTTCGAGCTGGCCGCGCAGGGTCTCACCGGCCTTGGCCACGATCCCCGGGTCGGTGTCGCGGAACCCTCCGGCGCGGCACCACGACCAGGGCGTCTCCTGGTACGTGCCCTTGAGCAGCTCCCTGTGCACGGCGAACTCGCGCACGAGGGCGGCGTGGAACTCCTTGGCCAGGGTGGTCATCTTCTCGGCGTGCTCTTTCGCGTTCATCGTCTGGCTCCTTTCACGAACGGGTTGTACTCAAGTGGTGTGTTCGTTTGGGTTTTGCCCAGCTCGGCGACGCGCTGCTTGAGGGCGAGATCGGCATCGAGTTGCGCCCCCTCGTCGGAGGGCGGAGTGCTGAGCCTGCCGCGCGGCATACGGCGGGCGAACTCCTCCTCGGCGAGCCACTTGAGCATCTGATCGAGCTTCTCCCACAGCGACGGCGACGACGGATCCACGCCCGACCACGTGGTCGAGAAGTATCGATCGGCGGGGGCGCGAGAGACACGGTCGACCAGCTCGCGGAGCTGTTTGAGTTTGTTTTGAGTGTTTGGCGCGACCACGCCGCGGAACCACTCGCCGAACTCCTGATCGAGAGCCAGGGCCCTGGCCTTCAAGTCCGCAGCCTCGGCGCGCGCAACCACCTCCCGCGCCTGCTTGACTGCATCGGCCGCCCGCTGCTCCACGGCCTCGGCGTCGCGGAGGCGAGTGGCCAGCGCCTCCATCCGCGCGCGGGCGCCGTCCATCTCGGAGGAGAGCTTGGCGAACTCGGCTCGATCCGCGTCGGGGTCCAGCGGCCTGCGCTGCTCGGCGAGAATTTCGAGATCCACCTTCGCCGCGGCGACCCGCGCCTGCACCGCCTCGCGGGCGGCCGTCACCTTGGCGAGGGCGCCCTCGTGCTCGGCGAGCGCCTCGCGGGCGGCAGCGAGTTGCACGTCGGTCGTTGGCGCCGACATCACCGACGCCTCGGCGGCGGGACCGTCGGCCCCGGGTTCCCGCGCGCGGCGTCGAGATCTTCCCCGAAGCGGCGAAGGCGCTCGGCCCCTGCCTTGACGCGCTCCCGCTCCCGTTCCTCTGCCCTTCTTCGGATTTCGTCCATCTGCTCTTCGATCGTCGGCATGTCGACTCTCCCTCTCAGTTCACCGGCAGGAGCTGGCGGAACGCCGGCACTGCAACGTCGTGCTCCCTGCGCGGAGCAATGCCCAGCGCCTCTTCGATGGCCGCCAGTCGATCTTGAAGAAGAATGGTCTCCGCCATCTGCCCGTAGCCGGCGAGAAGCGCGCGGGCTGCGTTGACGGCGTTCGCCTCGGTGCCCTTCTCGACCACCTGGCGCAGCCTGGCAGCGGCAGCCAGGAGGCCGACGCTCAACTCCCGCAGCGCAGCGGCGGCGAGCTGCTCCACGGCATTGTCGAGATCGGCGCGGAACCTCTTGCGCCAGCGCCCCGCGGTGCGGCGCGAGACGCCCGCCTTCGCGGCCGCCTCGTACATGGAGTCTCCCGAGAGGAGCGCGGCCAGCAGCGTGGGCCACTCGGCCGGGCGCGCCTCGCCGGTGCCGGTCGCGCTCACCGCGATCCCTTCCCCTTCTCGCCCGCGCCGTCCCGCTTCTCCAGCTGCGCCAAGTCCTCGATGGGGACCAGGGCGGCGAGCGCGCGACCGCGGCGGGTGACCACCAGCCGCTCGCGGCCATAGGCGACGCGGGAGAGCACCTCCGAGAAGCCGCGCGCGGCGTCCTTTGCAGTCAGCTCGTTCATGCGCACCTCCTGTAACAGCCGGTACTACGCGAGAGGACGAGGGAGCAAGCTATGCGCAAATCAGTGCGCGTAATCAGATTTGGTACAGGCTCCACAAGTTACTAAAGTTTGCTAAAGGGGGTCCCCCCGGCGCCGTGGGGCCCCCGTCAAACCCCGGGGTCGAGTCCCCAGGACCGCGCGCATCCGCACTTCGGTCCGTCCCTCCCGCCGCACTAGCTCGCGCACCGCGCCCGCAGACGTGCGGGACGGGCAAGCAGCAGGGAGCTTCGCGGAAAGGGCCGGCGGCGGGCGCTGGCGCACACGGAGCGCCCGGTTGAGGCTGCGGGTCGTCCGCGCCGGCCGCGCGCTCCTGGGGCGTTTACGGCGCTCGGAGCTGGGACCTTACCAAAAGCCTACCGAAGCTTGCCAGGCACCCCGGTGGCACCCCGCCGGGGGCCGGAGAGCGCCCGCCCCTCTGGCGGGGCGCCCGCAGTCACCGCCCAACCGGGGCGCTTAGCCCAGGTAAGCGGCTTAGCCCGACTGCGCCGCCGGGAGATTCTCCCCGCCGGGGAAATCCTCCGCGGCATTTCTCCCCGCTCAGCGCGACTTCGCCGCACTGAGTCGATCGTCTGTTGCTAAGTTAGGCTAAGCCGATATGTGGCACTAAGCCTGCAGGCGCATGGTCAACGGGACGCGGCCCGTTCAATCCGCGAGGAAGCGAGAGGCAGACCATGACGCGATACCAGTTGGAGCAGCAGTACCGGACCGAGGGGAACCGCATCGTCTCCCCGGGGAAGTTTGAGTCGGAGAACATCTGGGCTCCCTACTTCTGGGACGTGGCGATGGAGGGTGGCGCAGAGGAAATCACCACGCCGCACAATCCCTACCCCGTCTCTCGAATGAAGATCGAGCCGGAGGACGTGCGCCAGTTCCCCGAGCTTGAGGGGTTCGGCGCGGTCGAGCTTTTCGAGGACGACAACGGGTTCGTCTACTGCGAGGTGCGGCCGTGATTGCCCTCGTGGAGACGTGGCCGCGCGAGCGCCCCAAGGGGACCAAGATGGGGCGCGGACACTTCAAGCTCGTCGCCGCCGCGCTGATGCGGGCAACGCCGCTCGCCCGCGACGGCGGCGCGGCGATGCGCCAGTGGACGCACACCGTCTACCTCATGGCGGATGCGCTCGCAGTGACCAACCGGAGCTTTCGCCGCGAGACGTTCCTCGCCGCGTGCGGGGTGCAGCCGTGACCGCCGCAGAGCAGGAAGTCCTGAAGATCTGCCGCGCGGGACAACGCGACGCGCACTGGGTGATGCGCGAGCTACGAGACGCGCACCCCAAAGCGAAAGACGGCCGGTGCGCCATCATCGACGTGAAGCGATTTGACTCTCCCGTCGTCGCGCAGGGCGCGGACTGGGAAACGGTGCTCGGACAGCTGAGGGCGCGGCCGTGACGGCGCTCCTCATCGCCGCGTGGTGGGTGTCGCTGGTCGCGGCCTTCCTGCTCGGCTTCTACCTCGGCCGCCGCCGCTTCCGGGACGGCGACCCAGGCGCGGGGCCGCACGCATTGGAAGACCAGCTCAAGCGCGAGCGCGCGCAGCGCACCGATCGTGGATGACGAAACCCAAGAGGAGGAAATGACCATGGCACACACTCTGAAAGTGACGCTGAACGATGCGATGTGGGAGCTACTCCAGGAGCGCGCGGAGAGCGCCGAGCAGGACCCGGAGGACACCGCCTATCTCGCCGAGGATCTGGTCAAGGTCTGGTACGGCCGGGTCCGCGCCCTGAGCAAGTACGGTCGCAAGCTGAACAAGGACGACGCGACGTTCCGCCCCTACGTCCCGCGCGGGTTCGAGGAGAAGCAGCGCGAGAAGATCAAGGCTGAAGCCGTGCGCGAGGGCATCGCCCCCAAGCCGCAGAGAAACGGCACCGCTCCCAAGGCGAAGGAGAAGGAGACTCCGAAGGCGAAGGCGAAGGGAGCGCGCAAGGCGAAGGCCCGCGCGGCGCAGACCACCCTCCCGGGAGTGGGCTAGAGCATGCTGAGCCACCACGCCGCATCGGTGGCCGCGGAGAGGGCCGCGCTGGCATCGTCGGCGCGCGCCCTCCTGGCGCTGCTCCCGGCTCCCGGCTCGCGGCGAGCACGCCCGGGGCTGCCAGGGCTCCAGGGGGGCGAATTTGTACTTCAGTTTGTGCTGGGGCCCGAGCCGCGCTCGCGGAGGCGCGGGCGGTGCTCTTCCCCTGGACGCGCCGGAGAGACTCCCGATGATCGATCGTAAAGGAGGAGCAGCGAAGATGGACAGTCCCGCTAAGCCCGGAGTAGCGTCCCCACCCATGCCGGCCAAGGACGAGACGCGCGAGCGCAAATCGCTGGTCTCCTTCACCGAGGATGAATGGGCAGAGATCGTCAAAGCTGCGGCCGGGGTCCCGCCGGCCATCTGGATCCGCATCGCGGCTCTGGAGAAGGCTCGCGAGGGGAAGAGGGGGCGGAAGGGCTAACGACTCCCAGGGGAGAGGGAGCCGTTTCCACCGGGAGCGACGGCGGGGCTCACCCTGGCCGGCAGCGCCACATCGGGCAGGGGGTAACTACCAGAGGCGATTTGGCAAAAAGTTACCGAGAATTACACCAACGGGGAGCGACAAACGGTGCCAACAGGCGTTTTGACCCCCTCCCAGCGACCCCGGAGGTGGACTTCGTTTCACTCTGTAGGTGGACTTCAAGACCACCTTCCTAAGCCAAGTCGGCAACTCGGAAATCACGAAAATCAGAACAGGTCACTACGACTGGCCAGGTGGACTTGAAGTCCACCCCCGGAATTGGTGGTTTGCCGGCCGCTTTCTCCCCCTCCCCTGGGCTGGGAGCCTCGGCGCGGGCTCTTTCTGATCACCAGAATGCGCGATCGTCCTAACCCAGCTTGCCCTTCTCGGACTCGCGTTCCTTTGCCCCCTCCACGTGGTACTTGGTGATGCCGTGCGCGATCCGGCGCTGGAGGCGCAGCCCTTCGCGCGGTGGTTGGTCTACTAGCGGGCCGAAGAAGCGGCCGAGGGCGTCTGCGGACTTGACGCGATTCGGGTCCGCCTCCTCAACGGCGTCGCGCAGCTCTCGCGCCGGCGTGCCGTCGGCCGGTAGTGGTCCGAAGTTGCCCCCCATCTTGCGGATCGCCTCTGTCGCGGTGAACTCCTTTCCCTCCGCCTTCCTGCCATTCGCCGCCACCCCGTAGACCTTCGCCAGCGCCAAGAGGGCCGCAGTCTTAGCCCGCTCGTCCGGCGACTGCTCCGCCAGCTCCTCGCGCTTGGCGAACAGACCTTCTTCGCCCGCGAATGCGAGCGGCCAGGCGACCAGCCGATCGAACTGGGGGCCGCAACCGAAGGACTGTCCTTCTCGCCGCGTGGAGCAGGCCCACGCCCGCTGGATGGTCAGCAGGTTGGCGATCACTTCGAGGCGCACGCTCTGCACGTACCGGACCACCTCCGGGTGTTCGTACCTGTGCTGCTCGGGGCGCGCTTCCTTTGCCAGCAGGTCAACCTTGATGATCCGGCGCGCCAAGTCTGCGCCCACCGTGATGCTGTTGCCGGTGAAGGCGATGAGCGTGTTGGTCGGAACCGTCATGACCTTCGACAGTCCGAGGATGCGGCCTTCGTACATGGGACTGGTGATGATGCGCGCCAGCTCGGGACTGTCGAGCGTGGTGCCGTCGGCGAGGTTGTCGAAGCACACCATCGCCGACTGGCGTATCAGCGTTGCGAAGATCGCCTTCTGAAATTCGTTCTTGTCGGGCGCGATTGACTGCACCACCATGTCGCGCCCGCTGAGCACGACCCACAGCATCCGCGCGGCGGTGGTCTTTCCCGTTCCCTGCACCGTAGCCGTGATCAGTCCGGCCGGAGCCTGTTGCAGGACTTTGCGGGCGATGCCGGTGAGGAACAGCGCCAAGAGCGCGGCGCCGTCGGTCTTCGGATCGCGGAACGGGATTTCAGGGAAGAGGAGCTTTCGGATCTGCTTCGCTGCCGTGACCGCATCCTTCCTGCTGGGGCGCCTCTCCACCGCAGGAAACTTCTGCCCGTCGAAGGCGAGATAGAGGCCCGATTGTTCATCGTAGCCTTCGCTCTCGATCAGGCGGCCGTCCGGCATGAGGATGGGGTGCTGAACGAGCCCGGTGATCTGCGGAGCCACCTTGTCCGGCAGCTCCAGCATCAGCGTGGGCAACACCTGCACCGGGACTGGAATCGCCTTGGGACCACCCTTCTGTCTCTCCTTCACCAGGCAGACGGCTTCCTCGATCCCGAGCAGCATGGCTGTCTGGTCCAACGGCAGGCACTGGAGCTGCTTCGGCGCCGGTAGCTTGGGGTCCTCGACGTGCCTGACGTACGGCAGGTCGTGCTCGCAGACGCGCACCCACGTCTGATCGATCCGGTAGAGGCCCTTCTCGATGAGGTGGCGTTCAATCGCCCGAGCCCCGCTGTTGCGGTCCAGGTCATTCCAGCGGACCTGCGGACGGTCCCCAGCGATCAGCGCGATGTCGTCTCGCAGGGGCTTCTTGAGTCCTCCCTTGCGCGCGCTCTTGAGCGTCGCAACCGCCTTCTTCAGCTCCTCCGGCTCCCAGGTGCGTGCGATCTTCAGGAAAGCCGCGTCAACGGCGTCCGCTTCGAGCAGGCCCGCGCCAGCCATCTGGAAGCATCGGAATGCTTCGCTGTTCAATTTCTGGTTGCGCCCCCCAATCGGTTCGTTCTCCACTCTCTCCACCGCCGCCGCCATCTCGACGGCCGCCCAGGCGCGCGTGCGCAGGTCTGACGGATCCAACGAGGGCGCGTACTCGGCTTCCCCCTTCCCGGCCTTAGCTGGGAACTCCTTGCCGAGAGAGAATGGATCGGCCGGGAGCTTGTCCGCCTTGAGCAGGTCGTTCCAGTCGTAGGCCGCCCGCAGGACCCCGCACCTGCTCCCGAGCGATTCGCGGATCTTCTCCGCGTACCTGTCCCCCGCCGCGTCGTCGTGCGTCGCCAACAGGACCCGCGCGCCGGCAGGGACGCGCTCGGCGACTTCCTCGCTCCAGCTCCCGGAGATGACCCCCAGCACCGCCCGGCCGCACGTCGCCAGGGTAAGGAAGTCCGGTACCCCCTCCGCGACGATCAAGCCCTTGCGCGCCGCTTCGACGCCGAGAGGTTTCCCCTCCAGCATCAGCAGCCCGAGCGGGTTGGCGAAGACCAACCCCTTGATGGCGTGGTCGGCGGGGGACAGCGCCTTCGTCTTGCCGTCTGGCCGGCGCGCGTGCACGGAGGAGAGCTTCCCCGCCGCGTCGTACATCGGAACGATGAGCCGGTGCGACACCCAGCTACTTGCCCAGCTCGGGACCGGCGCTCCCTGGCGCAGCGCGCGAGCCAGGTCCAGCTTCTCCACCGCCTCCACGTCGATCTTGCGCGCCGCCCACGCCTCGGCCACGTCGGGCACCTCGGAGAGCGGGCGGCTGGTCCGCTCCCACATCTCCTGCACCTCGGCCTCGGGCGGGGGGCTCCTCTCCGCGTCGTCCATCTGCTCCCTCGGGACCGCCGTCATGCGAAGTTCTCCAGGACCACCACGCCGTCGCGCAGCGGGCAGTCGGCCGTGTGGACCAGCCGGACGGTTCCGCGGCGGGGCCCCCGGTGGAACCTCGGCCGGGGGATGCACTCACACGCCCTGACGCAAGGACCGCCGCGTCGCGCAGCGGCCAGCGCGGCGGTGTACGGGCGTAGATCCGTAACCGCGTCGCTGGCGCCCGGAGCGGTCCGCTGGCGCGGCGCGGCTTTGCGGGCGGTGCTCATGCCGACGCCCTCGGCCGCAGTGCTGAGTCGCGGACGCGCCGCGCGGCGAAGTACCACCCCAAGTCGATCACGTTGCCGTAGCGCCGCCCCAAGCTCACGTCGCCGCGCGGGGGCCGTGGCCCGGCCGGGCGCGGCTTGGGCGTGGGGCCGGTGGTCGTCGCCGGCCGCGAGCCGGTGCGGGGGATGGTCGAGAGCGTCGCGACCTGTCCGCGCGTCCGGCGAGGGCACCCCGGCCGGTGGGCGACGCGCACCAACGTGCGCGTCCAAGGGACCCGCGGCACCCGCGTCAGCTTCGGGTGGCAGTTGCACCCCCGCTCGCGCTCCTGGGCCCGGACGGTGCGATTGAACCGTCTCCAGTCGATCACGGCGTCCGTCCGGCCGTGCTGGCGCGCTCCCGCTCCGCGCGGCGGTTGCTGGGGTGGTCGCCGCCGAACGGCACCACCCCGAGCGGGGTCGCCTGCTGAGCAACCCACTCCTCCAGGTCGCTCAGCTTGTAGAACACCGATCTATTGAGTGTGCACCATCGCGGTCCCTGGATGGGCTCTCCCTTGCGTACTCGCTTCATGTCCGCGCCACGCAGGGCGCGGATCCATGACTTGCCTCGCCCGAATAGCCTTGCCGCGTCCGCGTCCTTGAGGAGGAGGGGACGCAGGGTGCCGCTCGGCGCGGCGACGCTCACCACCTCGGGCTTCGACTCGGCGGGTTTCATCGGTGCCCCCGCGCGCCCTCGGTGGGCAGAAGGTCGAGCCGGCCGGCGGCGGCCAGGGCGCGGCGGATGCGCTCGCGGCTCGAAGGGCGCACGCGATGTTCGCCGCGCAGCACCTTGTCGAGCGTGCGTTCATCGCACAGCGCCGCGAGGGCCAGCTCGCGCCGCTGGATGGGGCTGAGGGCTGTAGGCTTCATGCGCCGATGATGCGTGGCGCACGGCTCGCCCCGCGACGGGGGCAGCCAAGATTTCTAGGCGGTCCGCCCCCTAGAATTCAGGCTGCGCCCGACCCTGCCCAGCTCCTTCTTCCAATCCTTCTGGCGCGACCAGAATTCGTCGGCGCTCTCGCTGGGCGGCTCGAATCCGATCAGTATGCTCGCCAGCGCCCACGCCGTCGCATTGCGCGTGATGCCGCCCTCGTGCGCGCGCAGCATTCGGTCGCGGCGGGCCTGCTCTGTCGCATCCCTGGAGCGCTCAAGTCGCAGCAATCGGTCCGCGCCGAGCACACCGCGGATGAGTTGCGCCCGGCTGGCCGTCCACTTGTGCGGGTACTGGCGATCGACGTAGCTGCCGTCCTTTGCCAGCTCGGCGACAGCCTGGGCGCGAGCGCATAGGGCTCGCCATGCGGATTGGACGCTGTGGGCTTCGGCGGTCAGCTCGGTGAGCGCGCCGGGGTGCTCCGAAAACTCCATGGCGCCCGCCAGGGACTCGGCCAGGGCGCACGCCTCGTTGATCTTGGCGCTCGCCGCTCGAAACTTCTTGCCGAGCGACTGCGCAGCTCTCAGTGTCGGCCGGATGAGGTAAACGCCATCCTCGGCGGTGCCGCGCAATCGCCGGGCGATGAACGCGAAGAGATACAGCGCGTCCACGCCGAGCAACTCCTTTGCGCGCTTCTCGGCGGCCTCTCTCGATGCCCAGGATCTATCCGGCGGGCGGCCGCGCCGTGCTTTCTTCTCCGCCGCGATCGCACGCGCGTGTGCTGCTTCAATCAGGCGGTGTTGCTTCAGGTTGTAGCCGCGCAGCTTTTTGCCGGGGTTGAGCCTGGCCACGAGGGTGAGTGGCGGCGATGCGGGCGGTCCTGCTATCTTCCTGTCCATCGGTCGCGCCCTCCAGTGGCGCGGTCGGTCAGGAGCGCGGGCCGCCGGCCGGGCGGCGCCGCGCTCGGTTTTTCACTCTACATCGCCAGCACGGCGCGCCGCACGTCGCTCGGGACCACGTGCGCGTACTTCTCCGTCTGCGTGATGCTCGCGTGCCCGAGCGCGTCGCGCACTTGCGCCAGCGTGGCGCCCGCGCGGAGCATCCGCACCGCGAAGTCGTGGCGCAGGTCGTGGAAGTGCAGGTCGGTGATGCCCGCCTCCGCGCACAGGCGGTGGAACTCGCGGTTGTGGGCCGTGAGCCGGCGCGCCCAGTGCTCGGGATCGCCGGGGAACAGCTCCCCGCCGATGCTCTGCACCGCCAGCGCCTTGCGCACCTCGCGCCAGCGGGCGAGCGCGTCGAGGGCGGCGGCGTTGAGGTAGACCCGGCGGGGCTTCCCGTTCTTGGTTACCTCGCCCGGCAGCTCGACGCGGTCGGGGGCGCGCTTGACCATCGCGTCGGTGAGCCGCACGATCTCGCCTCGGCGCAGCCCGGTGTTGAGCGCGAGGCGCACCGCGCAGCGGAGGAAGTCTCCCCCGCCCGGCTCGCCCGACGCGAACGCGCCCAGCGCAGTCTCAAACCGCTGGCGCTCGCCGGTGCCCGCCGCGGTCTCCGCCTCGGTGTCCTTCTCGCCCAGCCAGCGGACGCGCTCCGCGCCACGCAGCCCGCCGAGCGCCTCGGGGCGGCGAAGCAGCTCGGCCGCCAGCTCGGCGGGGATCGCCTTCCGCTCCGCGGCGTCGCGCAGCATCCGGCGGAACGGGTTCCAGGTGCGCAGCACCGTTCCGGCCTTGACCTTCGCCCTGCGCTCCGCCAGCAACTCTTCGATCCTGTCGCGGGTCAACTGCGAGAGCGGCACGTCGCAGAGCGGAGCCCAGACGGCCAGGATGCGCGAGCGGGTGCCGTCGCCGTCCTTGCGGTGCGCGAGCACCCTGGGCGCGTACACGTCCTCCAGGTAGCTGCGCACCGTCCTCTGCGCCTCCGCCTCCGCGCGGGCGAGGGCGAGCGGATCCTGGCCGTCCTCCACCTTGACCAGCAAGCGGCGGGCGCGGGCGCGCGCGTCGTCCAGGGTCACCGCGCCAGCGGCCCCGACCTTGTGGCGCCGTCGCCGGCCCTGCACCCGGTAGTGCAGCCAGTAGGTGGCGGAGCCGCCCTTGCCCACGCGCAGGGAGAGACCCGGCACCTCGCCATCCGCCAGCACGTAGCGCTCGCCCAGGGGGCGGCGGCGGGCCGCCTCGACCACCGCGTCGGTCAGCGCTGCCGGCAGCTTGCCGCGGCAGCCGAGGGCGCGGAGCTTCTCCGTCCAGTTCGCCTCACTCGCCTTGCGCATACAGCCTCCCCTCGCCGGGGTGCCACCGGGGTGCCAACGGCGGCGCTCCAACGTTTATCAACTTCGACATTGATTTACAACGCATCCTCTCGGAGAGAGGGCGGTTTCGGTAGATCCTGTAACGTCTGGCTCGGTACTGGTAAGCTTTGGAATCGATAGCCTGGGCGCCGTGAAAGGGCGGTGTCCTGGGCCTCTAGACGATGGGGACTTTTCCGAGCGGGGCCGGATACCACGGAGGCGGCGGAGCGTCCAGACCTGCTAGCCTCGGCGGATGCGGCGGAGCTTCTGGGGGTGGGGATGGGAG
>WNFC01001764.1_pt2 | contig 18729 bp, 14 predicted proteins | sample 5400541 | NCBI WGS metagenome assembly WNFC01 (sample SAMN13153342, study PRJNA577476) | soil metagenome | isolation source: 120 cm saprolite under Douglas fir tree site 2 hole 2 replicate 1 | place: USA:California | collected 2015-04-18 | reverse complement strand
CACGATCGCCAGCAGCGCCCGGCGCTGCTTCGCTTTCAGGCTGATTTCGTTCACTCGTCCGATCATGCATCAGACGAGCTATCATATAATTGAGTCTATATCAACGGCGGTGCACTAGTACGCACATCCGATCGCAAACGAAGGTCGCAAACGGGCTTTTAAAAGTCCGTTTACGATTTTAGTTCTCGTTCTGGTTCTGGTTCTCGTTCTCGTTCTCGCTGGGCAAGCCCAAGTTGCCCGCGCTAAGGTTCGTCGCGGGAGTCGTCGGTGTCGTCGGTCACCGGCTCTCCCGCCAACTTCTTCACCCGATGCCGGAACTGCCGGAAGGTGATGCCCAGCATCGCGGCGGCATCCTTCTTCACGCCGTGCGCGTCGGCCAGCGCGCGATCGATCAGCGTGCGCTCGATGGAGACGAGGTGGTCCTCCAGTGAGAAACCCTGGGGCAGCGGCCCATCTGGCGAGATGGCAACGGCGCCGCGCAGCACCGCCGGCAGGGCCTCCACCGTCACCTCGCTGCCGCTCGAGAGCGCCACCGCGCGCTCGACCAGGTTCTCCAACTCGCGAACGTTGCCGGAGAACGGGTATTCGTCGAGCCGGCGCTTGGCGTCGGCTGAAAGTGTCAGCCGGCCGCGGCCTTGTTCGGCCCCGAAGCGCCGCAGGAAGTGCTCGGCCAGCGGCAACACGTCCTCGCGCCGCTCGCGCAGGGGCGGAACGCGGATCTGCACCACGTTGAGCCGGTAGTAGAGATCCTCGCGGAAGCGCCCGTTGCGCACCTCGTCCGCCAGGTTGCGGTTGGTGGCAGCCACGAGCCGCACGTCCACCTCGATGTCGGCGTTTTCCCCGAGGGGCCGGATGCTCCGCTCCTGGATGGCGCGCAGGAGCTTCACTTGCAGCCCCTGGGGCAATTCTCCGATCTCGTCGAGGAAGAGCGTGCCGCCCTGCGCCGCCTGGAAGAGTCCTTGCTTGGAGGCCTGCGCACCGGTGAAGGCGCCCTTGGCGTGCCCGAACAACTCCGACTCGATCAGCCCCTCGGGGATGGCCCCGCAGTTCACCGGCACGAACGGGGCCGCGGTGCGCGGGCTGCTCGCGTGCAGCGCCCGCGCCACCAGCTCCTTGCCCACGCCGCTCTCGCCGGTGATGAGCACCGTGGTGCGCACCGCCGCCACCTTCTCGATGACCGAGAAGACCGACTGCATGGCGTTGCTGTGGCCGACCATGTTGCCGAAGCGGCCGCGCGCCGAGAGCTGCTCGCGGAGCAGCTCGTTGTCCTTGGCGAGGACCAGCCCGCGCTGCGCCAAGGCGCGCTTCTCCAGCGCCTTCCCGATGAGCAGGAGCAACTCGTCGTTCTTCTTGAACGGCTTGGCGACGTAGTCGTAGGCGCCGAGGCGCATCGCCTCCAGGTCGCTCTCGTCGCTGGCGTAGGCGGTCATCACGATCACTTCCGTCTCCGGCCGCTCGCTCTTGACCTTCTTCAGCACCTCCAGCCCGCTCTTCTTGCCCAGCCGGAGATCGGTGATGACCAGGTCGAACTCCGCGGCGGCGAAAGCGCGCTGCGCCGAGGCCAGATCGGCGGCCAGCTCCACGCTGTGCCCCGCCTTGGTGAGGAGCACCTCGAGGAAGACGCGCATCGACTGCTCGTCGTCGACGACGAGAAGGCGGGCCATGGCTAGGTGACCGCGACTTGCGCGGGAGCCTCGGCCAGGGGCAGCGCGACGGTGAAGGTGCTGCCGCGGCCCGGCTCGCTGCGCACCGAGAGCGCGCCGCCGTGCGCCTCGACGATGCGGTGGACGATGGCGAGGCCCAGGCCGGTGCCGCGCTCCTTGGTGGTGAAGAACGGATCGAAGATGCGCTCCAGATCATCCTCGCCGATGCCCTCGCCGGAGTCGGCCACTTCCAGGAGCGCCTGCTGGCCCTGGCGGGAGAGCTTGACCCGCACGTATCCGCCGGCGGCGGTGGCGTCGGCGGCGTTGCCGAGCAGGTTCCAGAGGACCTGGCGGAACTGGCGCGCGTCGGCGCGGACGTGCACGGCGGCCTCCGCTTCCGCCTCCAGCTCGATGCCGCGGCCGGCGGCCTGGGCGCGGAACAGCTCCACCGTCGCGGCCACCTCGCGCCCGCCGTCGATGGGCTGAAGCGTCGGCGGGGGCGGCCGCGCGAAGGCGAGGAAGTCGCGCACCAGCGCCTCCAGCCGCTCCGCCTCGCTCAGGACCACGTGCATCAGCTTCCGCTCCTGCGAGTCGAGGTGCGGCGAGCCGCCGAGGATCTCGATCGAGCCGCACATCGACGCCAGCGGGTTGCGGATCTCGTGCGCCAGGCCCGCCGCCAGGCCGCCCACCACCGTGAGGCGCTGGGAACGGCGCATCGCCTCCTCCATCTGGCGCAGCTCGGTCAAGTCCTGGAAGAGGACCACCTGGCCGGGGGCGTGCTTCTCGGCCAGCGGCGCGATGGCGAAGCCGAGGATGCGGCCCTTGCCCTCGCGCGTGCGCACGCGCACTTCGCCGCGGCCGCGCCCCTGGTGGCCTGCCATCGCCTCGGCCAGCTCGGGCGCCACGGCGCTAAGCGGCTGGCCGCGCGCGGTTGCGTTGCTGCGGTCGGTGAGCAGTTCGGCGGCGGGGTTCAGATACGTGACGCACCCCGAATCGTCGACCGTGAGAATGCCGCTGCCGATGGAGCGCACCACCGCGGAGTAGATGGCCTCCAGCGCCTCGAGGCGCGTCTCGCTCTCGGCGAGCCGGCTGCGCGCCCCCTGCAGCTGCTCGGCGAGGAAGGCCGCGAGCCCGCCGGTGAGGAGAAAGGCGGAGATGTTGGCGGCCATGACGAAGGCGAGCCGGCCGGGAGGGAGCGGCGTGCGCCCCAGCGTGACCGGCTCGAGGAACCCCGCGCCCGTGCTCCAGGCCAGCATGCAGAACAACACCGACGAGGCGGCAGCGGCCAGCGCCGCGCCCCGCCGCCCCAGGGCGATGGCCCCGTTGACGATGGCCAGGGGGTAGAGGATGGAGAACATGCTCTCCACTCCGCCGGTGAGATAGACGAGCCCGGTCGCGGCCAACAGATCCGCGGCGATCTGGCCGTGCGCGACCACGTCCAGGTGTCGCCCGCGGCGCAGCAGGAAGGTGGCGATGAGCGACGCCAGGTAGCTGGAGCCGATGATGGCGAAGAGCCAGGCTTCGACCCGGCGCGGGAACGGCTCCTGCGCGAGCGTCAGCCAGGCGGTGGCGACGAGCAGCGCCGTCCCGACGGCGAGCCGGATGCCGGTGAGGAGGACGAGCTTGCGATAGAGATCCGGCTGCGGCGCCTTCTCGCTTTGTGGCCGAGCGGCGCGCTGGAGCAGCATCTACTTGACGGCGCCTGCGATGGAGAAGATGGGCAGGTACATGGCCACCAGGAAGCCGCCCACCACTCCGCCGAGGAAGACCATCATCACCGGCTCGATCAGCGAGGTGAGGGCGTTGACCGCGGCGTCCACCTCGTCGTCGTAGAAGTCGGCGATCTTGGTGAGCATCTGGTCCATGGCGCCGGTGGCCTCGCCCACGCCGATCATCTGCACCACCATGGGCGGGAACACCTTGGTCTCCGCCAGCGGCTGCACGATGGTCTTGCCCTCGGAGATCTTCTCCTTGGTGTAGCGGATGGCCTTTTCCACCACCGCGTTGCCCGCCGTCTTGGCGACGACTTCGAGCGCGTCGAGGATGGGGACGCCCGAGGAGATCATCGTGCCCAGCGTGCGGGTGAAGCGCGCCACCGCCACCTTGCGCACCAGCGGCCCGAAGATGGGCGTGCGGATGACGAAGGCGTCCCACTGTTCGCGGCCCTTGGGCCAGTTGAGGTAGGCGCGGAAGGCAAAGGCGGCCGCGATGATCCCGCCGATCAGATACATGATGTAGTGCTGCAGCCACTTCGACATGTCGATGACGACCTGGGTCGGCATCGGCATGGCGCCGCCGAAGTCCTTGAACATCTTTTCGAAGGTGGGGGTGACGAAGAGCAGCAGCACGGCGGTGACGATGACGGCGACGAAGAGCACCACCGACGGGTAGACCATGGCGCCCTTCACCTTGCTCTTGAGCTTTTCGTTCTTCTCGATGTACTGCGCGAGGCGGTTGAGGATGGTGTCGAGGATACCGCCGATCTCGCCCGCCGCGACCAGCTGCACGTAGAGGGTGTCGAAGACCTTGGGGTGATCGCCCAGGGCGTCCGCCAGGGTGGAGCCCGACTCGACCTTGTTCTTCACCTTCTGCAGCACGTCGCGGAAGGCCAGGTTGTCGAGCTGGGTGGCGAGGATGTCGAGGCACTGCACCAGCGGCAGGCCGGCGTCGATCATGGTGGCGAACTGGCGCGTGAAGATGACCAGGTCCTTCTGGCCGATGCCCCCGAGGCCCGGGATCTTGAAATTCAGGGCCATCGCCTTCTTCTTGATCTTGACGTTGGCCAGCGCCATGGCGCGCAGGCGCTGCTGGACGGAGGCCTCGTCGGGCGCTTCCACCTCGCCGCGCTTCGTTTCGCCGGTCTTGGTCTTTCCCTCCCAGACCCAGATCGGCATCTTGGGAGCCGCGGTGGCCTTGGGTGCGGCTTTTGTGACTGCTCCCTGCGCGGTGGCCATCGTCGCCTTCTCCTATCGAGCCTGCACCGGCCGATTTACACCGGGTTTGACGCCCGAGGCCAGAATGTTGCGCAACTCCTCCGCATCGGAGCTGCGCCCGATCCCTTCTTCGAGCGTGATCATGCCTCTCTGGATCAGCGACGCAAGTGACTGGTTGAAGGTCTGCATGCCGAATTTCGTCTGACCCACCTGCATCTGCGAATAGATCTGGTGGACCTTGTCCTCGCGGATGAGGTTCCGGATGGCGGCGTTGGGCACCATCACCTCGATGGCCAGGACGCGCCCCGGCCCACTCGCCTTGGCGATGAGGTTCTGCGTCACCACGCCCTCGAGCACGAAGCTGAGCTGCGCGCGGATCTGCGGCTGCTGGTAAGGCGGAAAGACGTCGAGGATGCGGTTGATGGTCTGCACGCAGGAGTTGGTGTGCAGCGTGCCGAACGCCAGGTGGCCCGTCTCGCTGATGACCAGTGCGGCCTCGATGGTCTCTAGATCGCGCATCTCGCCCACCAGCACCACGTCGGGGTCCTGGCGCAGGATGTACTTGAGCGCCTTCTTGAACGAGTGCGTGTCGGCGCCCACCTCGCGCTGGTTCACCACGCAGTTCTTGTGCGGGTGCAGGTACTCGATGGGGTCTTCGATGGTGACGATGTGCTCGTGCCGCTCGGTGTTGATCTTGTCGATGATCGACGCCAGCGTGGTCGACTTGCCCGACCCGGTCGGCCCCGTCACCAGCACGAGCCCGCGCGGCTTCTTGGACAGCTCGCTGACGATGGGCGGCAGCCCCAGCTCCTGGAAGGTGAGGATCTTGAAGGGGATGGTGCGGAACGCCGCCGCCACCGCCCCGCGCTGCATGAAGATGTTGGCGCGGAAACGCGAGAGGCCCTTGACGCCGAAACTCAGGTCGAGCTCGTTCTCCTCCTCGAACTTATGCTTCTGCGCGTCGGCGAGGATGGAGTAGCAGAGCTGCTTGGTCTCGACGGGCGTGAGCGGCGGCGTCTTGAGCGGGACCAGGCTTCCGTCGATGCGCAGCTGCGGTGGCGAGCCCGTGGTGATGTGGAGGTCCGAGGATCCTTTCTCGACCATTGCCTTCAGGAGCTGGTGCAGGTTCGGCATCTTACCTCATCGTATCAGGAGCAGTATTGCCGACCACTTCTTCGATACTGGTCATGCCGATCTTCATCTTCCCCAGGGCGGCCATGCGCAGCGTCTGCATGCCCAGCCGGATCGCTTCGCCCTTCAGCTCGGTGGTGGAGGCGCCGTTGATGACCAGCTCCTTGAGCGAGTCCCAGAGCGGCATCACCTCGTAGAGCGCGACGCGGCCTTTGTAGCCGCGGTCGTTGCAGGCGCGGCAGCCGCCCGGCTCGAAGACCTGGAAGGTGCCGATCTCCTCGGGCTTCACGCCGATGTCGGTGAGCGCCTGGGCCGGCACGTCAACCGGCTTCTTGCACTCCTGGCACAGCTTGCGGGCGAGGCGCTGGGCGAGGATGAGGTTCACGGCGCTGGTGACGAGGAACGGCTCGATGCCCATGTTGAGCAGACGCGACACCGTGCCGGGGGCGTCGTTGGTGTGGATGGTGCTCAAGACGAGGTGGCCGGTGAGCGCGGCCTTGATGCCGATTTCCGCCGTCTCGAAGTCGCGGATCTCGCCCACCATGATGATGTCGGGATCCTGGCGGAGGAAGCTGCGCAACGCTGCGGCGAAGTTGAGGCCGATGTCCTCGTGCATCTGCACCTGGTTGATGCCGGCGAAGTTGAACTCCACCGGGTCTTCCGCAGTGCTGATGTTGTCGGAGGTCTTGTTCAGCTCGGAGAGCGCCGAATACAGCGTGGTCGTCTTGCCCGAGCCCGTCGGCCCCGTCACCAGCACCATCCCGTACGGCCGGTCGATGGCTTCCTTGAAGAGCTTGAGAGGATCGGCGTCGAAGCCCAGCTTGGTCATGTCGAGCTGGAGGGTCGACTTGTCGAGCAGACGCAGCACCACTTTCTCGCCGAACAGCGTCGGGCAGACCGAGACGCGGAAGTCCATCTCGCGGCCCTTGCCCAGCTTGAGCTTGATGCGGCCGTCCTGGGGGAGGCGGCGCTCGGCGATGTCCAGCTCGGCCATGATCTTGAGGCGCGAGATGATTGCCAGCTTCAGCTTCATGGGCGGCTTCATCACCTCGTAGAGCACGCCGTCGACGCGGTAGCGGACGCGGAAGTCCTTCTCGTAGGGCTCGACGTGGATGTCGCTGGCGCCCTTCTTGATGGCGTCGAGGAGGATGAGGTTCACGAGCTTCACCACCGGCGCGTCGGCCGCCGATTTTTCCAAATCCACCACGTTCTCGTCGTTCTCGTCGTGGTCGACCTGGATCTCGCTCTCGTCGAAGCCCTCCATCACCTCGTCGTACGAGGGGCCCTTCTCGGTGTAGTACTTCTCCAGCGCCTCCTTGATGGCCTGCTCGCTGGCGACGACGACCTCGATGTTGTAGCCGGTGAGAAACTTGATGTCGTCGATGGCGTAGATGTTCGACGGGTCGCTCATGGCGAGGATGAGCGAGGCGCCGGCGCGGTTGACCGGAATGCACTGGTGCTTCTCGGCCACTTCCTTGGGCACGAGCTTCACCACCTCCATGTCGATGTCGAATTCCTTCAGGTTGATGGAGGGAACGCCGTACTGCTTGGAGAGGAAGTTGGTGAGCTCGCTCTCCTCGATGAAGCCGAGCTTCGTCAGGTGGTAGCCGATTCGGCCGCCAGCCTTCTTCTGCTCATCCTGCGCCTTCTGCAACTGCTGAAGGGAGATGAGGTTTTCGCGGACAAGAAGCTCGCCAAGTCGTCCAGCCATCGCTGTTTACCCCTGAGAGGCTCGGTGGGAAGAGGTCCAAGTATAGGCGATCGCCTGGGCGGTAAGCGAGAAACCAGGCAGGGCCGGGAGTAAATTCCGGGCCCTTACAGTGGACTCAGGACGGTCAGGTGTCCCACCTCAGACGAGCAAGCGCCTGGCCTGTTCTACATCCTTGGCAATCTGCGCTTTGAGCGCGTCGACGCCGGGGAAGCGGCGCTCTTCGCGCAGTCGGCGGACGAACTCGACGCGCAGGTGCTGGCCGTAGATGTCCTGGTTGAAATCGAAGAGATAGACCTCGAGCGAGAGCGGTGGCCGGCCGGCTGGCCCCGCGAGAGCGCTCTCCGGACGAAAGGTGGGATTGAGCCCGAGGTTGGCGGCGCCGCGAAGCAGGGGCCCGTTCGGCAGGAGATGCGCGCGCACGGCATACACGCCCACCGCGGGCAACAATTCGTTGGTGGTGCGGATGTTCGCGGTCGGCCAGCCCAGCTTGCGGCCGCGGCCTTCTCCCTTGACCACCTCGCCGTCGAGATCGAAGGCCCGGCCGAGCAGGAGGTTGGCCGCCTCGAGGCGGCCCTCGAGGACGAACTCGCGCACCTTGCTCGACGAGCAGACGAGACCGTTGACCGTCACCGGCGCGACCAGGTGCAGGCGCGCGCCGCGCTCCTCGAGCGCGAGGCGCAGCGACTCGACCGTCCCGGCCCGCGACTTGCCGTAGGTGAAGTCGTGCCCGACCACCACTTCCGCGATGCCGGTGGCGAGGAGCGTCTCGACGAAGCGGGCCGGCTCGGTGGCGGCGAAGGCCTGATCGAAGGGCTGCTCGATGAGGTCGGTGATGCCGCAGGATGCGATGAGCTCGCGCTTGCGCGGCCGCTCGCAGATGAGCGGCGGCGCGTAGTCGGGCGCGAGCAGCCGCGCCGGGTGCGGCTCGAAGGTGAGCGCGCAGGCAGGACCGCCCAGCGCGCCGGCGTCGCGGCGCACGACGTCGAAGAGCGCCTGGTGGCCGAGGTGCACCCCGTCGAAGTTCCCGATGGCGATGGCCCCGCGGGTCAGCCGGTTGACCGAATCCGACACACTGCTGTGGATGCGCATCCGGCCGCTTGATAGAGGAGTGCCGAGGTCACGTCAAACATGAGGCACTTCCTTCTGGCGCTCGCCATCGCTCTCCCCGCCGCCGGCGCCGAAGTCCGCTTCGACGGCTCGTACCGGATGCGGCTCAACACCGCTAGCAACCTGCGCCTCGACGACCTGCAGTACGCCTCGGGGCAGTCGGTCTGGGCGGAGCACCGGCTTCGCCTGACCCCGAAGATCGTCGAGGTGGGACCGAACGGCGGCATCGAGATCCAGGCGAGCTTCGACGTGCTCTCGGGCCTCTTCGCCGGCGACACCGCCGCCGATTTCCGCGGCTACGGCCTGGTCGACCGCTCCGAGCGCAACGGCTTCAAGGCCTCGGGCTTCGACTTCCGGCACCTCTTCGCGGAAATCCGCACCACCGCGGGCATCTTCGAGATCGGCCAGATGCCCAACTACTGGGGCATGGGCATGGTGGCCAACTCCGGCGACGGCGAGGAGGAGACCGACTTCGGCGACCGGCGCTTCGGCGACATCGTCGAGCGCGTGCTCTTTGCCACGCGGCCCTTCCAGAACCTCTTCGGGCCCAAGAGCGAGCTGGGCCACCACCTCGCCATCGCGGTGGCGGGCGACCTGGTCTACCGCGACCGCTACGCTTCGCTGGTGTTGCGCAATGGCAACGGGCTGCAGTGGGGCGACGTGGCCTGGCAGCTGGTGGGCGAGCTGATCTACGACCCGAGCGACAGGACGCGCGCCGGCCTGTACGTCTCGCGGCGCGTGCAGAGCTTCGCGGCCAATGGCGGCGACCTCCACGTCTGGCTCTTCGACGCCTACCTGCGCCACGCCATGTCGCTGGAGAACCTGGGCGGCTCGGTGTTCTCCATCGAAGGCGAGGCGGCGCAGATCTACGGCGGCACCAGCCACGCCCCCAACCTGGCCGCGCCCGGCACCACCCGCGTCTCGCAGCAGGGGGCGGCGCTGCGCGCGGGCCTGGCCAAGGGACAGATCGAGACCGAGCTCGAGGGCGGGTACGCGAGCGGTGATTCGAACCCGTTCGACGATCGCTCCAACGGCTTCATGATGAACCGCGACTACAAGGTCGGCCTCGTGCTCTTCGACGAGGTGTTGGCCTTCCAGACGCAGAACACGGCGCGGCGCCTCTCCGACCCGAACCTGGTCGGCACGCCGCCGCCCGGGCTCGACATGCTGCCCACCGAGGGCGCGGTGACCAACGCGCTCTACTTGAAGCCCACGCTGCGCTGGAAGCCGCCCTGGCTCGGCGGACGCGTGCGCGCCGTCGGCAGCCTGCTCTTCGCGCGCGCGCCGCAGCCGGTGATCGATCCATACCAGGCGCTCATCTCGTCGACGGGAAAGAACTCCTTCGGACACGCCGCGGGCCGGAACTACGGCGTGGAAATCGACCTCGGGTTAGGGTATCGCGCTCGGCTGGCGGGGCCGCTCGGCTGGGAGACCGGTGTGCAGTTCGGATATCTCTTTCCGGGCAACGCCTTCACCCGGGCCGACGGCAGCAGCATGCCGGGCGCGTACGCCTTCAAGGTGCGCGCGACGGTGGTGTTTTGACGCGCGGAGGTTTCTTGCGGCGCTCGTCGCTGGTCGTCCTGGTCGCGCTCTGCGGCTGCTCCGGCGGCACGCCCTTCGAAGGGCTGGCCCCCGCCGTCGACCAGGGCGGACCGCACGTCTGGTTCGATCTGTCGCACAAGCCGCTCCCCGAGATCCCCTTCCCCAACGATCTCGCCACCCGCCCCGACTCCTCGAGCCCCACCGGCCTGCGCCTCAACGTCAGCCTGATCGCGCCCTCGCAGCTCGAGCGCAACATGCGGGCGCTTCTCGACACGCTCGACGGCTTCGGCACCTACGCGGCCATCACCGTGAAGTTCGACGCGCCGCTCGACGTCGTCGATCTCTCCAACCGCCAGAACGACGCCGACCCGTCGAACGACGGCGTCTATCTCGTCGACCTGACGACGGGGCAGACCACCCCGCTGGACCTCAACGGCGGGCACTTCCCCTACACGCTCAACATTCCCGACCAGTACTTCCCCGACGATCCGTCGAGCAACGTCTTCAACCTGCTCTTCCCGGTCGGGGCGCCGTGCGCGAACTGCTTCCAACCCGACCTGCCCCACGTCGGGGCGCGCGCGCAGGCCGACGATCTGATCACGTTTTACGAGAGCGAGACCAACACCCTGGTGATGCGGCCCGCCCTGCCGCTCGCGCAGGAGCGCAAGTACGCCGTGGTGCTGACCAAGCGCATCCTGGGGAAGAACGGAAAGGCGATCTCGTCTCCGCACTCGGGCATCAACCACACCGCCCAGACGGGCGAGCTCAAGCCGCTCCTCGATCACCTCCCGCCGGGGACGCGCCTCGAGGACATTGCCTACACCTGGGCCTTCACTACGCAGTCGACCACGCGCGAGTTTGAGCGCATCCGCGACGGGCTCTACGGCCGGGGGCCGCTGGCGAATCTCGCCGACATGTATCCGGTGCGTGACCAGATCACCGGAACGTCGTCGCTGATGAAAGTGCTGCAGGAGCAGGGCGCGTTCGATCCCGCCAACCCGAGCACCAACCCCGCCGACTACCTGCTGCCCGTGGCGCAGCTCACCCGGCTGCTGAACGATCCCTTCTTCAAGGGGCTCCTCATCAGCGCCGATCCGCTGGAAACGCAGGCGCTCCTCGACACGTTCAAGTACGTCGACTACTTCGTCTCCGGCCAGTTCGACTCGCCCAGCTTTCTCAACACCATCACGGGCGAGCCGGCCGATCAGAGCTTCCGCATCGACATGGCCGACGGCGTGTCGCGCACGCAGGCCGAGCGCGTCACCTTCATCCTCGCGGTGCCCAAGGCGCGACCCGAAGTGGGGCACGTGCCGCCCTTCCCCGTCGTCATCGCCGGGCATGGCTACAAGTCGACCCGCATCGAGCACATCCTCGGGTTCGCGGGGACGTTCGCCAAGTTCGGCCTCGCCACCATCGCCATCGACGCCTACGGGCACGGCATCGGCATCGACCCCACGCAGGAAGCCGCCGCCCGAGCCGTGGCCAGGCAGTACGGCCTCGAGGCGTTCGCCGACGCGGTTTTCCGCGGGCGCGCCCGCGACCTCGACTACGACGGCATCAAGGACCCAGGCGGAGATTTCTGGACGGCCGAGACCTTCCACACGCGCGACGTGGTGCGGCAGTCGATCGTCGATTGGATGCAGCTCGTGCGCGTCCTGCGCACCTTCGACGGCGTGACGGGGATGGTGGTCGCGCAGCGCGTGGCGCGCGCCGGCGACTTCAACGGCGACGGCATCCCCGACGTGGGCGGGCCGGTTCTGTGGCCGAGGGACGTCACCGACCTCAAGGACTCCAAGAAAAAAATCTTCCTCGCCGGCACGCCAAACCCGGGGGGCGACCTGTTCGTCTTTGGCATCTCGCTGGGCGGGATCCTCAGCGGCATCCTGCCGGCGGTCGAGCCCGGCATCGTGGCGGCCGCGCCCGCCAGCGGCGCCGGCGGGCTGGCCGACGTGGGCATCCGCTCGACGCTCGACCAGGTAGTGCAGGCGGTGTTCCTCGAGGTGCTCGGGCCTCTCCTTGTGACCTGTCCCTTCAGCGCGATGTCTGGACCCGTGGACGCGCAGACCGGACTGCCGGCGGGCGCGTGCAACGCTGCCGCGAGCGATGCGCAGCCCATGCTGGCGCTGGTGGTGCAGGACGTGAACCGCGAACGCGACATCCCCATCGCGCCGCGCACGCTGGCCCAGGGCGATCGCGTCACGCTGCTCAACCTGGCGCAGACCTCCGCCGACACCGATTGCAGCTCGGGCCCGAAGATCGACGGCTGCTCCTCCGCTGTCGCCGACGGGCAGGGGCGCGTGCGCGTGCCCATCTCGGCCGACTGGCCTTCGCTGAGGGCGACGCGCACGCCGCGCAAGGACCTGGTCGATCGCGTCCAGGTGACGGTGTTGAGGCCGGGCGATCCGCTGCGGATCAAGATCGTTCGCGCCGGGGGTTCCTCCGAGGTCATCGACACTTTCCAGGTCGGCGCGCGGTTCTTCGGCGTCGACTACCCGGTGGGCGCGCCGCTGGTCTCGCCCGCGCGCGGCTACGGCGTCACGCGCAACACGCCCGAGTTCCGGCGCCAGATGGGCCTGTCGCAGCTCATCCTCGATCCGGGCGACCCCATCAACTACGCGCCACATTACTTCAACGACCTCTTGGGTGCCCGCGCCACGCCGGCCAACGTGCTGGTCATCGGAACGTCGGGCGACCCGGGCGTGCCCGTCATGACCTCGGTCTCGCTGGCGCGCGCGGCCGGGCTGGTGGAGATGCAGACGCCGGATCCCGCCTACGGCGTCCCCATCGATCAGGTGCTCATCCGCTCGGGCGCCGTCGAGGGCGTGCCGGGGACGCGCCGCTTCGAGGACCCCGACGGCGGCGTTTACGCTGCGCTGCCGGGACACGTGCGCTGCAGCGGATGCACCGCTGGCGACGTGCTCATCGACCCCACCAGCTACGCGTGCGACGCGGGCGTTTGCAGCGATCGATTCGACGGCGGAGATCCGCCGCGGCTCGACCCGCCGCTGCAGCAGCAGCTGGTGCGCGTCTCGGCGCCGCAGCCGGCCGCGACGTACTCGACGGGAGCCTCGACGTGCGGGGCGGGGCCGGGCGTATCGGCGCTGCTCATCCCCTATCTGAACCGGACCGGCCAGCACGGGTTCCGCAACCCGCAGCCACAGAAGCCCTTCGACATGGACCAGTACCTGGCTAACCTCGCCGGCCGCTACTTCGAGTGCCGCGGACGCGAGCTGCACTTCGAGCCATGCCAGGCGGACCTGTCTTCCTGCCCGTGGATTCCGCCGCCGCCTCCATGAGGTCGCCCGGCCCGAACGACGAGGGCAAGAGTGCGCCGACTGTCGTCGTCACGCTGTGCCCGTGGGGCGTGGCGTAGACGAGCGGCGTGTCGGGGGCGGAGAACTCGGCCAGGACCTGGCGGCATCCGCCGCAGGGTGCGGCGGGGCGCTTCGCGCCGCCGACGATCGCCGCCGCGTCGATGCGGCGGGCGCCCGCCGCGATGGCCATGGCCACGGCGTTGCGCTCGGCGCAGATCGAGAGCGGGTAGGAGCTGTTCTCCACGTTGCCCGCGGCGTAGACGCGTCCGTCCGCGAGGACCGCCGCCCCGACCTGGAAGCCCGAGTAGGGCGCATAGGCGCGCTTGCGCGCGCGGGCCGCTGCGCGGAGCAGCGCGGGAAGGAGGGAGCGGGGGGACTTTGGGGAGGGCATACCAAGCGAGGCTAACGTGCGACCGGCGGGCCGGCTAGTTTCGGACGGGGGCGGGCGGTTCGCGTTCTCGTTCTGGTCCTCGTTCTGGTCCTCGTTCTGGTCCTCGGGTTTGGGTTCTAGTTCTGGGTTTGGGTTTGGGTTTCGGTTTTCGTTTGGGCTCCTAGGCCAAGCCGGCGCGGGCTGGGACTGCGGCGAAAGCGCGGGGGAGGAAGGCGCGCAGCAGGTCGATGAACTTGCCCTCGGCCTGCCGCGCCACCTCGATGACTTCCTGGTGCGTGAGCGGGTGCTCTGCGATGCCCGCCGCCAGGTTGGTGATGCAGGAGATGCCCGCCACCGGAACGCCCATGTGGGCCGCCGCGATCACCTCCGGCACAGTGCTCATGCCCACCGCGTCGGCGCCGAGCGCGCGCGCCATGCGGATCTCGGCAGGGGTCTCGTAGGAGGGGCCCGTCATCTGCAGATACACGCCGGTCCGGAGCGTCTGGCCGATCTGCTTGGCCGCCTCCTCGAGGGCGCCGGCGAGGCGCGGATCGTACGCGCGGGAAAGATCGGGAAAGCGCGGCCCCAGCGCATCCTCGTTGGGGCCGATGAGCGGATTGCGGCCCGTCAGGTTGATGTGATCGGTGATGCGCATCAGGTCGCCCGGCGCGAACGACGGGTTGACGCCGCCGGCGGCGTTGGTGACGACGAGCGCCCGCGCTCCCAGCACGCCCAGGAGGCGCGCTGGGAACGCCACCAAGGCGGCGTCGTGTCCCTCGTAGCCGTGCAGGCGCCCCTGCAAGGCGAGGACGGGGACGCCCTTCAACGACCCGGCGACGAGCCACCCCTTGTGCCCCTCCACCGTGGCCTTGGGAAACCCCGGCAGCTGGGAAAACGCCAGCGCCCGCGCGCCCTCCAGCACTTCGGCAAATCCGCCCAGCCCGGAGCCGAGCACCACCCCTACGGGAGACTCGCCGGCCGGCAGACGCAGCCCCATCCGCACGGATCGGGCGCATTCGAGCGCCAGTTTGGTCCACATGCGGCCGTGCATAGTACAGCTTGTCGGAAGCTGGAAGCCCGCTTGCGTGTTAAACAGCACGATATGAACGACCTTCTCGAAGTGCTCAAGACCGGCGGCCTGGTGATGGTGGTCACCAAGGTGATCATCCTGCTCGGGTCGATCGCCGCGGTCGTCATCGGGATCGAGCGCGCGCTTTTTCTGCGCGGGTTCTCCAACAAGGCCCGCGACCTGCACGAGCAGATCGTGCGCGCGCTCCTGCGCGGCGAGGCGACCATCGCGCTCCACGAGGTCGACCGCTCGCACGTGGCCACCGCCGCCCTCTACCGCGCGGCGTTCGATCGCGCCCAGAAGCCCGACCGCGTCGCCGATGCGGTGGACCGCGCCCGGCGCGAGGTGATCCAGGCGCTGCGCGCGCCGCTCTGGGTGCTGGGAACGCTCGGCGCGGTGATGCCCTTCGTCGGCCTCTTCGGAACGGTGGTGGGCATCCTCGGCTCGTTCCGGCAGATCGGCCTCACCGGCCAGAGCGGCTTCGCGGTAGTCGCTCCCGCCATCTCCGAGGCGCTCATCACCACCGCCGGCGGCATCGCGGTGGCCGTCGAGGCGGTCATCCTCTTCAACATCTTCCAGGCGCGCATCTCGAAGGAAGCGTTCGACCTCACGCTGCGCGCGGACGAGCTGACCGAAGTCGTCCAGGATCATGCCGGCGAGCTGGCGGCGGCGCTGCAGGCGCCGCGCCCGGTGGGCAGCGCGCCGGCGGCGCGCCCCGCGGCGGCAGCGGCCCAGGGGCATGCTTAAATGGCCATCAGCGGCCCCAGCAAGTCGCACCACCACGACGACGAGGAGTTCTCTCCCACGGTCTTCAGCGAGATCAACATCACGCCGCTGACCGACATCTTTCTCGTGCTACTCATCATCTTCATGGTCGGCTCGAGCATCGTGGTGGAGCAGGCGCAGGGCGGCGGCACCGGCGTGCGCGTCGATCTTCCCAAGGGCGCCGCCCGGGAACTGCACGCCGCTCCCCGCGACTTTCCCGTGGCCATCCTCCTGGACGGCACCACGGTGGCCGAGGGGAAGGCCATCGACATTCCCACCCTGAAAGAGCGGCTGGCGCGGCTGATGAAAGAAGCGCCCGAGGCGCAGGTCATCATCCAGGCCGACGCCGGCGTGCATCACGGCCGGGTCGTCGAAGTGATGGAAGCCGCCAAGTCGGTCGGCGTCGAGCGCCTCGCCATCGCCACCGAAGCTCAATAGATGAACGTCAATTGAGCGACGGATCTTCGTAGTCGGCCGGCCGTTCTCCGGCCGCAGCGGATTGCAGGACTTCCTCGAGCTTCAAGAGCAAGTCGTTGTTTCCATCCTGCTCGTAACGGGAGAGGTTTTTTTCGAACTCGGGGATGCGGTCGAGGAATTCCCCCAGCCGCTCCTGCGTGATCTCGTCGGCCTGCAAGCCGTAACCCTCCTTCTCCAGATAGCGCGCGTTGAGGATCTGCTCGAACTGCTTCGCCACCGGCTCCGAGAGCATGGGCCGGCGCAGGTACACCGCCTCGCCCATGAGCGTGAACCCGCCGCTCGCCACCACGCCGCGCGCGGTGCGCAGGTCGTCGATGAAGCCCTGCTCGCTGAACGGCTGGTAGATCAGCTTGCCGTCCGTGACCGGTTCTTTCAGGTCGCGGCGCAGGCCGTAGACGCGGCACTCGAGGCCGGTGGCCTTGAGGATCTTCGGCAGCTCCTCGTTGGTGGTGTACGTCTGGTAGACGAGCAGGTGCGCGCCCGGCTCGGGGCGCGCGTCGAGGATCTCCGGGCGCAAGATGGGCGGGTGGAGCGTGGTGCGCTTCTTGCGCAGCGGCGGATAGAAGAAAGTGGTGATCAAATAGTGGTAAGCGCCCGGCACCTTCGCCTTGATGATCCCTTTGGCAATTTGAAAGGACGTCTCTTGACCGCGCAGCACGTCGGGCCCGTGCTTGCAGCGGTTGATGATCTGGATGTTGTCGACGGAGACGATGGGCAGGCGGTGGTTCACGCCGTAGAGATAGCTCCAGGTCTCGAAGTCGCTGATCACCACGTCGGGTTTGAAGTTGTCGGCGATGTCGAAATAGGCCTTGATGTTCTTCGGCCAGCCGCCGGCGACGGCGCCCTTGATGTTCTCGAAGAGCGTCTTGAAGTTCCGCACCTCGTTGTCTTCCGTCACAATGGTGAAGCCCCAGATCTTCTTCACCGACAAATGCTCGCCGGCCCGCTTCGCCAGGTAGTCGTGGGCGCGACCCGAGACCACCACCTGCACGTCGTGCTTCTTCACCAGCTCGTCGAGGACGACGCGCGAGCGGATGGCGTGGCCCATGCCCTCGCCGACGACGCCGTAGAGGATGCGCATGCCGGGATCCTAACGCCCTCTAGGCGATGCGCTCCAGCACCAGCGGCTTGCGCCTCGGCGGCGTGTCGCCGATGGTCGCCGCGCCGCGCAGGCGCTCCTCGCCCGCGTCGAGCCGCGAGTCGCTGGCCGCGTGCAGCTCGGCCAGCACGTCTCCGGCGCGCACCTCGTCGCCCAGGTGTTTGTGGAGGATGATGCCCGCGGCGGGATCGACTGCGTCCTCCTTGCGTGCGCGGCCCGCGCCCAGCTCGACGGCGGCGAGACCGATCCGCTCCGCGTCGAGCACCGCCAGCCACTTCGCGTTTCGCTTTCGGCTGCGGCAGCCGCGACGGATCCTCGACGCAATGCGGATCGCCGCCCTGCGCCTCGACGAGTTGCGCGAAACGCTTCGCGGCGCCGCCGTCGGCCAGCGCCGTCTCCACGCGCATGCGCGCCAGCAGCGGATCATGGCCCACGCCGGGCGCTTCGCCGGCCAGCAGCATCTCCACCCCGAGCCGCAGGGTCAGCTCGCGCACGTCAGAGGGGCCCTGGCCGTGCAGCACGTCGATCGCCTCGCGCACCTCGACGGCGTTGCCCACCGCGCTGCCGAGCGGCGCGTCCATGTCGGTGAGCAGCGCGACGCAGTCCCGCCCCACCGCCTTGCACAGATCGACCATGGTGCGCGCCAGCAGCCGCGCCTCCTCGAGGGTCTTCATGAACGCGCCGCGGCCCACCTTCACGTCGAGCACCAGCGCGTCGATGCCCGCGGCCAGCTTCTTGCTCAGGATGCTGGAGGCGATGAGCGGCACCGACTCGATCGTCGCGGTGGCGTCGCGCAGCGCGTACAGCTTGCGGTCGGCCGGAGCGATCTCGGCCGTCTGGCCGATGAGGCACACGCCGAGCCGGTTCACCAGCTCGGCGAAGCGGGCGATGGACAGATCGACGGAGAAGCCCGGAATGCTCTCCAGCTTGTCGAGCGTGCCGCCGGTGTGGCCGAGGCTGCGGCCCGAGACCATGGGGACCCTCACGCCGCAGACCGCGACCAGCGGCGCGAGCGCGAGGGAGATCTTGTCGCCCACGCCGCCGGTCGAGTGCTTGTCGACCTTGCGGCCGGGGATGGCGGACAGATCGAGCACGCGGCCCGAGTGCAGCATGGCGTTGAGCCACGCCGGCAGCTCGGTGCGCAGGTCCATGCCGCGGAAGAAGACGGCCATGAGGAAGGCGGCGAGCTGCTCGTCCGCCACGCCGCCGGTGGTCGCGCCCCAGACGAGGTACTGCAGCTCCTCGGGAGTGAGCTGGCCCCCGTCGCGCTTCTTGCGGATGAGGTCGTAGGCGCGCATCAAGGCGCGCAGGGTGGCCGAACGGGCCCCGAGCGTCAAATCTTCCCGGGATGACCGCCGAGGCGCTACAAGTCTGCCGTGACCATCGAGCCCGGGCCCGGCGCGCAGCCATTTCCCCAGGAGCTTTGGAAAAAGCTCGCCGAGGCCGTGTCGGCGCGCCCCGGGCCGCCGCGCACGCAGCACCTGCGCGACGACGGGTCGCCGCGCTGGACGAACCGGCTGGCGCTGGAGACGTCGCCGTACTTGCTGCAGCACGCGCACAACCCGGTC